>Ga0080064_1001168_pt1 | contig 57061 bp, 52 predicted proteins | sample Subgrocontami54m_FD_69260 | JGI IMG/M metagenome (GOLD analysis project Ga0080064, IMG submission 69260) | Subsurface groundwater microbial communities from S. Glens Falls, New York, USA - GMW46 contaminated, 5.4 m (SPADES assembly) (version 2) ...
TTGACTGCCGATCTCGGGTAAACCCGAGATCGGTGGCCGGAATCCATAACCCCCAGCCGTGATTATGGATTCCGGGCTCGCGAGCTTCGCCCGCGCCCCGGAATGACGAGTCAGAATTTGTGCGGGTTGGTATTAGTTATCCGCTACGCCCCGAGCGCGCCTTTGACCAGTTCCGGCGCGAACGGCAATTCGCGCAGGCGGGTGCCGGTCAGCGCGGCGATGGCATTGCCGACCGCGCAGGCGACCAGCGGGACGCCGTGCTCGCCCGCTCCGGTCGGGCGGTTGTCGGTGGACACCACCCGCACCTCGATCTCCGGCAGGTCGGACATGCGCGGTGGCTGGTAGTCGCCGAAATTCGACTGCTGCACACGGCCTTCCTTGATGGTGATCTTCTCGCGCAGTACATGGCCGAGCGCATAGACGATGCCGCCCTCGGTCTGAGCCGCGAGATTGCGCGGCTGCACCGCCACGCCGGCATCAATCGCGGTCCAGAACTTGTGGATCTTGATGTTGCCATTGGCTCTGTCGACCGAGACTTCGGCCACTCCGGCCGCCAGCGTGCCGTCCTTTTCCACAAAGGCGATGCCGAGCGCGCGGCCGTCGCGCGGCTTTTTCCACTCCGCCATTTCCGCGACCGTGCGCAATAGGCTCTGCACCCGCGGCACGCCCTCGGACAGTTCGAGGCGGTAGGCCAGAGGGTCCTTGCCGTGCGCCGCGGCAATCTCGTCGAGGAAGGATTCGATGGCAAAGCCGTTATGCGCATTGCCGACGCCGCGCAGCGGCGACAGCCGCGCGCCGCGGTTCTCCACCACGTGCTCGGCCAGCTTGTTGGGAATGGGATATTGCGGCAGCGGCGTTCCCTTCATCACGATCTGGTCGATGGCGCGGGGCGTGCGGCCGGCGGTGACCGCCATATAGCCGCCGACCGATTCCGCCACCACGCGATGATGCCAGGCGATCAGCTTCCCATTGGCGTCGAAGCCGGCCTCGATGTGATGCGCGGTCATAGGGCGGAACTTGCCGTTGATCAGGTCGTCCTCGCGGCTCCAGATCAGCTTGACCGGCTTGCCGACCGCCTTGCTCAATCGCACCGCGTCGAGCACCACCTCCTGCTGGGAACGGCGGCCATAACCGCCGCCGACCCATTGCTGGTTGAACGTGATCTTGCCTGGCTCGGTCTGCAGCACGCGCGCCACTTCGCCGATCAGCCCGCTGGGCGACTGGGTGCCGGCCCAGACTTCCGCCGATTTGCCGTCCGCCGACACCGAGGCGGTGGCGTTCAGCGGCTCCATCTGGGCGTGATAGACATAACGCGTGCGATATTCGCCGCGCATCACCTTGGCGGCGGATTGCAGCGCGGCCTTGGCGTCACCTTCCTTGGCGTAGACCGCGCCGTCGCGGCTCTTGTCGCGCGCGATCTGCGCGAATTCTTCCAGAGCGCGCTCGCTGTCGAGGCTGGCGCCCTTGGCGTCGCTCCAGGTGACCTTGAGCAGTTTCTTGGCGGCTTGCGTGCCCTCGACCGAATTGCCGATCACACCGACGCCTTCCGGCAGCTTCACCACGTCGGTGATGCCGGGAACTTTGCGCGCCGCTGCATCGTCGACGGTCTGCGGCGCGCCGTCGTAATAGGGCGCTTGCAGCACCGCGGCATAGACCATGCCGGGCACCTGGATATCCATGGCATAGATCGCTTTGCCGGTGACCTTGAGCGGCAGCTCGACCCGCGGCACATCCTTGCCGATCAGGCGGAAGTTCGCGGACGCTTTGAGATCCTTGTCCTCGATCTTCGGCAGCTCGCGCGGCGCGCGCGCAAAGCGCGCGATCTCGCCATAGGCGATGCTTCGGCCGGAGGCCTTGTGCAGCACAACGCTCGGCTCGGTTGTGAGCTGATCGAGGGGTACCGCCCAGATCGCGCTCACCGCATTGAGCAGCACGCGGCGCGCCTGCGCGCCGGCGATGCGGCAGGGCTTGTAATAGCCCCAGACCGCGGCGCTGGCGGTGGTCGAGAAGCCGCCGCCGTAATCCGGATTGCCGTGTCTCTTGCCGTCCCAGCCGGGCGGATAGATCAGCTTCACCTTCGACCAGTCGGCGTCGAGCTCCTCCGCGACGATCAGCGGGACCGTGGTGTAGGTGCCCTGGCCGAGCTCGGCCGCGGGCGAAACGATGGTGATGATGCCGTCGGTGCCGATGGTCACCCAGACGTTGGGCGCATAGGGCTCCGCCGCCACTGCCTCGTCCATGATCGATAGCGGATCGACGCCGAGCGTGAACGCGAGCGTGAGGCCCGCGCCGCCAGCTTTAAGGAAACGGCGGCGGTCGATGGTGAATTCATTGCCTGCCTGGTGGGTCATGGCTTAGCCCTCCCGCGCCGCGCGCTGGATCGCGCTGATGATCTTGTGATAGGTGCCGCAGCGGCAGAGATTGCCGTCCATGTGCTGCACGATGTCGGCGCGCGAGGGCTGTTTGTTGCGCGCCAGCAGGTCCGCCGCCTGCATGATCTGGCCGGACTGGCAGTAGCCGCATTGCGGGACCTGCTCGGCGATCCAGGCTTTTTGCAGCGGATGGCTGCCGTCGGCCGACAGACCTTCGATGGTGGTGACCGACTTGCCTTCCACCGCCGAGACCGGCGTGACACAGGAGCGTGTGGCGCGGCCGTCGATATGCACGGTGCAGGCGCCGCAGGCGGCGATGCCGCAGCCGAACTTGGTGCCGGTCATCTTGAGATGTTCGCGCAGCACCCACAGGAGCGGCGTGTTGCCGTCCACTTTCACGTCCTTGCGCTGACCGTTGACGGTGAATGCAGCCATGAGCACCTCCCTGAAGGGCTCCTAGCGTTTTTCTTCTATGTCGTTGAGCCCGCGCACTCAGGCTAGCGCAACGACGCCCAGGCGGGCAATTGCAATTCACGGAAAAAGGCGGCGATGGGGCTTACAGCCGCTCGCCGAGGAAACGTAGGAGCCGCGGCGCCAGAAAGCCGGATTGGCTTCCCGGCTCGTCGATCGGGTCGCCCAGCCAGTAATGCGGCGCACCATGCATGACGCAGGTGCGCACGTAGAAGCCGGCCTGCTTGAGCGCCAGAAGGAACGGCGCGGACTGGGTGCGATAATCCACCACGTCATCCTCCGTGCCCCAGCTTAGGAACACCGCAGTCGCATTGTTATCGACCGTGGCATAGCTGATGGGGGACGCGTCGAAGTAGCAGCGGCGGTCCTGCATCGGCGCGACGCCAAGGAAGCTTTCCACCAGATTGTCGCCGGGATTGACCACTTGCGAATGCCGCCACTGGCCGAGCAAGTCGTAGATGCCATAGACCCCGATCAGCACCTTGACCTTGGTCGACACCGAGGCGTGCGGGTCGCCGGGATAGCCGTCCACGAACGGCGCGCGGTCGCCGGCCAGCGCCACCAAAGCGGCGAGATGAGCGCCGGCGGAATTGCCGAACAGAGCGATGCGCTCGGGATCGATGTTGAATTCCTCCGCCTGTCCGCGCATGAACTGCACCGCCGCGCGCACGTCATGCACCGCCTGCGGATACATCTTCTGCCCGGGCTTGGTGGTGCGGTAGCTGACGGTGAAGCCGGCATAGCCGCGCTCGGCGAGGTGACGGCCCCAGTCGTCGAAGGTCTCGCGGTTGCCGCGCCGCCAATAGCCGCCGTGCACATTGACCAGAACGGGAAACGGCCCCGGACCGGCCGGCAGATAGAGATCGCCCTGGAGCTCGACCCCGTCATGTGTCGCATAGCTGACCTGCTTGCGAACCTCGATCCCCTGCCCGTTTTGCTTTTGCACCAAGTCCTCCTGCGCCTTACAAATAGCCTGCCAGCCAGCGCCACGAAACCCGTGGTATTGGAATTTCACATCATATAACAAAGAGATGGGTTGCAAACGTCCTCCAGGTAGAACTTCCCCATGAGCGTGACGACAGAGCAACCGCCGGCGCAGATTTCGGTCGGCGGCATCAAGGTTGAGACGATCGAACGCGGCCGCGGGCGGCCGCTGCTGTTTCTGCATCCCGGCATCGGGATCGACCGCGCCGCGCCGGTGCTCGATCATCTGGCGGAGCGCGCGCGCCTGATCGCGCCGACCCATCCCGGCTTCGGCGCCTCCGAGCAGCCGCCCGAGTTCGATAAGGTGGACGACCTGGCTTATTTCTATCTCGACCTGATGGATCAGCTCGATCTCAAGGACGCGGTGGTGGTCGGGGTCTCGCTCGGCGGCTGGATCGCTGCCGAGATCGCGGTGAAATCGACCGCGCGCATCTCGCATCTCGTGCTCGCCAATGCGGTCGGCATCAAGCCGGGAAGCCGCGAGAGCCGCGACATCGCCGACATCTTTGCCATCGGTGAAAAAGAATTCAACGAGATCGCCTTTGCCGACCCCGCCATCGCCGCGCGCGACTACAAGGCGATGCCTCCGGCCGACGTGCTGGCGGCGGCGCGCAACCGCGAGGCCACCGCGCGCTATGCCTGGTCACCGTATTTCCACGATCCCAAGCTCAAGGGCCGCCTGCACCGCATCCGCGTGCCGACCCTGTTCCTCTGGGGTGCGCAGGATCGTATTCTTTCCGAGGACTATGGACGCGCGTTCTGCGCCGCGATTCCCGGTGCGCGCTTTGAGCCGATAGAGCGCGCCGGACATTTCCCGCATCTGGAGCAGCCGAAGCTTTTTGCCGACCGCGTGTTCGCCTTTGCCGATGGAAAGCAGCCATGAGAGTCTATCACTTCAGCGAGCAGCCCTATCCGCCGGCCTGGAACGACCACGAGGGTTCGCTGCGGGTCAATCTGCCGAACCGCAAATGCGACCCCAAGGTCGCCGCCGATCTGTATCACCGCTATTACGACGAGTGGCTGTTAGCCGACGAACTCGGCCTCGACATCATGCTGAACGAGCACCATCAGACCGCGACCTGCATGTCGTCGACCGTGGTAGTCGGCCTGTCGGTGCTGGCGCGCCAGACCAAGCGCGCGCGGCTGTTGGTGCTCGGATATCCGATCGGCCACCGGCCCGATCCGCTGCGTGTCGCCGAGGAACTATCCACCATCGACGTGATCTCGCGCGGCCGGCTCGACATGGGCTTCATCAAGGGCGTGCCTTATGAATTCGCCTGCTCCAATCAGAATCCGGTCGGTGTGATGGATCGGTTCTGGGAGGCGCACGACTTTATCCTCAAGGCGATGACCAGCCACGACGCGCCGTTCAACTGGGAAGGCAAGTATTTCCACTACCGCCAGGTCAACATCTGGCCGCGGCCGTGGCAGCAGCCGCATCCTCCGGTGTGGAGCACCACCGGCAGCCGCGGCAATGCGCGCGCGCTGGGCGAGCGCGGTTATGTGATGGCGGTGCTCGGCACCGGCTACAATACGCGGCCACTGTACGACGCCTATCGCGAAGGCTGGGCCAGCAAGCGATCGGGCATGCCCGGACCGGACCGCTTCGGCTATCTCGGACTGCTTGCGGTGGCTTCGAACGAAGAAGAGGCGCGGCGGCGCGGCGAACTGGTCGCCGGCTATCTGCGCTCGGGTGGCATCGTGCATCCGCCGTTCCGCAATCCGCCGGGCTATCTCTCGGTCGAGGACAATGCGCGCATGCTGCGCGGCGAGACGCCGCCGCGCACGCTCACCAAGGACGGCCGCGCCATCGACATGCGCAAGGCCAGCGTGCAGGACTTGATCGACGCCAGCATTTTGTTTTGCGGCACGCCCGACCAGGTCTACGGCCAGATCGTGGACTTCATCGACTATTGCGGCGGCATGGGAAATCTGTTGTCCATGGGACAGGCCGGCTTCCTGTCGCACGAGGACACCGTCGACAATCTGACGCTGTTCGGAAAAGAAGTGCTGCCGCGGCTGAAGGAATACAAGCAGCCGGTGGTCGAGGCCACCGCGGCGGCTTAGCTGCTCACTTCGCTCGCGCCTTGCTCTAGCGCGCTCCCTCTCCCCTGTGGGGAGAGGGTCGGGGTGAGGGGGTTCTGCTCTATCGAGAGTTCGTAACCCCTCACCCGGCGCGCTGAAGCGCGCCACCCTCTCCCTATGGGAGAGGGAAAGAGAAGAGCGCAGTCAATTCTTTGCGCTGGTCTCGCCGAGGTGCTGGCCGCAATCCATGCGGATCAATTCGCCGGTCATCACGGTGGCGCCTTCCACCAGGAACAAAGCGGCGCGCGCCACATCGACCGGCCAGATGCCGCGCTTAAGCGGGTACTCGGTCTTCGCGCGCTCAAGACGCTCCTGATACTGCTGCTCGTTGAGGATCTTGCGCGTCCAGGCGCCCAGCATGCCGCCGGGGCAGAGCGCATTCACCCGCACCTCCGGCGCCAGCGCGCGCGCCATGGCGATGGTGAGCGTGTTGAGCGCGCCCTTGGACGACACATAGGCCATGGAACTGCCGCCGGCGCGGAACGCGCCGACCGAGGAAATGTTCACCACCGCGGCGTCACCGCTGGCCTTGAGATGCGGGGCCGCCGCGCGCGTCATCTGGTAATTGCCGATCACATTGACTGCAAACACCCGCTCGAACTCGTCGGCGTCCAAGAGCTCCATCTTCTTGTGCGGGATCGGCTTGGTGGTGGCGGCATTATTGATCAGCACATCGAGCCGGCCCCAACGGTCGATGGCGGCCTGCGCCAGCCGCTTGCAGTCCGCGTCCTTGGCGACGTCGCCCTGCACCGCGATGGCGTCGGCACCGCCGCCGGCCACCTTGCAGGCCGCGACCACCTTGTCGGCGCCAGCTTTGTTGGTGGCGTAGTTCACCACCACGTTGCAGCCGCGCGAGGCCAGCATCTTGGCGCATTCGGCGCCGATGCCGTCATCGGAACTGGCGCCGGTGACGATGGCGGCCTTGCCCTTGATGTCCAACGGAATCTCCCCGGCCTTGAGAAAACCGGTTCAACGCTCGGGGATGGCTTTGGCGGTGCCGCCGACCGTCGTGAGTTTGGCGGCGGCGGTCTGCATGTGGCCGTCCCAACGCCGCGCGTTCGGGGTCTCGATGCCGAACTGGTCGAGCACGCGGAACACAATGTGGTCGACGATGTCGGCGATGGTTTTGGGGTGATTGTAGAACGCCGGCATCGGCGGCACGATCGAGGCGCCCATGCGCGCCAGCTTCAGCATGTTTTCCAGATGCACTTCCGACAGTGGGGTCTCGCGCACCACCAGCACCAGGCGGCGGCGCTCCTTCAGGATGACGTCGGCGGCGCGGTGCACAAGATGGTCGCCGACGCCCTGTGCGATGCCGCCCAGCGTGCGCACCGAGCAGGGAATCACGATCATGCCTTCGGTGATGAACGAACCGGATGAGATCGCAGCCCCCATGTCGCCCGGGCTGTAGACCACGGTGGCGAGATCGCGCACCTGCTCCAGCGTGTAGCTGGTCTCATGCTCGATGGTGCGTTGCGCCCACTTGCTGATCACCAGGTGGGACTCGACATCGCACTGCTTCATGGCTTCGAGCAGGCGGATGCCGAAGATCGCTCCAGTCGATCCGGTCATGCCGATAATCAGGCGTCGCATCACTGTCCTCACATCTCAGTTCGGTCGCACCTTAGCATCGGCGGCGGCGGGTGTCGCGCACGGGCGCCGGTATTTCAAGCCCGACGGTAAACCCGGTCCAAAGGTTCGGCCGCCGGCTCAGTCGAATACGCCACGATCCGTATAGGCCTGCATTTCCGCCTCGCTCAGGCCGACCAGATCGCGGAACACGAACTCATTGTCCTGGCCGAGGCAGTAGGCGGGCGCAACGATGTCCCCCGGCAGGTCCTGCAGGTCGTAGCCGGGAAAGGCATAGGCCTGATCGCCCATTTCCGGATGCCGGCGCACCCGCCAATGCGCCCGCTCAACGAGCTGCGGGTCGGAGAACAGGCCTTTCATGGTGACCACCGGATAGGCGGCGACGCCGGCCGCCTGCAGCGCTTCGGCGGCGCCTTCGGCGGTCTGCGCCCGCGTCCAGGCGGCGACCAGCTGTTCGAGCAGCTGCTTGTTGTCGCGCCGTGCCGCGGCACTGGCGAATTTCGGATTGCCTGGCAGTTCGGGGGCGCCGACCACCTTCGCCAGCGCGGTGAATTCGGCATCCGACCAGCACGACAGCGCCAGCCATTCGTCGTCGCGGCAGGGAAAGGCGCCGTGCGGCGCCGCCTCGGCGTCGTCATTACCGCGGCGGTCGGCCTGACGGCCGGTGGCGAAATAATCCTGCAGCGCGCCGCCCATGAACAGCAGCCCTGCTTCGTATTGCGACATGTCGATATAGCAGCCCTTGCCGGTGCGGCGGCTCTTGATCAGCCCGGCCAGCACCGCCGAGGCGCCGAGCGTCGAGGCGATGTAATCGATATAGGGCCCGTACAGCAGCATCGGCGGGCCGTCGGGAAAGCCGGTTGCGCCGCAAAAGCCGGCGAGGGCGGACAGTTGCGAGCCGAAGCCCGGCGTGTCGGCGCGCGGGCCGGTCTGTCCCATATTGCAGGTCGACAGCATGACCAGCCGCGGATTGCGCTTGGCGAGCGCCTCATAGCCGAGACCGAGACGCTGCATCACGCCCGGCCGCATGTTCTCGACCACGAGATCGGACCATGTGATCAGGCGGCGCGCCAGATCGAGGCCTTCCGGTTTCTTCAGATCGATGGTGACGCCGTATTTGGAATCGTTGAAGAAGCTGAAGCAGCCGCCGCGATTGAGCCCGGGCTTGTTGCCGGCGAACGGCGGATATTGCAGGCGGAAGCCGTCCGGCCGGTCCTTCGATTCCACATGCACGACCTTGGCGCCGAAATTTCCCAAAAGCTTGCCGATATGCGGGCCGGCGGCATAGCCGCCGAACTCCACCACATTCACGGTCTCGAGCGCTTGCGGGACGCCGCTCATGACTGCCCCCCTGCCCGTCCCGGCTTCGCCTTCGCGTCCTCGAACGGCGTGCCGGCGGCATGGCGCAGCGGCGGCCGCACGCCGTCGATCACCGCGAAGCTGCCGCAATGGCGCTCACCGCCCGGCTCGCCTTCGACTGCCTGGAAGAAGCCGCGCGCCTCGATCTGCGGATCGGTGACGAGGTCGGCGACGGTGGAAACCGGATAGCCGAGCATTTCGCGCTTATGCGCCTCCATCAGATATTCGCGCTTGGTGACGGTTGCGAAGAATTTCATGGCCGGCGCTTCCATGGCATCGACCGCGGCCTGATCGGCCTTGGTCGGATCGAAGCGCGCCCAGTCGATATCGGCCAGCGGGCCGAGTTCGGCGCCCTTCTCGCGCATCCAGGCGATCAATTGCTCGTTGGTGCGCCGTCCCGCCACGCCGCCGTAGAAGATGAAATTGAGCCAGCCGTCCTTGCACGGCCAGAACACGCGGTAGCGCGCGCCCTTGATCGAGCGCCCGGTCATGAAGGCGCCGGCGCGCGAAGGCACCACGCCGTTGAGGTCGTAGAATGCCGGCGCGTGCGAGAGCGCGATCACCACCGACGCCTGCGCGGAGACTTCGACCAGATCGCCCTGCCCGGTCGTATCGCGCTTGAACAGCGCGGTGAGCGCGCCCGCGGCGGCATGCGAGCCGACCCAGGAATAGGATTGCGGCTCGCTCACCCGCAGCGGCACGCCGTCCGGCTCGCCCGCCATCGACATGGCGCCGCCCGCCGCCATCACTTCGATGTCGGAAGCTTTCCAATCGCTGCGCGGCCCGCTGCGCCCGAACGGCGTGATGACCACGACGACCAGCCGCGGATAGCGCGCGCGCAGGGCATCGGGATCGAGCCGCTCGGCGAAATAGCCGGAACGCGGCGTCAGCAGGCAGATGTCGGCCTTGCCGAGCAGCGCCTCGAGGCGTGCGCCATCGGCCGGCTTTTCCGGGTCGAGGTCGAGCACGCGCTTGTTGACGTTGAAGGCGCGCCATTGCGGGCGGCTGCGGTCGCTGCCCGGCGCCTCCAGCCGCACCACGTCGCCGCCGAGGTCGGCAAGCACCCGTCCGGCCATCCAGCCGAACCGGTCCGTCGCATCGACGATCAAGACGTCGGAGAGGAGCATGGCCGGTGCGCTCGGTTGCTTCCTGCTCCCCTCTCCCTTGTGGGGAGGGGGCGGGGGTGGGGATTTTTCGATTTGGCGAATCCGAGCTTCAACTTCTTACCCCCTCCCCAACCCTCCCCCAATCCGCGCCGCCGAGCGAAGCGAGAGCCCCGGCGCGGGCAACCTTTAAGTGCTCGCGCTGGCCGCTCGCCGTCCGGCTCGCCAGCGCGAGTGGGGAGGGAGAGAGAGTCAGCGGCCCAAATCAACTACCGTCCCGTGCGCGCCAGCGAGTTCACCCAGCCGTGCATGCGGCCCTTGGCGTTCTCGATGTCCTTCTTGGTGAAGAAGTTCTCGGGCTTCACCTTGTCGATCGGATAGACCGGACGCAGGAAGTCACTCTCGTAGCCGAACGGCACCGTGGCATCGATGCCCATGCCGCCTTCGAACTGGGTGTTCGACGCGGTCCACTGCTTGTCGCCGGCGGTCATGCGCTCGGCCGGCATGAAGGTCTGGCCGCGTCCGCCTGGGATCGGGTTAAGGATGTCGGTGCGTGGATTGACCCGCGTGGTCAGACACCACATCACGTCGTCCATGGAATACGGGTCGACGTCCTCGGAGACCGCGATCGCCAGCCGCATGCCCTGCGAGCAGGACAATGCCGCGCCCAGGAAGTTGCGCTGCCAGCCTTCGTCGATCTGGTGGCGCTTCTTGACCTGGATGATGCAGCCACCCCAGTCGGTCATCGAGTATGGGATCACCACGTTCTGCACGATGCCGGGCTGCAGTCGGTCGCACAGTTCGTAGATCGCGGCCTCGCGTACCGTGGTGTCGATGTTGTGGTCATCGAGGGTGTGCACGCCGAGCGCAAAGATGATCGGCTTGGTCTTCGGATTGCGCATCGTGACCGCGGTCACGTGGAAGGTCGGCGCCTTGTAGGCCTTGCCCATATAGCCCGCCCATTCCGGATGGAAGTGGAAGCGGCCCTGGATGCCGGAGTCTTCCGATTCCTTGGTCTCGAAGCGGCGGTCGCGCGGATGCACGTAGCCTTCCAGCACAAGCTCGGCGTCGGCCAGCGTATAGGCATCGACGGTGCGGCACTTCACCATGCGGATCGGCGTACCCTGCACCGCTCCGGCAATGCCGATTTCGTCGCAGCCCATCGGCAGCACGGCATAGTCGAAACCGGCGCCGGCGAGCAGCGTGCACGCCGGCGGGACGCCAAAGCACATGGTCATCGGGATCGGTTTGTCGTCCTTGTAATATTTGTTCGCCACCTGCCACATGTGCGAGCCGGGCGAGATCTGGAAGGTGCCGACATCGCCCCAGCGGAAGTTCATACGGTTATAGCCGAGGTCGGTGCCGCCATCGAACTGGTCGAAGCTGATGCAACGGATGCCGGAGCCGACCGTCAGCTCGGGCTCATAGGTGGTGTGACGGATCGGCACCAGGTATTGATTGACGTCCTTCGGGTTCTTGATCACGTGCTCCTGCACTGGAGCCTCGTCCTGCGAAATGATTTCGGGCTTGAGCGGCTTGCGCAGCGCGCCGGCCAGGCTCTTCACCCGCTCGGCGTCGGTCTTCCATCCGAACATCTTGTTGATGACGTTCATGTCGCCGAACAGGTTGGTGACGACGCGGTGGTTGGGCTTGCCTTTGACGTTCTCGAACAGAACCGGGCAGCCGCCGTCCATGTGCTTCTGCAGGCCGGTGACTTCGAGGTCGGGATTGACCGGCTTCGCGGTCTCGATCAGGTCGCCCTCGGTGCGCAGCCAGTCGAGCGCGGAGCGCAGATCATGGGCATGATGCTGGCGCCGGCCGCCGCCCGCCTTGGTCGACTTCTTCGAGGCCTGCTTGGTGGCCTCTTTGGCAACCTTGCCCGCCTGCGCCTTCTTGCCTTTGATCTTCCCGATATTTTTTTGCATCGCTCTCGAGGCTCCATAAGTGGGTGTCGACGACACCTGCGCTGACCAGTTTCAATCCCGACCCCGGACGCCGGATATAGCATACCAGCAGCGGGACAAAATTGCATAGATTACTAAGTATTTTCGCACCTGACAGAAAAGCTGTCAACGACTCTCGGTCGGAAATCCGCTATAGGTAGGCTGCCAGGGGCCAACCGCAGGCCGCGATGGCGGAACCTTGATCGGGGGGGTGCGGCGTGGCAGTGGGCCAGAACAGCAACAGCCGGAAGGGCGCTCGCCGCGGCGGCCGGGTCGAATTTCCCCCGACCCGCAGCGCCGGCTATCTGGTGCGCGACGCCCACCGCGCCTTCCAGCGGCTCTTAGAGCAGCGAATCGCAGGCTCCGGCGTGACCCGCGGCCAATGGTATTTCCTGCGGGTGCTGTGGAGCGAGGACGGCCTGTCGCAGCGCGAATTGAGCGAGCGCGTCGGTATGATGGAGCCGACCACGGTGATTGCGCTACGCAGCATGGAGAAGGCGGGCTTGATCCGCCGCGTGCGGGATGACGAGGACAAGCGCAAGACGCAAGTATGGCTGACGCCGAAGGCCAAGCGGCTGCGCAACCAATTGCTGCTGGTGGCGCTCGGCATCAATGAGCAGGCTGCCGAAGGGGTGGAGCGCGACGAGCTTACGACCTTGCGGCGCGTGCTGGCGCGCATGACCGCCAATCTCGACCGGCTGCGGCAGTAGCGGCCCGCCCCTCGCCTTTCCCTCGTCACTGCAGTCGGAAGGGGCCTCATCCTTCGAGACGCGGACCTTCGGTCCGCTCCTCAGGATGAGGATTAAAATGGTCCGCGCTGACATGATCCTCATGGTGAGGAGCGCAGCGTAGCTGCGCGTCTCGAACCATGAGGCCCCCAAAAAAACAAACTGCCGCCGGCACGGTCGCCGGCGGCAGGTTTACAAGTCGCCGTTGGCTATTTCTTGCTCGGCGGAATCTGGATCAGCTCGGCAATCTGCTCTTTGGTCAGCGGCGCCGCCAGGAATTTCAGCTTGACGGCGTCGGGCATGATGACGTCGAGGCCCTTGATCTCGTCGGGCTGCAGCACTTCCTTGGGGAAGAACTGGTCGCGCACCAGCTTCGCCTGGACTTCGGTGATTTTAGCAAACTCGGCATAAGCCTTCAGCCCGGCGGGATTCGAATACATCCAGTCGAGGGTCTCGCGATAGCCCGCCATGTAGCGGTCGAGCGCGGATTTTTTTGTCTGCAGCGCCTGCACATTCGTGATGTTGAGGCGCACCACCTGCCCCTTGAAGACCGACGCGTCATTACCGGTGGCGATGATGCGGATTTCCTTCTTCTCGAGCTGGTCGAGACCGAGCGGCGGCGCCGACCAACCGACATCAATTTGGCCGGACATCACCTGGGTCAGGGTCCCGGGCGGCCCGCCGGTCGCCGTGAGCTTGGCTTTCAGATTGTATTGCGACACGAGAGCGGTCACGACGCCGTGGGTAGAGGAGCCATTGGTCGAATAGGCGAGGGTCTTGCCGTCCGTGTCCTTCAAATTCTTGATCGGCGAGTCGGCCTTCACATACCAGAACAGATCGCCAGCGCCGGTGATTTCGGAGCTGATGATGCGGACCGGCGCACCTTTCGAATAGGCGCTCAGGACGCCCATGATGCCGACCGCGATGCCCACGTCGACGCTGCCGGAAATCACCGCCTGCTGGGTCTCGCCGGCGCCTTGGGTGTAGAGCAGTTCCAGGTTGAGGCCATGTTTTTTGAAAATACCTGCGCGTTGGCCCAGTTCCGATATCGAGGTGTCCCACAGTCCGCGCTGGCCGATTGCCAGCTTTAGCGCGTCCTGCGCAAAAACGCTCGAGCTTGCCAGCGCGGTCGCCGCGATCAGCGATGCGGTCGCTGCCAGCCGCATGATTCCGATGGTCATGAGAGGTTTCTCCCTTCGCTTTCCAATGAAAGCTTGGACAGCAGACGGTCGTAATGCATTTTACCGTAAAGGCCAAGTACAAAGCCGCCCTGCGACAACGGGCCGCCAAGCTGTTGAAACAATTGGTGCTTGCGGTGCGATTGGTTAATCTCGGTGAACAACTTCGCGCGCCGGCGCCCGAATGATGTCAGTCCGCCGCGCGCCGCAAGGAGAACATGATGAAGGCCACCCTTCGCCCCGGCGTGACACGCGTCACCCGCATCACCATCGACCGCGACCGCACCATCAGCTTCATGGGCGAGGAGGCGCGGGTCTATTCGACCCCCAGCATGGTGAACGACCTGGAATATGCCTGCCGCGATCTTGTTGCCGAGCATGCCGACGCGGGCGAGGACTCGGTCGGCATGGGCGTAGCTGTGACACATCTCGCCCCTACCCCGTTAAATATGACGGTGGAGATCACCGTGCGGGTCGTCGCCATCGAAGGGCGGAAAGTGTCGTTCGAGCTGAGCGCCAAGGACGATCTGGAACAGATCGGCGCCGGCACCCATGCGCGCTTTGTGGTGGACGTCGCCAAGACCGTCGAGCACCTGCGGGCCAAGGCCGCCAAACACCGGGCGGCCGCCGGCTGAGGAGGTCCATGCGATGACGGCGCCGCTCAAAGTCTGGTTGGAAGCCGACGGCCGCCTGCTCCGGCTGCGCCTGAGCCGGCCGAAGGCCAATCTGGTCGACCGCGCGATGGCCGCGGCGATCGACTCGGCGCTCGCCGAGCACCTCGACGAACCGAAGCTAACCGCCGTCCTGATCGACGCCGAGGGCCCGCATTTCAGCTACGGCGCCTCAATCCAGGAACACCGGCCGGCGGAGGTCGCCGCCATGCTGGCCGAGTTCCACCGCCTGGTACTGCGCATGGTGGCCTCGCCAGTCATTATACTAGTGGCGGCGCACGGCCATTGCCTGGGCGGCGGCCTCGAACTGGCGGCCGCCGGGCACCTCCTATTCGTCGCGCCGGATGCCAATCTGGGCCAGCCGGAGATCCAGCTCGGTGTGTTTGCTCCGACCGCCTCCTGTCTGTTGCCGGAGCTGATCGGTCCGGCACGCGCGTTCGATCTGCTGATCTCGGGCCGCAGTATTTCGGGTTCCGAGGCAGTCGCGATCGGCCTGGCAAAGGAGGCCGCGCCCAACCCGGAAGGCGCCGCGCTCAATTTTTTCAACGAGCAGCTCACCTCCAAGAGCGCCAGCTCCTTGCGCCATGCGAGCAAGGCGGCGCGCTTCGACCTAGCCGCCCGCATACGGAGCAAGCTCGCCGAGGTCGAGCGACTCTATCTCGAGGAGCTGATGGCGTCGCGCGATCCGATCGAGGGAATCGAAGCGTTTCTCGCCAAGCGTCCGCCGAAATGGGAAAACCGGTAAGCTCGCATGGCGGAAGAGCGATTGATCCTCGTGGATGGGCGCAATCGCGCCGTCGGCAGCGCCGGCAAGACCGCCGTCCACCGCAAGGGCCTCTTACATCGCGCGTTCTCGATCTTCATGGTCGATGAGCGCGGACGCATCCTGCTGCAGCAGCGTCATCCGGAAAAATATCACTCCGGGCATTTGTGGGCCAATTCCTGCTGCGGCCACCCGCGCCCGGGCGAGCACACGCTGCCGGCGGCGCGCCGCCGGCTGGACGAGGAACTCGGGATCGGCGACCCGCTGTCGTTCGGTTTTTTCGCGCGCTACCAGGCTGTGCTCGACAACGGCATGCAGGAAAACGAATTCGTCCATGTCTATTTCGGACGGCTGGCGTCGCGCCCGCGGCCGAACCCGCTGGAAGTATCCGATATCGATCTGGTCAGCCCCGCCGACATCGCCCGGCGCATCGAACGCGACCCGGACGCCTTCACGATCTGGCTCAGGCATTACATGAGTCAGCATCGTGCCGAGATCGCACGGCTGGCCAAACGGACCGCCGGCTAGAGCGTGATGGCTTCAAACTGAATCGCCATCACGCTCTAGCTTCTTGTTTGAGCATGATCTTTTCCGAAAACCGGTGTCCACTTTTCGGGATCATGCTTTAATGGTCAGGAAAGCTGCGGCACGTCCGGGCGCGTGACCCGGCGCAGCGCCGGAAACAGCCAGGCCCACAGTCCCACGGTTGCAAAAACCGCGACGCCGCCGATCACCACCGCGCCGACGGCGCCGACCCATTCCGCGGTGACGCCGGCGCGGAACGAGCCGAGCTGGCCGGAGGTACCGACGAACAGCCCGCTGATCGCGGCCACGCGCCCACGCATTTCGTCGGGCGTGGTGATCTGCACCAGGATCTGCCGCACCACCGTGCTCACCATGTCCCCGGCCCCGACCAGCACCAGCATTGCGATCGAGAGCAGGACATTCTGCGACAGGCCGAAGCCGATGGTTGCGGCGCCATAGACCGCAAAGCCCGCGAAAATGTAGACGCCGCCCGCGCGCCGCACCGGAAAGCGCGTCAGATAGGCCGCCGCCATCAGTGCGCCGAACGCCGGCGCAGAGCGCAGAATACCGGCGCCCCAGGGACCGATATCGAGAATGTCGCGGGCATAGATCGGCAGCAGCGCGGTCACGCCGCCGAACAAGGTCGCGATCAGATCGAGCGACATGGCGCCGAGCACTGCCGGAACGCGCCAGATGAAGCGAAAGCCCGCCACCAGTTCATCCCAGCTCACTTTCGGACGCTCGCCGGGCGGCGGCGGATTGGGTAACAGAAAGCTCGCCACCGCCGCCGCCAGGATGAACAGCGCGCAAAAACCGTAGTCGACCGCTGGGCCAAAAATATACAGCACGCCGCCGAGCGAGGGGCCGAGCAGCAGCGACAGCTTGCCGGCCGAGGCGTGCGCCGCGATGGCGCGGCCGAACACTTCGCGCGGCACCATGACAGGCAACAGCGATTGCACCGCCGGCTGCTCGAACGTGCGCGCCAGCGCGTTGACAAACAGCAGCGAGAAGATAACGGCAACGCTCGGCTGCGGCAGCACCGACACCAGCAGCAGGCCGGCCGCCACGCATACCTCGATCACATAGCAGCAGCGTAGGATCAGGCGGCGGTTGAAGCGGTCGGCGATCTGACCGGCCAACAGCATCAGCAAAAGCGGCGGCAGGAACTGAACGAGACCAATGAGCCCGAGCTGCAGCGCGCTATCGGTCAGCTCATAGACCTGCCAGCCGACCGCCACCGCCAACATCTGGTTGGCGGTGTTGGAAGCGGCGCGGGTGGTGAAGAGCAGCGCGAAGGAGCGGATGCGAAACAGTGGCGTCGCCGGATCGAACGGCGCCGCCTGCGGTGGCGCGCCAATGTCCCCTTCGGTTGGTTTGCCCTCGCTGCCCATAACGGCGATCCATCCGTGGCTGCGGCAGATATCGAATCATCATCGGCCGAGCTGCTCCGCACGACGGTCATAGCAGATGGCGCCGCTCTGAACTCGCCGCCAACTCAGGATCTTCAGTACGTATCGAGGGTGGCGGATAAACACGACCTACGGCAGCACTGGGCAAACCTGCTGGCCGGATACGTATGCATCCCCAACGTGCGATACCGGCGCTATCGGCGACCGTTTGATTGCCGGAGATTTCGAGCGTGTTGCTATTGGGCGCTCACGAATTCGATGTGGCGCCGGGCGGCGTCACCATTCCCCGACAATGTGAGACGTTCCTAGATCTTCACCAGCATCGCCGTCGCATACATGATGCCGATCCCAACGATGACGCCCGAGAGCGTGCTGGGCGAGAGCCAGTTGCCACCCGCGCGGGCCGCGTTGCGCATGAGATATGCACAGACTTCGACAATGACCTGAAGGATGGCTCCCGCGCCGACAGCCAGCGCAAGCGCCGACCAATGCGGTGAGTAGCTCATGCTGCCGAGCCAAATCCCGATGATCGCAGGTGCTCCAGCGAGAAGGGCGAGACCGGCGAAGGCCGGCCAGGGCGGCCGGGAATCGACGAGTGGGGCTACGATGCCTATGCCCTCGGTAACATTGTGCAGCGTAAATCCGAGAACCAAAAATGTACCCAGGCCGGCAACGCCCGCGGCAAACGCCGCCCCGATCGCGAGCCCTTCACCAAGGTTATGCAGCCCGATGCCCAGTGCTATGTAGGTGGCGAGCGCGAGCCCGGTCGGTATTCCGTGGCGCCGGCCGATCATAAACAGCACCAGGAATACCACTGCTGCCGCGATGCAAACCATCACAACGCCCTGGAACGAAGGAGCTGCCTTAAGCGCAAGCTCCACAGCCTCTTTGATCGAGTCCGCGAACAGAAAGATCAGCAGCCCGATGGTGAGCGCGAGCGCGAAGTCGAGTCCTCCACGGCCCAATCCCCGCATTGCAGGATAGAATAGCATCCCGATAACCACCGGCACGATGCCGACGAATGCTCCAAGCAATGCTTGCGGGGCCAGCAAGTTGAATTGCGGTTTCGGCGTCGCAACCGCGACGTCGATGTCCTTTTTGAAAGTCGTGCCGGTTTTGGTCAAAACCTTGATTTCGTGCTTCTCACCCAGCACCCAAGGATACGGAATGTGCAGCCACGCGCTTGCCAGGTGGTCGAGCGGCCCGGCGGGGTCCTGCGTGAACGTCCAATAGGCTTCGTCCACCTGAACTTGCGCGATGGTGACTGGCTCCGAGCCGCCGACGCGGACCTTTGCGTGAATCCCATCCTGGTCGAGGATCATCCGCTCGAAGGTCACTTTCTCGACCGGCGGGGCTCCGCTATCGAACGCCTTCAGCCAATCGCTGCCGCTCAGCCAAGCCGCCGCCGCGCCGAGCGCCAGCAAAGGCACCACGAACCACAGCAGGCTTGTCCAGTTGCGCGGCGGGCGGAGCGCCGATTGGGTGGGGACTGCTTCACTCACGACGTCACCTCGCGAACGTCAAACATTCCCATCCAGCCGAGTTCCGCGAACTCGGACTGGTGGGCATGGAACATGTAGGAACCGGCTTCGTGGTCGCGATAGGAGAACTCCAGGATACCACGTTGCGCCTGGCACTGCATGACGGTGTCGATCGTTTTCAGCGTCGGAGTGAGCGTGGTGCCATGATCGAAGTAATCGAAAAAATTTCCGTGCAGATGGAATGAATTGATCAGATCGAACTCCAGGATATTCACCAGATAGATACGAACCGGCCGTCGGCGGTCCACGCGGATCGGGTGCTTCATGAAATGGTGCGCAACGGTGTTGACCGCGTAGGTCTCGTTCTCGTTATCGAAATTGGTGTCGAAGCCGTTCATGACCATCACGAACTCCTGCCACTCCTTGTTTTCAGGCGTGCCGAGGAGCCGCGAACGAGCCGCCGCGGCCTGTTCCGCGTGCCGCGCCGGATCGGGATCGACGATGAAGGCGCCATACATGCCTTTGTGGATGTGACGTTTGAGCGGCAAGGCGTGGCAGTGATACAGGTGGCATCCGAACGGCAGCGCATCGAACTCGTAGACGAACTCTTCCCCTGGACCGATCATGCCTGCGCCGGGAACTCCATCCATACGGGCGGAGTGGATGCCGTGAAAGTGCATCGAATGCGGATGTGATCCACCGTTTTGAAATACTATGCGCACGCGCTCGCCCTCGGTAGCCCGCAATGTCGGACCAGGGACGCGCCCGTTGTAGGTCCAGGCCGGAAAGAACACGCCCGGCGCGATTTCGATTTCCTTGTCCTGCCCGGCGATTTGAAAGGTTCGCAGAGTCCGGCCATCGGGCAGTTGCGAAACCGTTCCGATCTCCCAATCGGTAAGCATGGCGGTGGGATCGAAACCGTTTTTGGAATTATCGACATCCCCCACCGTGATCATCGGGCCGTGAGCATGCTGGGGAGCGGCAGCGGCCGTATTCGCCGATTGGGCATGGGACTGGTGAACGGCCTGGGCGGTGGCACGCCGTTCGGTAGTGAATGCTGCAAGTGTCGCGCCGCCGGCCGCCGCCACACTGCCCGACAGCACTTTCCGCCGGCTCAGCCGCTGCGCGATCCATTTCTGCATCGTTTGCTCCCAGAAAAGCCCTATCGCGGCAGGCCTGCTCCACTCGCAATTAAGAACTATTCGCAATAGCAATGAAGCAATAATAGGGGCTTGTCAATCGGTTAGGCTGAAATTCGCAGCTGTGAGGACAGCAGGCTGCGAGGGACAACTGGCGACGTCGGCGGATGGTTCGCGAGATGCTGCCGCGCCAGCATGCGAGTCCTACTCTGAGCAGGGATCTTCCGGGCTTTTCGAAAGCACCGAGATGCCGACCGCTGGATGGTGGGAAGCAGTGTAGCCCTACCCTACTGGGGTGCTCGACACGGCTGGTATCAAACCGGGCATGGAGGTGATCGATCTATGTTCGGGCGCCGCCGCTCTCTATGCTTTTACGCGCGCCAAGAACACAAAGTTCCGAGCATCGGTTATAGGCGTTGGACGAACAGCAAAGCGCGACAGGCGACATCAAGCTGCTGCTGAAGTTCATCGGGGACTGCCGGGCTAGGTTCGAGCGACCTCATCGATGCGTAGAACTTGTCGAGGCCCATAGGCTGAACCCTGCTGTGGCAAACTGGCCGCGAACAGCATCTTGTTAAAGTCCAAGAAGTAGCGGACATTTGCGGCAGCGGAAGCAGAGCTTGCAACGGAACGGCAGCGTGTCGCCGCGCATGCAGACGACGCTCCCGAACACCATTTTCAAGCAAAAACACAAGAAGCGCAGGATGGGGGAACCGATGAAAACGCTGAGTGCTCTAGGTTGTTTTATGGCGACTGCGGCTTTCCTTGCTGCAGCGCCCGAGGTTTCGGCACAGGATACGCTGAAGCTTGCCGTCGGTCAGCGCGGCGTCTGGGATACGTCGATTTCCGAGCTCGGACAACGCGGCGGCATTTTCAAGAAGCATGGGCTTGTACTCGATTTGCTCTATACCCAAGGCGGCGGTGAAACTCAGCAAGCCGTGGTTGGGGGCAGCGTGGATATCGGCGTCGCGGTCGGGATCATGGGCGTGCTGAGCGCCCATTCGAAGGGAGCGCCGGTGCGCATCATCGGCGCAGAGGGAACCGGCGCGGCGGAGATATTTTTGTATGTACCCGCAAATTCACCGATCAAGACTCTAAAGGACACTGATGGGAAGACGATCGCCTATTCGACGAGCGGCTCCTCCACTCATGCCGTTGCCACAGCCTTTGTGAAGCAATTCAATCTCAAAGCAAAACTGGTTGCGACGGGCGGCCCGGGAGCTACGCTCACCCAAGTCATGTCCGGCCAGATCGATGTCGGCTGGTCCGCGCCTCCCTTCGGTCTCGATCTGCTTGATCAAGGCAAGATCCGCATCATTGCCGCTGGAAACGACGCCGCAATCATGCGGGGACAGACTGCCCGTGTCCTGATAACGAATTCGCAAACGCTGCAATCGCGCAAAGCGGTTATCGACCGCTACATGAGAGCGTACCGGGAGACAGTGGATTGGATGTATTCGGATCCGACAGCGCTCAAGATCTATGCCGAATTCGCCAAGATTTCCGAAACGATGGCCAAACGCTCGCGTGACGAGTTTTATCCCAAGCAAGCGATCGACCCCGACAACGTCGTCGGCCTCGATATCATCGTTCCCGATGCCGTCAATCTGAAGTTCATCCCGGCCCCGTTGACGAAGGAGCAGCTCGCTGAACTCATTCAAATACCTCCGCGTTGACGGCCCCTTAGACCATGATCCGATTTGATTGAATCGGATCATGGTCTAGCTTTTTGTTGAGCATGATCTTTTCCGAAAACCGGTTCCCACCCCGGATCAAGTCCGGGGCAGGCTTTTTCGGGATCATGCTCTAGGGACGCGCACAGGACCATCACCGCGCGCGTCGCATCATTGGGCGCCGCCAGAAACCGCGATCGCGTCGCTGGCGCGTTTGATCAGCTCCGGGCTGGTGGCGTGAAGCGTGCCGATCAGTTGGCCCATCTCCTGCCCGCTCATGGGTTGATTGATCTCGATGCTTCTCTTGGTGGCGTCGGCTACGAATTCGGGGTCGTCGAGCACCGCCTTAAATGCTGACCTCAAGATCTGTGCGCGCTCCGGCGGGATGCCGGGTGGGCCGAAAATCGCCCGGCCCATCTGCGACTGGGCAAAGACCAGCCTCAGTACGGCCTTCTCGGCCTCGCTGCGGCCGAGTTCCAGCACGGTCGGCACGTTGGGAAGCGCCGGATGCCGTTGCAGCGAGAGCTGCAGCAAAACATTGACCTTTGCATCCTTGATCCAGTCTGGCCGCGTGGCCTGGATGGAGGAAAAGTTGATGCCGCCGATTCCCGCCACCTCGCCCCTTTCCAGCGCCAAGGCGTTCTCGGCGCTGCCGCGATATCCTGGGATCACCTTGAATTTCGTGCCGAGGATACGGTTCACCGCATTCGGGTAGATGTTGCTCTGGTCGGTGGCGCCGGCGGCGCCGACGATCAGTTCGTGGGCGTAGAGGTCTTCAGCCTTCTTTACCGCCGAGATATGCCAGGATACCGCTACCGCGACCTCGCTGTTCATGCTGCCGATCCAGGTGAACTGGCGCGCATCGAAGCGGGCACCGGGCGCACCGAACAGCGCCGCGGTGCCCATGGATCCTGGCCCGAGTCCGATGACGGTCCCGTCCCGCGGCGCTTGCGTAAAAAGATAATTCGCCATCACCACGCCGGCGGCGCCAGGCATGTTCTGCGCAATGACCGTGGGATTGCCCGGCAGGTGTCGCGATAGATATCGGGCAAACAGCCGGGCGTATGTGTCATAGCCGCCGCCGGGCGGATGGCTGATCAGGACCCGAACGTCCTTGCCGCGATAGAACTCTGCTTCGGTCTGCGCCCGGACGTCGCGCAAGCCGGGCGCGAACAGGAGGGCCACTGCGACGAATGCCAGGCTCCGCCACGTTAGAGCGCGGCCGGCAAAAAGCCTGCCCCGGACTTGATCCGGGGAGAAAACCGGCTTTGACCGCGCTCCAAACTTATGATTTTGCGCGCAATCGCTCTTGGCGGGCATTCCTTCTTTCTCCCTATCTTCGTCGCTAAGAAACTTTATTATATACTCTCCGTTGCCAAGAGACGTTATTATGAAAATTCCTGGTGCCCGGACAAAACAGGTTACGACGGAGACAGCGATGGCCTATACGCTCAACACGTTTTGCACGGAAAGCCGAGAGATTCTTAAATCGCAGACGCCGCTGGCGACGGCACTGCCGCAGATCGCCGATCGACTGGGACTCCTTCTGTCCAACCCGGCCTTCGTTGCGGAAACCTTCACCGACGATACGCCGGCCGGCAAGCGCGTCCTCTACCACGACCCCGAAGCCGACTTCTATGTCCTGGCTCACGTTCAGGAGGGCGGCAAGAGAGGCAAGCCGCACAGCCACGGGACATCATGGGCGATCTATGGGAACGCGCGTGCTTGTACCGAAATGACGGAGTGGCGCCGTACGAATCCGGAGAGCGAGGACCACGTCGTTTTGGAAGCAACAAGTAAATATGGCCTCGAGCCGGGACAGACGCGCGCCTATGGTCCGGGCGTGATTCACTCGACCGCGCACGCCGAGAAGACCTGGGTCATCCGCGTCACCGGAACCGACCTGGACAAGCTCCCACGTTATCACTTCCGCAAACAGGACAAGATTCTCGAAAAAGCCTGAGGGCCTCTCCAATTGCGATACTTCGCCAACGTCCATGCTGCCGCGGTTGAATGGGATTGCTGTTCAAGTCGACGGTGCCTGATCCCTCGATTAACGGTACGCCGCCGCTTGGCTGTATTGGGTGACGTACTCGAAGCGTGGGCTCCGTGCAGATCGAATCGAAGCTGACTTGTCCTCGGTGCGGGCACCAAGCGGTCGAACGAATGCCGACCGAGGCGTGCCAGTTCTTCTACGTTTGCAAGGGTTGCGGAGAAAAGCTCAAGCCGCTGCCGGGTAATTGCTGCGTGTTCTGCTCTTACGGATCGGTGCCGTGCCCGCCAATGCAGCAATCTCCGGATCGGTCTTGCTGCAATTGAAAGTCAGACCGCCTGGTCGCGGCATTGATGCACTTCGACAGATACGTGAGAAAGCCCCTCGATACCGGAGAGACGTCGCTTGTAGACCTCGGGTGCTTGCGGACGATCCGAGATCACGGAAGCAATCACTCCGGCATGCCCGGGTCCGAGACGCCATAGATGCAGATCGCCGACGCGATCGCCTTCAACCTCCAAGCGGGTTCGGATTTTTGAGGCCAGCGTCCGGTCGGGCACGATATCGAGCAGCGTGGCTCCGGAGGAGACGATCAGTCCATACGACCACCGGGCGATGATCACGGCGCCCAGTATGCCAATGGCGGAATCGAGCCAATTCCACCCATAGAAGCGGCCGCCAAGCAGGGCGACGATAGCCAGCACCGAGGTCAATGCATCGGTCGCCACGTGCATGAAGGCTGCCCGGATGTTGCTGTCTTGACCATGATGGTGATGATGACTGTCTCTGTGATGGTGTCCGTCGCCACCGCTATGGCCTTCCCACAGCAGCCAGGCACTGAGAAGGTTGACCGCAAGCCCGAGGACCGCGACAAACAACGCCTCATCGAATCTTATCGGCACCGGCGCGAACAGGCGGACCGCACTCTCATAACCGATCAGAACGGAAATCAAAGCAAGAATGATGGCGCTTGCGAAAGCGGCAAGCTCTCCGAGCTTGCCGGTGCCGAAGGAAAACCGGGGATCGTTGGCATGCTTGCGGGCAAACCGGTAGGCGAGCGCCGAGATCGCCAACGCCGCGGCATGGGTCGACATGTGCCAGCCATCGGCCATCAGCGCCATCGAGCCGTAGAAAAAGCCGGCGACGATCTCGATGACCATGGTAACGGCCGTCAGCGCCACCACGACCCAGATCCGGCGTTCGCGCTTCTCGTGCGAAATGCCCAGGAACACATGGCCGTGCTGCCATGCTTGAAGAGAGCGGTTATGCATTGCCAATCCCTGTGCTCTCAGCCGCCGCGGCGACGTCTGCCTCTTTCAACGAGCCAGTGTGCCGAATGGTTCGGCAACGCCTGTCGGCGAAAGTGCACGCGCCGGTAGGCACATGATATAGGCACTCAGCGGCCAGTTTCACATTGCGCGGAACCTCTCGATCGCGGCGATCAGCACCTCGCAAGGCGCGGCGTACGTACCTGCGAGGCCATACGGGCGGTACAGCAAGGCACGCCGCAGGAGTAACCAATTCGTGTTTGCCGGCGCCTCGGCAGAGGGGTATCATTCCTCCATGCTTCGACGTCGCCACCATCCGATCTTCAGAGTCGTCACGGCACTTCTGTTCGCCGTGAGCCTGATCGGACAGGGCATGCTCACCACCGCAGCCAATGCCAAAATGATGGCTTCGGTGCCGGAAATTGTCGTTTCTTCTGCTGCCGACGATCCGATGGATTGCGGCGGTCACGATTCCTCGACACGCGCCGCCTGCGTTGCAACATGCGCGGGGATCATTGCCATCGTCGCGGATACTGTTGGCTTTCCCCTCGTGCTGCTTCGGGACCGGCCACAAGAGCCGGCTTTTGAGTCGCTGAGCGACCGCAGCATTCCCCCCGATCCTCATCCGCCTAGACCCAGCGCACTCACCTAAGCCGGGCCGCATCTGCGGCGCGGATCGGGGAGGTGTGACGCTAGTGCGTCCACCGTGCGCCTCGGTGTTTTGCTGGCGCTGTTTCTGCTGCGCCGGCAAGGCCGGCAACGATAATCGTGCGCAAAGGATACGACCATGACCGACATAAACCCATCTTCAGGGCTCAAGACGCTCAATGTCCACATCAACGGAATGCATTGTCCGAACTGCGACATCTTCGTCGAGCGCAGCCTTATGCGCGTCCCGGGTGTCCACGCAGTGCAGGCGAGCTTCCGCCAAGGTCGCGCTACAATCACCTATGAAGGCGATCTTGATGCCACCGCGCTGCATCAGGCGGTGGCGGACGAAGGCTACAGCGTTTCCGCATGGGACGCACCAAAAGCCCAATCCGGGAACACCGCCCGCGACTACGCGGAGATCGGCGCCGCGTTCGCAATCCTGTTGGGATTCGTGTTCTTCCTGGACCGGTTTGAGCTGCTGCCACGCGGCTTCGGCATTGCGGATGAGATGAGCTATGGCTTTGTGCTGCTCGTCGGACTTGTGGCATCCATCTCAAGCTGCATGGCGGTAACCGGCGGGCTCCTGGTAGCGATCGCCGCCAAATACAACGAGGCCAATGCGCGACTTTCCAGCGCGGATCGGCTGAAGCCGCATCTTTATTTCAATGCCGGGCGCATCATTTCGTACACGCTGCTCGGCGGGGCGGTGGGTGTGCTGGGATCGGCGCTGACGCTGTCCCCCGAAATCAACGGCATCCTGATGCTGGCGGCGAGCGCCATCATGATCGTGCTCGGCCTGCACATGCTGAAGCTCATTCCGGGCGCGGCGCGCCTCCTGCCGGCGCTGCCCCGCTCGTTTTCGGACCGCATCCACCGCATGGCTGGGCGTGAAACTAAAGGCGGCGCGTTTGTTCTCGGCGCCACGACATTCTTCCTGCCCTGCGGCTTCACCCAGGCACTTCAGCTTTACGTGCTTGCCAAAGGCAGTTTCACCATAGGAGCCCTGACCATGCTTGCCTTCTCCATCGGCACGCTGCCGGCGCTTTTGTCTCTGTCCGCTGTCTCAAGTTTCGCCAAGGGAAGATTCCAGAGGCACTTCGTTCGAATAGCGGGGGCCGCAGTGGTCGTGCTGGGACTTTGGAACATCCAGTACGGGCTGACGCTGATCAGCCTTTCGCGCCCGGCCGCCGCACAGGACGCTCCCACCGAAGAAAAACAGATCGTGAGCATGAAAATCGAGGGCTACGCCTATATCCCCAATCGCTTCACCGTGAAGCAGGGCGTGCCGGTCGAATGGCGGATCGACGCGCGTGAGGCAGCGGGTTGTGGCCGCGTCCTGATTGCCCCTCGCCTGCGCATCATCAAGTTCCTGTCTTCGTCCGCGACCACCGTCGTCACCTTCACGCCCGATCAGTCAGGAGATTTTGCGTTCAATTGCAGCATGGGCATGATGAGCCCCGGCTCGAAATTTACCGTGACGCCGAACGACAAGATAAAGACTTGAACGCCATGCGAACCACGACGTTCGGCATCGGCGGGATGCACTGCGCCTCCTGCGCATCGCGCAACGAGCGCGTCCTGAAGAAGCTCAAGGGCGTGCTCGACGCCAGCGTAAACTACGCGACCCACAAGGCGCGCGTGCAATTCGACGAGACGGCCCTTTCCGAGGCCGCGCTGTTCGACGCGATCATCGGCAGCGGCTACACGGTCCTGACCGGAGACTTAGGCCAGGAGCACAAGGACGCGGCGCGTCGGGAATTGCGGTCGGCAAGGTGGCGTGCCTTCGTTGCCTTGGCGCTTGCTGCACCAGTGGCCGCCCTCGCCATGCTCGGCATCGATCTGCCGTGGGAGTTCGCCGGACGGAACGCGAGCGTGTGGCTTCAGGCCGTCCTGGGCACAGTGGTCATCCTCGGCCTGGGTTGGGAGTTTCACGCCGGCATGGTGCGCCAGGCCCGCAACCGGGCGGCCAATATGGACACGCTCATCTCGCTCGGCACGCTGGCGGCGCTTTTATACAGCCTGTGGGCAATGCAGGCAGGCGATGAGCATCTCTATTTCGAAACCGGGGCAGTCATCGCCGCGCTTATTCTGCTTGGGCGATACTTTGAGGCGCGCAGCCGGGGCCAGGCCAGCGCCGCGATCGAAAAGCTTCTCGATCTTGGCGCCAAATCCGCCCATCGCCTCGTCAATGGGCAAGAGCAGGTGATCCCGGTCGAACAGGTTGCGGTTGGGGATATCCTTCTGGTCAGGCCGGGGGAGAAGATCCCGGTGGACGGCGTCCTCGAAAGCGGCGGTTCCAGCGTCGACGAATCGATGCTGACCGGGGAAAGCCTGCCCGCCGATAAATCACCCGGCGATGCCGTGTTCGGCGCGACGATCAATCTGACCGGCGCCTTTCAAATGCGGGCAACCAAAGTCGGGCAGGACACGACACTGGCGCAAATCGTCCGCATGGTTGCCGAGGCGCAAGAAAACAAAGCGCCGGTTCAAAAACTTGCTGACCGGATTTCCGGGATATTCGTGCCGGTCGTGCTCGGCATCGCGCTCGCAACGGCGTTGGGCTGGTACCTGCTCACGGGCGATGCTGCGCAAAGCATCATCCCTGCCGTCGCGGTGCTGGTGATCGCCTGCCCTTGTTCGCTCGGTCTTGCGACCCCGACCGCCATCATGGTCGGCACCGGGCTGGGTGCAAGGCGCGGCATCCTAATCAAGAACGGTGAGGCTTTGGAGCGCGCCCGGCATATCGACATGGTGGTGTTCGATAAGACCGGCACCCTGACCGAAGGCCGGCCAAAAGTGACTGAGTGTGTACCGGCGGCCGGAAAGACAGCCGATGAGGTCTTGCGCCTTGCCGCTGGCGTCGAAAACCTCTCGGAGCATCCGCTCGCGCAAGCCATCGTGCGGGCCGCGGAGGAAAGAAACCTGCCGCTCGACGCGGTCGAGGCTTTCGCAAGCCTTTCCGGAAAAGGGGTGCGCGGGAGGTTGCACGGCGGCGGGACGGTCGTTGCCGGAAGCCCCCGGCTGATGCGCGAGGAGGGCGTGCCGCTCGAAGGTTTTCTTGAAGAGATCGAGCGGCTCGAATCGCGCGCGCAAACCGTCATCGCGGTGGCGCGCGACGGAGCGCTGGCCGGCATCATCGCCATCGCCGATACCTTGAAGGCCGATGCGAAAGCCGCAGTCCAGAACCTGCAGAGCCAGGGCATTGCGACTGCGATGATCACCGGCGATAACCGCAAGACTGCACAAGCCATCGCCGCTCAAATCGGCATCCAGACTGTGTTCGCGGAAACTCTCCCGCAGGATAAAGCCGAGCATGTCCGTCTTTTGCAGGCGCAGGGCAAGCGAGTCGCCTTCGTCGGCGACGGCATCAATGACGCACCGGCGCTCGCGCAAGCCGACCTCGGCATTGCCATCGGGACCGGCTCGGATGTCGCCATTGAGGCCGGGCATATCGTGCTCGTGAAAGGCCATCCGATGAAAGTCATCGAGGCGCTGGCACTGGCGCGCATAACGTTCCGGACGATCAAGCAGAATCTTTTCTGGGCCTTCTTCTACAACGTCGCGGCAATACCGCTCGCCGCCCTTGGGCTGCTCAACCCGATGATCGCTGCGGGCGCCATGGCGGTCTCCAGCGTCAGCGTGGTCGGCAACAGTCTCAGAATCAAACGGCAGAAGCTTGCACAGCCCAAGCGCCAACCATGATGCAGGACATGATGAGCTGGATGATGGGCGGCGTGATGGGTGGCATGATGGGCGGCATGATGGGCGGTATGGGTCTGCTCGCGCTGCTAACTTTGACTGCGAAGCGAACGCGCGCCCGGGTTCTGATATTCCTTGGTTTCATTCAGCGCGCACAAGGATGTTCTGCTCCAATTCAAAGCGGCGCCTGACGCGCATCGTCAGGTGGCCAATAACCACCTCCGCCGCGTCATCGGCGACACTGTTCAATTGCTGAGTGGCATCAATGATGCGACCATTTTCCATGCTCCGTACCAGGGCCAGGTAAGCGTTGCGCTGTCGCGCTGTTTCTTCAAAAGAGACCTCTTGCTTGCGCTCCTGCAGCAGGGCCGGCGGGGCGTCCAACAAGAGGATCAAATCCGGCTTCGGAATAAGAAGCCAGATTAGGCGCAGCAGCCACACTGGACCGCCATAACGATAGCGCCTGACATCGACGAGGATGTCGAGGAAGTGCCGGTCATAAAGCACCAAGGTCGAGCGCGCCAAGGCCAAGCGAAGGGTAAAGTGACCGACTGTGTAGTAGGCGAACCAATAGGCAGCGCGCGCAAGCGAGGTCAGCAACGATCGGGCCGGCAACGCATGCGGCTCACTCGTCGTGCTCGGCCGGCGACCGAGCAGGCGAGCAAGTGGCGGTGCAAATCCCCAGCAGGTGCAGCGTGCAAAAGCAGAGGTCAGCCTCGGTGCCAGCGCTTCGATCGTGGAAGACTTGCCCGCCCCGTCGGGTCCAAGAAGAACGACCGCGAGCCCGTCCGGTTGGCAAACGCGCCGCAGGCGACCCAACAGAGCGCGTAATTTATTTTTCACAAAACGCGCGGGGCGCTGCACAATCGCGCGCCTCCGCAGCTCGCCGCGCAGCTTTCCCAGGTGCTGCCGGACCAGCTCCCAGTCCCCGGTTTTGGCCGCAGCACGAATGAGCTCGCGGCTCTGTCCGCTCCAGAATCGCTCCACCTGCCGTGAGCAACCGACAGCATCTTGCTGATACAGGCGATCGAGTCGCTTTGCGCGCTCATCATCCAGTGTCCCCTTTGCGATCGTTCTTGCCAGATAACCGGAGAATTCGACATCCGGTGACGGAATCCACAAGTGACGGTGCCTGCGGCGGGTCGCGAGCACCTCTTGTCCGGCATACAGGGGAAGATCATGAATCTCGCAGTCGATCGCCATGTCCAACGTCAAAAAACAACGGGAGCCATCGGCATTCCTGCCGGCCAATACGATGTAATAGCCGCGACAACACACCACGTCAGCGCCGATCCACCCCCTGTGCCGGACAAGCAATGCCAAGAGCTGGCCTGGAGTTATTTTAGGGTCGATAACGCAGTCCACATCCGACTTGATCTCCGCCGGATAGCTCTCATAACCGTGCAACACGCAATATTGAATGCCAGCTTGCTCGAGCATTTCAAAGATGCGCAGCAGGATTCGACCCGGCCCTCCGCTCTGTTCAACATCGCCCTGGGACGCCAAAGGCGCACCAATCGGCGTTGCACTTAATGCCTGCTGCATCGCTATAGCTCCTGGGAGCGCGCTAGATTGAGGTCGTGCTCTTCAATGAGGTCTTCGGTTCCCGGCACGAGCAATAAGAACGCAATCCAGCGTCCAAGGCTTCCGAACACCTCGGCTGCGAGCATTCCATAAGCCGCGCCCAAGAGACCCCAGCCGGGCAGAAGCGCCAACACCAGGACGACGTTCACAGCCGCCGTGACGATCATGAAACCGGCCACCGGACGCGCCCGCTCCGCTGCCGCCAGCGCGATTGAAGCGGGCACTCCTATGGCTCCCGCTCCTGCCGCAACGGCAAGCACCGCGAGTACGTGTCCATTTCCGCTGTACTCGACGCCGCGATAGAGAAGACTCATGATGTCCTCTCCAACAAGGAAGACAAGCAGGCAGAAGGCTGCCATCACCAAACCGAGCCATACTGCATCATAAGCAGCTTGACGCCGCAGCCCAGAGCCGCCTTCCATCTTCAAAGTGCGAACGGATTTAGGCGTCAGCACATTGAAAAATCCGTAAAGCAACGGGTTTGCGAACCCAACGATACTTGCACAAGCCGTGTAAATTCCGGTGACCGTGGCCCCGGCCGTCGCCATGGTAACCCAGAGTGTCGCATAGCCTTGCGCCTGCAGGGCCAACTGCCCGGATAGAAACCATTTCCCTAGCCCCCAACTCTGTTGCAGCGTGGCCGGAACCTGTCGTAGTTGGACAGCGAACTCGGATCGTGCCAGATAGAGCCATCCGACCGTGGCAATGCCGCACGCAGCACCGATGGCGGCGAGAGCCGTGATGGCCGACAGGCGCCCGCCCCAAGCCAGCCCGGCAAGGGCGACAATGGTGAGGACTGCTACAGCCAAATCGACCAACAAAGCTCGCGGCATCTTGAGACACGCGAAGGCAAAGCGCCGTGCGAATTCGCGCGCGAGGACGAATGGAATGGTGCCTGCGAGCGCCCAACTCATCGCTACGAATTGGTGAGGAGCGCCGAAAGCAGACAAGACCAGTGCCATGGCGGCCATGAGCAACATTGCCACGGCCGAAAGCGCAAAACTCAGTACGAGAGAGTTGAAAGCGTGTTCAGCCGACGTTCCCACCGGCCGGTGGAACTGGATGGCATAAGGTCGCGTGATCAGCGACTCCTGCGTTGCAAGCAGCAGCGCCAGCACGGAAAGGGCTATCGCATAGGCGCCTAGCTGGTCGGGGTCGGTCCAGCGTCCGATCATCACCAGCGCTAGGAAACTCGTCGCACTGACGACAGCTTGATCGCCCCAACCGATGACGTGGTTTTTTGAAAGGACACGCCAGAGGCGCTGCCAAATTGGCTTAGCCAGGACTGTTTGCGCGCTTGAAGGCTTGCGACCCTCCGCACTGGCGATGATCGGCGAACTGACTTTCAAGACGCGCTCCAGAGCTAACTCGTGGCACCCTGCTAAAGGGGTTCTCTTGAATCCCGCAGGAACACTGCGTGCACTTTTCCCCAAGAGTGTCGCTGCAGTACCGCCGCCGACCCTCTCCCCGGCTATTGCCAACGTTTTGGTTGTCAGAGTTGGTAGTGCCTGCGGAGTTGCAACGGGTCCAGTCACCCTTGGCGAGGACACGCCGAACTTCACCGCAGCCTTAACGATTTCTCAACCATGTTTTTGATTGCGCTCTTAACCTTCCTTGTCATTTGATCGCAGCGTTGGAGCGCGGCTAAGCGCAGCTCCGGACGGGCTGACGAAAGCGAAAATATAAGATCGGCAACTTCGATCCGGCCCGGCCAAAGGCTGTCAATAACGTGAGCTCCGTCCGTCCCCGAATCCAATCGGCTGGCCCAGTTCTCGGAAAGAAAGCTGCGGATGACCTCCACTTCAAGCAGAAGCCCGGCGCCATAACTGCGGTAGGCCTCGTCATAGGTGCACTTGACCGTAAACCCCGTTTGTCCGGCGAAGGTGACGAGGCTCACGGCAATGGGTGTGCCGTTAAGCGTAAGCACGTCAGCGCGGCAGATCGAGTTTCGGTCATCGCCGGTAAAGGCTTGTTCGGCGAACCTTCGGGTCTTGTCATGACACGCCAGCGCGGTGCCGCTGGTTCCCTTCCAACCGCCCGCCTCTATGGTGAGAAACGCCGATACCGCACGTTCGAGCTCCTCACCGGAGCGGTGGCTTTCGTGCCCGACGTGACCGAGCTGTTCGAGCCGACGGCGATTGCGCGCTAAATCCTTGCTGCGCTTCGAGGACACATGCCGCCGCATGTGCTCGTCAAAACTGCCAGCACGCTCAAGAATGGCCCGTTGGAAATGGCCCGAAAACGCCCAAGGCAGCCCCATGCGTGTGAGTGCCTCGGTCATCGCCCGGCACGCCTCGCCCTGCACGTTAACCCTGGGAATCACCCATTCGCCGCCACCGAAGGAGGCCAGGATGTCAACGAGGATTGCTGCGGCGTCGGTTCTATAGACTTTGTCCAGCAACGGCATGCAGCTGAAGGTGTAGTTGGTTTGCCAAGCCCGACCGCTGGGTCGAAGCAGTGGAATTGCAAATTTAGGCCTGATGAAAGGAAGCAAGGCGACGAGCGACCTTTCATCCCAGACCACGGCAAAACTTACGTTTTCGTTGTCTGCGACGGTATCGAGCAACGCTCGCGCGTATCGCGGCGAATAATAGACATTGTCTTCGACGCTATTTGCACAAAGGTCTTCCCAGGCGGGCGCTAGCGATGGCAGAGCGGCCCGTCCGAGAACCTCGCCTTTGAGGCCCAGCTTCCATCCGGGACCTTCCAGCATTCGGTCTCTCTCCGGGCTCGCTGACAGCGCCAACGGGCGCGCCGTAAAATCCGAGCGACAAGTATTCACGCCAAGACAGCGAGGGTAGTTCCCACCTAAACAATAGACTGTGTGAATGTCGCGATCGTTAATGGCCGCAAGCCTTTCGGCGGCACTGCGCGAACGGTCAGTTAACCGATTGTATAGCATCATCGGCCCCAGATAGATTTCAACGGCGCCTCACCGTCGGCGGAATCCATGCCCGCATGGGGATTGGCGGGCAGCCGAAAAACATTGAAAGAAGGATTGGGATGAGCGAAAGAGCTGTGGAGCGAGTGCTTGTATTCGGCGATGACATGCGCATTTTCCTGGCGGTCGTCCGCTCGCTCGGCCGCGCCGGCAAGGAAGTGCATGCCGCCCCGTTCAACTGGCATTCCCCGGCGTTGAAGTCGCGGTACATTTCAGTCGTACACAAGTTGCCTCGCTATTCCGACGATCCGTCGGCGTGGCGTGCGGCTGTTGTGGATGTCCTGCAAACGCATTCCTTCGACCTCATCGTGCCATGCTGCGATGATCGGGCGATCTTGCCGTTCCACATGCATCGTGACGAATTCGCTGGCTACCGCGTAGCGATTCCAAACCCGGTGGCGATGGACCTTTTGTTCGACAAGGAACGCACGCGCGAACTTTGCGTGGAACTGGGGATCCCTGCCGGCAAGGGCGCGCGGGTCAAGGCAAACGACACTGCTCCGGATCTTGTCGCGCGCTTCGGCCTGCCTTTGGTGCTCAAGCCGCGCAAGTCATTCTGGATCGACCGCCTCGACGCCTGGGGCAAGGTCTCCATCGTGGAAAGCGAGGCGGAATTGCACGGACTGTTGAGCGCTCTTCAGGAGCCGTCGCGATATCTGGTCGAAGCCTATTTCGACGGCGTGGGCGTCGGCGTTTCCGTTCTTGCATGCAACGGCGAGATCCTGCACGCATTTCAGCACCGCCGGCTTCGCGAGGGAAGAGGCGGTTCGAGCTCCTATCGCGCCAGCGAACCGGTCAATGCGGATCTCAGTCGTGCGTGCGCAAAGATTTGCAGCCGCACCAATCTGACCGGCGTCTGCATGTTCGAGTTCCGGTGGAATCCGGAAAACCACAGCTGGATTTTGCTGGAAACCAATGCGCGATTTTGGGGGTCGTCACCACTGCCCATATCGCTCGGTGTCGATTTCCCCCGCTATCTTTATGACCTGCTGGTGCATGAGCGGACGCACGCACCCGTTCAATACACCGTCGGCGTCACGAGTCGCAATCTGGTGCTCGATGGCTTCAATCTGGTTGCAGGTTTCCGACGTCTGCGCTCCGAACAGGTGGGCGCCTGGATTGCGGACCTCGGAAACTTTGTAACGCAACCGATACGCTGGATACGGGGACGAGAACGGTCCGATACCTTTGTCAGTGACGACCTCCGGCCCGCGCTGTGGGAATGCGCCGTCCTCTTGAGGAGCCTCATTCACAAACGCACGCGCAATCGAAACTCGCAGCTGAACCGGCGTCGCAGCGAACAAATCGCATAGCAATCCGAGTATCAGCGGCATTTCGAGGCGGCGTTCCCGAATCAACTGCTCAGCCTCTGGCTCTGGAACGTCCCGCCGCCGTTGCGGCCACGACCAGCGAAATGCAGATTCATTTCCCTCCGGTGGTGGGTTATTTTGTCTTATCGATTTTCGTTACCGTGAACTGCCCATTGATCCGCTCGGGCACGAACTTGACCTTGTCCCCGGCCTTGACCTTTTTCAGCATCGCCGGGTCCTGGGCGCGGAACACCATGGTCATCCCGTCGTCCATGTCGAATTTCTTGAGCGGCCCGTGCTTGATCGTGATCTTCTGAGCGGACTCATCGATCTTCATTACCTGTCCGTCGATGATGTCGGAATTCTGCGCAAGGACGGGAAGGGACGTGTAGCAAAGGGCGGCGGCGACGATCGTCGCTTTGACAAGATTTCTCATAAGGCCTCCGTTTTTGATCTCGAATCTCGCATCACTTGACGATGATCTTGCCGTGCATCCCGGCTTCCTTGTGGCCGGGGATGAGGCAGACGAATTCGAACTCCCCGGCTTTGGTAAAACGCCACAAGAGTTCGGTCTTGCCCCTAGGCTGAAGTGTCTTGCCGTTGGGATCGTCATGCTCCATGTCGGGATATTTTTTCATCAACTCCGCATGCTTTTGGTTCTCCTCGGCGCTGGCGAGCACGAATTCGTGCGGCAAAACGCCGATATTGGTCAGAACAAAGCGCACCTGGTCTCCGCGCTTCACTTCGATCTTGTCGGGAATGAAGCTCATCGTGCCGTTTCCCTCGCGCATGGTGACAATCACCGTTCTCGACCGCTGCTTGGGATTGCCCGGCTCGCCGGCGGCAAACGTCTCGTGGCTGTGCCCGGGCGGGCCGCTGGGGTCGGCGAGACCCGGGCCGGCAACCAGTAGCATCGGGAAAACTAACGCTGCAAGTTTCGGAAAGTTCATGGCCTTCTCCTTCGGAGTTATTGGCGATGTGACTTGTGTTCAATGCTTGCCATTGTGGACGCCGCCCCTAGGCTTGATCACCGTGACTTCGACCTTCGCGGGGGTTTTGTTGTTGCTGCCTTGCCGCGTCGCTTCGGGGGCCTTGCCTTTATATTCGTAGGCGACGGTGCCCTCCGGATTCTTGTAGTGACCGGGGTCCTTATAATCGTCGCGGGCAAGTCCCTCGCGCACCTTCACCACCGTGAACATCCCGCCCATTTCCATTGGGCCAAACTGACCGAAGCCCGTCATCATCGGCAGCGTGTTGTCCGGCATCGGCATTTCCATCTCGCCCATTTCCGCCATGCCGGCGCCTCCCATCGACATGTAATCGGGGGCGTGCCTGCGGATGTTTTTGACCAGATCTCTCGTCTGCACCCCGATGAAGGTCTTCACCTCATGGCCCATGGCGTTCATGGTGTGGTGCGATTTATGGCAATGCAGCGCCCAGTCGCCCGGCTCGTCGGCGATAAACTCGTAGGCGCGCATGGCGCCGACCGGCACGTCGGTCGTCACTTCGGGAAAGCGTGCGCTCTCGGGAACCCAGCCGCCATCCGTGCACGTCACCTGGAAATCATAGCCGTGCATGTGGATCGGATGGTTGGTCATGGTCAGGTTGCCGACCCGCACCCGGACGCGGTCGCCCTTGCGCACAGCAAGCGGATCGATGCCGGGAAAGACCCGCGTGTTCATGGTCCACAGATTGAAGTCGGTCATGGTCATGATCTTCGGCACATAGCTGCCCGGATCGATGTCAAAGGCGCCGAGCAGAAAAACAAAGTCGCGATCGACGCGGCGCAGGTTCGGATCGCGCGGATGCACCACGAAGAAGCCCATCATGCCCATGGCCATCTGCACCATCTCGTCGGCGTGCGGGTGGTACATGAAGGTCCCGCTTTTCTTCATCGCGAACTCGTAGACAAAGGTCTTTCCGGGCTTGATGTGCGGCTGGGTCAGGCCGCCGACGCCGTCCATGCCGTTGGGCAGCAGCATGCCGTGCCAATGGATGGTGGTGTGCTCGGGTAGTTTATTGGTGACAAAAATTCTGACCTTGTCGCCTTCGACGCATTCGATGGTCGGCCCGGGCGATTGGCCGTTATAGCCCCACAGATGCGCCTTCATGCCGAGCGCCAGCTCCCGCACCACCGGCTCGGCGACCAGATGGAATTCCTTCCAGTCCCCGTTCATGCGCCACGGCAGGGTCCAGCCGTTCAGCGTCACGACCGGCTGATAGGCCGGGCCGCTTGCTGGATGCAGCGGCGGCAGCATCGTGGGCGAGGTATTGATCGCCGCCTCCGGAATCGATGCGGCCTGCGCCCGTCCGCTGACCGCGGCGGCGCCAGCCAACGTAGCCGCCGACATGCTGACGAACCTGCGCCGTGACACGTTCATGACCTTCTCCTTGCTCATCAGTGTCCGCCTTCCGATTCACCGGTCGCCGCCACTCCACTGCCTTCGGCGGGAGCAGTGCCTGCACCGCCACCGATCACGGCGGCGCCGAGATTGGTTTGCGCAATCCAGAAATCCCGCTGCGCTTCGATCGCGGCATTGGTCGAGAGAATGCGCTGCCGCGCTTCGCTGAGGAGCGCAAATACGTCGATCTGCATGGCGTTATAGCGAAGCAGCGTTTCATCGGAGATGATCTTGCGCAGCGACAGAACCTCGCCCCGGTAGTGCCGGGCGATGTCGTAACTCGAGCGATAGACTTGGTAGGCCTCGCGCGCTTCGGAACGGACATTGACCGCCTTCGCCGTCAACCGATTGATCGCCTGCATGTAGTTCTGCTCCGCCTGTCGGACCCGGGCCTCGCCGAAGTCGAACAGAGGAATTTGGAACTCGACTTCCAACCCGCGGTCCCGGCGGCGGCCGCCGTCGGCATCCAGCGTGGTTTTGGATATGCCCGCGACTTCCAGGAGGTTCAGAAAGCGGGTCGCGTTGCTGAGGCCGTAGGACTTTGCCAGCGCCGCGACCTCGATGCGGGCCATTTGCAAGTCTACGCGGCGGCGGACCGCTTCGACTTCCACCGACGCCATCACCAGAACCCGCGGCGGCAGCGGCGGAAGCGCCCCCGGCAGGCGAAAAGCCAGATCGCCGCCCCACAAACCGAGCGCGCGAATGAGCCGCTCGCGCTCGCTGCCGGCGCGCTGGCGCGCAGCCGCCACTTGCGCCGTCAATTCCGCATAGAAGACCTGGCTGCGCGCCTGGTCGAGCTTGTTCATCGCGCCGCTTTCGCCCAGGCGCTTGGAAAGCTGCGCCGCGGTCTCGGCAGTGGACAGCGCACGCACAAGAAACCCTGAAATCTCACGTGCCGCGACTGCGCGGTAATAAGCGCGGCGGGTTTCGGCGGCGAGCCGCAAGGTCGCTTCCGCGGCCTGCAATTGCGCCTGGAAGAAACGGTCGGCGGCAACATCGGCGCGGACCGGCAGAGACGCGAGCGCAAGAATATTGACGACGATCTGGCGTTCGATCTCGATCTCGCCGCCCCCCACGAGCCGCGAGAGCTTGAAGGTCGGATTGGGCGGCAAGCTCGCCTGCACCATCGCCGCCTCGGAGACGCCGAGAGCGTTATAGGCCGCTTGCAAATCGCGATTGTTGAGCAGTGCGATCTGCACGGCGGCATCGGCGGTGAGCGGTCCTTTCAGCAGCACCGCGACGGTGGCGCGCGCCCGCGCAGCCTCGTCGGCGCTGCGGAGCGCCACGATCTCCTTTTTGAGCTCGGCGCCAGCGATATCATGCACCGCCCCCATGCCACCATCGGCCGAGAACGATGCGCAACCGCCAAGCAATACGGCGCAGGCGATCAACAGCGCGGTTCGCCGGCAAGCCATTTTCAAGAAAGTGCTGACCTCCGGAGTCATGGTTTCTCCGGCGGTGTAACGCGCTGGTTCTGCTCAAGCCACGGACGCGGCTCGACCGGCCGCTGTCTCGCATACGGCCCGACCGTGGAGCGGTAAGCGGCGGCGGGAACGCTGGCGCGCGGATCGGCGGGATCGGAGCCGGCAAGCGTGGCTGGCGGCGGGGCGCTTGAACACGACACCACAAGCAGCCCGCAAGCGACTGCAAGCAGAGCGCGCGGGCCTCCCCGCAAGGATGCCTTGCTTCGCCGGCCTAGCGCGGCGAAGCGCCTCCAATGATGCGCGAACATGAAATCTCCCATGACCGAGATGGATTCCGGGCGTGCCGCGGCTCAAGCCGCGCGCAGCCGGCAACCGTCAGTCAGGTGATGGGAGGTCGATTGATCCGGTCGGGGCCGCGCCCGCCGATATGAGCGTCGAGGGTGAACCGGTCGAGAGACGAGGTGACCGGTGTGGCGAGCTGAACGTCGTGCTCGACTGATATTGCGGACACGCAAAAAAGACCACAACACGTGCCGGGGCGGGACTTCTCGTCCGGTTCCGCCGGCTGGTAAGATGCGTCGTCGGCGTGGTGCGTGCCGGAGGCGATGGTATGAACATGCGCCTTGCCGCCATGCTCAGAGGCGGTAGCGATCCCTTGCTGGTCGGTCAGGCAATGCGCCGCCCCACCGTCGGCGAAGGCCATCGCGGCGGACGGCGCCAGCGCGCAAAACGCGTACGCCATTGCAAGGGCGAACGCCGCCTTAAAACGAAATCTCCTGCTCAATCCAATCAACATTGCGCCCAGGCTGTTCCGATTCCGCAGGACTTCAGATTAGAGGATCAATGCCGCTTTGCAAGATTCTCTAGCCGCCCGAGCGATAAAATAAGTGCGAAAGATGTCGATTTCGCGCCCACCCGAAATCAATAGAATCAGGCATTTGGCGGGTGGATCGCCGCTTGCGCGACCACAAAGAAACCAAATAATAGCGCGCGTTGCTACCGGCGTTCTTCGACAATCTACCGACTGCAAACTACCCCTTTGGCGCACGGCAAGACTGAGGTAGCGTGAAGCCCCAGGATCAGCAGCCTGTCGAGGGTATGCATTTGAAACTTTCCCACAGAAGACAATTCCTGCAACTGGCCGTGGGCGCCGTCGCGCTTCCAACTGCCGCGCGTGCGCAATCGCAGGCCTATCCAACGCGGCCGGTGCGCTTGGTCGTCGGCACCGTGCCCGGCGCAACGCCCGACATCATCGCGCGACTGATCGGTCAATGGCTGTCCGAGCGGCTCGGCCAGCCGTTCGTCGTCGAGAACAGGCCAGGTGCCGGGGCCAATATCGCGACCGAAGTGGTCGTTCGATCCCCACCGGACGGCTATACGCTCATGCTTGTCGCTGCTGCGAACTCGATCAATGCAACGCTCTACCGCAATCTGACATTCAATTTCATACGCGACATGGCTCCGGTTGGGGGCATTGCGCGCACGCCGCTTGTCATGGAGGTAAATCCGTCCGTCCCAGCCAAGACGATTCCCGAGTTTATCGCATATGCCAAGGCGAACCCCGGCAAGATCAACATGGCATCGGGCGGCATCGGGACACCGCAACATGTAACCGGCGAACTGTTCAAGATGATGGCAGGCCTGAACATGGTGCACGTGCCGTATCGGGGTGCGGCGCTTGCCTTGACCGATCTGGTCGGCGGACAGGTGCAGGTCATGTTCGACACCATCCCCTCATCGATCGAGTTCATCCGAGCCGGCAAGCTGCGCGCGCTGGCGGTGACGAGCGCAACGCGTTTGGACATCCTGCCGGACCTTCCGACGGTCGGCGATGTATTGCCGGGATATGAAGCAACATCGTGGAGCGGAATGGGTGCGCCGAGGGGCACGCCTGCGGAAATCATTCAAAGGCTCAACCAGGAAATCAACGCGGCGCTTGCTAATCCAAAGATCATTGCGCAGCTTGCCGACCTGGGCAGCACAGTCCTTCCTGGCTCACCCGCCGAGTTCGGCACACTTATCGTCGCCGAAACGGACAAGTGGGCCAAAGTTGTCAAGTTCTCAGGCGCGACAGCAGACTGACGAAATGAAATCGCAGCGAGACTGTTCATAAGTCCGTTTTGGGAATCCGGCCATAGTGGAACGGAGAAAAGCGGAATGCTTCACTTTCAGAAGATAGCGACCGCAATTGCGGCGATGGTGCTGGCAGCGGCGCCGTCCCGCGCCGATGACTATCCCACGCGGCCGGTGCGGATCATCGTGGGCTTCGCCGCCGGATCGTCGGTCGACCTTCCTGCGCGCCTGCTCGCGCAGCGCTTTACCGAAGGGTTGGGCCGAGCTTTCTTCGTCGAGAATCGAGGCGGCGCCGGCGGCAATCTGGCGGCCGAGGCGGTCGCGCGCGCGCCAAAGGACGGCTACACGCTGTTCCTGGCGACCAATCCCATTGCGAATGCCGCGGCAATGAAGGCAAGTTATGACCCGATCAAGGACTTTGCGCCGATCGTGGCGGTTGCGACCGGCCCGCAGATGCTGGTTGCGAGGCCGTCGTTGAACGTCAACAATCTTCAGGAACTGATTGCGCTGGCGAAGGCCAATCCCGGCAAGATCACATACGGCGGCGGCGCCGGCTTGGCCATGACCGGTCTGGCAGGCGTCCTCTTGAACAACATGGCAAAGATCGAGCTGGTGCACATTCCCTATCCGGGCAGCGCGCCGGGGCTGGTCGACCTGTTGGCAGGGCGCATCGATCTGTTGTTCGCGCCCGCGCTTGCGGTGATGCCGCATGTCGAGAAAGGCAACTTGAAGGCCATCGCGACGACATCGGCTGCGCGCGCCAGCGTGGCGCCGAATGTCCCAACGATGGCCGAGGCCGGATTGCCGGGATACGAGCTCACCCTGTGGTACGGGCTTGTGGCCCCGGCGGGAACGCCGCGCGACGTCATCGATAAGCTGTCGCGCGTCGCAAATGAGGCGCTCAAGTCCGAGGACGCCATCAAGGCGTTGACGACCCATGGTCTCGATCCTCTTGGCGGCAGCCCGGAGACTTTTGCTCGATTCATCGCGCGCGAGATCGAGAAGATGGCGCAGGTCGCTGCGATGAGCGGCATCAAGGATTGAAGCTCGGGAGCTTACAGCGGCGACCAAGCGAAGCCAGTACGCGGTTGTACAGCTTGCGTCGAACGGAGCCTCATCCCTTCACCGGGATGCGCCCGGTGGTGAACGGCGGCCCGACCCGCGATATAGAGCAACTGCTGAGATGGAGCGAGCGATGACCAAGGCAACAACAACGGGGGACCGGAAGGCGATGGCGCCTCGCTCAGGCAACGTCGACCCGGATACCGTGGACGTGGCGCCGAATCTGCCAGCCGGACTGCCGAAAGGCCTGCGCAACTACTGGTATCCCGTCCTGCAATCGGAGGAACTTCCGGCCGGCGAGCCCAAAGGGATCATGGTTTTGAGCGAGCCGCTTGTGGTGTGGAGGGACGCCGAAGGCAACCCTTGCGTCGCACGCGATCGCTGTCCGCATCGCAGCATCAAGCTGTCGGTCGGTCGGGTTTACGACGGCAATCTGCAGTGCATTCTTCACGGGCTGCGGTTCAACGGTCGGGGCGACTGCATTATGGTTCCGTGGGAGGATGGAGAGGCCGATCGGAAGAAAAGCCCACGGGCCATCGCGTATCCAGCCCGGGAGTTGGGCGGCTACGTGTGGGCCTATCTCGGCGACACCAGAAGGTTTCCGGCGCCGCCGCTCGAGCAGGAAGTGCCCGAGGAATTGACCAAGCCGGATGAATTCATCTGGTTTCGCCTGCCGACCGAGATCTGGGCCGCGAACTGGCTGCTGTCGGTTGACGGAAGCGACGCGTTCCACGCTGTCGTCCTGCATGCGTCGTCGCAGGCAGTGACCGGCAAGACCTGGACGGGCGGGAAGGCGGAGCACGCCGACGTTCCGCTGCAAGAGCGGCGCATGAAGATTGTAACGACGTCGCATGGCATTCGCGGCGTGGCGCTCGATGCCAAGGGAAATCCGCTGCACCACGGCCATTTCACAGTCGACGTCAAAGGCGATCGTTTTGTGCTGCCCTGCCTTCATACGAATCCGATCATGCCGGCGCCGGGCGCGGTGCCATACACGGCGCGGCTCTGGCAGTTCGCGGTCGATGAGGATCGCACGCAGGTCGTCCGCTACGCGGTCTGGCGGGCGCGTACGCCCGAGGAACGCGAGAAAGCGACCCGCGTCTATCACGATCTCGCCCTTCCGCGGCTGCAGAAGGTATCGGCCGAAGATGCGTTTGCGGCCGAAGCGCAAGGTGATGTCGTCACCGCCCGCCAGAATGAGAACCTCGTGGCGCCCGATGTCGACGTCGTGAACGTGCGGCGCCTGATCCGCAAGGCGTTCGTATCACCGATCGCCGACAGCCGGCGCATCGACATCTCGAAATCGGCTCTGCTGTACCCGCTCTGAGAGGATAGTTCCTGGGCTGCAGCAATTCACTTGACCTCGGAAGGTAGTCCGATGGCGCTCAAGCTCAGCATGACCTGTGGTCCGTATGACCGCGCGCAGGCGCTCATCGACGGCAGCGTCAGGCCGGACGGCATCGATCTCGACGTTACCGTAAACGATGACGACGTCGATCGACAGTCGCGCTCCGCGCGTGGCGAGTTCGACGTCTGCGAGTTTTTCACCGGGACATACATTACCGATCTGCCGTTCAAGAAGCTGGGCTTTACGGCCATACCGATCTACGTCAAACGGATGTTCCGGCACTCCTACATCTATACGAACCGCGGGAGCAACATCCGCACGCCCGCCGATCTGAACGGCAAACGCGTCGGCTTGCAGACCTGGGTGACGACGGCCGCCTTGTGGGCGAAGGGGATCCTGGAGGAGGAGCATGGCGTGGATCTTGCCTCCATCACGTGGGTGGCATGGCAGCCTGTGCGCATTCCCGACTGGAAGGCGCCGCCGTGGCTGAAGCTCGTCTACGCTCCCGCCGAGTCCGAGCAATTCGACCTGCTGGCGGCGGGCGGTGTCGATGCCGGGATCACCACCGAGATTTGGGCGCCAGGGCGACATCCCGACGTTGGCTTTCTGTTTCCGGACTATGGCGCGCAGGAGCGAGCGTATTTCCAGCGCACGCGATGTTTTCCCATCATGCACACGTTGCTTGTCCGGAATTCGCTGCTGGAACGCAATCCATGGGTCGCGCGCAGCCTCTATGACGCCTGGGAAGCGTCCAAACGAAAGCTGTACGAACGTCAGGATTGGGAACGCATCCACAAGACGTCACTCTGGTACCGCGGCTTATGGGAAGAGGAACGCGCCGCTGCCGGCGATGATATTTATGCCTGGGGCTTTGCCAAAAGTCGGCACGAGCTGGAGATCATGTTGCGATATGCGCATCGGCAGGCACTCACGCCCCGGCAATACGCGCCGGAGGAGCTGTTTTGGCCGTCGATGCTTGAGACTTGAAGAGCATCAGGATCCAGCAGCAAGGCCCTCGATTCTAATGAAGACATCTTCCGGCTTCATTGCCGCCTGGAGAAACCCGTCTTCGAGCAGGTACTGTCCGAAGGCGTCAAGCGCCTTGCGGTTCCGTTCGATGCCGTAGCTCCAGGGATCTCCCTGAACACACGATCAACCTTTTCCAGATGCTCGGCAAGCCACGGCAGCATGAACTGTAGAGAGCCGGAGAACCGTGCCCTTGCGAGCGCAAGGCTCTTGGCCTTTTCGCAAGCCTTGTAGATGTTGTTGGCGACCCACCGATTGGTGCGATAGACCTCTTCTCGAAGGACAAGCGCGTGCATGATCGGGAAGATGCCGGACCAAACCTAATGGCGTCTCGGATGTGCAGCCGCCCCGGCATAGCCGCGCAGCTCGACGTAACGCCGCACCTGATCGGAGGTCAAAACCTCCAATGTCGAGAGGTGGTATTTGAGATGCGCGTGGCGCAGCGCGGCTTGTATTGCGCCAATGGCTTCCATGCTTGCGGCAAGCGAGGCCGGGGTTACCGTACGGCTGGCAAAGAGCCGGTCTAGATCGGCCTCTTGGACGATCAGGCGCTCACCGATCGGAACGGTTTCCGCTTTCATTTTAGTGAGCAGCTCTTGCACCGCAGCGCGCTGTGCGTCGCTCAGGTTCAAGCCCTTTGCCAGCTCCAGAACATGAAGCGGGCCGGGAAATCCGTTGAGTTCGGCGGCAAGCGCCAGCGACATGCCCCGCCCGGCGCGGAGATCGTCGATCTGCTGCGCCGACAGCGCTTTGATCGGACGCTGCTCGAAACCGGCATAGGGGCTATGTGCGGGCGCTTGCCCAAGGGCGGGTGCCGCTACAAACAGAGACACAGCGATAAAAGATGGAATCTTTTTCACAATACGTCTCCAAGCAGGACCGAGTTACCCCTCTTCAAGAGATATTGGACACCGGCGCGACTACGGTCCGTGAGAACTCAGCGCCGCTACTTGACCTCGAGCCCCTGCTTGCGCAGCAGCGTGGTCATGTAGTCGATCGCCTCCGGCGGCAGGCTGCCGAGCTTGGTGACCAGCGCGTCGACATCGCCATGCAGCGAGGGCACCACGTCGTCGCTGATCTTCTTGCCGCGCTCGATGAACTCGGCGTCCTGAATCATCTTGGCATAGCCGGCGCGGTGCACGTCCACGACCGCCTGCGGCGTCTTCGGCGGCAGCGCCATCCATTTGTCGAGGGTGGAAATGCTGCTCCAATATTCCAGCCCCTTGTTGGCCACCTGATCCTTGACCTTGCCGTCGAGCAGTTTGGCCAGCGTCGGCACGTCGCCAAATTCCACGCGCGGCACGGTCACGCCGTCCTTGAGCGAGCCGCTCTGCGCCAGAATCTTGAACTTCCCGGTGTCGAGCAGCTTCTGGATGGCGAACAGGTTGCCGGTCGAGGTCATCTCGATCTCGCCGCGCTCGAGCGCGAGCATGAGGTCGGCGGTGCCGCGATAGCCGATCACCCATTTGGCGTTCCAGCCGAGGAATTCGATGCCCCAGGCGGTCATCTGCATGCCGGAGCGCGGCACGCCGCCGGGCGAGCCCATAATGACCGGAGCGGCGTTCTTGTTGTAGAGCCGCTTTTCCGCGTCCTTGTTGATCAGCAGCGCCTCGCCGCCGCGTGCCGCGCCGCCGATCGCGATGAAGTGGGTGGGGTCGTATTGCGCCTGCGATTTGCGATAGTTCAGCGGGTCGGCGGTGGTGTTGGCGGTCATCTGGATGGTGAGCCCGTCCGGCGCCACCTGCTGCGCCATATAGTTCATCGCCGTGACGCCATCGGCGCCTGGCATGTTACGCACCACAATGCCGGGCGAGCCCGGCAGGTGTTTTCCGAGGAAGCCGGCGACCAGGCGTCCATACACGTCGGTGCCGCCGGCGGGCGGATAGCCGACGAGCATGGTGACGGCCTTGTCCTGGAAGGTCACGCCCTGCGCCAGGACCGCGGTCCCGCTCAGCAGACCGGCGAGCAGTCCAATACACAATCGCTTCATCATATGCGCTCCCAAAATCGATGGTTTTTCGCATTTTCGCGTTGAGAGGCAAAGTACAAGGCGGCAAGGCGGGGCGCAACGTCCCCCACCGCGACCATTTAACGCCAAAAAGCGAGCCGCTTGCGCGCCCTATCCCAGAGGTTGCGTGGGCTTTCTCTGACGCCGCGGCCGCCCTATAATTTTCGCAGACGGCAGGGCTGTGCACGGGACCCAGCTGCGGCAGACAGGCATGCGTCACAATCGTCACGGTATCCGCTACACTATTTCGGCAGGGTTGGCGGGCGCGCTTGCGGCCCTGGTGCTGTTCGCCCCTGCGGCGTCCGGGCAGGACGCCGACAATTTCTTTGCCGGACGGCAAGTGCGCATTATCGTCGGCACCGGCGCGGGCGGCGGCTACGACACCTATGCGCGGCTGGTGGCGCGGCATCTCGGCAAATATGTGCCGGGCAATCCGAGCTTCATTGTCGAAAACCTGCCGGGCGCGTCGGGCATCCGGGCGCTGAATCATCTCTATGCCACGGCACCGGCCGACGGCACGGTGATCGCCACCTTCAACAACGCCATCCCGTTCTACCAGGCGGTGGGGCAGCCCGGCATCCGCTTCAAGTCGGAGGAGCTGTCGTGGATCGGCAGCCTGACGCAGACCGCCACCGTGGTCGCGGTCTGGCATGCCACCGGCGTGAAGACCATCGACGACGCCAAGCGGATCGACGTGATCATGGGCGCGACCGGCTCCGCCGGCACCAAGGCGACTTATCCGGCGCTGCTCAATGCCACGCTCGGCACCCGATTCAAGATCGTCACCGGCTATGAAGGCGGCAATGCGGTGACGCTGGCGATCGAGCGCGGCGAGGTGCAGGGCGACGGCAGCAATCCGTGGTCGAGCTGGAAGGCTACCCGTTCCGAATGGGTGCGCGACCGCAAGATCGTTCCGCTGGTGCAGATCGGATTGAAGAAGGACCCCGACATCGCCCACGTTCCGCTGCTCGCCGAATTGGCCCGCGATGACGAGCAGCGGCAGATGTTCGCCTTTGTCAGCGGCCCGGTCGCCATGCAGCAGCCATTCGCCGGCCCGCCGGGCATGCCGGCGGAGCGGCTTGCGCTGCTGCGCCGCGCTTTCGAGCAGATGACCAAGGACGCGGCGTTCCGCGCCGAGATCGACAAATTGCAGCTCGATCTCGATCCGCTGCCCGGCCCCGAGGTCGAGGCCATCGCGCGCAAGGTGGTGCAGACGCCGACCGCCATCGTGCAGAAGGTGCAGGCCGCTATGGCGGTCAAGGGCGCCGGCAGCAGGCCCGGCGGCGGCGCGGCCGAATGACCGCGTTCTGGCCGACGCTCGCAAGCTATGTCGAGGCGCTCGAGCGCGCCGGCAAGCTGTTGCGCGTCACCACGCCGATCAACAAGGACACCGAGCTGCATCCGCTGGTGCGCCTGCAATTCCGCGGCTTGCCGGAAGGAAAGCGCAAGGCCTTCCTGTTCGAGAACGTGATCGACAGCCGCGGGCGGCGCTACGACATTCCGGTGCTGGTCGGCGCGCTGGCCGGCTCGGCGGAAATCTATGCGCTCGGGATGGGCTGTGCGGTCGAGGACATCGACAATGTATGGCGCCAGGCGCTGGCCGAACCGGTGCCGCCGGTCGAAGTCAAAGATGCGCCCTGCCAGGAGGTAGTGATCACCGGCGCCGCGCTCGCGGCCGACGGCGGCGGGTTGGGACGGCTGCCGATCCCGATCTCGACTCCCGGCTTCGACAATGCGCCTTACATCACCGCCGGTCATTGGATCACCAAGCATCCCGACACCGGCCTGCATAATGTCGGCAATTACCGCGGCATGGTGAAAGCGGAAAACCGCGTCGGCGTGCTGCTCGGCCGGCTCGCCTGGGGCATGCGCTGGCACATCGACAAATGGCGCGCCAAGGGCGCCGAGCGCCTGCCGGCCGCCATCGTGATCGGGGCGCCGCCCCATGTCACCTATGCCGCCGTCACCCGCGTGCCCAACGACGTGTGCGAATACGACGTCGCCGGCGGCTTGAGCGGGCGGCCGGTCGAGCTCGTGCGCTGCGTCACCAGCGATCTCATGGTGCCGGCACAAGCCGAGATCGTCATCGAAGGCACGGTGCCGACCGCCGATGTGGAGATGGAAGGCGCGTTCGGCGAATTCCCCGGCTACATGGCGCAGCGCGACTACAGCTTCTTTATGGACGTGACCGCCATCACCATGCGGAAGAAGCCGATCTATCTGTCGATCCTGAGCCAGATGCCGCCGAGCGAAAGCTCAAAGATGCGCAATATCGGGCGCGCCGCCGCCGGCTTGCGGCTGCTGCGCGAGGCCGGCATGGATAACGTGCTCGCGGTCGAATATCTGGAATGCGCCGGCTCGAACGCGGTCGCCGTGGTCAAGCTGAAGAAACGCGACGCCGGCGACGGCAAGGCGGCGTTGCGCATCCTGGCCGAGAGTTTCATGGGCAAGCTTCTGGTGGCGGTCGACGAGGACATCAACGTCAAGGATGCGGAGAACGTGCTGTGGGCGATCGCCTATCGCTCGCAGCCCTATCGCGATGCGGAAGTGGCGGAAGCGCCGCCCTTCCCGCTTGATCCTGCGGCGGTGCCGCCCGGCGCCGGCCGCGGTCTCGCCGGCGGCGGCCCGCCGCCGCGCTCCACGGCGCTGTTGATCGATGCCACCATGCCCTGGCCTTATCCGCCGCTGTCGCTACCGAAGCGGGACTATATGGAGCGCGCGCTCGATCTGTGGTCGAGCCTGCAATTGCCCGCCCTGACTCTGAAGGAGCCGTGGTGGGGCTATTCGCTGGGATACTGGACCGAGGAGGAGGAACAGGAGGCGGCGCTCGCGATGCAGGGCCGCCACTATGAAACCGGGGAGAAACAGAAGGCCGGGCGGCGCGAGTTCAAGGATTGACGGGCTCTGAGGTTTGCGTGAGCCTCGGTTTTTTTACCTCCCCCATGAAAGGGCGTTCACGCTCGTCTTCGAAGGGCTATGCGAGGGAGGGGGGCTGGAATTCGCGGTCCGTGTGTTTCAGAATTGCCGAGATGCAAAGATCAGCATCTGCGAGGTGAACCATGCAACGGCTGGCCGTCGTCCTGCTTGCCTGTCTGATCGGAATGCCTGCCGCGCTGGCGCAAGGCGCGCCATCGTTCGAGGGCAAGACCGTGACCTTGATCATCAGCTCGGCGCCCGGCGGCGGCACCGACACTTTCGCGCGCGTGGTCGCGCTGTTCATGGAAAAATATCTGCCGGGGTCGCCCAATGTGGTGGTGCGCAACCTGCCCGGCGCCGGCGGCATCACCGCGATGAATTATATGGTGCAGCAGGTGGCGCCCGACGGGCTGACTTTCGTCACCGCCGGCAACACCATGGCCGACCCGCTGAGCTACCGGAAGCAACAGTCGCATTTCAATCCGGGGGAGTTCGGCGTCATCGGCGGCGCCGGGCGCGGCGGCGAAGTGCTGCTGATCAACAAGGACGCGGAAAAACGCCTCACCGACAAGAGCGCCGCGCCGGTGGTGATGGGCTCGCTCGGCGGGATTCCGCGCTCCGGCATGCAGATGACCGCCTGGGGCATCGAGTTCCTCGGCTGGAACGCCAAATGGGTGATCGGCTATCGCGGCACCAATGAGCTGATGCTGGCGCTCGAGCGCGGCGAGATCGACATGACCGCGACCGGCAACATCTTTCATATCGATAAGATGGTCGGCACCGGCAAGTTCAATATCCTGGTGCAGAGCGGCGCGTTGCGCAACAACGAGATCGGCCCGCGACCGGACTTCGGCGATGCGCCGGTGATGTCGAAATTGCTCGAGGGCAAGATCGCCGATCCGCTGGCCGGCAAGGCGTTCCTCTATTGGAGCAGCATCGCGGTCACCGACAAATGGATGGCGCTGCCGCCGAAGACGCCGCAGGCGATGATCGAGGCCTATCGCGCGGCCTATGGCAAGACCATGCAGGACCCCGACTTCATCGAGCGCGGCAAGAAGACCAGCGAGGACTTCGTGCCGATGACCAGCGCCGATGTCGAGCACCTGATCAGGCAGTTAAGCACCTTGCCACCGGAAGCGACTGACTACATGACGGTGGTGCTGCGCAAGCAGGGCCTGCAGGCGCAATGAGGTTGGATGATCGGCTGCTGGATTTCCTGGGGAGGACGATAATGAAGAAACTCGCCGCCGCACTGTTCGCCTGTCTGTTCAGCTGCTGCGCCGCGCTGGCGCAGGGTGCACCCTCGTTCCAGGACAAGACCATCACGCTGATTGTCGGCTCGGCCTCGGGCGGCGGCACCGATGCCTATGGACGGGTCGTCGCCAGCTTTCTCGGAAAATATCTGCCGGGCTCGCCCAATATCGTGGTGCGCAACGTGCCGGGCGCCGACGGCGTGGTGGCGATGAACTACATGCTGCAGCAGGTGACGCCGGACGGCCTCACCATCATCGCCAATGCCAACACCGTTGCCGACCCGCTGAACTATCGCAAGCCACAGGCGCTGTTCAATCCGGTCGAGTTTCCGGTGATCGGCGGTGCCGGGCGCGGTGGCGAAGTGTTGATGATCAACAAGGACGCCGAGAAGCGGCTTTACGACAAAACCGCCGCACCGGTCGTCATGGGCTCGCTCAGCGGCATTCCGCGCTCCGGCATGCAGATGACCGCCTGGGGCGTCGAGTTCCTCGGATGGAACGTGAAATGGGTGGTCGGCTATCGCGGCACCAGCGAGATCACGCTAGCGCTGGAACGCGGCGAGATCGACATGACCTCCACCGGCAACCTCGCCTTGCTGCAGCGGCTGGTGGACACCGGCAAGTTCAAGGTTCTGGTACAAAGCGGCACGCTGCGCAATGGCGAGCTCACGCTGCGCCCGGAATTCGGCGACGCGCCCATCATGCACAAATTGGTCGCGGGCAAGATCAAGGACGATCTCGCGGGCAAGGCGTTCGACTACTGGACCAGCATCGCGGTGACCGACAAATGGCTGGCGTTGCCGTCCAAGACGCCGCAAGGCATCGTCGACGCCCATCGCGCGGCCTACGGCAAACTGATGCAGGACGCCGAGTTCCTGGAACGCGGCAAGAAGATCAGCGAAGATTTCGTCCCGATGACCAGCCAGGAGGTGGAGACGCTGATCAAGCGGCTGGCCGACCTGCCGCCGGCAGCCACCAGCTACATGATCCAGCTCTTGCAAAAGCAGGGCCTCGACGTGAAATAGTGCCGGGGCGGCGGGTCATTCCGGACCGCATGACGCGCGCAAAAGTGCAACCGCAAAGAGTTTGTAAACAGCGCATGCGCCGTCTATAATTGCAACACCGCACGCGTTGCCTCGCCCGCGCAATCCCCCCGCTACAGGACCCTTAAATGCGTAATATGGACAAGGTTTCGTTCCCCTACCGCTCCTCGACCCATCTTGCCTTTCTGCATGTGGTCGGCGAGGCCGGCGGCTGGGCCAGGCACGGGCTCGACGTCGATTACGACCGCCCGATCGCCAAGGACGAAGCCCATCACGCGATCGCGAGCGGCGCGGTCGAGTTCGTCGGCGGCAATCACATCTCCACTTATGGCCATCGCGCACGCGGCGACAACTGGGTCTATCTCGGGCAGACCTTGAATGCGGTGCATTGTAAGCTCGCCGTGCGGCCGGACTCGGGCATCAACAGCGTGCAGGATTTGCGCGGCAAGAAAATCGGTATCCGCGGCTCGCATCCTGCCCTCAATGACTGGTTGTTCCTCAAGCAGCGCGGCCTCGACGTCGACCGCGACGACGTCGAGCTCGTTGAAAAGGTGGACGGCTTGGAATCGGCCGAGGACGCCGAGCAGCTGGAAGGGCCGGAGGCACTCGCCAACAAGCACAAGGAGCGGGCGCCGCTCTGGCACTGGATCCGCGACAAGAAGGTCGATGCGGCGCTCTTGATGTCGCCCGGGCATCTGTTCGCCGAGGAGATTGGGCTGAAGATCATCGACCTCGAGCCGCTGCCGATGATCTGGTACACCACTATCTCATCGAGCCTGCCGTTCGTGCAGAAGCATCCCGACATCGTCGAGCGCTTCCTGAAGGGGTTGATCGAGGGCGTTCACTTCATGAAGACGCAGCCCGAGAAGAGCATCAAGATCATCCAGGAAAAGCACACCAAGGAAGGCCGGCTCAACCACGCGCAGGCCACCTGGATGTATCACGACATCGCGCCGGCGGTGGACGCCAACCTCTATCCCAGCATGGCGGCGATCGCCAACGTCTATGAGGAGGCCAAGCGCCACGACGCCGACGCGGAAAAGGTTAACCCGATGGAATTGTGGGACCTGCACCACGTGCGCCGCATCGCCGACAGCGGCTTTGTCGATCAACTCTATGGACGCAGGAAAGCCGACCCCAACGCGCGCGATCCCGACTATCAGCAGGAGCAGAAGAAGAAGCAGGCCGAAGTGGTGGCGGCGGTGAAGGCCTGCGGCCACGCCGCCAATGTGGACTGCGGTTGCCACTGAACGGCAGCCCGGGTCATTTTGACCTGGTTCTCATTTTAGGCTGGAAGCCACCAAGCTGATTACCGGCGGCGCATGCCCTCAATGTGCTATCCTTTCTTATGAATTCATCATCTGACCAAAAAGAGCCGGTCGTTGAGCCGAAACCTGGCGACCCTCAATCCGATGACCTGACCGGCCGCGCACTGCGTCTGCGCATTCGTCAGCAGGAACTCCTCGCCGAGCTCGGGGTCCTGGCCCTGCAAGGGACGGATTTCATCGGCATGCTCAATCACACCGCCCGCATGACGGCCGAAGGGCTGGGGGCGGAATATTGCAAAGTCATGGAATACATTCCGGCCGAGAACCGGCTTCTGGTTCGTGCAGGCGTTGGCTGGGATGAAGGGGTTGTCGGCTCGGCAAGCGTCGGCGCCGATCTGGCCTCTCCCGCCGGCTATGCCTTGCGCACCGGCAAGCCGGTTATTTCCAATCACCTCGAAAACGAGCAGCGCTTCAGGACTCCCGAATTGCTGGTCGAGCACGGCATTCGCCGCGCGATGAATGTCATTCTGCAAGGCGACGGCTCGCCGTTCGGTGTGCTGGAAGTAGACAGCCGGTCCGAGGGCGAGTTTGGCGAGCACGACGTCGCTTTCTTACAAGGCGCCGCGAACATCCTGGGAATGGCGATCGAACAACAGCAATACCAGCGCAAATTGAAAGCCGCGCTCGATCGACATCAGGTGTTGCTGAAGGAGGTCAACCACCGGGTCAAGAACAGTCTGCAGGTGGTCTCCGGCATGCTGCATTTGCAGGCAAACGCCGTCGGCGATCCGGGCCTCAGCGAACGTCTCAACGAAGCAGCCACGCGCATCTCGGCTGTTGGCCGCGCCTATGAGCGCTTGGCGTATAATGCCGACCACGAGAATATCGCTCTGGTCGCTTATCTGCGGGAAGTCATCGAAGACTTGGGAACGTCGGTGACTCCCTGCAAAATCCACCTTGAGGCGCCTGAAGAAATCCAGTTTGCGGCGGATCGCGCCATCCTCGTGGCGCTGATCATCAATGAACTCGTTTTGAATGCCGGCAAATATGCCTACCCCGATCGCCCTGATGGATTGATCTGGGTGCGGATCGTTCTCATGGAAAAAGGGTTTGTTTTGGTATCGGTGCGCGACGAGGGCATTGGTCTGCCCGCCGGCTTTGACGTATCGACAAGCAAGCGGCTCGGCACCCGCCTGGTCAACGCGCTGGCAATGCAGCTTGGCGCCGAACTCACGCGAACGTCATCCAGAAACGGCGCCAGTTTTTCGCTGCTCGTTCCGCTGGAGCCGGCCACGGCTCATTGACCGGCAAGATGCAGACCCGGCCGCGGCCAGGGGCCTGCCGTCAAGATCCGGTCGGCCTCAGGAGTGTGCGCCGGACCAGCGTACCGACGTCGACCTCGTCGCACAGCAGGCCCGGGCAATGAATCTGCGATTGCCGCGGCCGCATCTTGAACAGATGGCCGTCTTTGATCTTGAGCTGGTGTGGGGCGCGGCAGTAGGGACAGTCGACGCTGAGACTGTGGGGCCGCAACTTCGCGAGCGTGGCGTCGTCCGTTTCGATGCCGGGTTCGATCACGCGCCAGGTTTCGGGACACGAGAAAATAAGGGTTCCCATAACGGCCTCCTAGATCGCTTACTTCCCCCAATACCAGCCTGGGCTCTGCAGGGTTAACGAGTGGTTAATTTCGCGTCCATGGAACCAGCCTGCGGCCACGCCGCCAATATCGACTGCGGCTGCCACTGAACAGCGCTGCAAGCAGCAGCCGTCATTCCGGGGCGCCGCGCCGCTGGAGCGACTCTAGCAGAACGGATGGGTCGAGCCATCAGGCGGCCAATCTCGCGCGGGTTGCGGGGATCGATTACTCCGAAAATTTCGTCGCGGCTGCCCGCCGCAAAAAAAATAGTGATCCGCGCATTATCATCGTGCGCGCCGATGCCTGCGCCCTGCCGTTCGGCGATGCATCGTTCGATCAAGCTTTTTGCCTGCTTGTGCTTCAGTTCGTCCCCGACGCCGAGCGCGCCGTCGCCGAGATGTGCCGGGTGGTTCGACCCGGCGGCATCGTCGCCGCTGCGGTCCGGGCCGGTGCGACCGGCATGACGACACAACGAATGTTCTGGGACGCGGCGGCGATGCTTGATCCTGCGTTGGCCTTCGCGCGGGACAGCTTCTACCGGCGGCCGATGACGCAGCCGAACGAGATGAAACGCCTGTGGACTCGGCTTGGGCTGACGGGCGTCGAAGAGACCGAGTTGGCGATCCAGGAGGAATATACCTGTTTCGATGCATACTGGAATCGTCTCAATGCCGGAGCATCCACACTCGGCAAGTATGTGGTCGACCTATCGGAGGACCTGCGGAGAAGGCTGGAGCATTCCCTGCGCACGGCTTATCAACGCGATCAGCCCGACGCCCCGCGCTCGTTCACTGCAGTGGTGTTGGCATGCCGCGGTGTGGTGCCGCAAACGACCCAGCAGTAATTCGGCGCAGCGTCAGCGATCTCCGCTTCAGGCCGATGGAAGAGCCGATCGGCTTCGAAGAAGTCCGGTCATCGGAGTCAAGCGGACGTGCCCACAGCACGCCAAAAAAGACGCGAATGACCCAACTCGGACATCACGGGCCCCTTCCAAGATGTTGATCTAAGCCGTTACGATGCCGTCTCCTGAGCCGGAAGGGGTATGAAGCGGCGGGATTCGGCGATACGGCCTGGAGACCTCCGGCTATGTGGGCACGCAAGCGAATTGATATTGGCTGGCGCGACTTGTTGGCGGCGGCCGGCTATGCGCTGTTTCCCGGTTCGCGAGCGACGGCGCAGCAATCGGCGGAGCAGACGTGGCCTGGCAGCGATGACGTCATCGCGTGTCTGTCGGTGCGCAGCGGATTGGACCTGATGCTCGGTCAACTCGGTCTGCCGGTGGGCTCGGAGGTGTTGGTTTCGGCTGTCACGATCGAGGACATGGTGACAATCCTACGGCATCACGGATTGGTCGCGGTTCCGATGGACGTGAATCCGACGGACATGTCGCCAAGTTTCAAGGACATAGACCGAGCGACCACATCGCGCACGAAGGCGATGCTGATTGCCCATCTGTTCGGCACGCGACTGCCGTTACAGCCGTTCGCCGAAAAAGCTCAAGAGCACGGGTTGCTGCTGTGGGAGGATTGCGCCCAAGCCTTCGATGGCCGCTACGCCGGGCATCCCGAAGCGGACGCAGTGATGTTCAGCTTCGGCCCAATCAAGACCGCGACGGCGCTCGGCGGTGGACTGTTGCGTGTGCGTGATCGCGAATTGCTCACACGGATGCGGTCGGCTCAAGAGACCTGGCCGTTGTCCAACAGCCGCTCGTTCGTGTCGCGAGTCGCACGGTATGCGGTGCTGAAGTTTCTGTCGGGACGCATCGCCTTTCGTGTGTTTCTGGCGATCTTGAAACTGCTGGGACGTGATCCCGACCGAGTGCTCAACAGCGCGGTGCGGAACTTTCCGGGAGACGAGTTGATTGCGCAGCTTCGGCATCGTTCTCCGACCGCGATGCTGCGTCTGCTGGCTCGGAGGCTGAGGATGTTTCGCACGGATCGGCTTGATCGACGAGCACGACTGGGCCGACGATTGGCCAATCGGTTGGCATTGGTCGTGGAGTGTCCCGGTGTTGCGGCGGCCGAGCATTCATTTTGGGTCTTTCCGGTCTGTGTTCGCGACTCCGCCCCAATCTTGACGGCCGTGCGAGCGGCCGGCTTCGATGCGTCAGCGGGCAGCCAATTGCGAGCCGTCCCGACAGCGGACGGTTCATTGCAATCAACGCCCAACGCCGCACGCATCACAACCGAGGCCGTATTCCTGCCTCTGTATCCCGAATTGACGGAACCAGCAGTCGACCGGCTGGCCGACATCTTGACTTCACTGCGGCAGCATCCGTGAAAGGTTTGAGCGTTGCGGGTCGAGCCTGGGGCTTTCGCCAGCCTCGACGCGCCCGAGCGCATCGGGCACCACGAGAATATTCGAGAAGATGATCGCGGCGTCGGAACGGAAGCGCCGGGTCGGCTGCAGCGTCACCTCGGCCGCAAATTCCGGCGTGGAGCAGAGATCGAGGAATCCGCAGGCGCTGGCGCGCAGTTCGCGGTATTCCGGCAGCAGCGGCCGGCCTCGCGCATCATCCACACGGGTGGGATCGCCTGCCTTTCGCCTGAGAGGACCCTAGATGTGGAGCCTCAATAGGTTGTCCTCGGCTAGACCGAGTCTGCTGATGGGAGTTTTAGCACCGATACCGGCGTGAGGTCTGTGCCAGTTGTATTGGTGCAGCCAGAACGGCAGCTCTCCGGT
>Ga0080064_1001169_pt1 | contig 56723 bp, 61 predicted proteins | sample Subgrocontami54m_FD_69260 | JGI IMG/M metagenome (GOLD analysis project Ga0080064, IMG submission 69260) | Subsurface groundwater microbial communities from S. Glens Falls, New York, USA - GMW46 contaminated, 5.4 m (SPADES assembly) (version 2) ...
GAGGCGCTTTGCGCGGCGATAGAGCGACTCTTCCTGGACCGCGATGTCGACTCCGAATTCGGCATTGAGATGAAGGAGCTTTCGTGTCAGGGTCCGGGGGTCGATCGGTCGGGTGGCCGACAACGTCATCTCGATGCACTCGAGCCTTTTTTGAGCGATGGTATTGATTCTCTGGATGTTCACTTTCTCGTTGGAAAGGAGCGTGGCCAGTTTTGCAATGGCCGGAAGGCGAACGGACGGACCGAGACAGGTGACGACGTAATTCTGAGAAGGGCGCTTTTTAAGCGCCTCATCCCGGCGGACGATTTTGAAATCCATCGAGAGACCCAATTCATGAGCCTGAAAAAGAAGGTCCCGCAAAAGATGTCTGGCGGCCGCCCCATTCCCTGGGCTATTGGCGCCGGCCTTCAAGTCCCGGGGAGGTTTTTTGAGCGAATGATCGCTTTCGATCAGGATCGAGAGGGAGAGAATAGAGCGGGTGACGACCTGTTCGATGTCGAGAAGACGGACGCCGGAATCGGCCAGGATCTGCGTGATGGCCGAGGTAATGCCGGGACGGTCGGGGCCGGTAATGGAGAGAAGAATTGCATTTTTTGCCATAAAAATCCTCGTTAAATTTTTCCTTTTTATACAGGAAAGGCGGAGCCAAGGCAAGCGCTTTCTGGAGGAAGGGGGATTATTTAAACCTCGTGAAAGTGGTATCGGGGCGTTGCCTCAATACAACAGATTTAGAACTTGCGTCGATGGTCTCTGGGTCTAAATCCCGGTTTATCGGGAACATCGCGGTGAGGAGCGGATTGACACACCCTTTTTTATATATTACAGTGAAACGATTTTATGAATCGGGTTTAATGAAGGGCGGGATGGTCATGGAAAAAAAAGCCATTGCGGAAATCTATCATGAAGAAACAAAGTATCATGAAGCAGGGATGGCGAAGCATCAAAGACAGCTTAATTGGGCGGCGCAGCCCTTACCTTATAAGGAGTACCACACCGAAAAGAAAATAGACCTGGCCCCTTATCTCCCCTTTCAAAACAACCCTTTTACAGGTGAACCCCTCGTTCCTGCAAAGGACGATGAGGGATATCCATTCGGAATCGGCGAAATCTCCCGCCTCCTCTATTTCACAAACGGCGTCACCGGAATTTTGCAATACCCCACCGGCCAGTCGCTGGCGTTGCGCGCGGCGCCGACGGCGGGAGGCCTCTATCCGACGGAGATTTATCTTGCGGTCCAGGGACTCTCCAAGCTGGAGAATGGGATCTATAACTTTCAGGTGAAAGATCATTCCCTGGTCCCGGTCTGGGAGGGAAATTTTTGGACGGAGTTTGAAAAGTACTGCCTGCACCATGAGGCCATCGCCCAATCAAACGTCCTGATTATTCTGACCGCCATTTATCAGCGAAGCGCCTGGCGCTACCAGGAGCGCGCTTACCGCAGAATTCTTCTCGATACGGGACACATCCTGGGAAACCTCGCCGCCTATGCCCCTGAGGAGGGATTTACCCCTTATCCGATCGGGGGATTTTTCGACACATCGATCAACCGGCTGCTTTTTCTGGATGAATCGGCGGAAGGGGTCTTGATGGTCGTGGCGCTTCCTCAGACCCGAAAAATAAATTCCCAGCAGGTCCGGCCGACCTCTGCCGCCCCTTCCCGGTTTAAAACGGCAAAAAGTGAAGAGGATGCGCAGGCGCTCCAACTTCAGCTGCATCGCGTCTCTTCGATCTCGCCTCAGACGGTAAAAGAGATCCCCTCCGCCGGGAGGTTTCCCGATTTCACGGTTTTGGAGTCAAACTATCATCTGAAGGAGGTCATCGCGCTGCCGAATGCGCCGATGGATTGGGGAGAGGGGATCGGGCAGACGATCTTGCTTCGCCGGTCGACGCGGGCTTTTACAGGAGAGGCGCTTCTGAAGGAGGAACTGGCCTCTATCCTGGAGTATGCTTATCTTCCGTTCGGATCTTCTCCACTTCCGTTTTTTGATCCCTCTTTAATTGAGACGTATGTCATTGTTCAGAAGGTCGTGGGAGTCTCGGAAGGAACCTATTATTACGCCCCTTTGAAAAGCGAGCTGCGTTTGCTCCATGCCGGGCACTTCCGGGACCAGACGTGGCGCTTTTGCCTGGGCCAGGAGCTGGCCCGCGACGCGGCCGCCCTGGTGGTTCATATGGCCCCGCTAAAAAAGGGATTGGAATTATACGGAGACCGGGTCTATCGGTATCTTCATCTCGATGCAGGGCATATCGGGGAGCGGATGAATCTGGCGGCGATTCGGCTTGGATTAGGGGTGAGCGGAATCGGCGGATTTTACGATGATGAAGTCAACGCGCTCCTCGGGCTTTCTCTCGATAAGATTGTGGTTTACATTACGACCCTGGGGAGGCAGAAAGATTGGAACCAATAAGGTTTCTTTTCAGCCGGTCTCTCTCCCGGACGCGGTCGAGAAAAGTGATCGAAAAAGAAGGCCTTCTCCCTGCCGCCGTTCTGGTTCCTTCAATGCCTGGTGAATATAGTCCCTGAAGATTGCCATTCCGATATTCTTCCCTTTTCCAAGGAGCGCCATGAGGACCACTTCAACGGTTAGACCAGGCATTCTGAATCGATACCCACTCGGTATCGCGGGGCTTCTTCTCCTCGCGGCATGCACTCAAGCGAAGGATCCTCCCCGCTTTCTGGATGAAGGTGAAAAACATATGGTCCGCCTGGAAAAGGGGGACGCCGCGGCCGGTTATTCTCATCCTGCCGAGCTGGACCTGGCGGTCTGGGAAAGAGCCCTCCGGTCGATCGTGGTCAGCCACCCGGTATCGCTTCTGAAGCGGATCTTCATTCAAAAGAGTGAGATTGTCTCTCCGGCTTTCACGCCGGATGAGGTTGCCTTGCTCGCGGGTCTTTTCAAGACGGCCGCGGAGCGCGCGACGCCCGAAGAGCGCATCGCCTTCCTTCTGACCTCCAGCCAGAGTCATATATCGACTGAATTGACCTCCGGTATCGCCTTTGTGAAAGGAGGGGAAATTCACTTTGTTTTTGCCAATCATCGGACCGCCCTTTCAACCCATCGGCATCCGCAGGTTCCGCGTGATACGGTGCTTTACTCCTATGAACAGGATGGTTTCCGGATCGTGGCGCAGCCTTATCAAACCAGGATGGGGAGCGATTTATTGGAGCGGGGACAGGAAGGAATCGCCATCGACTACGTGGCGGTCGGCGCGGAGCCCAAGCCGGCTGCAGCCGGGAGTGACAGCCGGGAATCTGCCCCGCTCGGAGATTTCAAACTGCAAGAGCGGTTCCATCTGCTGAAGAAATTGAGGGACGAGGGCTTGATTACTGAAGAGGAGTATACCGGGAAGAAGAAAGAACTTCTTAAGATGCTCGATGTTAATGGAGCGCCGTTAAAGTAGGTCACCATAAGCAAAATTTATCACGGCCATGCTTCCAGGGCCGACCTACCCGGCGGCGTTCAATTAATTTTTCGCTTTAGGGTCTATTTTAAATGGAGCGCCGTAATTTTTCGCTTTAGGGTCTATTTTAATAGGGGGGCTGGATAAGATGGCGGATGTGGAATGTATTCGTTGCCACCAAACGAGAGAAGAGAATCAGGGGACCCCTTACGGGGGGAAGATCGGCGAACAATTGAAGGGGAAGGTCTGCAACGTCTGCGCGAAGGAATGGTCAGAAATGTCCGTTAAAATCATCAACGAATACCGGCTGAATCTGCGCGAGCCGCCTGCGAGGGAATTCCTCGCGACCCAAATGAAGATTTTTTTCAGTCTTCAGCCTGCGCCGGAACAAGGCGGGATCAAAATCAGCGACTCGCCTTCTCAAGGCGCCGATCATGCGGGCCATGATCATACGGGTCATGATCATACGGGTCACAATCATTAACCGGGACGGAAGGGATGGCGTCTTCAACGAAGGATGCGCGCCTCAAGAAGGAGCAATGGCGGGCCGAAGAGATCGTCCGGCGTCTTGAAAAATCTTTTCCGGACGCCGAAACGGAACTGACGCACCAGAACCCGTGGCAGCTCCTGGTGGCGACGATTCTTTCCGCCCAGTGCACCGACGTGAGGGTCAACCAGGTGACGCCGGGCCTTTTTCGCCGGTACGCGACGCCGCAGGAGATTTCAAAAGCGGATCGGGAGGAGTTGGAGTCGATCATCCGGCCGACCGGGTTTTATAAGAACAAGGCGAAGAGTATCCTGGGAGCCGCGAAAGAGGTGGTCGAAAGGTTTGACGGCCGCGTGCCTCAAACGATGGAAGCGCTGGTGACTTTGCCGGGCGTTGGAAGGAAAACCGCCAATGTGGTTTTAGGAAGCGCATTTGGAAAGCCGGCCGTGGTCGTTGATACCCATGTTCGCCGCGTGGCCAACCGTTTAAAACTGACCCGCTCCGATGATCCGGACCAGATTGAAATCGATTTAAGCCGTCTCCTTCCCGAGGAAAAATGGACCTCCGGATCGCATCGGATTCTTCTTCACGGCAGATATGTCTGCGTCGCCCGGCACCCGCAGTGCCTCGAATGCCCTATCTTCGATCTCTGTCCCGCGGAAGCGGAGAAAAAGGCGGCCAGGCCACGGCACGAACCCCGTCCCTTCGCCGGAAAAATGGATCAATCGTGAAAGTGGCCCTTGTATAAGCATCTTTGGTTGGCTATGCTATAATGATGGGAATATCCAATCCATCACGGGACTTTCGTTTCTCAACCAGGTAGGCCGATCTGGCCCGTCATTCCTTTATTTAACAGGTGATTAAATTTTACTATGTTAAAGGGAGCAAAAAAGAAGGAGACAGAGGGATGTCTAAAAAAGTTCTCGTGGTCGATGATAACCAGGACGCGATTAACATCCTCAGCGCCATCCTGAAGAAGGCCGGTTACTTCGTCGACATCGCAAAAGACGGTCAAGAGGCCCTTCAGAGAGTCAGCAGCGACGTTCCTGCGCTGATCCTTCTCGATGTCATGATGCCGAAAATGGACGGTTACGAAGTTTGTAAAGCCATTAAAACGAATCCGAGTATCAGTCAGATTCCGATCCTCATGATCAGCGCGAAAACGGACGGCGTTTCTCAAAAGCGGGGCTTGGAACTGGGAGCGGCCGATTATTTGATGAAGCCGATTCAACCCAATGAAATCTTACGCAAGGTCAGGCAGCATCTCGGCGACGATACCTCTCCCCCTTCTTCATCATCATCCCCAAAGCTCCCTTTCATCCCTTTTATTTTCTCTTTCAAAGGGTGGTTTGATTTTGAGTTCGTTCCATTCTTCTCCCGCGGCTTTAGAAACGTCCCTTAGCCGGTTCCCTGAACCAACACGAAGCGGACTAGGGGACATCCGGGTCGCCTTTCATTCCGATACGCAGTGTCACCCCTCCTTTTGGACGACTTGGCTGACCTTATTCCTTTAGCTGGGATCCCCTTCTCGGATTGAACCCCCAATCTCATAGAAATTCCGATTTACGATGGTCCGCCGGGAATTTTTGAAAAATCTTTTGTCATCACGATCTCGATTTCATTTTCCGGGGAGGTCCCCCGGTTGCGGACGTGGGCGTTCCAGTGAGGATGACGCCGAAGCGAGGAGAAAATAAGCTTCAGCAACTCCGGTTTCACGGTCGTTTCCCACTCTTTCAACCAGAGGTATCCCTCTTCTTCCCCGTCGTAATCTTCCGGAAATTGCGCCTCCAGGCTAAAGCGCAGATTGAACTCTTTTTGTTCTTTGAACAAGCAATCCTCCTTGGACCGGTGAGAGCCGTCGCTGGTCTTTTAAAATAGGTTCTAAGCTAAAATTTACGGCGTTCCATAAAGGAATGGTTCGACTTGCGAAGCGAGAAATCGGGCGACCGCTGAAAACTCGAACGGCCAGGCATAGACGATTTCGGCTTTGGGATGTTTCTGCTGCGCCTTTCGGATCGCGGCCGGGATATCCGCCTTGGCATGTTCGCCGCCGCGCGTCATCATCGGCGTGACCACCACCACCTTCCCCGCCGGCCCGGCGGCAGCCACTGCTTTATCGAGCGCTTCCTCCATACCTGGCCCGCAGAACTCGTTGAAGCCGACCACGACCTTCCGGCCGGTCTCCCGGCCCAAATGGTTTGCCAATTCTTGTGATCCCGTGTAGAAGGGGTCGTTTTGCGGGGCGCGCGGCCACCGGCGCATTTTCAAATCGAGTTCGTCATGCCGCCGGATCAGGTCGGGAGAGACGCCTCCAGACCGTTTCAGTGTTCCCCTCAGTTCAAAGAACTCGGCCATCTCATTTTTGGGGAAATCGTTCGGGGGCATGCCGTGCATGGCCAGAAGAATGACGGCGCTCATCGGATCTCCTTTTTCACCATCAAGTCGATGGGCTGGACAATTGCGAAGCCGTCATATACCATGGGTTCCTTTTCGGTCTGTGATAGAAAAAGCAACTCAGGTACGATACAATAAAAAAATGACGAAAGGAAGCCCTTTGATTTCAACGGACCCCATCACTCAACCAGGCCGACCCGCTCTCCTCGGCGCCCACATGTCGGTTGCCGGGGGATTGGACCAGGCGCTGATTCGAGGCCGGTCGGCGGGGTGCGATGTGATTCAGATTTTCTCCAAGAATTCCAATCAGTGGAAGGCCAAGCCGCTCTCTCCCGAAGACATTTCAAACTTCAAAAAGGCAAGGGAGGAAACGAAGGTCTTTCCCGCGCTCGTTCACAGCTCGTACCTGATCAACCTCTGTTCGCCGAAAGAAGAAGAGTGGCGGAAGTCGATCGAGGCTTTTTATATTGAGATGGAACGGGTCGAATTGCTGGAGATGTCTTACCTGATTCTTCATCCGGGGGCGCATCTGGGCGCGGGGATCGAGGCCGGCATCGCCAAAGCGGCGGAAGCGTTGAATGCGCTTCACGTCAGATCGTCCGGTTTTAAGATGAAAGTTCTGATCGAGCTGACCGCCGGTCAGGGAAGCTGCGTCGGCCATCGCTTCGAGGAGGTGGCGGCAATCTTGGAGCGAATCAAGGAGTCTGATCGGATCGGCGTCTGCTTCGATACCTGTCATGCGTTTGCGGCGGGGTACGATATGCGGACGCAAGCAGACTATGATGAAACCATGTCGGCCCTCGATCGAACCGTCGGCCTTCAACGGGTGTTGGCGTTCCATTTGAACGATTGCAAGAAAGAACTGGGCTGCCGGGTCGATCGCCATGAACATATCGGGCAGGGAAAAATGGGGGAGGGGCCTTTTCGCTTTTTAATGAATGATCCCCGGTTCTTCGGCATTCCGATGGTTTTGGAGACCCCCAAGGGAAAAGATTTGAAGGAAGACGTCATGAATCTGACCCTTTTGCGGAGTTTACGAAACGGAAAATGAGCGGATGAAGGAAGTGGAAAAAGGGTTGATTTGATCCCGCCGCGCTGTTAGAATCTGCCGGAAGAGCGTTGATTTCCAGGAACAAAACAGATTATAGTATCGGGTCAATATCGAAAAGAAGGGGAGGAATAATTCAATGGCGAATGAACGAAGACAGTTTGTCAATTTTTATTTTTTAAAACTCGATCCGGCCTGGAGAAGACTTCCGGCGCAGGAACGGGAGACCGGAAGGAGAGAATTTCTGGCGGCGGTCGAAGAGTTCAAGTCAAAAGTGATGGTGGTGCCCTACTCTACCGTCGGAATCCGGGCGGAAGTCGACCTGATGCTCTGGCGGATCAGCTATGAGCTGGAGTCGTTTCAGGACATGACGGTGAAGATGCTCTCCACCGGCCTGGGGAAATATTTGAACGTCTCCTATTCCTACCTCGCCATGACCAAGCGGTCGACGTACGTCGATAAGCACACCCATGAGGGACAGGAATCGAAGCGGCTGACGATCGTTCCGGGCGAGGCCAAGTACCTGTTTATCTACCCGTTCGTGAAGACACGGGAGTGGTATCTGCTGACGAAAGCGGCCCGGCAGGGGATGATGAACGAGCACATCGAGATCGGCCATAAATATCCGACGGTGAAGATCAACACCGCTTACTCGTTCGGTCTCGACGACGCCGAATTCGTCGTCTCGTTCGAAAGCGACCACCCCGGCGATTTTCTCGACCTGGTGATGGAACTTCGCGGCGCCGAAGCGAGCCGCCATACCCTCCGGGACACCCCTATTTTCACCTGCGTTCGGAAGAGCCTGAAGGATGTCCTGAACGATCTGGGAGGGTGATTTGACCGACGACCCACGGGGAGTGGTTGAAATAGGCCCTGGCGCGCAAGATCCGAATGAACGCCGGAAATCTTCGCTTGAAGAGACTTATGTTCACGGCGCTCCACTTGGAGGCGCAACGGAAATCCACGACCCACGGGGAGTGGTTGGAGGCGCAACGGAAATCCACGCCGTTCAAAATGTGATCATCATCGGATCGGGACCCGCCGGGCTGACCGCCGGCATTTATGCGGCGCGCGCGAATCTTCGCCCGCTCCTGATCGAGGGGGTTCAGGCCGGCGGGCAGCTGATGATCACGACCGACGTGGAAAACTTCCCCGGATTTCCAGACGGGATTCAAGGACCGCAGCTGATTTTAGAAATGAAGAAACAGGCGGAGCGGTTTGAGACCACCTTCATCACCGGAGAGGTGACTTCGGTCGATTTATCAAAGCGCCCGTTTCAGATTGTGGTCGATGGAGAGCGCTCTTACTCCGCAAAGTCGGTCATTATCAGCTCCGGCGCCAGGGCGAAATTGCTCGGCTTGGCCTCTGAGGCCAGGCTGATGGGGCATGGGGTCTCGGCCTGCGCCACCTGCGACGGTTTCTTTTTCCGCAACAAAGATGTCTATGTCGTCGGAGGAGGGGACACCGCCGTTGAAGAGGCGACCTTCCTGACCCGGTTTGCCAGCCAGGTCACGCTGGTTCACCGCCGTGACAAGCTTCGGGCCTCCAAGATCATGCAGGATAAAGCCTTCCGGAATCCGAAGATCCAGTATGTCTGGGACTCGACCGTCTCCGATATTCTGGGGGGAAAGTCCGGCCCGGTCGAGTGGGTGGTCCTGAAAAATCTGAAGACCGGCGAGACCTCGCAAAGGAAAACCGATGGGGTCTTCATCGCCATCGGCCATGAGCCGAACACGGCCCTTTTCAAAGGGCAGCTTGAGTTGGATGAGCGCGGCTACATCCGGACCCAGCCGGGAACGACCCGGACGAATATTGCCGGTGTCTTTGCGGCAGGAGACGTTCAGGATCCGGTCTACCGGCAGGCGATCACCGCCGCCGGCACCGGCTGCATGGCCGCGATCGATGCAGAGAGATTTTTAGAAGGCCATTGAGGAAGAGATCGTTAATGGAAAAAGAAAAAAACCAGAAATTAAACGTCTTGATGATCGCCTGCAGCGAAACTGACGCGAACATGTACTATGCGACGAACTTTTTGGCGCCCGACAATTTTATCTATCTGCAGACAAATGAACGTTCGTTTTTGTTGATGAGCGATCTTGAAGTCGATCGGGCCCGCGCCCAGTCGAAAGTCGACGAAGTCCTCTCTTATTCCGACTACGAAATCCGGACGAAAAAGAAGGGAATTGACCGGCCGGAACTGATCGACGTCGTAAAGCTCCTACTGGAGGAACAGAAGGTCGATGCATTGACGGTTCCATCTAATTTCCCCCTGGAGTACGGAGATGCCCTGCGCGCCCGCGGGGTCAAGCTGTCGATCAAAAGGGAGCCGTTTTTCGAGCGCCGCGCCATCAAGACCCCCGAAGAGGTCTCGGCCATCCGAACCACGCAAATCGCCATCGAGGAAGCGGTCGATGAAGCATTTGACCTGCTCCGCCAGGCGGAGATCGTGGGAGGGGTTCTCTACCTCGATGGGGCGGTCCTGACTTCCAAGTCGGTCCGGCGCCACCTGCATCGTAGCCTGATGGAGAAAGAGTGCATCGGGCAGCACACGATCATCGCCTGCGGCGTCGACGCCTGCGATCCTCACAATGAAGGTTCCGGGCCGCTTCGCGCCAACGAACCGATTATTTTCGACGTCTTCCCCAGGTCGGCTGAAAACCGTTATTTCGCCGACATGAGCCGGACCGTGGTGAAGGGAAAGGCGACCGACGGCTTGAAGCGGTTGTATGACACCGTCCTGGAAGGGCAGGAGCTCGGGATCAAACGGGTCCGGGCCGGCGCGCACGGCAAAGAAATTCATGAAGAGATCATGGCGCTTTTTGAAGGCCGCGGCTACCGGACCGGAAAGGTGAACGGGCGGATGCAGGGCTTCTTTCATGGGACGGGGCACGGCGTCGGCCTTGACATTCATGAGCCTCCTAGGATCAGCAAAGGCGACTGGGTGCTGCAGCGGGGAGAGGTGGTCACGGTGGAGCCGGGCCTCTATTATCCCGAGATCGGCGCGGTGCGGATTGAAGACATGGTTCTGGTGGAAGAGAACGGCTGCAAGAACCTGACGACCTTCCCGAAGGTCCTCGAAATCAAATAGACGATACGGAGCGCCGTGGTTTCCGTTCCTACCTCCAAGTGGAACGCCGTGAACATAAGTCTCTTCAAGCGAAGATTTCCGGCGTTCATTCGGATCTTGCGCGTTAGGGCTTATTTTAACCACTTCCTGGGGGTCGCCGAGTAGGTCGCCCCTCGATAGATGGCCTTGATAATCTTTCGCGCTAGGGCCTACTTTATAAAGAGATTCGATGAAGAAGAAAAAATCGGAAGCGCCTGCGCTCAAAGAGTTGGTTGAAGCGCTCCTCATTTCTCTGGGAGAGGACCCCGCCCGGGAGGGACTGAAGGGAACGCCGGGGCGGGTCGAGCGGTCGCTTCACTTTTTGACGAGCGGCTACCGGCAGAGCGTCGACCGGGTTCTGAACGGCGCCTTCTTCACCATCGATCACGAGGAAATGGTGATCGTGAAGGACATCAACTTCTTTTCCCTCTGCGAGCATCACCTCCTTCCCTTTTTCGGAAAGTGCCACATCGCCTATTTGCCGAATAAAAAGGTCGTCGGATTGAGCAAGCTTCCCCGTGTGGTGGAGATCTACTGCCGGCGGCTGCAGCTCCAGGAGCGATTAACCGGCGAGATCGCGCATGCGATTTCCGATAAGATCGACCCGCACGGCGTCGGCGTTGTCATCGAGGCGCAGCATCTCTGCATGATGATGCGGGGGGTGGAGAAGCAGAATGCCCGGACGGTAACCAGCGCGATGCTGGGGGTGTTTAAGTCGGACCCGAAGACACGGGCAGAGTTTTTGGATCTGCTGCGGCATGATAAGATCTAATAAGGTTAAACGTGATTCGTGATTTGTTAAATGTAAAATAAGGAATCACCAGGAATATATTCATGGTCTACGATTAACGTTTAACGAGGAGCGAAGAACGATCTTCTCTATGATTTCCGTTGAAGAAGCCCAAAAAATAATTTTGGCTGAGATCCGGGTGATGGGGACGGAGCGGGTTCAACTGAGCAACGCGCTTGGCAGGATCTTGTCCGAGGAAATCTCCTCGCCGCTTGATCATCCTCCATGGGACACGTCGGCGATGGATGGATATGCGGTCCGCTGGAATGACACGGGCGGCGCTTCGCGCGATTCGGCCCGCACGCTGAAGATCATCGAAGAAATACCCGCGGGCAGGATGCCGCAGAAAAAAGTTCAGCCGGGTGAAACCTCCAAGATCATGACCGGGGCGCCGATGCCGGAAGGGGCGGATGCGGTGGTGAAGGTGGAGGAGACGGAGCGCGGCGGCGACCAGGTGCGGATTTTTGAGGCGGCGGAGAAGGGCAATTTTATCCGGAAAAAAGGGGAGGCGATCCGAACCGGCGATCTGATCCTCAAGCAGGGGATTCGGATTCGGCCGGCCGAGGTGGCGATGATGGCGTCAATCGGGAAGTCCGTGATTCCCGTTTATCAGCAGCCGCGTGTGGCGATTCTCTCGACCGGGGATGAGCTGTCCGAACTCGACGAGCCGCGCGGCGCGAACAAGATTTTCAACAGCAATGGGTATGGCCTGACGGCACAGGTCATCGAAGCGGGCGGGAGCCCGATCAACCTCGGGATTGCGAAGGACACCAAAAAAGAGTTGACCGAGAAGTTGAGGGGGGGGCTTCACGCTGATTTTATCATTGTCTCCGGGGGAGTGTCGATGGGGGATTATGACTTTGTCCAGGAGGTTCTGAGGGACTTGGGGGCCAAGATGAAATTCTGGAAGGTCTCGATGAAGCCGGGTGCGCCGCTCGCCTTCGGGGTGATTTTAGGAAAGCCGGCCTTCGGCCTTCCGGGCAACCCGGTGTCGGCAATGGTTTCCTTCGAGCAATTTGTCCGCCCTGCCCTCCTGATGGCATCCGGCCAAACTGAGATCTTTCGTCCCATTATTCAAGCAACGCTTGAAGAAGAGGTCCGAAAGCGCCCGGGAAGACGCCACTTTATGCGGGCCATTGCCTCGGTCCAAAACGGGGAGTACCGCGTCCGCACCACGGGAGACCAGGACTCCCATATCCTTCTCTCCCTCGTCAAAGCCAACGCCCTGATGATCTTGCCTGAAACCGGCGATCGCCACAAAGCAGGCGAGAAGGTCGCCGTCCAGCTTTTATCTGACCTCCTGGTCCAGCAAAGTTAGGCTCGCCAGAAACCCCACCGCGCATGTTTTAGAGAAGTCCTTCAATGTCATCCAAAGGGCAGGTTGTAAGCTTCCGTTGTTTTTGTTTTCTGAAGCCAGCGATCTGAAAGGAAAGTAAGCGGGCTTCAGCTTCCGTATTCCTCCTGGTAATCTTCCATTGCCGCCTTGATCACCCGTTCCGCATGTTCGCGGTTGTAGGCGACATCGATGGAGACGCGGGACGTCTTGCCGGGGACGAGCTTGTAGGTCTCGAAGTAATGCCGGAGCCGTTCCACCAGCACGCCGGGCAATTCAGAAATGTCCTCGACGTCGGACCAGAGATAGTCGTTTTTGAGAACGGCGATGATCTTGTCATCCGCTTCGCCGTCATCGAGCATGGGGAGCCCTCCGACCACCCGGGCTTTGAGGATGACATCAGAGCGGTTGATCGGCCGCTCGCTGAGGACGCAAATATCCAGGGGGTCACGGTCTCCGATGGCGGCGTTTGGCATCAGTCCGCCGACGCGCTTGCCGCAGTAGGTGCGTGGAATAAACCCATATAAGCTGGGAGGAAGCGCGGAGGTCCGTTGAGGGCGGTCTACGTGTAAGTAGCCCGTGATCTTGTCCAGCTCGTATTTGACGGTGTCGAAAGGGGTGATCTCGATATACGCATTGACGAGGGATGGAGGCTCAGGACCCACGTCGAGGCCGTGCCAGGGATGTGGCCTCCATCGATAAAAAGGAGAAGGAAAAGACATTGGAACCTCCAGGTTTCTGCCGGGAAAGAAGAGTGATCGGTATAATCGTTAACGCTTCGGGTCCTTTTATAATCCAGTTATGGAGGTAAGTCAATCAGTTATTCTGCAGGGGCATTTCACCTTTCAGGTAAAGCGCGATGGCCTCCCTGGGACTGGCGGCGTTGATCGTCTTCTTCTGTGCAAAACCACGCGAAGCGAGATTCTTTTCACGCCAGGAATTGCCGTGAACGCCAAAGATGAGGTTGGCCGTGGCCCCGATCCCGTTGAGGGTGGCGTCTCCCGCTTCTCCCATCTCCGCGCCGATGATGAAGCCGATCACGAGAAAGGCGAGCATGACGCCGAAACCAAGGCCCCAGATCTTCTTGATCATCGCCCAGATCACCCCGCCGAAGAATGCGGGCCACGACCACCCTTGCTTGACCGCTTCGATTCTGCCGGATGGGTGCTTGAATATTTTGTATTGTTTCAACTTGGCTCCGTCTGTAAAACAGGCTGACTTCTCGAAGCCCGACCGGACGTCAACCTCTCAAGGCGCTCCTTTTAAAATAGGCCCCAGCGCGAAAAATTACGGCGCTCAACTAGCACGCTCGCGATCGATCTTATCTCTTTCTGAAGTTTTGCACCGAGCTCTAATCTCATTATGACCGGATTGATTCAGAACGATCAAGCTTCGGCATAGAGAAATGGCGGCCTATTCAAGGTGAATTTAAGCGCAGATCCGTAACGCCAGCAGCTCGAACTGAACGCCGAGGACCCAGGCGATGGGCAGCCCGAAGAGAACAAGGCGCGCCCCCCACAGAATGCGCTTGCCGACCGGAAGGTATTTCAGCGATGCGATGAAGGCCAGGCCGGCCGCCACACTTAAAAAGAGAAATGGGACGGCAAAGCGTTCTAACTCCATCGATCGGACCGGAACACCCGGATCCCCGCTCTGGCTGTTGCCTGCGCAGCCGGCCCGAAAGAGGAACCAACACGAGAGAATGAGGCCTGCAATGGACGATAATGCCAAAAGCGTTGCATAACGAGGTCTCTGGGGCATGGTCTTCTACCTCCGACAGGCGCCTCAAAAGAGGGGGGTTCTCCACGGCCAGGCTTTTGTATAGTTTAATTGCTTCAGACAAGTCAACAACTTATTTTCGGGCGGGATTTAATCGCGAACGGGAGAGAAGAATCCTGTAAATTCCGAGCAGGAGCGCGTCTTGGGAAAGTTTCTGTTCTGCAAGATTTATTGACGAATATTCAGAAATAAATAAATGCCGATGGCCAGCAGGAGGATATTCGCGCTCCAGGCGGCCAGCCAGGGAGGGAAAACCATCACCCGCCCTAATGAAATCGTGATCGAAAAAACCAACCAGTAAAAAAGGGCCATGGAAAGACTCACGAAAACCCCCCGTGCAATCCCGGCGCTTCTGTTGTCCTTCAGCGCAAAGGGAATCCCGAGAAGGACCATCATGAAATTGACGAAAGGAAAGGCCTGCTTCCCTCTCAGGTCGACTTGATATCGTATCGAGCTAAAACCATCCGCTGAGAGTCGGCCGATGTAGGCCTCGAGCTTCTGATACGTCATCTCTTGCGGGTCGGCGGCCGCCTTTTGAAAGTCTTCCGGCTTCTTGTTGAGATGGATCGGCATTTTATCGAAACGGTTTACTTCAATGCTGCCGTCTTGAAAAAATTTCCGGTGCACGCCGTTCAATAAGATCCATCCGCCGTTTTCGTAGATGAGTTTCTCCGCTTCGATCTCTTCAGGAAAGGAGAACTCTTTGCCAAGGAAGTAAATGTTGATGCCATGCATGCTTTTTTTGTCGGGGTCTACCAGTTCGATGTTGTAAATGGTGCGGCTATCCAGACGGAGCCAGACCTTGTTCTGGATAAAATGGCCCCCCCGATTCTTTTTTTCGATGTGGACCTCTTGGATCGTCTTTGCCATTTTGAATGTCGAAGGGATGAGCGACCCATTTAGAAAATAGAAAAGAATGCTGGTTGCCGCGCCAAAGATGAGAATGGGGGTCGCAATCCGAAATAGGCCGACCCCACAGCTTTTCAGAGCGGTGATTTCGTTATTTTTGGAAAACCCTCCGAGGGTCAGGAGGGTCGATAAAAGTATGGCGAGCGGCGAGATATCAAAAATGATTTTAGGCAGACGATAAAGAAAGTACTGGACGATCCAGACAAACTGCGCCTGCTGCTCTGAAAATTTTCTTATTCGCTCCAGAAAGTCGATGGTGAGAAAGACCAGAACCAGCGCAGCGAGGGTGATAAAGAAAATCTTAAGATATTCCTTGAGAATATATCGTGTGATCATTGTCACAGCTAGGGTCTCTTATTGGAGAATTGCAGGAATTTGGGGACCTTTTCATTCGAGGAAATGGTAAGAAGGTAAATACAAAAAGGGATGAGAAGGAGGTGGGGGAGCCCGGCGGCCAGGGCCGGCGGGGCCATCCTGATGGAGATGAGGTAGTCTCCCAAAGTGTTCAGCAAATAATAAAGTGTAATGATGCCGATCCCCACCGCGAAGCCTCCAAGTTTTCCCATTCGTCCTGAGATGATTCCCAAAGGAACGCCGACAATCGCAAATAGAAATGAGGCAAGAGAAAACGAGAAGTTTTTATAGAAATCTGAAAGAAGCCGCAGCAGTCGGATATCCTCTCCTTTCGACGCCGCGACCTGTTTCTTAAGTTCGGAGTAAGTCGGATTTGCAGGAATCCCCATGGCGTCGGAGTTCTGGACAAAAGAGGAAAAATCGAAGTTTAAATCATAGCTGGCAAAGGTCAATCTTTGATAGCCGTCTGCGTTTTTACTTTTTCGATGAAGTTGTCCATCGATGAGCCGCAGCTCGATGGATTGACTGGCGGGATTATTCGTGAGAACCCCCTTTTTTGCGACAATCGTGACCGGCAATTCCGGGTTGCGCAAGTCGTAAATAAAAACCCCTTCCAACTCTGTGAAGCTTGGCATCGATTCAACGTAGAAGATCATATCGGAGAAGGTCCCATTGAACTTTCCTTCTTCCAGGCCGATGCTGGCCCTTTGTTTCAAAATCCTCATCGAAAGAGATTTAAAGGAGCCGCCACTCCAGGGTTGCGCCATCGTTCCCATAAAAAGGGTCAGGGTCGATGCCATCAGAGCAAAAATGACGGTAGGACGAATCAAACGATAAAATCCCACCCCCGCCGATTTCAGCGCAATAATTTCATTGTCGGAGGAAAGTCGATTAAACGTCATAATCGAAGCCAACATCACTGCCATCGGAATGGTAACCAGGAAAAAAGAGGGAAGAAGATAAATGAAAATTTCGGCGACGCTTAAAACATCCACTCCTTTATCGATGATGAGCTCCATCAACCGAAGGAGTTGATGCGCCAGAATTAAAAATGTTAGGATAAAGAGGCCAAGAAAAAAGGGGACTAAAAGCTCCTTGATCACATAGCGGTCCAAAATTTTCAGCATGGACTCACTATAATGGAGAACCCCTTGTTTGTAAATACGGTTAATAGGAATTTGACGGGCAGAAACTTGACAGACAAAAACGCGTGTGTTAAAACATTGCGCCCAACTCATATCGACGGCTATTGAAGTCGCGAATGCGATGTCGTTGTGTCAAACAGAATCTACCACATAAAAGAGGAGTTGAAATGAAAAACTGGATGAAATTTGTTTGTAGTATATTAATGGTTGTTGGATTGGTCGGATGTTACAGCAAGCCGAGTGAAGAGAAAGCACCCCCGACGCCTGCGGAAGCTCCCGCTCCGTCCACACCGCCTGCTGAAACGCCTGCGCCTGCACCCAGCGAACCGGCAAAATAAATTAACAGAATGGATCGACAAAAGAAGCCTGCTGAGTCCTCACGGAAACAGCAGGCTTCTTTGTTGATTTTCTTGACACATTGGGGGTTCTGTGATATCTGTTTAAACGACCATTACCGGGGGAGATCTTTGTCTTCTGACAAAAGTTCCATCATCGATAAAGCCCAGAAATTAGCAGCAAAAGGTCAAATAAATCAAGCGATCGCAGAATGGCAACGGTTGATTGCAGAGACGCCAAACGATGGGAATATCTATAACACAATCGGAGATCTCCACTTAAAGGCAAACCAAAAAAATGAAGCCACCACCGCGTATCTAAAAGCAGCAGACGCTTTCAAGATTGCCGGGTTCGAATTAAAGAGCATCGCAGTTTATAAAAAAATCATCAAAGTAGATCCTTCTCAGATGGAGGTCTATGAAAAACTGGCGGATGTTCATGCCGAACGCGGGCTGACTGCAAATGCGGTGGAAGATTATTTAAAAGTCGCCAAGCATTATGTCAAGCAGGGCGACTTTCTCTCCGCCCTGTCCGTTTACAGAAAGTTAGCCAACCTCGATCCTCAAAATTCAAGTATCCGTTTGAAAATTGCAGAAATGTGCCAGAAGCAGGGCCTCGAAAAAGAGGCGATTGAAGAGTATGAAAAAGTATTAGGAATTTATGACGGCAAGGGCATGGTCTCGGAAGCCAGCGCATTGCTGGAGCAGGTCTTAAAGCTAGATCCGACCTTTAAGAGTAAAAAGGAATCTGCTTTTCCTGAACCGACGCCGGTCTCTGAACCAGCTTCGCTGGAAGCAGACGCTGTTGCTCCGGAACTGACCGCTTCAGTGCCTCAGGTGGAAGAGCCGCAACCCTTGGTGATAGAAGAGCTCCAACCGGTAACGAATGATCCGCAGTTGCCAAGTCCCCCTTCCTTGAATGAGCGAATGGGGCAGACGCTGGCGGAAGGAAATTGGGACGAAGCGGAAAAATTACTGGAGGAGCTAGCGGAAGCGCCGCTCGATTTATTCGATTTTCTGTCAAAGTGGTTCGACCGTTATCTTGAAAGCGGTTCTTTTCCTAAAGCATTCTTGATTCTCCAAAAAGCGTTGAACACCGCCGAAGAAAATTCCTATCTAACAGAGGGAAGGATCTTGATAGAGCGGTACCTTCAGGAGAATCCCCATCAGGTATCCGCTCATCAGTTGCTCGCAGCGAATTTTGAAAAGTCCGACAAATTGGAAGAAGCCGTTGACTGTCACTCGAAAGTGATTTCTCTCCTCTCCGAGCAAAATCCAGAGCCGGACGCGAGAGCCTATTACGAAAAAATAAAGCGGTATCTTCCTGCTCTTGGAGCGGTAGAGAAGTGGAAAGAATTATTTGATCCGAAGCCGTCCGGAGTCACCCCCCCGATAGAAAACCTTTTCGAAAATCTCAGAAACGAGGAGACATCGATCGTCGATGAATCCTTTGAAATTCAAATCGAGGAAGAGAAGGCCGGTTCTGCTTCCGTGTCGGAGGCGCATTCAGAGGAAGTGGATCTTCCTGATCAGATTTCCGAAGCCACTTTCAAAGGTCATTTAACAGAAGCGGAAGTTTATCTGAAGTATGGATTGTACAGCAAGGCGATCGAGCAGCTTCTTCTGGTCTCCGAGTTATGTCCATTGCGTGAAGAGCCGCACCTACAGCTAAAGGAAATCTACCTGAAGCAGGGGATGACTGAAAAAGCAATTCGGGAATGCTGGATTTTATCGAGGTTTTATGAGACAAAAGGACCTCTTGATAAAAAGAATGGCATCCTCCAAGAACTGGCAAACCTTGATCCAGACGGGCAATATAAAAGAGAAGAGGTAAACGAAGGATCTGAAAAGGGATCCGATATTGCCCCTATTGTCCCTCTTGCCGAAGAAATAAACGTAGTCGAAGAGATCAGGGAATCCACCCCCGATCTGCAAGATTTTGGTGATGCCGCCGACAGTGAAGATATCGCGGCGGGTAGCGTTGAAGCTGAAATTGGAAAGGGCCTTTTGGAGGAAGGCGGCCTTGATGAATTGAAAGTTGAGATGGATCAGGCAGACGAATTCCTGAAGGAGGGAAACCGAGATGCGGCCAAATCTTTACTTTGGAAGATTTTAGAAAAATATTCGAACTGTGCGGAAGCCCGGCTTAAGTTATTAAACCTCCAGGAAAGTTCAAAGACCAGTGAGCCGGTGGGGATCACGGAAGCGGCGGCAGGGGTGGATCTGTTCGCAGAGGGAATGGATGAAACTTCTTTCGAGGGGCTGTCCGATGCCCTGGAAAGAAGTTTTTCGGGTTTAATGACCAAGGAAGCGGAACTGTCACCGCAAAATCGGACCCAAACCGATGACCGGTCTTTGGATAAGAGTCCTCCCAATGAAGAATATGTAGATCTTACCTCGATTTTCAGCGAAGAACTGGAAGAGGAAGAAGATCCGGATTCAGGTTTAACCGGGCTCGAGGATACCGTTTTAGATGATGCTTTTAAAGATTTTCAAAAAGGAATTGAGGCTAGGGTTGACGACCAAGACTTTGAGACGCACTACAATCTTGGAATTGCTTACAAAGAGATGGGACTCCTCCCGGAGGCGATCAAAGAATTTGAGCTTGCTTTCCAGGCCGACCTGAGATTTCAAGACGCCTCGATGATGTTGGCTGCTTGTTATCGGGAGAGAGGGATGATGGATACGGCAATCGAGGTTCTTACAAATGCCTTGTCGGATCCCAGGTGTAAGAAAGAACATGTTGTGGCAATAAAATATGAACTGGCCACGATCTATGACTCTGAAGGGGACACGAAAAGGGCAAGATTTCTCTATGAAGAAGTTTCTCAACTCGATCCTGCTTTCAGAGATGTGCGAAATAAAAATGCGACTCGTGAACCGGAAAGTCTGGTGAAGTCGGCCCCTTCTGTTAATGAAGAAAGAGAGGAAGCGGCCCCGAAACGAAATCCGGGAACAAAGAAGAAAAATAAAATTTCATACCTATAATTTCATACCTATAAATCGATGAGCTATCTGGAATTTTACAACTTAAAAGAGCAGCCTTTTTCCATCTCTGTTGATAATCGATTTTACTATAGCAGCAACCAGCACTCCCATGCTCTGGTGAAGTTAAAGTATGCGGCGGAGCAGAGAAAAGGCCTGGCTGTTTTGGTCGGCGGAACCGGCACGGGCAAAACAACCCTCGCCCGCAGGTTACTGGATGAACTGGAAGAGGATCAGTTTGAGTCGGCTCTGCTGGTGGTAATCCATACTTCCATCACGTCAGAGTGGCTTTTGCGAAAGATTGCGATGCAGTTGGGTGTCCAAAATCCTCTGGAGGAAAAGACCGAGCTACTTAGCCAGCTCTATAATCGCCTGGTAGAGATCCACGATTCCGGAAAGAAGGCGGTGGTTTTAATCGACGAAGCGCAGATGCTCCAACGGAAAGAGGTTATGGAAGAATTCCGCGGCATATTGAATATCGAACTGGAAGGCCAGAAATTAATCACCTTCATTTTTTTCGGCCTAACCGATTTGGACACGTATTTGGCACTCGATAAGCCTCTCCAGCAGCGTATCGCCGTCCGTTATGAGTTGCAATCTTTTACGGAAAAATCGACCGAGGAGTATATACGATACCGGTTGGAAGTGGCCGGGGGGAAAAAAGAGCTCTTTACGAAAGGCTCATTGACCGCGATTCATAAGTATTCCGACGGGATTCCGCGGTTAATAAATAGTATCTGTGATAATGCCCTTCTTGAAGGGTTCCTCCGGAAGAAGGACAAGATTGACGAAGAGATGATCCAGGAGGTGGCTTCAGATCTTAAACTTTTGGAAACGAGTTAACCTGTAATATGGGAAGTCGTTAAGTTCAGAACTTGCCTTGTAAGCTTCGGCCTTTTCGATCATTATTTTTCATGCTAGACCTCACCTTAAAATCTACTTCACATTAACCATCGCTTCGTCCCCGCAGGTCGGGGGGAGCCTATAGGAAGGGAAAAATGCGCGTACCTCTGCTTGATTTATCTGCACAATATAAAACCATCCGGACAGAAATCAAAAAGGCAGTCGATGAGGTTTTTGAGAGCCAGCAATTTGTTCTTGGTCCATGGGTTAGCCAGCTCGAAAGTCAGATCGCCGCCTATTCCGAAGTCCAACATGCCATCGGAGTCGCTTCGGGATCGGATGCCCTGCTATTGGCATTAATGGCGCTCGATATCCGGCCGGGAGATGAGGTGATCACGACGCCATATACCTTTTTTGCGACTGCAGGATCAATCGCACGTCTGCAGGCCAGAACGGTCTTTGTCGACATTGACCCTAAGACCTATAATATCGATCCGGATCAGATCGAGAAAAAGATTACGTCTCGGACAAAAGCCATCATTCCGGTCCATTTGTACGGACAATGCGCCGAAATGGATCCGATCTTGGCGATTGCGGAGCGCCATCACCTTCCGGTGATCGAAGATGCTGCGCAATCGATTGGAGCAACCTATAAGGGCCGAAAAGCAGGTTCGATGGGGGCGATGGGGTGCCTCTCTTTTTTCCCTTCCAAAAACTTAGGGGGTGCGGGTGATGGGGGAATGATTCTAACGCAAGACGCGAAGCTGGCCGAGAAGATTCGTATCTTGCGGGTCCATGGAAGCAAGCCGAAATATGTTCATCAGGTACTCGGTTGTAATAGCAGGCTTGATTCCATTCAGGCAGCGACGCTTTCGGTGAAACTCCCTTATCTGGATGAGTGGAGCAGAAAAAGAGAAGAGAATGCACTTTTTTATAACAAACAGCTTGGGCACCTTAACCAAATTGTCGTTCCTTATATTGAATCCTACAATAAGTCGGTTTATAATCAGTATGTTATTCGTGTGCCGAATCGTGATAAGCTTCTGGATTACCTAAAAGAAAAGGAGATCGGCTGTGAGGTCTATTATCCGATACCCCTTCATCTGCAGGCCTGCTTCCAGGACCTCGGTTATAGGAAAGCCGCCTTTCTCGAGTCGGAAAAGGCGGCAGGTGAAACGGTGGCATTACCGATCTATCCTGAACTGACCTGGGACCAAAAAAACTATGTGGTAGAACAGCTTAAGCGCTTTTTATTGTCTTGACTTCAAGCCGAAACTCCATTAAGATTACTAGAATTTTTTGTTTGAAGGAATCATTCTATCATGTTGGAAAATTTGACAAAAAAGCTCGATGCCGCTTTTAAAGCCCTCACGGGAAAAGGGCTTTTAACGGAACAGAATATTGATGAGGTCCTGAAAGAGGTCCGTCTGGCCCTCCTCGAGGCCGATGTTCATTTTAAGGTCGCCAAGTCTTTCATCGAAGGGATCCGTGTCAAGGCCGTCGGCAAGGAGGTTTTGGAAAGCCTGACCCCGGGCCAGCAAGTGGTTAAAATCGTATGGGAAGAACTTGCGAATTTGATGGGAGAGAAAGGAAGCGGGGTGGTGTTCGCCTCAACTCCTCCCACCATCGTGATGCTGGTCGGTTTGCAAGGTTCTGGAAAAACGACTACCGCAGGAAAACTGGCAAGGCTCTACAAACGGGAAGGCAAACGCGTTTTACTGGTTGCCGCCGATTTACAACGCCCTGCTGCGGTAGATCAGTTGCAAACGCTCGGAGGGACAATAGAAGTTCCCGTTCTCCTCCCAGGCGCTGAGAGGGACCCCGTTGTAGTGACCCGGAACGGCATTTCTCAAGGGAGAGAGCAAGGTTTTGATTTAGTCATTGTGGATACGGCGGGTCGGCTTCAAATAGATGAACCGTTGATGCAGGAACTGGTTCGGATGAAGTCCCAGATCCTTCCTCACGAGATTCTCTTCGTTGCCGATGCGATGACAGGCCAGACAGCGGTCAATGTTGCGCAAACCTTCCATCAGAAACTTAGCCTCACCGGAATTATATTGACGAAAGCCGAGGGGGATGCCCGAGGCGGGGCCCTTTTATCGATCCGATCCGCAACCGGTACGCCTGTTAAATTTATTGGAACAGGCGAAAAGCTGGACGCATTCGAACTCTTTCATCCGGATCGGATGGCCTCCCGCATTCTTGGGATGGGGGACGTACTCTCTCTGGTCGAACTCGCTGAGCAAAGCTATTCTAAAGAGCAGGCCAGCCAGCTGGCAAAAAAGATTAGAAATGAAGAGTTCACCCTGGAAGATTTTAGCCAGCAATTGAAGCAACTTAAAAAGATGGGGAGCCTCGAAAAAATACTGGAAATGATCCCAGGAGTTAAGAATCTCCGCTCTCTCCCCGACAAGGAGGAGATGGAGAAAGAGATGAAACATGTCGAAGCAATCATCTCATCAATGACCCCCAACGAGAGACAGGAACCGGGTATTATTAATGGAAGTCGAAGAAAGCGAATTTCTAAGGGGAGCGGAACCGAGGTGCAGGAGATCAACCGCCTGTTAAAACAGTTCTACCAAGCGAAGAAAATGTTAAAGGCTTTTTCAGGCGGAAAAAGGAAAGGTTTAGGGCGGATGATGATGCCGTTCTAGAAGCGCAAGTTTATATCCAATCGGCAGGTGGCCTTAAAAGAAAAGGGGTGATGAGTGGCGGTTAAAATTAGATTGACTCGGATGGGAAGACATAAGCGGCCTTTTTATCGTATTGTTGTGGCTGATTCTCAATCTCCGAGAGATGGGAAGTTTATAGAGATTTTGGGAACCTATGACCCCTTAGGAAAAACTGCTTCGATACAGGTAAAAGAAGAAAAGGCGATTCATTGGTTAAAAAAAGGGGCTCAAGTATCGGAAACAGTTAAAACTATTTTCAACAAGTCTCAGCTGTTTAAAAAAGCAAAAGAATCGAACACTCAATAGACGCAGCAATGGGGTCTTGACGACGTGCCTTGGGGAGTGGACCCCAGCAAATTCCTTTCTCGCCTGAGAATGCTAATGGAGGTAGTGTCGATGAAAGAGTTGATCGAATATATTGCGAAGTCGCTTGTGGATCGACCTGAAAACGTTTCGGTTAAAGAGACGGAAGGGGAAAAAACAACGATCATCGAATTAAGGGTCGCCCAAGAAGATCTTGGAAAGGTGATCGGAAAACAGGGCAGAACCGCACGGGCGATGAGAACCATTTTGAATGCTGCTGGGACGAAAATCGGAAAACGGTGTGTTCTTGAGATATTAGAATAATTGGATAAAGATGTCATTACGATCGGGAAGATTTTAAAGCCGGTTGGGCTTCGGGGCGAAGTTAAGGTTTTGCTCCTGACCGATTTTCCAGAAAGGTTCAAATCGCTTCGAGAGGTCATTGTTCAAACGAAAGAGAAACAGGAACAGGAACAATACCAAATTGAATATGTACGGTTTGGCCTCCCGTTCGTGTATATTACCTTTGCCGGTCTTTCTTCATCGGCTCAAGTCGACTCCTTAATCGGTGGTCTCATACAACTTCCGGAAGAACAACGTGTCCCTCTCCCGGAAGGGAGCTATTATCAGTTTGAATTGCAGGGGATGGATGTTTACCTTGAAGAGGGAACCCTTTTAGGAAAGGTGAATCAAGTCCTTCAGACCGGAAGCAACGATGTTTTTGTCGTTAAGTCCGGCGAACGGGAGTACCTGATTCCTGCTCTTCGTACAGTTGTAAGAGAAATCGACCTCACTAAAAAAAGGATGATGATTCGTCCGGTTGAAGGACTGTTAGATTTATGATGAGATGTGACGTTTTGACGCTGTTTCCCGGAATGGTTGTTCCGGTCTTACAGCAAAGTATATTGAAGCGAGCTCAGGAAGGGCGTCTCCTTGACGTCCGCGTCCATCAACTCAGGGATTTTACAACCGATAAACACCACATCACTGACGATGCGCCCTATGGTGGCGGACCGGGGATGCTCTTAAAACCGGAGCCGATTTTCGCAGCTTTAGATAAAATCTTGGGAGAGCGTGAAAAGGTTCGAATTATTATGCCTTCTCCGCAGGGAAAGGTTTTTAACCAAAAAATGGCGGAGGCATTTTCGAAGGAAGAACGAAGCCTTGTTTTTATCTGCGGCCACTATGAAGGAATAGATGCGCGGGTGAAGCAGGGAATCGGGCTCGAGGAAGTATCTGCTGGTGATTATATTTTGACGGGAGGAGAATTGGCCGCCCTGGTGATGATTGACGCATCAGCCAGACTGGTCCCAGGGGTCTTGGGGGAATCCGCCTCGATTGAGGAAGAATCATTCTCATCTTCCCTCCTGGAGTATCCGCAATACACCCGCCCGCCTGAATTTCGAGGGATGAAGGTTCCGGATGTTCTTGTTTCAGGGAATCATGCGGCGATCCGGGCCTGGAGGAAGCGGCAGGCTCTTTTAAATACGTTTGAAAAAAGGCCTGATTTACTAATGGAGACCTCTTTAACAGAACAGGAAAAGCAGTGGATAGATCAATATTGTCAGGGGATGTTGGCCGATAAGCCCAACCCTGTTCTGTAAAAATAGGTTTGAAGAATTTCCCACAATCTGGTATTTTGATTGGCCGTCAAGAGCGAAGGTTTTGGCGGTCAATTTGGAAAACAAGGAGATAAATTCAATGGACCGGTTAGAGCGGCTCGAAAAGGGCCTTTTGAAGCAGCAGGCTCCTCAAATCAAAATAGGAGATACTGTTAAAGTTCATGTCAAAATTATTGAAGGGGAAAAAGAGCGAATCCAGGTGTATGAGGGGGTCGTTATTCGAAAAAAGGGGACCCGAAACCGGGAAACCTTTACGGTTCGAAAAGTCTCGTATGGCGTGGGGGTCGAAAGGATATTTCCGCTTCATTCTCCATTTATCAATCAGGTCGACGTTGTCCGGGAAGGGAAAGTGCAGCGAGCAAAACTCTATTACCTGAGAGAGAGAACCGGCCGGGCTGCGCGGATCGGAGAAAAAGAAAGGGTTTTTCCTTCAGAACAAAAATCGCCCTCTCCGGTTCCAGAAGCACAACCCGTCAACGTAGAATGATGGTCTGAAGTGCCTCGACAGGTGCCGCCTGATTCAGACCGGCTCGCTTGACTGCCTTTAGAAAGGGGTCCAGGGGCACCTGAAAGAAGAGGTTGCCGATGGTTCGTAATAATCGGGCGCCTTTCTTTTCGTAGGACAAGATCTTCGGAAGACGATCATCAATTGGGAGGTCCAAAGCGTGGTCTCTCTCAATGCGGAAGAAAAGCACCGCCTGTTTGCAATGAGCTTATTCGAAAGAGTCCTCTCCTCGTTTGGTTACCAATATATTTGCGGTATCGATGAGGCTGGGAGGGGACCTCTTGCCGGGCCGGTGGTGGCCGCCGCGGTGATTTTTCCTTCAGGTTTTTCAATACCAGGATTGCGTGATTCGAAGCTTCTTACTCCCCTTCAACGTGAAACCCTTTTCGATCAGATTACCCAAAAGGCGCTTTCGGTTGGTGTCGGAATTGTCGACAATGATTTAATCGATCAAATTAATATTCTGCAAGCCACACTTTTAGCCATGCGAAAGAGTGTCGAGCAACTCCAGGTAAAGCCCGATTATTTATTGATCGATGCCCTGACGCTTCCCGGCTTCAACATTGGCCAGAAGGGGATTATCCATGGCGATAACCTTTCGGTAAGCATTGCCGCCGCTTCTGTGATAGCAAAGGTGACGCGGGATCGTTTGATGTGCCAATATCATGAAGCGTTTCCTGAGTATCATTTTCATACCCATAAGGGATATGGAACACTGGCCCATCTGGACAAAATCAGGCAGTTTGGTCCTTGTCGACTCCATAGAAAGACATTTCGGGGAGTCCTTCAGTGACCGGCGCGCAGGGCGAGGAGATTGCCGCCGGGTTTTTGATCAAGGAGGGGTATCAAATTATACAGCGGAACTACCGGACGGTGTTGGGAGAGATCGACATCGTCGCCCGTGAAGGGGAGTCGCTGGTTTTTGTTGAAGTGAAAGCGCGATCAGGGGATCAGTTCGGGCCTCCGCAGGCCGCAGTTGATTTGAGAAAACAGGCGAAGATGAGCCGGGTTGCCCTTGTTTATTTGAAACAAAAGAGAATCGATTCTTGCGATTGCCGCTTCGATGTCGTCGCTGTCGTCAAAAGTGCCGGAGGAGTTCAGGTGGAATTGTTTCGGAATGCCTTTGAATTGTCGGGAACAGGTGCCGGATGTTAAGCGGCATCAATACCGACATTCAACATAAGGGCGAAGTCTATCACGTTCAAACAGAAGATGGGGGACAAAACAACCCTGTTATCACCACGCTCTTATTCAAAGGAGGTGCGATCTTCTCATCAAAAAGAACAAACTATGCGGACATCCTTCAGTCTGCCTCTTATCAGGACGCCGTTAAAGAGCTGATGAAAGAGCAGCATAAGAGTATGGTTCGCGATCTGGCGTCGGGCAAGTTTGAGCGTCCTTTTCCGGAGGCCGGCCAAACAAAAAAAACCGATCCATTGAGCGACCGTAAAGCAGCCGATAAAGTAGATCTTCCGAATAAACCGGTGTCTGTCCAGGAAGGACCCACCCGGGTGAAAGAATCTTCCACCAAGACAGACCAAACCAAAATAGATCAGAAGAAGCAGGTTCAGAAGAAAAGTTTAGATGATTTGATCCTCGATTATCTTTCGAAAAAGGAAGAAACCCTCGACTAATTTATCCTGGCCAGAGATCTATCCCTGTCGACCTTCCTGGTGCGCATGTTCCCCGATTATGGTATCAAAAACGACAGAATGTCCTCGGTTCGTAAACCTGCTTTTGAAATGAAGGCGGTTTTTAGAGCACCGGGCTATCACCTAGGTCGCAAATGATCCAGATGTTTCATGTTTCTAAATACTATGGAAAGGATCATCTTGCGCTGGACGATATTAATTTAAAAATAGAGAAAGGGGAATTTGTTTTCTTGGTCGGCTCAAGCGGAGCCGGAAAGTCAACCTTATTAAAGCTGATCTTCTGCGAAGAGCGTGCGGATGAGGGGCAGATCCTCATCGGCGGGAAGAATGTTTTGCGCCTGAAGGATAGTCAGATTCCTTATTTGCGGCGAAACATCGGATTTGTTTTCCAGGATTTTAAATTGATCCAGAGGAAAACGGTCTTTGGGAACGTTGCGCTCCCTTTAGAAATCGTCGGCGCCTCTCTTGGAGAAATCAACCGCCGGGTTCAAGAGGTATTAAAACTGGTTCAATTAGAACATCGCCGAAAACAATTTCCAGCCTTTCTTTCCGGAGGCGAGCAGCAACGGGTCGCGATTGCACGGGCATTGGTAAACCGGCCGGGAATCCTCCTGGCAGATGAGCCGACGGGTAACCTGGACGACGAACTCTCCTTCGGCATTCTTGAACTCCTGAAAAATATACATACGACCGGAACAACGGTCTTGGTAGCAACCCACCACCGGCAGATCTTTTCAAAAACCTCTAAGCGAACGTTGGTTTTGCAGAAAGGGAGGATCATTTCAGATGCGCCCGGGGTGGGGGTTGCGATGACCGGGGTGCCGATATGAGACAGATGATTTATTTTTTTAAAACGGCATTGGAAAATATACAAATCAACAGGGTGATGGCTTTCTTCTCTCTTATTTCGTTGAGTCTCACGCTCATGCTGTTCGGACTTTTCCTTCTTTTTTATTATAACGTCCAGAGTTTACTCGAATCGATACAGGAGGAAGTGCATTTCAGCATCTATCTGAGCGATCCGGTTAAAAATGAGGTGGTCGAAAAGATTAAGGAAAAACTTTCTGCCGATGCGCGAATCTTCTCTTTTGATTATATCTCCAAGGAGGAGGCTTTAACCCTTTTCCATAAGGAATTTCAAGACGATTCTCTTATTAAAAGTTTGGGTGGAAATCCCCTTCCGGCATCTTTCGAGGTCAAGGTGAAGGCCGCATACCAGGAGCCGCAAAAACTGATACCCATCATCGCTCTAATTAAGGAAATCGCCGGCGTGGAAGAGGTGCAGTACGGGTCAGACTGGCTTGAAAATTTAAATCGCTTTTTAAAAGTGTTACGGATGATCGGAGTCGGAATCGGAGGTTTTCTGGCGGTCGCAGTCATGACCATCATTGCCAACACGGTCCGGCTTCACTTTTATAATCGAAAAGAAGAAATTGAAATCATGAAACTGATCGGCGCGACTCACCGGTTCATCAAAATTCCTTTTTTCATGGAAGGCTCGTTCATGGGTTTCCTGAGCGGAGGGGTCGCCGTTGTCATGCTCTTTTTCATGTTCCACTTCTCTAAAAAGCATCTTCAGTCGGTCGGGGGGATCCTTGGCGGGATACTGGAATTACGGTTTTTGCCGACAGAATTTCTCTTTGGCCTTATTCTGGCAGGGGGAATACTGGGAGGTATTGGGAGCTTCATTTCATTAACCCACCTTTTGAGGCTTCGAATTCCGGTCGATGAGAGTGGTCGAAACTAAGAAACAGGTTCTTTGCTTGATCGCTTTTTTCGTTGTCGTCCTCTGGGGAACGAGTGCAACGGGGGCGGAAAAAAACGCGACATTAAATGATAAAATCCAGCAGGAGAGAAAAGAACTCGAAAAATTAAAAAAAGAAATTGAAGGAAAAAGAGAAAAAAACATTGCCGTAAAAAAACGGGAAGAGTCGATTCTGTCCGTCTTGGAAGAGATGGATCAACGTTTAAGGGTCCGTCAGAAAGAGGCCTCCTTTTTCGAACTGAAGGTCAGGGAAAAAGACGGCGAATTGGAGCGACTTTCTGTTGAAATTAAGGGACTCAATGCGGACATTCACGAGACGCAGAAAGCAATTTCAAAACGCCTCCGCACCATGTATCAGGAAAGACAGAACGGTTCCTTGAGGATATTGTTTGCTTCTCAAAATTATTCGGATTTTTTGAGAAAGTTTCAATACCTGAAGACGATCGCCCAAAAAGAAGGGGAGATGCTCTCGCGGTTTAAGGATAAACAATCTAAATCAGAAGAAAAGAACAAAGAATTAACACAGACAAGGCAATTGCTGATGCAAGACAGAGAAGTTCTGGCACAAAAACTGATGGAAATCCGCGCCGAGAAAAAAAAGAAAGATCATCTGCTGGGCCGCGTTCGGAATGAAAGGGCTTCCTATGAAAGGGTTTTGGCTGAGTTGGACGAATCTTCCTTGCAACTACAGTCCCTGATTAAAACCCTGGAGGATGAAAAAAAGCGGCTTCAGAAACGTTTTTCTGAAAAGTTTTCCAAGGAGCGGGGACGGTTGGGTTGGCCTAACGACGGCGATGTGGTGGCGTTATTCGGCCGCCAAAAACATCCCAAATTTGATACGTTTATATATCGTAAGGGTATTGAAATAGAGCCGTCCAAAGGACAGGAGGTAAAGACGGTTTTTGACGGTGTTGTGATCTATGCTAACTGGTTCCGCGGGTACGGGATGGTCATTATCGTCGATCACGGCGAAAATTATTACTCCATCTATGCACATCTATCAAAATTGCTGGTCTCGGTGGGGGATACGGTAGGGAGAAGCAGGACCATTGGAGAAGTCGGAGAGACGGGTCTTTCTCAGGGCAACAGGTTATACTTTGAAATCCGACATCAAGGGGAGCCGATGGACCCTCTGGCTTGGCTCCAAAAAAGGAGATAGGGTAAAATATTACCCTAAATCGTATTTTTTTTGTTGCGTCTTTTACAAAGCGGATGTATAGATATATAGAGTTGTCATATAGCGGCCTCATAACGGAACCGAAAGGGCGGTTGTAAGGAGGAATAGATGAAATTAAAAAAGCGGGCGCAAATCACCTTTCTTTTGGTCATGCTGGCATTTTTTGGTATGAGCGTTTTTATAGTAAGGGGTTTTGAAACCAAAGTGTCGGCGGAAACGGACGCCTACGAAGACCTAAGGGTCTTTACGGAAGTTCTTTCTACCCTGCAGAAGAATTATGTCGAGCCCGTAAAGAGTAAAGAATTGGTTTATGGGGCCATTAAAGGAATGCTGAACACCTTGGACGCTCATTCCGCTTTTATGTCGCCCGAAATATATAAAGAAATGCAAGTCGACACGAAGGGAGAATTCGGAGGTTTAGGCCTGCAAATCGGCACCAAGGAAAATAAATTGGTGGTGATTGCGCCGATTGAAGGGACGCCTGCCGATCAGGCCGGAATAAAACCGGGAGATATTATTCTCAAAGTAGACGATCAAGCCCTGACAAAAGAGACAAGCTTGATGGATGCGGTGAATAAGATGCGCGGGGCAAAAGGAACGAAAGTCCTCCTTACGATTCAGCGGGAGTCGGTCAAAGAGCCGATGACATTTACATTGATCCGGGAGATCATTCGAATCCAAAGCGTAAAATCCAAGGTGCTCGAACCGGGAATCGGCTATATCCGCCTTACTCAATTTCAGGAGCAAACAGCTTCCGATTTGACGAAAGCAATTTCTAAATTGCGTGACGCCAATATTCACTCATTGGTTCTGGACCTCCGGAATAACCCGGGCGGGCTCCTCACTTCCGCGGTCGAGGTTTCCGAACAGTTCCTCGAAAATGGGAAGCTCATCGTCTCAATCAAAGCAAGAGACGGGAAAAAAGATGAATATGTCGCGAGCAAAATTAATCCATTAAAGGAAATACCTCTGATTGTTTTGGTGAATGAAGGCAGTGCGAGCGCTTCAGAAATCGTATCCGGGGCTTTACAAGACTGGGGACGTGCGCTGGTCGTGGGAACCCAAACGTTTGGAAAGGGGTCGGTCCAAACCATTCTCCCCTTGTCGGATGGTTCGGCCCTCCGTCTTACCACTGCGAAATATTATACTCCTAAGGGGCGTTCTATCCAAAACACCGGGATTGATCCGGATATCATCGTCAAGCCTGTGATGACGAAAGAGGCGAAAAATGTCCCGATCACCCGTGAAAAGGATTTAGATAGACACCTGAAGAACGAGTTCCAGCCGGATTTAGATAAGCCTGAGCCGGTTTCATCCAGGCCGACCGAGGAAGAAGTACTGCCGGGCGAGGCCTCTTCCGACAAGGACGAAGATGCGCAATTGCAAAAGGCCGTCGATCTTCTTAAGAGTTGGAGGATCTTTAAAGATCTTGATCCCAAGCTTTCAGCTCAGAGAAAAGTAGGATAGCCGATAAAGAAAAAAAGGGTCCCTCGGAGGCCACAGCCGAGGGACCCTTTTTTTTGAAACTTTGTATCGAATAAAATTTTAGACTTGATTTCCCCCTTCCGATTGTTATATATGTATTAGCACTCGTCAACTCAGAGTGCTAATACATCTCCGTTACTATTCATGCCAAAGGGCATATCCAGGCCATTAGCCTAACAATATTCGTTTTAGGAGGATCATTATGGTAACAAAAACGGCAGTTAAATTTAAACCACTTAAGGAGCGCGTCTTCGTCACCTATTCTGGCGAGCTTGAAAAAACGTCGGGCGGGTTATATATCCCTGATGCGGCAAAAGAGAAGCCACAAAAGGGGAAGATCGAAGCGATTGGGAATGAGGTCAAAAGTGTGAAGGTAGGGGATACCATCCTTTTTGATAAATATTCTGGAAGCAAGATTAATTTAGAAAATCAAGAGTATCTTATTTTAAAAGAAGAAGACATTTTAGGTATTATCGAGTAATACCTGAAGAGCAAATAAAAACCAAAAGTTAAAGGAGATATCGATGGCAAAGCAGATGATATTTAGTGATGACGCCCGGTCGGCCATCCTAAAAGGGGTTAATCAGCTCAGTAATGCAGTGAAAGCAACATTAGGTCCAAAAGGACGAAATGCGGTCATTGAAAAGAAGTTCGGCGCACCCACCATCACCAAGGACGGCGTGACAGTGGCAAAGGAGATTGAGTTAAGAGATCCATATGAAAATATGGGCGCTCAGCTTGTGAAAGAAGTGGCAAGTAAGACTTCGGATGTTGCCGGAGACGGCACGACCACAGCCACCGTTCTCGCTCAGGCGATCTTCAGAGAAGGTGCTAAAAACCTTTCGGCCGGCGCGAATGCAATGGATTTGAAAAGGGGAATCGATAAAGCGGTTGAAGTCGTGACGGAAGAATTAAAGAAGATCTCGAAGCCCTGTCAGACGAAAAAAGAAATTGCCCAGATCGGGACAATCTCTGCCAATAACGACAAGACCATCGGGGACCTGATTGCTGAAGCGATGGAGAAAGTCGGGAAGGATGGCGTGATTACCGTTGAAGAAGCGAAAAGCATGTCGACTTCTCTCGATGTGGTTGAAGGGATGCAGTTTGATCGAGGCTATATCTCTCCTTACTTCGTCACCGATTCCGAGAGGATGGAGGTTTCTTTAGAAGATGCCTATATCCTGATCAATGAAAAGAAAATCTCCACGATGAAAGATTTGCTCCCGGTTTTGGAGCAGGTCGCAAAACTGGGACGGCCCCTTCTGATTATTGCTGAAGATATTGAGGGAGAGGCGCTGGCCACATTGGTGGTGAATAAGCTACGTGGGACCTTGCAGGTCGCGGCGGTGAAAGCCCCCGGGTTTGGTGACCGAAGAAAGGCGATGCTTGAAGATATTGGCATTTTAACCGGCGGCCAGGTCATTTCAGAAGATCTCGGTTTGAAACTCGAGAATATTAAAATAGCCGACTTGGGTCGCGCAAAGCGGATCACCATTGACAAAGATAACACCACGATCGTAGAAGGAGCGGGGGATTCTCATAAAATTCAGGGCCGAGTAAAGCAGATTAAGGCTCAAATCGAAGAAACAACGTCCGACTACGACCGGGAAAAACTGCAGGAGCGGTTGGCAAAGATCGTCGGAGGCGTTGCCGTCATCAATGTCGGTGCCGTCACCGAAACGGAAATGAAAGAGAAGAAAGCGCGCGTTGAAGATGCGCTCCATGCAACGAAAGCCGCTGTCGAAGAAGGAATTGTTCCGGGCGGCGGTGTTGCTTACCTCCGTTGCCTCTCAGCCCTTGAAAAGTTAAAAGTTGAGGGAGACCAGAAAATCGGCGTCGACATTGTTCGCCGGGCGCTTGAAGAGCCGATTCGGCAAATTTCTGAAAATGCCGGAGTGGAAGGTTCCATTGTGGTCGAGCGTGTCAAAAAAGAAAGCGGCTCGATGGGTTTTGATGCGGCATCTGAAACTTATGTCGACATGGTTCAGGCCGGGATTATCGACCCTACAAAGGTCACCCGCACCGCTCTGCAGAATGCAGCGAGTGTGGCCAGCTTGATGTTGACGACCGAGGTCATGGTCGCCGAGATTCCGGAAGAAAAGTCAAAAATGCCGCCGATGCCTGGAGGCGGTGGTATGGGCGACATGTATTAAAAAAGTCTGTTCAACGGATCTTTGAGATCCTTTGAAGCGAAAATTAAATGAAAGCCCCCCTGCGCCAGCGAGCAATGGGGGGCTTTCATTTTTGTGAATTGACTTAAAAGAGAAAATTATACTAGAATGACACAAATTTTTGAAAGGAGAATAAATGGGAAATTCAGTAAAAGTGACCAGCCAGACTTGGGAGCAAGAAATCTTAAAGTCTGCCTCTCCTGTCATGGTTGATTTTTGGGCGGAATGGTGTGGTCCATGCCGGATGATCGCGCCGACTGTTGAAGAACTCGCCGTTGAATATGATGGAAAGCTGAAAGTCTGCAAATTAAATACGGACGAGAACCCGGATGTTGCTGGAAAATATCAGATTATGGGGATTCCTTCGCTTCTTTTTTTTAAAGATGGGAAATTAATCGATAAAGTAGTGGGGGCTGCTTCCAAAAAACAATTTAAAGATAAAATTGATGGTATATTGTCAAGGTAGCGAATACGTGAGGGATAATGATCAGGGAACTCTCCGTTAAAAACTATGCCATCATTGAGGGAGTGTCACTCCTTTTTGAAGGTGGTTTTAATGTCATTACAGGGGAGACGGGTGCTGGAAAATCGATCCTGGTTGAAGCCCTCTCTCTTGTATTGGGCGGGCGATCTTCGGTCGAAGGGGTTCGTCTGGGTACGGATGAGGCGCTTCTCGAAGCCCGCTTCGACCCCATCGGTTCTCTAGGCGAGGCGGATTCGGATGAACCTGACTCGGATTCCCTTGTCCTTAAAAGAGTCTTATCCAAGTCTGGAAAAAATCGCGTTTATCATAATGGTTCATTGTCGAATCTCTCTACTCTAAAGCAGGTCGGTCAAAAACTGGCTGAAATTCATGGCCAACATGAGCATCATAACTTAATCGATCTTAATTGGCAGCTCCATCTTTTAGATGGATTTGGCCGGTTATCGGATGATCGCTCTCGATATCAAACAAATTACCACACCTGGTCCCAACTTCAAAAAGAACGAAATGAATTGGAACGGATGAAGAGTGAGGGAAAAAACCGAGAGGCTCTTTTTCGGTATCAACTCTCGGAGATTCGCGATTCCAAACTTCAACCGGACGAAGAAGAAGATTTGCAAAAGGAGGAACGGCTTTTAAAAGGCTGGGAATCAATTCAGGCGGTGACTCAGAAAGCATATTCTTTTCTTTCAGATGAAGGGGCCGTTTTAAGCCAGGTCGATGAAATAGGGACCGCTATTCAGAATTTACACACCCTGACGGATAATGCGGCAGCAGAAGTTCAACTCTGGGAAATGTCTCAAATTCATCTAAAGGAGTTGGCGATGTTGTTACGCGCCCGTTTAGAGGAGGGAGAATTCCATCCAGAGAGATTGAACGAGGTATTAGAACGCCTTTATTTGATACAAAAACTGAAGAAAAAATATGGACTTACTATTGAAAGACTGTTGGACTATCAGCGACAGATAGAGTCGGAACTCTCCGGGATTTCAAACAGTGAAATTCATATTGCAGAGATAGAGTCGAAAATAGAAAATATCGGTGGGCAAGTGCAATCTCAAGCAGAATCCCTTTCACAAAAGAGATTTAAAGTAAGGTCAAAACTAGAAGTGAAAGTTAAAGAAGAGCTTGATTCATTAGGTATGGAAAAAACGAAATTTGAAATTTCTTTTAGAAAAGGTCCTCTGTCTGAAAACGGTATGGACCAGATTGAATTCTTAATTGCGCTGCCGGGAGAGACGCCGCAAAGTTTAGAAAAGATTGCTTCCGGTGGAGAATTGTCCAGGATCATGCTTGCGTTAAAAGTGGCCCTGGCCGAAGTGGATCCGGTTCCAACGCTGATCTTTGATGAGATTGACGCCGGAATTGGAGGAAGCATTGCCGAGCGGGTAGGTCGGCGGCTTGCCCAATTAGCAGAAACACATCAAGTGTTCTGTATCACGCATCTGCCGCAAATTGCCTGTTTCGCGGATCATCATTTTTTTGTTGAGAAGAATTTCGTCGGCGATCGGGTTGTTACCTCCGTTAAGAAGCTCCCGAAAGAGGAAAGGACCCTGGAATTGGCTCGGATGTTGGGAGGATTGACGATTACGCCGATCACGATGCGTCATGCAGAGGAAATACTGTCTTTTAAAGAAAATATAAAAGAGAAGACCGTCGATACTATGCCGTTACGACAAATAAGAAAAACGAAAAGAGAACGTAATAAATGAAAAAATAGGGAGGGGTGATAACGTAACGCTCTATCCAAAGATAACTAATGAGCAGGACTGTTAAAAGAGCCAGTGTTAAGTAACTCATGTTCCCCTACCAAACTGGTATCCTAAAAATAAGTCTTTTTACACCGAGAGGGAATCCAACCCCGGTGTTTTGGCTGTTTCTTTGGTAAGTTCTTTGCTCTGATCGTCTAATCGCATCCGTCCGCCAAAAGTATGTTCGAGGTCGCAAAGAAAATTTTTGAGTTCTTCCATCTTCCGCTTTTTAGTAATCGCTTTATTGATGACGTTGACGACGTCCGAGATATTGAACGGTTTGATTAGATAGTCACATGCCCCATGACGAATTCCATCGATGGCGCTTTTAAGGCTCCCATAGCCGGTGACGATGAGGACTTCAATTTCCGGCTTTTTCTGCTTTATTTTTTTTAGTACCTCCCCTCCTTCGAGTCCAGGCATCTTTAAATCGAGTGTGACCAGATCAATTTCCTTCTGTTCTATTATTTGTAGCGCTTTCGTGCCGTCTTCTGCAGTTTCTATTTTATAAAAGGGTTTTAAAACCATTTTAAGAGATTCTCTCGGACCCACTTCATCATCGACGATTAAGATTGTTCTTTTAGAGACCATGTCGCCTCCTCCTGTTGTTCGGCTGAAGTGCAAAAGTAATACCTTATCGGTGTAATGGTCTTAATCTTTAAATCATTAATTTTATAAGGAAAAATACTTTTACGGTTCAGTCGATAAAGGTAATGTATGGTTCATTTTTGTTCGAGTGTGCAAGGATGGACGAAAAGGCCTCATCGACTATGACAGGATCTTTTAGGAAAAAGGGTTCTAAATTTCTTGACAAAAATATAGTGCATACGTAGAATGAGGCCCGTGATTCTAGATAAGAAAAAAAGATCTCTTTGCCAATGGTATTTCTTATTCCTCCTGGTTTTTTTTCCGTTTCTTCCTTCCGTGGCAACGGCTGAACGCCCATTCCTTTTTACGGAAGGCGCTGTCCCTATTGAAAAGAGGTTTTATCGTCTTGAAACGGGTTTGGCGATAAACCGCTTTTCGTCCGGTACTCGCCAGACAACTTTAGACACATCTTTACGCTACGGATTGATTCAAAATTTAGAATTTAACTTGGAAGTTCCATATTTATTTCTGGAGGATGATGGAGAGCATGAGAATCAGATCGGGGATGTCCTGCTCAAGACAAAGATCCGATTTATAAAAGGGAGAGAAGCAAGTCCCCTTTCTATCGCAGGCCAAATGTTTATCAAGTTCCCGTCCGCTGGACGCGATGACTTCATGAGGACGACCGGAGAGCCTGATATTGGATTTGTCGCCATTGCAAGCAAAGAGTTTACACCGGTTGTTGCCCATATCAATTTTGGGTATATTTTTATAGGAAATCCCCCTCTTCAAGATCGAGAAGATGAACTTCGATATTCTTTGGGATTGGAAATTAAAGTACAGGAAGGAATTTTTTCCTTGACTGGTGAAGTATTCGGAAGCACAGAAATCGGAAGTACGGTCTCGAATGGCCCTCTCGGTCTTTTGGCAGGACTTGCCTATAATACGGAACCTGGAGTCCTTTTAGACCTTTCAGCAGGGTTCGGGATTACCAAGGACTCCCCAGATTATTTGATCAACGTCGGCTTAGCCTATTCTTTTCAATAAGGCAATTCTGATACGAGCCATTGGTTCCATTTTGAATGGCGATGATCGTCTTGCCTCTGGTCTTACGGTTATGTAGCTCTTGTTCAGCCTCAACCAGAATTCCCCCCTCCTTTTGAGATTTAAAAGAGTTACTGCCGAAACCAAAAAGGGCTTGTAATTTGAGTTTCTTTCCCTGGATACCCCATTCTGGATCTTCAATTAACTTTTTTATCTCTTTAGAGAAGAGATGCGCCTGCTCAACGGTGCGATTAGGTAGAAGCCACAGAAAAGTCGCCTCTCTTTTATAACTGACCACATCCGAAGGTTCTTTACGTGAAGTAAGGATATTGGAGAGTTGGAATAAGATTTGGCTTTTATCCGGTGAGAAAGTGAATTGAGATGGGAAGATAACTTGAATGGCCATGCAACTGAGTGGCCTGAAACAGTGCTGGGTTTGCGCCATCTCTTCATTGAGCCGAACTTCTAGATATAAAGAGGAAGAGAGCCCTCCATAGTTACTTTCTGTCTGGATCCGGTCCATTTCCAGTCCACCATTCTTTTTATCCGGGTGGTGGGCCAACTCTTGAACCGTTTCCTTCTGGACCTTTTTAGCAGCCTTACTAACAAAAAACCCAGCTTCGGTTAGCTGCTTAACCTTTTGTAAGGTTTCAAGGTCTTGGTCTGTATAACGATTAAATATTTTTGAACCATGGGGCTGTTTCGTGGGTTTGATAACCCCAATTAACGTCCAATATCCAAGCTGGCGCTGTGAGATACCGACAGACCTGCAGACCGCTTTTGGGCCATAGGTGTTTTCCATGTTCATACCGTCCTCCTTCTATACGGACTATATGGAGAAAATACATACAATCTTTATAAAATGCAAAGTGAATGCCATTAGAAGGGCGATTCGGAGGGCTTTGCGCGATGTAAAACTTATTTTTAAATTCAAGTACTTGGACTAGAGGCAGTTCGAAATGAGATAAAAAGGGGTATGGAAATTTAATTTTAGGGAGTCTTGATAGGTAAGGAGCTACTTATCTGCTGCCGTAAATTGTCACTAACTTGTTTAGCCTGCTTTAATGACCTTTCCAGATTTAATACATGCAGTGCAAACCCGAATCTGCTTAACGACCTTTCCAATCAAGGCCCGAATGTTCTGCAGATTGGGTTGGAAAACACGTTTTGTTTTATTGTTAGCGTGGCTGACCAGGTTTCCTACCTGACGCCTCTTCCCGCAAACTCCACAAATCTTTGCCATGTAATGAGATCCTCCCTAAGAATGCGAACCGCGTTGATTAAAAAAACGTCCTATGTTATCATGATTTTTTTTTAATCGCAAGAGAAAATATTGCGCCACGAGCAGTGAATTCTTCTTCAATCCGTCCAAATAAACATCGATCACCGAGCGATCGTACAAACGGCCCTGCGCGAAAGATGAGCGATGAGTGAAGTTGAGTCCTTATGGAAAACGCCTGTACAATTTTTAAAAGGAATCGGCCCAAAGCGGGCTATCCTTTTCCAAAGGTTAGGCATAGAGACGTTGGAGGACCTGATTTATTTCTTTCCTTTTAGGTATGAAGACCGAAGTCAATTAAAGAAAATCGCGCATCTTCAACCCGGAGAAGAACAGACTGTTTTTGGAGAAGTAAAAGCGATTGCCTTGGTCGAAACTCGCCACAGAAGAATAAAAATCGTCGATATGGCTATTTCGGACGAGACCGGCCTTCTCCATGCAAAGTGGTTTAACCAGCCCTATTTGAAAGATCTATTCAAGAATGGGGAGAAGGTCATGCTCAGCGGGAGGGTAAAGGCAAACCATTATGGGGGTTTCCATTTGGAAATGGAAAGTCCTCAATATGAAAAGGTCGATGATGAGGAGCCGCAGCTCCACCTCGGTCGCATCGTGCCAATCTATCATGAAACAAAAGGTTTGACGAGCAAGCAAATCCGTTCCTTGATGAAGTCGGTCTTAAATCAATATGGCGCCAAGATTCCGGAAATGCTGCCTGCCGTCTTGATTGAAAAATATCAATTTCCTCCGCTCTCTGAAGCCATCCACGAGCTTCATTTTCCAAAAACAGGATTGGAAATATCGGTTTTAAATTCGGGGAAGAGCCCCGCGCATCGCCGTCTCTCGTTTGATGAGCTTTTTTTGCTTCAAATCGGCTTGGCGATTCGAAAAAAAGGATTGACGGAAAAAGAGCCCGGCATTCGATTCCGTACCGACGGGCCCCTTTCGGATCAGCTTCTCGGTTTGCTTCCGTTCCGTTTGACGCCGGCACAAGAAAGGGTGATTTCGGAAATCAAGAAGGATATGGCGGCGGTCTTTCCGATGAATCGCCTGGTGCAGGGGGATGTTGGATCGGGTAAAACGCTGGTCGCTTTAATGGCCATCCTGATTGCCATGGAAAATGGATATCAGGCGGCCATGATGGCCCCAACCGAAATCTTGGCCGAGCAGCATTTTCTCTCTTTAAAGGAGTACTTGGAAAAGTTGGGGAGGTCGTCGTTGCTTTTGACGAGCGATATGAAAAAGAAGGCCAAAGACGAAGCGCTCCTGAGGGTCAGGTCGGGTGAAGTCGATTTGGTGATCGGGACCCATGCTGTGATTCAGGAGGGGGTGGAATTTAAAAAGCTCGGGTTGGCGGTGGTGGATGAACAACATAAATTCGGCGTCCTTCAGCGGGCCAAACTGACGCAAAAAGGGTATCGCCCGGATGTCCTGATCATGACGGCGACGCCGATTCCTCGCACCCTGGCGCTTACGCTTTATGGAGATCTAAACTTCTCCGTGATTGATGCACTTCCCCCCGGGCGCTCTCCGATCAAAACATTGCTATTTTATGGTAAACAACGAGAGCGGGCTTATCGGTTGATTGAAGAGGAATTAAAAAAAGAGAGACAGGCATACGTTGTTTGCCCCCTCGTAGAAGAGTCGGAGAAGGTCGACTTAAAAGCGGCCGTTGAGACCTTTCACCATCTTCAAACGGAGGTTTTCCCTCTTCGCCGGATCGGTCTTCTCCATGGAAGGCTCAAGAGAGAAGAAAAAGAGCGGATCATGCATGACTTTAAAACGCGGCGGATCGACGTTCTGGTAGCCACGACGGTCATTGAGGTCGGAATCGATGTCCCGAATGCCACCGTGATGTTGATTGAGCACGTGGAGCGGTTTGGCCTGGCGCAGCTTCATCAACTCCGCGGCCGTGTCGGAAGAGGAAAAGAACAATCCTATTGTTTCATGATCGCGGATTTTCCTCTTTCTCAGGAAGGAAAGCGCCGGTTGGAGGCCATGGTCAAGAGCAATGACGGGTTTAAAATCGCGGAGGTCGACCTGGAGATTCGGGGACCCGGTGAGTTTTTCGGAACCCGGCAATCGGGGGTCCCGGCGTTGCGGGTCGCAAACCTGATGCGGGACATTATGATACTGGAGTCGGCCCGCGAAGAGGCGTTTGAGTGGGTAGAACATCATCCGGGATTAGTTGACGCTGAAAGCCGTCCGATTCGGTTTTTTTTGGAGAGGAAGTGGCGGGGAAAACTGGAATGGCTGACGACGGGGTAAAATGAGTTTCCTTCAAGACAAAGGAATTTTAGTGGCGTTGTCATTACCGCAGCGCTTAAAAGAGTGGCTGAAATCCAAACAATGGAAACAGGACGCGGTTCATGGATGGAATGCGGTTCAATCGGCCGGATCGTCCATCGCCGACCGGTCATTCAAGGAGGGGGAATCCCTTCGACTGCGATATCGCTTGGCGCGGGTCAATGAAAGGCTCTTTCAGGCTTATCGAACTTTTGGTAAAAAAGTCCTGGACCATTGGTCCCTCGTCTATGTCTTGACGGAGGACGAAAGAAAACGGGAGTTCCGCCGGATCCGTCTCCTCCTTGAAGAACAGAAGAATCTGTTGGATCAAACTCATGAGTTGCACGATCCGGCGCTTTCTGTGAACCAAACGCCTTCCCAAGAAAAGAAGAAAGAATAATGGCTATTCTAGCATCCATCGACATGGGAACGAATACATTCCGGCTTCTGGTGGCGGAGGTGGAAGGAGCGTCATTTTTCAAGGAAATCTGTTCGGTAAAAGAAACCACCCGTCTTGGAGAAGGTTTTTCGCAGGATAAGATTTTAAAACCGGCGGCGGTCGAACGCGCGATGTCCGCATTGTCTCATTTCCGTGATGCGCTCCGGGAACATCCCGTCGATGATCTCATTGTCGTTGGAACCAGCGCCATCAGAGAGGCCAAAAATCAAAAAGAATTTATTGAAGAGATAAAAAGGAAGACAGGTTTTAATGTGGAGGTCATCTCAGGCGAACAAGAGGCCCTCTGCACTTTTTTAGGGGCGAATTTTATTATCAAAAACCAGAACGATCCGATGCTGGTCATGGACATCGGCGGCGGCAGCACAGAATTTATCGGAGCCGAAGGGGAGACCCCCACTTTTCTGATGAGCACTGAAATGGGCGTGGTTCATTTGACCGAAAAATACCTTCGATCCGATCCGCCGGCCTCCGAAGAGCTAAAGCAGCTCAGATCGGCCATCGCCCAGATCATAAAGCCGATCGTTTATGATTTCCCTCCCAAATGCCGTTTTGTCGGGACGGCCGGGAGTGTGACAACCTTGGCGGCGATCGACCAACGCCTCACCGTCTATGATCCGGAGAAGATCAATGGGTATCCCCTTTCCAGAGCAGCCGTCGAGCGGATTTTTAAGGAGGTGACCTCGATGACGTTAGAACAAAGAAGGAGGGTTCCGGGTTTGGAAAAGGGGAGAGAGGATATTTTGGTTTCGGGCGCTCTGATCTTGCTGACCGTGATGGATCTTTTTGGGTACGATCCTATTTATGTCAGCGACTATGGGATGCGGGAAGGACTCTTGCTCGATCGTTATCAAAAAAAGTTTAATGCGACAGGGACCTGAATGTGTTAAATATCTCCTTCCGGTGCATGATTCCATGCGAGAAAGAATATACAAATGGCAGAGAAGAGAAAATTTTTACGGGTCAGCATTAAATCGGTTGCGGAAATTATTTATCCGAATGAAGAGTTCGCTCAGGCATACGTAGGCGGGATCAGCCGGGGCGGATTGGAAATGTATACTCAGGTAGAAATGATCTCCGGCGGGATTCACACCGTCCGGCTTCATTTTCTATTTCAGGGCGAAGAAAAGATGGAGACGGTCCGGGGAAAGATAAAATGGAGCGCCTCATTCAAGAATGCCTTCATTTCCGGGATGGAATTCACCAGCATATTGAACGCAACGGAGCACACGGGTTTATTACTTTTTATCGAACAAGCGGAAGCATTTTATAAATAATTTTTATGATCGCTTAATTTTTAATTAAGGAGCCTGGATGCCGGCTGTTAAATGTAGTTCAGAGGTGGTGGAGATTAAAAAGCTGACCTACGACGTGAAAGAGATCAGTCTGAAGTTGATTGATCCGCCCCAGGTGAATTTTATTGCGGGCCAGTATATTTCCATTGAAGTCACGGAGATAAAGGAGGGGCACGCGCGGCTCAATAACCGGCCTTATTCCATCGCTTCTCCGCCGGAAGAGAGCGACGTGCTCAAGCTTTGCGTCAATCTGGTCCGCAGCGGTCCCGGCTCAAGCTATCTTCACTCCCTCCACCTGGGAGACAAAGTCAGCTTTCTTTATCCGATGGGGTATTTCACGATTCACGCCGAGGCCACGAACTCGCTTCTTTTCGTGGCAACCGGGACCGGAATTGCCCCGGTCAAATCGATGATCCTCCACCTTCTGCGGGCCGGGAGCCGCCGCCCGATGCACCTATATTGGGGGTTACGAAAAGAAGAAGACCTCTACTACCAGGAAGAGTTTGCGGCGCTGGCGCAGCAATTCCCTTTTTTCAAGTATACGATCACCTTATCGCAGCCTTCTCCCGGCTGGCAAGGGGAGCGAGGACGGGTGACGCAACTCCTCCCTCAAACGGTCAAGAGCACGAAAAACCTCGAGGCCTATCTCTGCGGAAACGGCGAGATGATCAAAGAGGTCAGGGGCCTCCTCATCGAAAAAGGGATGACACGCAAATCGATCCATCACGAAAAATTTTACAATTAATATTCTTTATGATGACTTCCTTCCTCCAGCCTGAAAGGTCAGACCGCCCTATCTTATAGGGTAATTTGACTCGCATCTTGCGTTGCCTGAAGGGTTTTTAAAAAACCGGCGGTGATGATTTCAATGCCTTGACCGCGCGCTGCAGCTCGTCGCTGTGACCATCCACTTTCACGTTCAGAATGATCTTTCGGATCACCCCGCTTTTGTCGATCAAGTAGGTCATCCGGTTTGCCGTTCCCTTGTCATTCAAGGCACCGTAGCGTTGGGCCACCTCTTTTTTCTCGTCCGCTAAGAGCGGAAAATTCAGTTGGTATTTTTGCACAAAAGCCTGATGAGAGGAGACGGAATCGGTGCTCACCCCCAGGATCTCCACGTCGACGGTCCGGAAGGTCGCAATATCGTCGCGGAAGGTACAAGCCTCCTTGGTGCAACCGGGGGTGTCGTCCTTCGGATAAAAATAGAGGATCACATTTTTCTTTCCCCTGTAATCGGCGAGATGGACCGTTTTCCCTTCATGGGAGGGAAGGGTAAAGTCCGGGGCCGCCGCCCCTTCGGCAGGATGTTTTTCCATCGGTTCTCCTTTTTAGAATGGATCATCTGTTAGATGACGGTATCAGACAATGAGCTCCTTCAATTTCACAATATACTGAACTTCATCGATCGGTTTATTTTTGGTCACCGCATCGTGGATGACCTGAGCCAGGATCGCGCCGGTCCGGTGAATGGCGTCATGGCGCGATTCGCCGCGGGAGAGAAGCGATACAAGCGCTTGTTCCGTCTCCTGCGGCAAGCCCGCCTTGAGTTGCTGCTCGATCACGGCGTGGAGGGACGTATGGAGAAACGGATTGGTTTCGCGCCGCCCGGAGAAGTCGATTTGCATCGCCGGCTCCCCGAGATTAAAGAGGGGATGATGCTCCCTGTGCTCCAGCATGATCTCGCCGAAGAGGGCCTCTTCCCCTTCCAACGGCTGATTCGATTTGGCCTTCCGCCAGATTTCAAAAAAGCGGGCGCGGTTCTGTAATGTGAGAAAGTCCATCAGCTTTGTTCTTCCCTTGAAGCTTATAATGAACGATTCGGCGAAGTCAATGCGGGTCCAACGATCCGATCAGTTTTCCTAAGGTACTTTCGAGGATGGCCACATCGGAGACAAAGCTGATCACGAAGTGAGAGGGCTCCAGATCGTAAAAGAAGCCGGGGTGGACCAAAATGTGATGACGGCGTAGGAGCGCCAAGGCGAACGCCTCTTCATCGATATTGGGATCATTGATTCTGACCGCAATGTAAAATCCCCCTTCCGGCTTGTGAAACGAAAGGCGTGGGGCTCGGGATAAAATCGCGATGGCGGTTTCGCATCGCTTCCGGATTTCCAACTGATAAGAAGCGAGAAATGATTTTCCTTTCGTCAGAAGGGCCGGTACGGCAAACTGCGCCGCTTCGTTGACAGGCAGGAACGTATCGGAGATCGTCTCCAGCGTGCCAATTGATTTCTTAACCAGAGAAGGCTCTCCCGTGATCGCCATCCATCCGATCTTTGCTCCGGGTAGCGCGAGCATCTTGGAGAGGCCATTCAGTGTGATGACCAGGGGAGCGGCCGTCGCCGCCGGCCGGGGGAGTTTTTCCCCTTGAAAAAGAAAAGGGCTGAAGACCTCGTCGGAGATAATCGGAAGACGGTGCCGGCTGGCGACCGCTGCAAGCCCTTCGATCTCCTCCTGGGTGGCCACGGCGCCGGTCGGATTGTGGGGCGAGATCAGGATGATGGCGCGCGTTTTTGAAGTGATCTTCGACTCGAGGTCCTTTAGATCGAGCGTCCATCGGTGCAGTTCGTTCAACCGGTAACAGGACAGATCGACCCCCGCGAGCGTGGCAATCGAATCGAAGAGGGGATAGGTGGGGCGCGGGCAGAGAATTTCATCTCCCGGATCTGCCAGCAACTTGAAGGCATACCAGTAGGAGAGGCTGGTGCCGGGGGTCAGCACGATTTGATCGAAAGGGATCGAAAGGCCCTCCTCCCGATAATAATCCCGAATCGCCTCACGCGCAATCGCCTGCCCCAGCGGGTCGGGACGGTAAATTTTTGACGCGCCAGCGGCATCGGGAAGGGCTTTCTTCAGGATCGAGTCCGGATAATAAATGCCGTGCTGATGGACGTTTCCGGAAACGAGATCGATCACCTTTTCGCCGCGCTTCAGCAGGTCGTTGCGCTCGCGATACAAGGGGTTGGTTGATTCCCGGAACCGGTCTGCAATTTTTGAAAACATACGGGTGATTTTATTCGGATTGGCTTAAAACGTCAACGACCGAGAACGGATGAAACGGACCAGTCGCTATCCTCCCGCTTCTATCACTTCTATTAGGAAAGGAATGATCGCCGAAGCGACCTCTTTTTGTTTTTCAATGTGGGGGAGGTGGCCGCATTGGGGAATCTTGACCACCCGGTTATTCGGCAGCCGTTGCCGGAGCCTGATCAAGTGTTCCTCGGAAAGCCAGCGGTCGTTTTCTCCCCAAAGAATCAGAACCTCCTGTTTGATTTTCGGCAGGAGCGCATCGACGGTCCGGATCTCTTCCGCCGTGATCCCTTTGAGAAACCGAAAGAGGTTTTTACGTTGCTGGAAGGAGGAGAAAGGAAGAACCACCTGATCGATCAGATCATCGGTCAGCAGTTCCTGGTTATGGAGCGAGCGGCTGAAGATGGTCTTCGCGCAGCGCTTTAACAGCTCTTTCCTGAGAAGATAGGGAAGCATCGTCCCGGAGATCACCCCGGCGGCCGCCTCGGCCGCGACCGGAAGGGAAGGAAGGCCGTATGGGTTGATGAGAACCAGCCGTTTTACCCGTTCCGGATGTCGCCCCGCCACTCCCAAGGAAAGACTTCCTCCCATCGAGCTCCCTACCAGCGCAACCTCCGGGATCGACCGTTCATCTAAAAAACCGACGACCGATTCGATCATGCCCGAAATGCTTCTCTCCCACCGATCCGGCAGAACACTTTTGCCGAATGCCGGCAGGTCGACCGCGTAAATTTTAAATTGCGGGGAGAGGAGCGGAATAAGCTTTTTCCATGTGCCTAAAGAATCAAAGAGACCATGGATGAGAAGCAACGGCGGGCCGGCGCCCGATTCAAGATAGTTGAGTTTGCAGAGGTCGAACGGAGGCGTAGGCATAGAGACAATATAGTAGACTGGCGGCGATCTTTCAAGGCCGGATCGGGTGAGGAGAGGTCTCCCTCATCCGCGACCCTTGTGCAGGGTCTCTGAAATTGAATAGAATGGAGATACTCAGTATCAATCCTTATTTCCCGACGTTTTACACTGAGTCGCATGATCCATCTCTCACCAAAGGAAAATCGATGAACGCAAAAAATGCTTTCTTTATTCTGTTGATCCCCCTCTTGCTCATCACGGGGGGTTGCGCTTCAACATCCAAGCCGAAGCCGCCCGTTGCGGCGACGCCGATTGCGGAGATCCAGAAACATCCGCGCAACTGGGTTGGTAAGGAGGTCCTCGTGACCGGAGAGGTAAAGGAAACCTTCTCGGTGATCATCCATAAGCAGTTTGTGTTGAAAGACCCGACGGGAGAAATTACGGTGGTGACATCGAAGCCGCTTCCGGCGAAAGGGGAGCAACTGAGCATCCATGGGGTGGTGGAAGAGGGGTTGTCGGTCGGAAGCGAAACGAAGACGATTGTTCGTGAAAAAGAGGGATAGACCGTCAGGGGGCTGCCACTTACCGCTTTCTTGGTTTTTGGATGTTGTCCCCTTCGACGTTGAATTTCTGTCCGATCGGGTGGCTGTAGAGCTCGAGCCACTCGTTTGGGATGACCCTGAAGATAAAGCGGGGTCGAAAAGTCATCACAATGGCCGGGATCAGAATCACGGCCGACAGGGCGCTGGTCATCATCGCCAGCGGCATCAGGATCCCTTCAATGTGAAGATAGTAGCCGGGGAAGGTCACCAAAAAAGTCCCGACGGCGAAGGCGGTGGCGATCAGCAGGATCGCTTTCCCTGCCGTCCCCAGCGTGACCTGAACGACCCGGTCGATATTCCGGCTGATCGAAAGCTCTTCGCGAAACCGGTATAAGATATAGATCGCGTAATCGGCCCCCATTCCGACCGCCATGGCGGAGGCGGCCGCCGTCGAGATGCCGAGGGGAATACCGGTCAGTCCCATGAAAGCAAAATTCCAGACCACGGCGAAGAGAAGAGGAATCAGAACGATCACGCTTGCCAGGAACGAACGGAAGATAATCGCGACCAGGATAAAGCTGGTGGCCATCATCTGGCCGATATTCAGCAGCTTTCCCCGAATCACCACATCATTCAACGCAAGCGTGACAGGGACGCTTCCCCCCACGCCGATATCGACGTCGGGCGGGAAGTGGGCCTCCTTATATTCGTGGATGGTCCGGATCAGCTCCTGGGCCAGCTGGGTGGTGTCCGACTTCAAGAAGGTCAAGATCACCGCATTTTGAAATTGCACATCGGCGAGCCGTTTAAAATCATCCGGATTACCAGAAACCGAATAGAGAAAGAGAAACTGGGCCGCCTCTTCCTGACTTTCCGGAATCTGCTCCGCCTTCGGATCGCCCTGATAAAATGAGCGGCGCATCCGCTTCACATAATCGACATACGACTCGGTCCGGCCGACCGACGGATTTTCTTTCAGCCGTGCCTGAAGCCCTTCGATGGCGCGCATGATCTGAGGATCTTTTAACCGGTCGGGAGAGGAGGTGCTGATCAGAATGTTCAAGGTCGAGGTCCCGCCGAATTTTTGGTTTAAGACCTGATCGTCCCGGCGAAGCGCCGTTCCCTTGAAAAAAAGATCCCGAAGGGAGTTCGTCAGGACCACGTGGTTCGTAAAGATCAATGCCACCAGAATCAACCCGACCCCGCCGGCCAGGACCCAGCGTTGTCCGGGTCCGAGCGCCCACTTCCCGAAAAGATGGAGAAGCCGGTCGGAAGGGGTCTTGCGTAAGACCACCGCCAACTCGTCGCCGCTTGGCGGGGGGATCAGCGACCGGAGCGCCGGGATGAACGTCATCTCCAGGATCAGCGCGCTGATGATGCCGAAGGCGGTCATCAACCCGAACGACCGGAACGTCCCCAGCTGAAAGGTCACCAGCGATGCGAAACTGGCGGCGGCGACCAGTCCGGAGACCAGGACGACGGGGGCCATTTTGGAAGTCGCTTCGACCACGGCCGTTTTCTGCGCCGGATCGGGAATGTCCATGCCGATGGCATATTCCAACTCCTCATAAAACCGCCGGAGGATCTGGACCGAGTGGCCCGCCGCCATCGCCACGATCAGAATGGGGGTCAGGCCTTTTGTCCAGAGATCGAGCCTCATCCCGGTCAGGCTGATCAGCCCCATCGCCCAGACCACGCTCAGCAGGGCCGTGACGGGGGGAATGATCATTCCCTGGAAGGTTCTGAAAGAAAGATAGTGAATCAGCATGATCACGAAGAACGCAATCGGGAAGACCCACCAGTTCATAATCGTAGTGTCTTTTTCCAGGAACGCCAGCGCGACCGGCAGTCCACCGAGATGGATCGAGGTATTGGCATCCTTCTCCCGATCGGCGATTGACTTGAGCCGGTCATAAATCGCCAGGTCGCTGACCATTTTTTCTTCGATGACCGCCTGCTCCGCCTCGCTGATCTCTCCTTTTTTGCGGGACGTTTCTTTTTCCTGAATGTCGATGACGATGGCGGCGGCGCTTCCATCGGACGAGACGAGCGAGCCGACATAGAGCGGGTTGGCAAAAAGGCGCTGCCGGATGGCATCGGCCTGCTCCTGTGTGGCCGGAACTTCCGGCATCAGGCGCTCAACGTTAAATCCCTGTTCATTGAATTTAAGATGTTTGATCCTCCGGGAGGCGATGCTGAGGACATTGTCCGGGATGACTCCGGGGACTTTCTTGATCTCCTCGGTGATCCGGTCAATCTTGGCGAGGGTCTCCGGGGTGAAGACGGTCCCATTCTTTGAAACGACCCCGACCACGACGACCCGTCCGCCGCCGAAGAGGCGCTCGATCTTGTTGTTGGCCTGAATATAGGGATGATCCTGGGGAAGAATCAGTTTGGGGTCGAGCTCGGTTTGAAGGGACCTGAACTGGAAGAGGCAAAAAAGGGTCACGGCGGCAATACCGGCCATGACCCAGTAGGCATGGTTTACAATGAATTCAAAATATTTTCGTCCCATTCGGTTCGTTCGTGTGAAAAACTGAGCGCCGTAATCTTTCGCGCTAGAACCTATTTTAAAACGACTTAGGATAACATTTTAAAGGTCGAAGCGCAAATAAGCGGCGGGGGGTTTGACTTCGGAAAGTAAATGGTTTAGGTTGCTTAAAAGACGTCTGAAAGGAGAGTCCCTTGAATAAAGAAACCGCAAAGATCAGGAAGATCCTGGTGCCGACCGATTTTTCACCTTTTTCGCAGCGGGCCATCGACTATGGGGCATTCGTCGCTGAACGATTCGAGGCGAAGATCGTTCTCATCCATGTCATCGAATCCGCCGCCTACAGCGTGACCGACACCATGATAGTAGTGAACCATGAGGCCGCCCTGAAGGCCACGGCCGAGGCGTTGATGGAAAATCTGGAAAAACAATGTATTGAAAAAGGGATGGCGGTCACCACCCGTGTGGTCAGCGGCACCCCTTATCGAGAGATCATCAAAGAAGCCGAGCAGGAAGAGGCCGATTTGATCATCATCGGCACCCACGGCCGGACCGGCCTGGAACGTTTCCTTTTAGGAAGCGTGGCCGAAAAGGTGGTCCGCCTGGCGACCTGTTCCGTCCTCACCGTCCGTTCACCGGAAATGCCGAAGTAGCTATTCCTCCGGCCGGACCGCCACCAGCGACGCAAGCGCGGTATGCCTCATTCCCTTTGAAGGGGTTGACGGGGAAGGGAGATTCGATTCCTCGTAAAATAGAATTCGGAGTTCCCGGAAGGCATGCAGCAGTTCGTTCGGCTCCAGGCACCATTCTTTCGGGAAAGCGGGATTGAATAAACACTCATCGGTGGTCACGCTCTGGTAGATAATTTTCCCGCCGGGGCGGAGGGCCGCCTTCATGCCGGGAAAAAGCGGCCGCGCCAGATAATAGAAGCAACAGATGAGATCATAGCGGTTCGGAGAGAGGGGAAATTGATCCAGGTCGGCAATGATGCCATTGATGGAAAGGCCGAGAGAGCGGGCGGAGGCGATGGCTTGCCGGACCGCCTTCTCCGAGAGGTCGATGCCATCTACTTCATACCCCTGCTGCGCAAGATAGATCGCATTCCGTCCATCGCCCATCGCCAGATCGAGCGCGCGCCCTTTTTGAACAGGCGTGATCTGCTCCACCAAAAAGGGAAGGGGCGGGTCATGATTGATCTCTTGAAGCTGAATGTCCATTTGCCGCCCAGTATAAAGTGATTCCACGGAGAGATCAAGAAGGGGGTGAGAGGTGAAGAACCAGCCGCTTTTTATAGAATTGGATGGGTCAACGCCCTGTTACAATGTTTCCTCTTGATCGGTTTTTTAAAGGATGATATTCTCCTCCCGTTTTTACCTCCTTAAGTGAAGGAAGACGATGACCAAAGAAACCGATCTGAAAGCGGAAGAAAGAAAGAGCCGCGAGCTGGTCTCCGAGTTTTTATCCCTCTTTTACCAGAAGGGGTGGGTGGCCGGGACCGGCGGCGGCATTTGCGCTTCTCTGACGAAAGACCTTTTTTTAATGGCGCCGACCGGGGTGCACAAAGAGCGGGTGGCGCCTTCAGACCTGTTCGTGGTCGACCGGAGAGAGGGCTTGGTCATCCGCCCCCCAAAAAATAATACACTGAAGCTTTCCGAGTGCAGCACGATTTTCTGCACTCTTATCAATAAGTGCGGGGCCGGCTCGGTCATGCACAGCCATGCCCTCTCCGCCGTTCTGGCCGCCGACCTGGCCGGGGAGAGGGACCATGTTGTCTTTCATGATCTGGAGATGCTGAAAGGGCTGCGGGGGGTGACGAACGCCGACCGGCATGCGGTGCCGGTGATCCATAACACCGCTCGGGAGCCGGAGCTTCTCAAGCAGATCGGGGAGCAGATCGACCAGCCTCACTTTGAGAAGAGCTGCTGCATCCTGGTCCGGGATCACGGCGCCTATATTTGGGGAGCCGACATCTGGGAGACCAAGCGCCACGCCGAGGTCTATCACTTCCTATTTGAAGCCGCCGTTGCCAGGGCGAAGCAGAGCGGCGCCGCGCGGCACGGCCATTAGCAGGGGGGTGAAAAAGTCTTCGTCGGTCATTCCCGAATGTTTAATCGGGAATCCAGTTTGTTCAAAATTAATGGCTTTTGGATTCCCGCTTTCGCGGGAATGACGGTCTAACGGACAAAGGAATACTTTTTAAACAGCATTAGGAGATCCCCGATGTACAAATGTCCCTGCTGTCAGCAAGATTCAAAACACACTAAAGTGGATGTCCAAAGCGTTCGGGAAGCGGTGGAGGCCGACAAGCTGACCCCGAAGGACGCGTTCAAACGGACCTACATCGGACATGGATCGCAATCGAGCGTTTTTATTTTTCAGGGCCACAAAGGGCCGTTCCGGAAGCATGTCCATGTCGCGCACGATGAAATCGGCTACGTTCTATCCGGATCGGGAAAGGTCACGGTCGGGGAGGTGGTCCGGGATGTGAAGCCGGGCGATGTCTGGGTGATCCCTGCGAACACCCCCCACGCCGGAGAGTTTCAAAGCGACCCGGTGGAAGTTCTCTTTATCTCGTCTCCGATGGACGACCCGGACAATCCGGATCGGGTCTGGCTCGACTGAAAAGACGACAAAATAGGAGGATGACCATTTTAAATGCAACAAATTTTACTTGACGTGGCGTTTCTCTTTGGATTTAAATAGGGATTAGATCGGGCGGGTTCGATATCGAAATAAAAGAACGCGATGGATCCATTAGGCGAATAAGCTTTCGGGCAACAAAATCTTTCAAGTGAGGAAAAACGATGACAACAAAAGCATCCAAAATTATTTATACAAAAGTTGATGAAGCCCCTGCGCTGGCAACCTATTCGCTTCTCCCGATCGTCAGCGCATTTACAAAGGCGGCGGGCGTTGCCGTTGAACAGAGAGATATCTCTCTGGCAGGGCGAATCATCGCAGCCTTTCCCGAAGATCTGACGGCGAGCCAGAAGCAATCGGATGATCTGGCCGAATTGGGAGAACTCGCAAAGACCCCGGAGGCCAATATCATCAAGCTGCCGAATGTCAGCGCTTCAATCCCCCAGCTGAAAGCGGCCATCAAGGAATTACAGTCCCAGGGCTACAAAATCCCAGACTATCCCGAAGACCCGAAAACCGACAAAGAGAAAGAGATCAAGACGAGATATGCCAAGGTTTTAGGAAGCGCCGTCAACCCTGTTTTAAGAGAAGGAAACTCCGATCGCAGGGCGCCGCTCTCGGTCAAACAATATGCCAAAAAGCACCCGCACAAGATGGGCGCCTGGACTTCGGACTCGAAGACCCATGTGGCCCATATGAGTCGGGGAGATTTCAAGTCCAACGAAAAATCGATGACGGTCGCCGAGCCGACCGACGTGCGCATCGAGTTTGCCGGTCAGGACGGCAAGACCACCGTTCTGAAACCGAAGCTCTCCCTGAAGGCGGGCGAGGTGATCGACGCCACGTTCATGAGCAGACGGGCTCTTCGAGAATTCATCGAGGCACAGATCGAAGATGCCAAGAAGCAGGGGGTCCTCTTCTCCGTGCATCTCAAAGCGACCATGATGAAGGTCTCCGATCCGAAGATTTTCGGCCATGTGGTCTCCGTTTTCTTCAAAGAGGTGTTCGAAAAATACAAGGATGTGTTCCAGAAGCTCGGCGTCGATTCCGACAACGGCCTCGGCGACCTGTATGCCAAGATCAAGACCTTGCCGGACGACCAGCGGACTGCCATCGAGGCCGACATTCAGGCGGTTTATCAGAAGCGGCCTCCGCTGGCGATGGTGAACTCCGACAAAGGGATCACGAATCTGCATGTCCCGAGCGACGTGATCATCGACGCCTCCATGCCGCCGGTCATTCGTGACTCCGGGAAGATGTGGGGTCCCGACGGCAAGGCATACGACACAAAGGCGGTCATCCCCGACAGCAGCTACGCCCCGGTCTACCAAGAGGTCATTACATTCTGTAAAAAGCATGGCGCCCTCGATCCGAAAACCATGGGAAGCGTTCCGAACGTCGGTCTGATGGCGCAAGCCGCAGAGGAATATGGATCGCACGACAAGACCTTTAAATGCCCCGGCAACGGCACGATTCGTGTGGTCGCCGCGGCAGGACAGACGTTGCTGGAACACACGGTGGAAGAAGGAGACATCTGGCGGATGTGCCAGGTCAAGGACGCGCCGATCCAGGATTGGGTCAAGCTCGCCGTCAATCGCGCGAAAGCCACAGGGTCGCCCGCGATCTTCTGGCTCGATAAAAACCGGGCCCACGACACGGAGCTGATCAAGAAGGTCGAGCGCTACTTGAAGAATCACGATACGAAGGGTCTCGACATCCGGATCATGACTCCGGCCGAGGCGACGCGGCTCTCGCTGGAGCGGATCAAAGAGGGGAAGGATACCATTTCCGTGACGGGGAACGTCTTGCGGGACTACCTCACCGACCTCTTCCCAATTCTTGAAATCGGGACCAGCGCAAAGATGCTCTCGATCGTCCCGCTGATGAACGGCGGCGGCCTGTTTGAGACCGGCGCCGGCGGATCGGCCCCCAAACATGTGCAGCAACTTCAGGAAGAAGGGTTCTTACGGTGGGATTCGCTCGGCGAATTCCTGGCACTCGCCGCGTCGTTAGAGCATCTGGCCAAGAACGCCAACAATCCAAAAGCACAACTTCTGGCCGATACCCTCGATCGGGCCACCGCCAAGTTTCTCGATAACGACAAGTCGCCGGGCCGGAAGCTGGGGGAGCTCGACAATCGCGGGAGTCATTTTTATCTCGGGCTCTACTGGGCGCAGGCGTTGGCCGAGCAGACGCAAGACAAGGACCTTCAAGCGCGTTTCGCCAAAGTAGCACAAGAGCTTGAAAAGAACGAGGCGAAGATTGTTGGAGAGCTGAAGGCCGCTCAGGGACAAAAAGTCGATCTCGGCGGCTATTATCACTCCGATCCGGAGAAGACGGCAAAAGCAATGCGTCCGAGCCCAACGTTGAACGCAATTATCGACGCGATTAAATCTTTGAATTCCCCGTAGCTTGCTGCGCGGGATCGGTTTGGTATTTGCTGTCTACCACTCATTCCTCCCCCTTTAAAATAGGCCCTAGCGCGGAAAGTTACGGCGCTCCTTAGATGGGGGAGGTAAGGTGGGGGTGTTCATCCTTTCTTCACCCTCCCCTTGGCCCCTCCCATCGAGGGAGGGAAGCGGTTTCCGTTCCCCCTCCAATCATTTCCTGGAGGTCATGATTTTAGATACCCCGCTGCTTGCGGCGGGGTAGTTCATTAGATTTCGGAAGGTTTAGATCAAGACCTGAGGTAGGGTGATCCTGCCTCAGGCTTTTTGTTTTTGAGGATCGTTTTTGGAGCATGCCCTTTTTTTAAATCAGCCGGATGATTTTGCTCGCTTACTATGTTAGAATTCGGTCCATGAAACCCGACACATCTAAATTACTTAAAGAAGCCCTCAAACTTCCTCCGGAAGCGCGCGCCGCCCTGGCCGGATCCTTGCTCGAAAGTCTTGAGGAGCCCCTCGACCCGGAATCGGAGGCCGCCTGGGAAATCGAAATTGCCACAAGGTTAAAGGACCTCGATGCTTCCGCCAAATTAATTCCGTGGTCTGAGGCGCGCCGAATAATCACCGGCTCTTGAGATGGCGCAACCCCTTGTGACGATCCATCCAAAGGCGGTGGCCGAGGCTCGGGGAGGCAGTGAGGTGGTATCGAGAGCGGAGCCAAGCCGCCGCAGACTCCTTTGTCGTGGAAATTGATCATGCCATCGAACGAATTATTGAAGCTCCGGATCGATGGCCCAACTACATCCGTGGAACACACCGCTATCTTCTTCACCGATTTCCTTTTTCGATTGTGTACAGGAAACAAGGGCCGGCTATCCAGGTTATCGCGGTAGCACACGGCCATCGCAGACCCGATTACTGGAAAACTCGATAGCCTCTCATTAAACTTGAGAGAGTAAGGAATGTAATTTTATGAATTATTTGCCACAGGTTATCGCGGCGCGCCACATACGCGGATTTATCATTTCAACTCGTTTCGATGACGGAACTGAGAAACAGATTGATCTTTCTCAATGGTTCAAAGGCCCGGTCTTTGAACCTCTCAAGGATCCAAAGTTGTTTAAAAAGTTCTTCATCGAAGGGGGAACACTCGCCTGGCCAAACGGCGTCGATATCGCTCCCGAATCCTTGTACGCCGCGCGCGAAGAAAAGAAAAGGTAAAGTACTCCCCATTATCAAGACAAAAAAAGGGCTTGTATAAGGTGTGTTTTAGGAACCTGCACGGGTTTAAGTTTTAATCTTTCTTTAGCATAAACTTCATAGGGTGTCTGATATCCC
>Ga0080064_1001170_pt1 | contig 56688 bp, 58 predicted proteins | sample Subgrocontami54m_FD_69260 | JGI IMG/M metagenome (GOLD analysis project Ga0080064, IMG submission 69260) | Subsurface groundwater microbial communities from S. Glens Falls, New York, USA - GMW46 contaminated, 5.4 m (SPADES assembly) (version 2) ...
TCCACACCGCGCCCAGCAGGTAGAGCGCGGTCGGGATGCTTTGCGAGTACAGAAAGTTGGTGATGACCAGAAAGTAGCAGATGAAAATGAGGATCATCGCGTCGCGCAGCGTCGCCATTTCGAGCAGCTTCAGCGCGAGCATGATGACCAGCAGCGCAACGCCCGCATCGCGGCCGAGGATCCTGCCGTAGCTGATGTAAATGCCCGCCAGCGCACCCGCTCCGATCAGCGACAGCAGCCATTTGCGCGGCAGGTGCAGGCCGTAGAGCGTGATGTAGAGCCGCCATGCAATCAGCATCGCCACGAGCAGCGTGATCCACCACGGTATCCGTTCGGCATGGGGTGCTGCGACCATGATCAGCGCCACCAGCAGCCAGCCAATGTGGCGCGGATGCAGTCGCTCGGCAGCGGGCGCCATGCGGACCTCAGTCAAGCTGGAACAAGGCCAGCGCTTCGAGGCAGCGGTCGTGCTGCGCGTTGCCCGGTGCGGGCGGCAAACTGACTCCGGGCAGCCGCAAGCCGAAGCTCAGGCCGGCGGCATGGGCGTCGATTACCCACCGCGCGAGCCGCGATAACCTGCCCTCGACACCGAGCGCGGCCGGTGTGGCCTGCCAATCGAGCCACAATTCGGTGTCCGCGCGGCCGCTGAATTGCTTGGTGAGCAGTCCCTGGCCGCGCGCTGCCGCTTTCCAGGCGATGTGCCGTGGGGAATCTCCCGGGTGGTAGGAACGCAGCCCGGAAAAATCCTCCTGTCCCGATCCATACGCGATGCCCTCCCCGGCATGCGGCGCGGGCAGGGGCAGCGCGACGTGGGCTGCTTCCGGGCGCGGGTAAACCAGACAGCTCACGTCGGGCTCGACGTAGGCCCAGGCATAACACAAGCCCAGCGGGTAGCGGGTGAACAAGGTCAGTCGGCCGGGTTTCAGGACGCCGCGCCGGGGCGCCGGCACGGCCACGCTGATGGTGACGGCCGCGTGCGCGGCCACGTCGGCGAAGACCGCATCCTTGCGGTTGTGCGTGGCACCGATGCTGAAGCGCTCGAGCGCTCCCGGATTGTCGATCACCAGCATGAAATGCGCATCGTCACCCGCATAGACGTGCTGCACACGCCCCGGCGATATTCTGAGCGCGGCGATATTGCGGAACGTGTGCAGTATCGAGTTGACGCCGAGCGCGGTGAGCATAAAGGTCAGCACGAAACCGAGGCTCAGGTCGTAGTTGATCGATCCGGCCAGCATCAGCCCCAGCGCGGCGACGAAAACCATGCCATGCCGCGACGGCAGGATGAAGATGCGCCGCTGCACCAGCACGATGCTGCCCGCTTCAGCACCGCGCAGCTGGAACAGCCACCCGGCGAAGCGGTTTTTCAGTGCCAGTAACATCTCCTCACCCCCACCCTGGCCCTCCCCCATCAAGGGGGAGGGACTGGTACTACGGAATCGGCACTGCCTCGATCAATTGTTCCGCCACCGCGGCGCCGCTGATGCGCGTGTTGTCGCGCGCGACGTAAAGCCGGTGGCCAACCACGCCGGGAACGATCGCCTGCACATCCTCGGGCAGCACCTGCCTGCGGCCATCCATCATGGCCCAGGCGCGCGCCGCGTTGAGCAGCGCAAGCGCGGCGCGCGGCGACAGCCCGTTGACATAGTCAGGCGACTTGCGGCTGAAATCGACCAGCGCCTGCAGATAATCGAGCAGCGCGCCGGAGGCGTGCACTTCGCGCGCGGCACGCTGCAAAGACACCAGGTCCTCGGGTTGCATGCACGGTGTCAGCTGCGGCAGCAGCTCGCGGCGGTCGACTCCCTGCAGCAGCGCGCGTTCGGCGGCCGCGTCGGGATAGCCAAGTTCGATGCGCATCAGGAAACGGTCAAGCTGCGACTCGGGAAGCGGAAACGTGCCGATCTGGTGTGAAGGGTTCTGCGTTGCAATCACGAAAAACGGCTCCGGCAGCGGCCGCGTTTCACCTTCTGCGGTGACCTGGTGTTCCTCCATGGCCTCCAGCAGCGCGCTCTGGGTCTTGGGCGTGGCGCGATTGACTTCGTCCGCGAGTATCACCTGCGCGAAGATCGGACCGGGATGAAAGCGGAACGCGCTCGCTTCGCGATCGAAGATTGACACGCCCAGGATGTCGGCGGGCAAGAGATCGCTCGTGAATTGTATGCGCTGAAACTGCAGGCCGAGCGAGAGCGCCAGCGTGTGGGCGAGCATGGTCTTGCCCACCCCGGGAATGTCTTCGATCAGCAGGTGGCCGCGCGCGAGCAGGCACGTAATAGCCAGCCGGATCTGGCGCTGCTTGCCGAGGATCACGGTGCCGGCCTGGCGCACGACGGCGTCGAGTTGTTGGTTCATACGCGGGTAATTGTAACTTGCGGTGCGGAGGATGGGGGATAATGGGATTTTCCCGGCGGGATTGAAGTCAAGGAGAACACGGCCTGAGCACCGCTTTTATCGCGCATCCCGATTGCCTGCTGCATGACATGGGCGCAGGACACCCGGAGTCGCCGCTCCGGCTGCAGGCGATAAGCGACCAGCTGCTCGCCTCGGGTCTGGGCAACTTACTGCGCCACGTCGACGCGCCGCTCGCATCGCGCGGGCAACTCGAGCGCGTGCACGATCCGCGCTATGTAAACGCCATCGAACGCTCATCGCCGCGCCATGGATCGATCCACCTCGATCCCGATACGGCCATGAATCCGCATACCCTGAACGCCGCGTTGCGCGCGGCCGGCGCCGCGGTGCTTGCGGCCGACATGGTGATGGGGAGGGAGGCGGAGACTGCATTTTGCAGTATCCGGCCACCCGGGCATCACGCCGAGCGTGCGCGTGCGATGGGATTTTGCATCTTCAACAACGTCGCGATCGCGGCCGCACATGCGCTCGAACACCATCAGCTCGCGCGGGTCGCGATCGCGGACTTCGATGTGCATCACGGCAACGGCACCGAAGACATCTTCCGCGACGATGAGCGCGTGCTGATGGTGTCGACGTTCCAGCATCCGTTTTATCCGTACAGCGGCATCGCGGGCCGCTCGGAGCGCATGGTGAATATTCCCCTTGCCGCCGGCAGCGGCGGCAGGGAGTTCCGGGAAGCCGTGGTGACGCACTGGCTGCCCGCGCTCGAGCGCTTCGAGCCCGAGATGGTGTTTATCTCCGCGGGATTCGACGCGCACCGTGACGACGATATGGCGATGCTGCAACTGGTGGATGCCGACTACGTCTGGGTCACGCAGCAGGTGAAGGCGGTCGCTGACCGGACTGCGCACGGCCGCATCGTGTCGCTGCTCGAGGGAGGATACGATCTGCACGCTCTCGGCCGCTGCGTGGTTGCCCACCTGAGGGCGCTCAGCGGGCTTTAAATCCGGGCCGCTGCCGTATCAGCCGAGCAGGATCGCGGCTGCCACGGTGCGGCCTTCGGCAGCCAGAATGTTGTAGGTGCGGCACGCGGCGTTGGTATCCATCACTTCCAGCCCGACGCGCGCCTCAGTCAGGCAGCGCGAGAGCGCGGGGGGCGGAAAGCGCAGCGTCAACCCGGTGCCGAGCAATACGATCTCCGGTTTCAGAGCGAGCAGGAATTCGAAGTGGCTTGCCGCCAGGTGTCCGGGGTGCGACGCGGGCCAGTCTTCGATGATGCGGTCGGGAGTGACTACCAGGCTGCGCTCGTAGCGCTGGCCGTTTACCTGCACGTAGCCGCTGCCATAGCCGGTGAACATGTTTTGCCCGGTCGGGCTGTCGAGCTGCAGTTTCACGCCGTGATTAATTTGCCGCGCGAGTTCGGGTCAGCTAAAATTATACGCTTTTTCACGCCCTTAGCCGCGATTCAAAGACTTTATGGAAGAGTTTGCCCGCATCAAGCGCCTGCCCCCGTACGTATTCAATATCACGGGGGAGCTCAAGGCTGCGGCGCGCAAGCGCGGCGAGGACGTGATCGACCTCTCGATGGGCAATCCCGACCAGCCGACGCCGCGCCATATCGTCGACAAGCTGATCGAGTCCGTGCAGCGTCCCGACACGCATCGCTATTCGGTGTCGAAGGGCATTCCGCGGCTGCGGCGCGCGATCTGCAACTGGTACAAGACGCGCTTCAACGTCGAGTTCGACCCCGATTCGGAGGCGATCGTCACGATCGGCTCGAAGGAGGGCATTGCGCATCTGACGCTGGCGACGCTCGACCGCGGGGATATCGTGCTGGTGCCGAACCCGAGTTACCCGATCCATATTTACGGACCGGTGATCGCGGGTGCCGACATCCGGCATGTGCCGATGATCGCCGGCGTCGACTTCTTCGAGGCGCTGGAGCGCGCGATCCACGATTCCTATCCGAAGCCGAAGATGCTGATCGTCAATTTCCCGGGCAATCCGACCACGCAGTGCGTCGAGCTGCCGTTTTTCGAACGGCTGGTCGCGATTGCGCGCGAGCATCAGGTTTATGTCGTGCACGATCTCGCCTACGCCGACATCGTGTTCGACGGCTATCGCGCGCCGTCGATCATGGAAGTGCCGGGCGCGCGCGAGATCGCGGTCGAATTCTTCACGCTGTCGAAGAGCTACAACATGGCGGGCTGGCGGGTCGGGTGCATGGTCGGCAACCGCGACCTCGTGACCGCGCTCGCGCGCATGAAAAGCTACCATGACTACGGCATGTTTACGCCGATTCAGGTCGCATCAATCATCGCGCTCGAAGGGCCGCAGGAGTGCGTCGAAACGGTGCGCCAGACCTATCAGAAGCGCCGCGACGTGATGTGCGCCGGACTCGAGGCGGCGGGATGGCCGGTCGAGGTGCCGCGCGCGACGATGTACGTGTGGGCGCCGATACCGGAGCCGTACCGGAAGATGGGATCGCTCGAGTTTTCCAAGAAGCTGCTGAATGACGCCAGGGTCGCTGTGTCTCCCGGCATCGGTTTTGGCGAATACGGCGACGATCATGTACGCTTCGCCCTGATCGAAAACGAAGCACGCACCCGCCAGGCGGTGCGCGGCATCAAGGAAATGTTCCGCAAAGACGGATTGCTATGAAGCCCATCAACGCAGGATTGCTCGGCATCGGCACGGTCGGTCGCGGCACGTTCGAAGTGCTGGCGCGCAACCGGGAGGAGATTACGCGCCGCGCCGGCCGCGACATCGTGATCACGATGGTCGCCGACCAGGACCTCGGGCGCGCGCGCAAGCTCGTCGGGAAGGCCGCGGCCGTGACCGCGGATGCATTCGAGGTGGTCAATCATCCGGACATCGACATTGTGATCGAGCTGATCGGCGGCACCACCATCGCCCAGCAACTGATCCTGAAGGCGATCGAAAACGGCAAGCATGTCGTCACCGCCAACAAGGCGTTGGTTGCGACCCGCGGCAACGAGATTTTCGCCGCGGCGCAGAAGCAGGGCGTGATGGTCGCGTTCGAGGCCGCGGTCGCGGGCGGCATCCCGATCATCAAGGCGCTGCGCGAGGGCTTGACCGCGAATCGCATCGAGTGGATTGCCGGCATCATCAACGGCACCAGCAACTTCATCCTGTCCGAGATGCGCGAGAAGGGGTCGGGCTTCGAGACCGTGCTGAAGGAGGCCCAGCGGCTGGGTTACGCCGAAACCGATCCGACTTTCGATATCGAGGGCATCGATGCCGCGCACAAGCTCACCATCATCGCGGCGATTTCGTTCGGCATCCCGATGCGCTTCAAGGATGCCTATATCGAAGGCATCACGCACCTGACCGCGGCGGACATCCGCTACGCGGAAGAACTCGGCTATCGCATCAAGCTGCTCGGTATCACCCGGCGCACCCCGCAGGGCATCGAACTGCGCGTGCATCCGACGCTGATTCCGAAGCGGCGGCTGATCGCGAACGTCGAAGGCGTGATGAACGCGATCCTGGTCAAGGGCGATGCGGTCGGCGCGACGCTGTATTACGGCGCCGGTGCGGGTGCGTATCCGACGGCCTCTTCAGTGATCGCCGATCTGGTTGATGTGACGCGCATGCACACCGCCGATCCCGGGCATCGCGTGCCGCACCTCGCGTTCCAGCCGGATCAGCTTTCCAGCGTGCCGATCCTGCCGATCACCGAAGTCGAGACCTCGTACTATCTGCGCATGCGCGTCTGCGACCGGCCGGGCGTGCTGGCCGACATCACGCGGGTGCTCGCCGACAGCAGTATCTCGATCGATGCCATGGTGCAGAAAGAGCCCTCCGCAGGCGAGGAGCAGGTGGACATCATCATGCTGACTCACCTGACGGTCGAGCGAAGCGTCAATGTGGCGATCGCCAAAATCGAAAAACTGCCGGTGGTGGTAGGCCAGGTTACGCGTATCCGCATGGAACAGCTGGGTACTCATTAAGCCTTGCAGCCTATGCGTTACTTGAGCACTCGTGGCGGCGCGGCTGGCGCCGACTTTTCCGGCGTTCTGCTCGGCGGTCTGATGAGCGACGGCGGTCTCGCCATGCCGGAGACCTATCCGCAGGTCAGTGGCGCCGAGCTTGCTGCGTGGCGGGGACTGAGCTACCCCGAGCTTGCATTCGAAATCATCAGCCGCTACGTCGACGACATCCCGCAGGCCGAGCTCAAACGGATCATCGCACGGACCTATACCGCCGCCGCGTTTCATGCGGACGAAATCACGCCGGTGCGGCAGTTGCAGCCGGGCGTGCATATCCTCGGCTTGTCGAACGGCCCGACGCTGGCGTTCAAGGACATCGCGATGCAGCTGCTCGGCAATCTGTTCGAGTATGCGCTGGCGAAAAGCGGGCGGGAGCTCAACATTCTCGGCGCGACCTCGGGTGACACGGGCTCGGCGGCGGAATACGCAATGCGGGGCAAACGCGGCATTCGGGTCTTCATGCTGTCGCCGCACCGCAAGATGAGCCCGTTCCAGACGGCACAGATGTTTTCGCTGCAGGACCGGAACGTCTTCAACATCGCGATCCGCGGCGTGTTCGACGACTGCCAGGACATCGTCAAGGCCGTCAGCAACGATCTTGCGTTCAAGGCGCGCAATCACATCGGCACCGTCAATTCGATCAACTGGGCGCGCATCGTCCCGCAGGTGGTCTACTACTTCAAGGCTTACTTTGCGGTAACGGAATCGAACGACCAGCCGGTCTCGTTTGCCGTGCCGTCGGGCAACTTCGGCAACATCTGCGCCGGGCACATCGCGCGCTCGATGGGGCTGCCGATCGCGAAGCTGATTCTCGCCACCAACGAGAACAACGTACTCGATGAATTTTTCCGCACCGGCGTCTATCGCGTGCGGCCGCCGCAGCAGGTGGTGCAGACGTCGAGCCCGTCCATGGATATTTCAAAAGCGTCGAACTTCGAGCGCTTCATCTACGACCTGACGGGGCGCGATGCAGAACTGGTGCGGCGCCTGTGGCGGCAGCTCGACAACGACGGCTTGTTCGATCTTTCGGCGACGCCGTTTTTCGGCCGCGTGCCGCGCTTCGGCTTCGTGTCGGGATCGAGCACGCATCAGGACCGTCTTGAAACCATCCGGCGCGTCTATCGCGAGTGCAACCAGATCATCGATACCCATACCGCCGACGGTCTCAAGGTCGGGCTTGAACACCGCGACGAAGGCGTACCGCTGGTATGCCTCGAGACCGCGCTGGCGGTGAAGTTCACGGAAACGATCCGGGAGGCGCTCGGCCGCGACCCCGAGCGTCCGGCAGGCCTCGAAAATCTCGAGCGTCTGCCGCAGCGCTTCACGGTGCTCGACGCGGACGTCGTCGCGGTCCAGGACTTCATCGAACGCAACTGCCGCGGCTGACCGGCACTGCCGTTGCGCCGCGGCGCAGCGTCGGGCGGCCTTACTTAACGTTCACGCCGGAGGCTTTGATCACTTCGTCGAGCCGCTTCCTCTGGTCGCGCCGGAATGCATCGAGCTCCGCGCGTGTGCCGCCGACGACATCGACTCCCAGCGATTTGAGCAGTTCGCCGAATTGCGGCTCCTTGACCGCTTTGACGATTTCGGCGCTCACCTTGGCCAGTATCGCGGGCGGCGTGCCGGTTTGGGCCACTACACTGTACCAGCCGAGCGTCTCGTAGCCGGGCACGGTTTCCGCGATCGTCGGCACGTCGGGAAGCATTGCGGCACGCTTGCGGCTGGTGACGGCCAGCGCCCTTACCCGTCCGGACTGGACGATGGACCTCGCGGCCGGCAGGACCGCATAGGTGAGATGCACCTCGTTCCCCATCGTGGCAGCGAGCGCCTCGGCGATGCCTTTGTAGGGCACATGCAGCATGTTGGTGCCCGTCATACGCGTGAACAGGACCCCGGAGAGATGCTCGGTGGCGCCGGTGCCGGCCGAGCCATATTGGATCGCGCCGGGTTTCTTTTTCGCGAGATCGATCAGCTCGCGGACCGACTTCGCAGGCAGCTCAGGATTGACCGCGAGCACGAACGGTACCGTTCCGATCAGGCTGATCGAGGCGAAATCCTTTTCGAGGTCAAACTTGACGTTGGGATAGACCGCGGTCGCGACATGCAGCTGCGAGGTCAGCATCATCCACGTATACCCATCGGCTGCCGAGCGCAATACCAGATCGGCGCTGAGGATTCCGGCCACACCGGGCCTGGCATCGACGACGATGCGCTGGCCCCACGCTCCGTACAAGCGGTCGGCCAGGGCCCGCGCAATGATGTCGGGACCCGAGCCTGCTGCGCTGCCGAGGACGAACCGGATCGGTTTTTCAGGGTACGCCGGCTGCGCCGCGTGCGCCGCTGATACCGCCAACACCGCCGGGATGGCAATTGCGGTCAACAGTTTCAATGTATGCATTTCTGTTCTCCTCTCAAGAAAATCCACCGGTTATTATGCATGATGCGCGCAGGAAGTGCTTCTTGTCCATCTACCGATGGATTACGGCAGGGGGCCGCGCTGGGCTTCGAGCAGGGACCACGCCTTTGCGCCGAATTCCCTGCGCCAGCGGTTGTAAAAGCCGTTCTGTTTGAGGCGCTCGACGAACGTCGAAGTATCGGCCGCGTTGAAAATGAGCCTCGACTTGAGCCGCCCGGCCGCCGCCGCGTTGGCTTTGACCATGTCGTCGCGGAAAAGCGCGACGTATTTTTTCGCGTTGCGCTCGACGCTGTCCCTGGCCGTGTGGGGAAGGGCGTTCCAGCTATCGGGGTGCGCGCACATCCAGAATGACCCCAGACGGTGATTCGTTATGCTCAGATATTTTTGCACCTCGACGAATTTATCCATTTCGACGTAGAGGTAAGGCGTCTCCTGTCCCGATGCGGCGCCGCTTTTCAGGTTGTCGTAGACGGCCTGATAGTAGATCTGCTGCGGTTCGCAGCCGAGCGAGCTGAACAGGTCGACCTTGTAAGGGACCTGTGCGGTGCGCAGCCTGAACCCCTTGAGGTCGTCAACGGTCCGGATGGGCACGGTGCTGCTCGTGATCTGATTGAAGCCCTGCGGCCAGATATTGGGAAATACCACAAGGCCTTTGGCGGCAATCTCACTGCGCAGCAGATTGCCGAATTCGCCATCGAATATGCGGCACGCCTCTTCCTCCGACCGGTAGGCAAACGGCAGCCCTTCCATCGCTGCGACCGGGACTATGGTCGAAAGCGGCATGCCCGAGACCATATGAAAGGCGATTTCGTTGTTCAGCAGTTTGGCGAGCGAGATCTTGGAAGACCCGGCTGCGCCCCACGGGATGAGCTCGACCTCGAGCTGTCCCTGCGTTTCGTCGCGAACCGCATCCCACATCTGCGCAAGCCGGATATTCAGCGGGTTCTCGGCCCGCATATCGTGCGCGCAGACGTAATGAAATTTCGCGTTCGAGGCTGTTGCGACCGTCATTGCTGTCTCCTGTCACCGATTAATAATGCACTGCCGCGCTCCGCAATCATCAGCGTTGGTGAGTTGGTGTTGCCCGAGGTGATGGTCGGCATGATGGACGCATCGACCACGCGCAGGCCCTCGATGCCGCGCACTTTCAGCTCCGGGTCGACTACCGCCGTCGGGTCGTCCGCGCGCCCCATCTTGCAGGTGCCCACCGGATGGAAGATGGTGGTGCCCACGTTTCCCGCGGCGCGTACCAGTTCCTCTTCCGACTGAAAGCCCGGTCCCGGTACGAATTCTTCAGGCGAGTAACGCTGCATCGTCTGCGTGCCGGTGATGATGCGGCGCACTATCCGCAGCGACTGCGCGGCGATGCCCTGGTCCGCCAACGTCGAGAGGTAGTTCAGGGTAATCGCCGGGTGGGCGCGCGAGTCGGGCGACTTGATGCGAATGTGGCCGCGCGAGGCGGGCCGCAGGTTGCATACGCTCGCGGTGAAAGCCGGGAAGGGGTGCAGAGGATCGCCGAACTTGTCGAGACTCAAAGGCTGCACGTGGAATTCGAGATTGGGCGTCGCCTGCGACGGATCGCTCTTCAGGAATGCGCCCAGTTGCGAAGGCGCCATGGTCAGGGGTCCCGTGCGGTGGAGCGCATATTCGAGCGCCATTTTCGCCTTGCCCCACCACGAGTTTGCCATGGTGTTGAGCGTGAGCGCGTTCCTGATCCTGAACGCCATGCGCAACTGCAGGTGATCCTGGAGATTCTCGCCGACACCCGGCAGGTCGTGCACGACGGCGATGCCATGCTGGTGCAACAGCGTTGCCGGCCCGATTCCCGAAAGTTGCAGGAGCTGCGGCGAGCCGATACTGCCCGCTGCGAGCAGGGTTTCGCGTTTGGCTGCGGCGAAAACTTCATCGCGCCCCTGGAAAAACTCCACGCCGAGCACGCGCCGGCCTTCGAGCCGCAGTTTTTTCACGTGTACGTTGGTGAGCACGGTGAGGTTCGCGCGCGCCATCGCGGGCCGCAGGAATGCCTTGGAAGCGCTCACGCGCACGCCGCGGCGCTGATTGACCTCGAAGCGCGAGCTTCCGGCATTGTCGCCGCGGTTGAAATCATCGATCCTGGCGATACCTGCTTCCACCGCCGCATCGCGAAAGGCGTCCAGAATTTCCCACGACAGGCGTTGCCGCTCGACGCGCCATTCATGGCCCGCAACGTCGCTTGCGCCGCGCGCGCCGTGGAACTCGTCCGCGCCGCTCCAGTGGTCCTCGGATTGCCTGAAGACGGGGAGCACGTTCTGCCAGGACCAGCGTGAGTCGCCGGTGAGCCGCGCCCACTCGTCGTAATCGCGCGCCTGGCCGCGCAGGTAGAGCATGGCGTTGATCGAGGAACTGCCGCCCAGTACCCGGCCGCGTGCATAGAGGATGGAGCGGCCGTTCAGTCCCGGTTCGGGTTCGGTCCGGTAGCACCAGTCGGTGCGCGGGTTGCCGATGCAGAAGAGGTAGCCGACGGGGATGTGGATCCAGATCCAGTCGTCCTTGCCGCCGGCCTCCAGCAACAGCACTGAATTCTTCGGATCGGCGGAGAGCCGGTTGGCGAGCACGCAGCCGGCCGTGCCCGCGCCGACAATCACATATTCGAATGGTCCAATGCTGCGCATATCAGGGTTAAGTTCATCAGCGCAATGATAGTCCAAAAATCAGCAGGAAAAACGTCATTGATCCGGAAGATTGATTGCCACTGGCGGCCGGGACGCCAGTAAGCAATAATTACCCGGACCAGCCTGCAGCGAGCTGGGGTGGCCGTGTCAAAACAGGGACGCGGAGCGTGGCGCCGCGTCTGTGATTGAGGAGAGCATGGCTGAGCGGTTCATCAAGGTTGCCGAGGTCGACGGATTTCCTCCCGGCAAGATGCGGCGGGTAGAGATCGGGGGGCAGCGCATATTGCTGGCGAACGTGCGCGGACAATTTTACGCCACCGACGACACGTGCACCCACGAGGATGCCTCGCTCTCGACGGGTTTTCTCAAGGATGAATGGGTGAAGTGTCCGCTGCACGGCAGCCGCTTCAATGTGTGCACCGGCGAGGTCGTGGACGAGCCGGCCGACGTGAATCTCCGGACCTACGCCGTGCGCGTCGACGGCAACGACATCTGGCTCGGTCCGGTATAAGGGGCGCGTATGAACAGTGCTGCACCCGTGCCGGATACCGAACCCATCGCAATGATGCGCTCGATCATCGGGCGCATCGCCACCGGCCCGGAACTCAGCAAGGACATCTCACGCGAAGAGGCGTGCGCCGGCATGCGCTTCATTCTCGAAGGCCAGGTCGATCCGGTGCAGGCCGGGATTTTCCTGATCGCGTTGCGCATGAAGCGCGAGACCGATGACGAAAACCGCGGCGTGCTGCAGGCGATACGCGACGTGACACACAGTGTTACCGCGGCGGTGGATGAAGTCCTCGATATTGCCGACCCGTACGATGGCTTCAATCGCACGCTGCCGGCCTCGCCGTTTCTGCCCGCGGTACTTGCGGCATGCGGGGTTGCGGCGGTGTCGCATGGCGTCGAAAGCATGGGCCCCAAGTATGGCGTCACGCACCGGCAGGTGCTGCGCGCGGCGGGCGTGCCCGTCGATTTGTCGGTGGAGGACGCGGCAGCGCGATTGGGCGATCCCGCGTGCGGCTGGGCCTATCTGGACCAGCGGGCGTTTTGCCCCAAGCTGCATCGACTCGCGGCGCTGCGCACGCTGATCGTCAAGCGGCCCGCGATTACCACGGTGGAAGTGCTGACCGGCCCGCTGCGCGGGCGCAGCAAGACGCATCTAGTCACCGGCTACGTGCACAAGCCTTATCCGCGCAAATACGCACTGCTGGCGCGCGATGCCGGTTTCGATTCCGCGCTGCTGGTGCGCGGCGTCGAAGGTGGCGTGGTGCCTTCGTTGCGGCAAAACGGCAAAGCGTTTTACTATCACGAGCGCGGCGACGAGCAGCCGCTGGACTTCAATCCGGCGGATTGGGGAATCGAGCAGGAGTTGCGGGCACCGCCGATACCGGGGGCGAGCGACGCCGGGACCGCCCCGCCCGATATGGCCGCAATCGCACTCGCCGCGGCAGACGCGGGTCTTGAGGCGATGCGCGGTGCACAGGGCGTAACGCGCGACGCACTGGTATGCGCCGGGGCGCTTTGCCTGTGGCATCTGCGCCGGCGCGACTCGCTCGCGGCTGCAGCGCACGCGGTGAGAGAGGTGCTCGACAAAGGTGAAGCGCTGGCCCGCTTTCAGCGCTAGCGGATTCCTGATTTAATCGCATGCCGCAGTTGCTGACATTATCCCGTGCTGCCCGCCTGGTCGGCATTACACGCGGGGCGCTGCAGAGCAGAATAAAAGCCGGGGAACTGGCCGCGTTCGAGGGGATGGTGTCGGCGGAAGATCTGCTGCGCGCCTATCCCGAGGCCCGTCTGGAAGACAATACCGCTTTTGAGCGGTTTGCGCAGATCAAGGACAGCGCGTTTTCACGGCGCGTGCGCGAGCATGTGCTGCCCAATCCCGAAGTGCTGGCGGCGCGTCTGACCGATATGAGCAGGCGGTTGGCACAGTCCCGGGCGGGACTGGACTATTACCGCAGTATCGTCGAACATCTGCAGGAAAAACTACGTGAATGCGATGATTCCGCGGCGGCGCCGGCGGCCATTGCGGGACTGCGCGCGTGGCTGCAACACGCGCTGGAGCCCGATGCCGAGGCCGACGCGCCGCAATCGCTACTGGTACAGGACAACTTCATGAGGATCATGACCGCGCAGGTAAAGGTCCAGCCGGGCGGCAAGGAATTTTTTGTCGAAGGCAACGATACGCTGCTGGAAGCGGCGCTGCGCGCCGGTTTGTCGCTGGGTTATGGCTGCAGCAACGGCAACTGCGGACTGTGCAAGGCCAGGGTGCTGGAGGGCCAGGTGCAGAAAACCCGCCATCACGACTACGTTCTGAGCGCCGCCGAGAAAAATGCCGGCATCGTGCTGATGTGCTGCAATACGGCGGTCATCGACCTGGTGATCGAGGCGCGCGAGGCGCACGGCGCCATGGACATGCCGTTGCAGAACATTGCGGCGAAAATAAAATCGGTGAACCCGTTGGGCGAGGATATCCGGCTGCTGCGCCTGCAAACGCCGCGCAGCAACCGGCTGCGCTTTCTCGCCGGACAATCGGTATCGCTGACACTGGCCGATGGCGCCGCTGCGGCCTGCCCGGTGGCGAGTTGTCCCTGCGACGACCGCAATCTGGAGTTTCACATCGAGCGGCGCGCCGGTGACCCCTTCTCCGAAGAGGTATTCACAGGGCTCGGCAGCGCGGATATCGTGCGCATCGAGGGGCCGCGTGGTGACTTCGTCCTGAACGAGGTGTCGACCCGGCCGCTGATCTTTATTGCGTGCGGGGGAGGTTTCGCGCCGGTCAAAAGCCTGATCGAACATGCGATGGCGCTCGATGTGGCCGAAACGTTGCAGCTTTACTGGATGGCCGACGGGAGAACCGGCCACTATCTGAACAATCTGTGCCGCTCCTGGGCCGACGCACTGGACAATTTCCGTTACATCCCGGTGACCGCGGAAGGGGACCTCACGCAGGGCGCAGTGATTCGGGACGTGCTCGAGCGGGTACTGCCGGCCCAGGCCGAACTCGCAGCGCACGACGTGTATGTCGCCGGGCCCGGGACCTTTGCAGATGAAGCGGAGTACTTGCTGCTCGACCGCGGGTTGCCGCCCTCGCAATTGGCGGTTAATCGTTTGCCGGCGGCGTAAACGTTGAGGAGAACCAGCAGGATGCCTATCGAGATAAACGGCCACGTAATTGCTACCGACGCGGAAGGCTACCTCGTCGATCCCGTCGACTGGGATGACAAGGTCGCAGTCGAACTCGCGCGCCAGGAGGAGGTCGAGCTGAGTGAGGAACATTGGAAAATAATCCGGTTCATGCGTAACTTCTACGACGAAAACAAAATTGCCGCGGATGCGCGTTTCGTCAAGAAACTCCTGGCAGGCGAGCTCGGGTATGGAAGAAACGCCGGCAGCCGTATGGCCGAACTGTTTCCCTACGGGTACGTAAAACAGGCGTGCAAGATCGCAGGAATGAAACGGCCCAGAGCCTGGAGTACCGGCTGAAACGCCCCTGAACCCGTTGCCGCGATGAAAGTTTTCATCGCGGCAGAAATTCTGAATCAGGTTTTGCGGATCTGGAACTGGTATTCGCCGGGTGCGCATTCCCGGGTATCGGCAAGTTCCAGACCGGTTGCCTTTACCCAGCTGCGCATGTCCGCCCGGATGCCCGGACAATCGCTGACGAGCTGCAGCACTTCGCCCTTGCGCATGCCGTTGAGCAGTTTTTTCGCCTCCAGAATGGGACCGGGACAAGTGGTGCCGCGGACGTCGAGGATGGCGTTGGGCGAGACCCGCCGGGTCTTGCCCTTGCGGATGTAATATCCGGTCCTTCCTTGTGCCAGGGTCTCGGTTCTGAGGATCTCGACGTCGGAGTACTTAAGCCAGGAAAACAGGTCATCCTTCGTCCCTGGGCAGTCGGAAATCAGCAGCATCACCGCGCCCGCCGGCAGCTCGTCGAGAATTCGCTTGGCGCCGAGCAATGGCCCCGGGCAGGCGGTGCCCGTCATATCGAGGGTGACGTGCGGCTTCGGAACGGTTGGCTTGGCCATTTCAGTAGTGGGGCATGCAGCGCTGGCTGAGTTAAGTATAACCCGTTACGGAGAGTATTTTCGCGAACGGCTGAGCGACTACGACTGAGCGGTGGTCCGGGCAGCGTCCGCCGCCACGATCTCATCGATGAGTTTCCTGATGCAACGCACCATCTCCGGCGCTTCGATTTCCATCATCTGCTCGATTACCCACTTGTTGTCGCTGCTGGCCATGGCGTCGGATACTTTGCTGCCAAAGTAACGCACGCAGGCGTAACCCGGGTCGCGATCCACGTAGTCAAATTGCGCATAATCCTCAAATCTGTCGTTCAGCGTTTGAATGAATGGCGTCCGGTAATCTCCCGGGCCAAGCAAATCCAGCTGATTGTTTTCCATGGTTCTCGCCAGATGCCCGGCAACCGCGTTGATGAGCGTCGCCCGCTCGGCGTCGTTGCTCCGGCCATGCACCGTGCGATCGGTCAACTGCACGAGAAACGCGATGAACTCCGTGATGACTGCCGTTACCTGCCGGTCGGTGCCGAAGCGAAAGCCGTCTTTTTCAAGATGCTTGAAGATTTCGATCGCAATTTTCCAGATATTCGCACCGATGACGCCGGCGCGCTCTTCGGGAGTGCGCGGCGCCTTCCTGTTGCGCCAGCGGGTTTTGATGAGGCCTATCGACGGACGGGTGCTGATGATCGCCATGCTTCCGCTGCCTGCAGGTTAATTTCCCGCCCCACGGTTAATGCGCAACCGCGATGATTGTAAAATGAGACTGAAAACCGTACATTCGCGCATAACTTTCGAGTCATTACTGCCGGAGCTCCCAGATGTCAGATCCCGACATGGATTTAGCCAGCGGCATTGCCGCATTCGAAGCCAAGGAATTCGCCACCGCCACGAAATTGCTGCATCCGCTGGCCGAGCAAGGCAACGCCCACGCACAGTATCGCCTGGCCATTATGGCGCAGGTGGGATTGGGGATGGTGAAGAACTGCGCGACCGCCGTGAAATGGATGCGTGCCGCTGCCGGGCAAGGTCTCGGCCTTGCGCAACACGGCCTGGGATTCATGTATTTTCAAGGTGAATGCACCAAGGCGGATCCGGTTGAGGCGGCCAAGTGGTTTCGGCTGGCTGCGGATCAGGGCCTGGCGGGTTCGCAGGAGACGCTCGCCATGATGTACGAGCAGGGCGTCGGCGTCGAGCGCGACCTTGCCAAAGCCGAATCCTGGCGGGAGCTCGCCAAACAACAGACGTAATAATCATTCCGGACGGCGCGATGAATCTGCGTCCTGCGGCGAACTGCCGTCCGGTTACGTGACATTCAATGATCGTCAAGCCGCCGGATAGCCGTCGGTTTTCTTGTCCCAGCCGTCGGTGTAGCCCGCTTCATACGCTGCGGTCACCCGCTGCTCTTCGCGCTTGGGGTTGTGCAGAAAGCCGCTGGCCCACCCGTTGATGTATTCAGGATCCACGCCCAGCTTTTCCATTTTGTCGATCGTTGCGTAATATTCGTTGCCCATGCCGATCACCTCCGCTCACCAGGAATGCGCTTATCTTAAGCCAGCCGCGTGGCGGTTACCAAGGCCTTCCCGCATCCCCCTCGACGTGGATAGACTTTCCTATCACTTAGTTGATACGGTGCGCGTGCATCGCGAATAGCGTCTTGCTCGCGGCATTGCGGCGTGTCTAGAATGAGTCTGGCCGGGGCGCACGGAAGGCATTGATGCAATACTCGATAGATCATTTGTGGTGAGCATGTCTAAACCACGGTCGCCGATGGGCGGCGGCGGGTGCAGCGAACTGGAGCCATACGCGCTGCGGGTAACGGGCGATAGCATGGCGCCCGAGTTCTGGGACGGCTGCATCATCATCATCGAACCGGGCGGTGCCGCGCGGCACGGCAGTTTCGTGGTGGTCGATTACGGGGGCGACACGGTGTTCCGGCAACTGCAGATCGAGAGCGGGCGGCGTTTTCTCAGGCCGCTCAACGGGAGCTATCCGGTGATCGAACTGACCGGTGACTACAATATTCGCGGCGTGGTGGTGCAGCGCACGGGGCGCCGCCGCGCACAACACAAGCATTACGGACAGTCCGGCGAGGATTAATACCCGCCCTTGCGCATGCTCTCCGGCAGGCCTGCAATCTTGCCGGCCTGTTTGGAAGGATTGCCGGGAAACAGGTCGAACAGCGTCTTGTTGTCCACCTTGCGGCCCGGCCATTTGTCCTGCATGGCTTTGAGTATGGCGCGGTTGTTGGGCAGCTCGCCATTGTGATTGAAGTAAGCGTCGCGCAGATATTCGATGACGTCCCAGTGATCCTGGGTGAGCTCCAGCCCTTCGGTCATCGCGATCGCTTTGCCGACCTCGTTATTCCACTCGTCGGGGTTGACGAGATAGCCCGTGGTGGTCGTCTCCAGCGTTTTGCCATTTACCTCATATGCCATTTTTCCCTCCGCTGACGGTGATGCATGGTGTTGGACAAAAATACAGTCGGGTCGTCGTGCGCGCCGCGCGGCTATTTCTGCCCGCGCCGCAGGTCGTCGATGTCCTTATGCGGCAGAAACAGGCCGCAGCCGAGTTTGCGCTCCGACCCGAGCCCCCGTTGTTGCAACAGCATCGATTCCCCGGTAGTCAATCCGGCGATCATCAGGCTGCGCGCCTGCAGCGTGCGCGCCGGGGTCACAATCGGCGTGGTCAGGCCGCACAGCATCTTCCTGGGCTGTATGCCCAGCGTGCCGAGTTCGGCCGCCGCTGCGTCCAGGAACGCAGCCTCGTCGTTACCGTTGGCGATTACCACGGTGCGCGAAAACAGCGTGGTGATCCGCGACAGGGGCCGCAGCGCGATTTTCCCGACGCGCAGCGCGTGGCCGTCCACATCCAGAGTCTGGTCGATGAGGTCGCCCGCATCGGAGATGCGTTCCTTCGGGATACGCAGCGCAAGTTTCGTGCGGCGCGAAAGCTGTAGCAGCGCCGTTGGATCATCGGGGCGCTGCCAGCCATTGCCGGACCCGGCCACATGGATGATGTGCAGGCCGGCACCTGCTTCGTTCGCAAACCACGGCAGGGCGCGCTGTATGGCCTGTGACAGCGCGTAGGCGTGATCGACGGGCAGGGCGCGACAGGAAATACTGAACACCGCGTCCACAACCGTGTCGGGGACGGTAGTTTCCCCAGCCGGCGTGTTTTCTTCCCAGTGCATTGCGCCTCGATCTATGCCGGCAGTTTCGCCTGCAAAGCGTCACGGTCGAACCACCAGTCGTCCTGCACCAGCACATCCACCACGTTGCGCAGGCGCGGCAGGAACAGCGCGGGATCATTCAATTCCATTTCCACCAGCCACCGATCGAACGCCTGCTGGCCTTCGATGTCGCTGTGCCGGCGCGCTACGGTCGCGAGCACCTGGTTGGTGTAGATCAGCAATTGCTCGCGCTGCGGCTGCGTGGCGCGCAGATCGGCCAGGTAGTGTGCGGTGATTGCCGCGACGGCGGCGCCGTCGGCTTCGGGCGGCGTTTCGTCCACGACATGCTGCAACATCGCGACGCTCAATTCAGGATCGACGGGGTAGGTGACGGCCAGCCATATCCCCTGTCCGAGCGCCGCGAGCGACAGCGCCTGCTCGGACAGGAACAGGATGTCGCACGCCTGCACCGCGCCTTCCCATGCTTCTTCCGCGAGATACAGATCGAACGCCGTGCGCGCGGTGCTCCAGGCTTCGGGTTTTTTTTCCAGGCGCACGAGGGCGCGGGCGAGCTGCAGCAGCAGATCGGCGCGCCGCAGGGATTCCGCCCGGGGCGAGAGATCGTCCAGTTGCTGGCGGAGCTCGGCGACGAGGCGCTCCAGTAATTCGGTCGAAACCTTGGCGTCCTCGCTGCTGTCGGCATTGCCGACGGACGGGTCTTCCTTGATGAATTTGAGCGGAATGTATTTCATGACGTCAAATCGGGTCCTTATGGGCGCATAGCGCCGAGGGCGGGGGTGCCGGCGACGCGATCGCGGTAGCGGATGCGGTAGATGAGCCGGCCGGGCTGATCCGCGGTGGCGGGCGTGAATGCGGTGCGGTCATGCAGCACATTGTTGCATACCAGGCCTTCGCCCCCCGCGAGGCGGTGCGTGAAAACGTATTGGGAATCGCCGCTCATCAACTGTTCCAGAAACTGCCGCGCGGCGCGCGTGACGTCGTCGGATCGCCATTCGATACTGCGGGTGCGCGCGGTATAGCGCATCTGCAGGCTGCCGTCTGCCGCATCGACGGAAAACACCGGCCCGGTTCGCGCCGGGCGGGTCGCAACGCCGGATTCGGTGTTGGCCGGAATCGTCATTGCGTCGGCTGCCGCCAGCGCGCGAACGTATTCGGGATCGGCATCGCGCAGCAGGATGTACGCAATCTCGGGGTCGAGCAGGCGATTGACGCCACCGCCATCGGCGGGTTGCACGCAGTGGAGGATAAACGCGCGTATGCTGTCCGGCATCGCGTTGTAATATCCGTCGGTATGCCACAGCAGGCGCTGGCTGGAGTAGGGGATGTATCCGCGCGTCATCTTGCCCGGCACGACCTCGAGTGAGCTGATGCCGTCGTCATCGGCAAGCGGATTGGCGACGTGGCGTACGAGCCCCAGTTGCGCGCCAAGGCGGCGCGGCAAGTTCTTGTCGGCGACCCCGGCGCAGGGACTTGCGTAGATCGCCATATTGGCAATACGGCAGGCGCGGCGCAACTCCGCCGCCTCGCTCGCGCGCAACTTGCGCGGATCATGTACTTCGACGATCAGGTCCTCGACCCGGCGCGGATAGCAGGCAAGTTTCTGATCGCGCCAGCGTCGATACGCCGCGTCGTCTTCCAGCGCAAACGGCGCGCGGAGGGCGGCCGATGTCGCTGCATCAGGCAGGGGCATATCGATGTTCATGTCCGGGTCCACTGATTTCCGTGCGTCCGGGCGAATGTACTGGATTGCGGACGGTTAGTGATCTATTCCTTTAGGGGGGTGTCCCGGGATTGTCTCTATCCCTAAAAACCGCGATTCATCCGGGCGACTGCCCTTAGACTTGCCAAATCATCCCGTCACGATTGTTTTTAGACGGGTTTTACAGGAGGAGAACCCATGTCCGAGCGGCCCAAGCCGGTAGATCCTGAGCGGCATAGCAGTTATCTCCCACACGAGAAAAAATCCACCAAGCCGTTCCACCAGACGCCGATGCTCGACCAGCTCGAGCACGGCCCGTGGCCGAGCTTCGTCACGGGGCTGAAGCGCCTGGCCCACGGCAACAACATGATGGTCGACGTGCTCGGTCAGCTCGAGCACTCGTACAAGACCCGCCTGGGCTATTGGAAAGGCGGCACGGTATCGGTATTCGGCTACGGCGGTGGCATCATTCCGCGTTTCTCGGAAGTCGCCGCCATGTTTCCCGAGTCGAAAGAGTTTCACACGCTGCGGGTGCAGCCGCCCGCCGGCAATCATTACACCACGAAAATGCTGCGCCAGCTCTCGAACTCGTGGAACAAATGGGGTTCGGGGCTCATCGCGTTTCACGGCCAGACCGGCAATATCATGTTCATCGGCTCGACCAGCGAGAACACCCAGCATTTTTTCGACGAAGTCAACGAATACGGTTTCGATCTCGGCGGTGCCGGCCCGTGCGTGCGCACGGCCATGTCGTGCGTCGGGTCAGCGCGTTGCGAGCAGTCGAATTGCAACGAAATGAAGATACACCGCACGCTGGTCAACAACTTCATCGACGACATGCACCGACCGGCGCTGCCGTACAAATTCAAGTTCAAGGTGTCCGGCTGTCCCAACGACTGCATGAACTCCATTCAGCGCGCCGACTTTGCCGTGATCGGGACCTGGCGTGACGACATCCAGGTCGATCAGGCGGAAGTCAAGGCCTACGTCGGGAGCCATGGCCGCAAGTACACCATCGACAACGTGATCACGCGTTGCCCGACCAAGGCGCTCTCGTTGAACGATGACGATACGCTTGAGATCGACAACCGCAATTGCGTGCGCTGCATGCATTGCATCAACGTCATGACCAAGGCATTGTCGCCCGGCAAGGACAAGGGCATTACGCTCCTGATCGGCGGCAAGCGCACCCTTAAGATCGGCGACACCATGGGCACGGTGATCGTGCCATTCATGAAGCTCGATACCGACGAGGACTACGAGAAGCTGCGCGAGCTGGCCGCCAATGTGATCGACTACTGGGCGGAAAACGGCCTCGAGCACGAACGCTGCGGAGAGATGATCGAGCGCATTGGCCTGGTCAACTTCCTCGAAGGCATCGGCATCGAGGTTGATCCGCACATGATCAGTCATCCGCGCACGAGCTCGTACGTGCGCATGGATGAGTGGGATCAGGAAGCGGAGAAGTGGAAGCAGCGCAAGCAGCCGGCAACCGCCTGAGCGGCAACCGGGTTTTCGCGGAGGCACTATGGATCAGACCCAGGCAGTGACGAAGAAGAAAATGCGCCAGCCGATCGAAAGCGGCTGCCCTGACGGCATGCAGTACATGCATCCGCTGATGGTCAAGAATTTCGGCAACTGGAAATATCACGACCGTCCGCGTCCGGGCGTGCTGCATCACGTGGCGCACTCGGGCGACGAGATCTGGACCGTGCGCCTCGGCACCCAGCGCCAGCTTGGTTCCTACGAGATCAATCTCCTGTGCGACATCATCGACCAGTATGGCGAAGGCTACGTGCGCTTCACCATCCGTTCCAATATGGAGGTGATGGTCTCGAAGTGGGAAAAAGTCGCGCCGCTGATCAAGGCCATCGAAGCCGCCGGCTACCCGGTCGGGGGCACCGGCAACTCGGTGACCATGATTTCGCATACCCAGGGCTGGCTGCACTGCGATATTCCCGGCACCGACGCTTCCGGCGTGGTCAAGGCGCTGATGGACGAACTGCACACGGAATTCGTCAGGGAGGAAATGCCCAACCGCGTGCACATTACGACCTCGTGCTGCCAGATCAATTGCGGCGGCCAGGGCGACATCGCCATCAACGTGCAGTACACCAAGCCGCCCAAGATCAACCACGACCTGGTCGCCAATGTGTGCGAGCGTCCGTCGGTGGTCGCGCGCTGCCCGGTTGCGGCGATCCGCCCGGCGATCGTGAATGGCAAACCCTCGCTCGAAGTCGATGAGAAGAAATGCATCTGCTGCGGCGCGTGCTATCCGCCCTGCCCGCCGATGCAGATCAACGACGCCGACCACTCCAAACTCGCCATCTGGGTGGGCGGCAAGAATTCCAATGCGCGCTCCAAGCCCATGTTTCACAAACTGGTGGCGGCAGGCATCCCCAACAACCCGCCACGCTGGCCGGAGGCCGCCGCGATCGTCAAGAAAATACTCGCCGTCTACAAGCGGGACGCCCGGGACTTTGAACGCGTCGGCGACTGGGTGGAACGCATCGGCTGGCCGCGGTTTTTCGAACTCACCGAATTGCCGTTCACCAAGTTTCATATCGATAACTGGCGCGGCTCGCGCAACAGCCTGAATGCCTCGACGCATATCAGGTTTTGATGTCAGGAGCAGCAGGTCCGCATATGAAGTTAGGCATCATGGTCAACGAAGGGCCTTACACCCATCAGGCGTCGGATACCGCTTACCAGTTCGCGCTGGCCGCCCTGGCAAAAGGACACCAGATTTACCGCGTGTTCTTCTACCACGACGGGGTCAACAACGCGACCCGCCTGACCGAACCGCCGCAGGACGACCGCCATATCGTGAACCGCTGGTCGAAACTCGCGGAAGATCACGGCATCGATCTGGTGGTGTGCGTGGCCGCTGCGCTGCGCCGCGGCATCAAGGACGAGATTCTGGCCAAGGGCTTCCGCATTTCTGGCCTCGGCCAGCTGGTCGAGGCGGGAATCCAGGCCGACCGCCTCGTGGTTTTCGGCGACTGACGCGGGTGCGTTATGAGTGACCTGACGGCGGGCGGCGAGATGCAGGAGGAAACGTCCGGCACCATCAAGAAATTCATGTTCGTCAACCGCCGGGCGCCGCATGGCACCGTTTATGCGCTCGAAGCGCTGGAAGTCGTGCTGATCAGCGCGGCGTTCGATCAGGACATCAGCATGGTATTTCTTGACGACGGCGTCTACGAACTGGTCAAGGGACAGCAGACCAAGGCGATCGACGTGAAGAATTTTTCGCCGGCGTACCGCGCGCTCGAAGGCTACGATATCGAGAAGCTTTACGTCGACGCGGATTCGCTGGCGGCGCGCGGCCTGACCGAGGACAACCTGCTGGTGCCGGTGGAGGTGCTGAGCGCGGCGCAGATGGCGGAGTTGATGGACCAGCAGGACGTCGTGATCGGTTTCTGAGGATCGGTATGCTGCATATCGTCAACAAGTCCCCGTTTGAAAGAAATGCGCTGGACAGTTGCCTGCGTTTCGGCAGGGACGGCAGCGCGGTGCTGCTGATCGAGGACGGCGTCTACGCGGCGACGCGCGGCAATATCGCGGAGCCGAAAATCAAGGCGGCGCTGGGCCAGATGAAGATCTACGCGCTGCGGCCCGACCTCGAGGCGAGGGGCATGCAGGAGACAGTAATTGAAGGCGTCCAGCTCGTGGACTACGGCGGTTTTGTGGATCTGGTGACGAGCCACAACGCGGTCCAATCGTGGCTTTGATTTTGCGCACGCTGCGTCTTCGTAGCGTCAATTAACTTACAAGGAGATTACCGCATGGCACTCGTAATGAACGGACAAACGATCGAGACTGATGAAGAGGGCTACCTCACCAGCCGCACGGACTGGAGCGAGGACGTTTGCAAGGAGATGGCGCGCATCGAAGACTGCGAGTTGACGGAGAGCCACTGGCAGGTGATCAACTTCCTGCGCGAGTACTACGACGAGTATCAGATCGCCCCCGCGGTACGCGTGCTGACCAAGGCGATCGGCAAGAAACTGGGCCCGGAAAAGGGCAACAGCAAATACCTCTACGAGCTGTTTCCGTACGGCCCCGCGAAGCAGGCATGCAAGTACGCGGGCCTGCCCAAGCCGACCGGTTGTGTCTAGCGTCAACTTCGGGCGCTGGCGCCGGGTCACCGTCGCGCCGCAAGCGCAGCCATGCCGGCACTGACCGTCGTCTATGCGCTGCTCTTCTATGCGGCGGCGGCGATGCTGGCCGGCGGCGTCGCGTATCACGTTTGGCTGTACGCGCGCACCCCCCAGCCGCTGAAAATCCCGACGACACCGGCGCCCACGACGCGCGCGGGCGTGGTGATGCGCATGTTCCGCGAAGTCACGCTGTTCGAGAGCCTGTTCAAAGCCAACAAATGGATCTGGCTGTTCGGCTGGGTTTTCCACGCCGCGCTGCTGCTCGTATTGTTGCGCCACCTCCGCTATTTCACCGATCCGGTCTGGAGCGGGGTGGCGCTGATCCAGCCGTTCGGCGTCTATGCCGGTTTTGCCATGCTGGCCGGTTTGGCCGGGTTGTGGGCGCGCCGCTTGCTGGTCGATCGCGTGCGCTACATCAGCAGTCTTTCCGATCATTTGATGCTCGCGCTGCTGATTGCAATTGCGGTGAGCGGGCTCGCCATGAAATACGTCGCCCACACCGACATCGTGGCGCTCAAGGCATTTTTTATCGGGCTGATGGTCTTCAGCTGGCAGCCGCTGCCGGCGGATTCCGTGCTGCTGATTCATCTCGCGCTGGTCGTGACGCTGATGATGGTGTTTCCCCTCAGCAAATTGCTGCATGCCCCGGGTGTGTTTTTCAGCCCGACCCGCAATCAGGCGGATGATCCGCGCGAGCACCGCCACGTGGCGGGGTGGACTGCGCGGATCGACAACGTCAGCGCCGGCGTGCGGCGATAATCATGGCCGAATTCGAAACCCCGGCGCTGCGCGAGTACCCGGTGATCCCGCTGGTGCAGGCCGGCAGCATGGCGCACAGCAAACCCTACCTCGCCAAGGCGGTTCATCAGGAGCCGCTGGGTTTCCCCGGCGAACTGGTGCCGGACTGGGAAAACGTCGCGGTCAAAAAGCTCGGCACACTCGTGTCGCAATCGCGCGCGTTGCAGGTGTTTCTGGATTCGTGCGTCAAATGCGGCGCGTGCACCGACAAGTGCCATTATTTTCTCGGCACCTCGGATCCGAAAAACATGCCGGTCGCGCGCCAGGACCTGCTGCGTTCGGTGTATCGGCGTTACTACACCTTTGCCGGCAAACATTTCCCCTGGCTGGTCGGCGCGCGCGACATGACCAGGTCCGTGCTCGATGAATGGTACAGCTATTTTCACCAGTGCTCGCAGTGCCGCCGCTGCGCGGTGTTTTGTCCCTATGGCATAGACACGGCCGAAATCTCGATGGCGGCGCGCGAAATAATGGACACCGTCGGCGTCGGCCAGAAGTATTCCAATGAAATTATCGCCAAGGTCCACAAGATCGGAAACAACCTGGGGCTGCCCGCACCGGCATTGCGCAATACCCTGGAGGGCCTGGAGGAGGACGTCAAGGATGCCACCGGCGTGGACGTGAAATTCCCGCTCGATGTGAAAGGCGCCGAGGTGCTGATGGTCGTGCCGAGCGCGGATTTTTTTGCCGAGCCGCACATCGACGGGCTGATCGGCTACGCCAAGGTATTTCACGCCGCCGGCATTTCGTGGACGTTTTCGTCGCACGCGTCGGAGGCGGCGAACTTCTCCCTGTTCATCGGCAATGGCGACAACCTGCAGAAAGTTGCCTTGCGCATCCGCGAGGCGGCGCTCGATCTGGGCGTGAAGCGCATTGTGGTCGGGGAGTGTGGCCACGCCTGGCGCGTTGCCTACAGCTTCTGGAACACGCTCATCGGGCCGTTCGATTTCCTTGACCCGGCTTATCCGGTGCCCCAGCACATCTGCGAAGTGACGCATGATCTCATCGCACGCGGCGCGCTCACGCTCGACAAGAGCGCCAACGACGACAAGATCGTGACCTTTCACGACTCCTGCAATGTCGCGCGCGCGTCGCGCATGGGAGACGAGCCGGGCGGGCAGTTCTCGATTCCGCGCGCGATCATCAAGGCCTGCGTCAACCAGTTTTACGATATGCCAGCGGACACCATACACGAGAGTACTTTTTGCTGCGGCGGCGGCGGCGGCCTCCTGACCGACGATCTGGTCGAGCTGCGCGTCAAAGGTGCTTTGCCGCGCATGCAGGCGCTGCAGCAGGTGGTGGACGAATACGGCGTCAATTACATGGCCGCGATCTGCGCCATCTGCAAAAGCCAGTTCACGAAAGTGTTGCCCTATTACAAGCACCCGATGGACATGATCGGCAGCGTGCACGGCCTGGTGAGCAGCGCGATCGTGCTCAAGGCAAATGCATGAGGGGCGGGGTTCGCGTGCCTCGATCAACCGGCATTCACACGGCCAATACGACCATACAGCGCGTTTAAACGGAGATAGCCATGTCAGTCCCAACCAACAAGCCGGAAGCGAAAAGCGGACACACTTTCCGCAGGTTCAAGGACGGCGATCATGAGTGGAGATCGCAGCAGGAGCGGATATTCACCGCGGACGAGTCGGACAAATGCCCGACCTACGTGCACAAAACACCTCCCTGCCAGGCGAGTTGCCCGTCGGGTGAAGATATCCGTGGCTGGCTGAATATCGTGCGCGGCATCGAGAAGCCGCCCAAAGGCACGACGATGCAGGAATACGCGTTCCGTCGCTCCACCGCCGCCAATCCTTTTCCGTCCATGATGGGCCGGGTATGCCCGGCGCCGTGCCAGACCGGCTGCAATCGCAACGTGGTCGAAGATTTTGTCGGCATCAACGCGGTCGAGCAATATATCGGCGATTACGCGCTCGCGCAGAGTTTTTCGTTTCAGGCGGGGCCCGCCAGCGGCAAGTCAGTCGCGATCATCGGCGGCGGTCCTGCCGGGCTGTCGGCGGCCTATCAACTGCGCCTGAAGGGCCATGGCGTGACCCTGTTCGATGACCATGCCGAACTCGGCGGCATGGCCAAGTACGGCGTACCCGGCTACCGTCTGCCGCGCAAGCATCTGGATGGCGAGATCAACCGCATCATCGCCATGGGAGTCGCGGTCAAGACCCAAACGCGCATCGGCACCGATATTCCTCTGCAGGAAATCGTGGCGCAATTCGACGCCGTGCTGTTTGCGATTGGCTGCAAGGCGGGGCTCAAACTGCCCGTGCCCGGCGCGGATGCGCCTAACTGCATCAGTGGCGTGGCGTTTCTCGAGGCATTCAATCAGGGCCGGCTCCAGTCGGTGGCCGGGCGCGTGGTCGTCGTCGGCGGCGGCGATACCTCGGTCGACGTGGTGTCCGTGGCGCGGCGGCTTGGATATGTAAAGGACATCAAGGAGGCCCAACGGCCGGAGTTCGTCGTCATGGGCCACACGGCGCACGACGTATCCACCATGGCGGCACGCGAGGGCGCCGATGTGATGCTGATCTCGATGCAGCCAATCGAGCAAATGAACGCCGCCAAGCACGAGATCGAGGACGCCCAGCGCGAAGGTGTAAAGATTCAGGGCAGCCTGCTGGCGCGCAAGGTCATTCTCGATGAGCAGACCGGCCGCGCCACGGCGCTGCGCGTAGTCGAACTCGACTACGCGAGCGGCAAGCCGGTCGAGAAACCGGGCAGCGAGCGTGATCTGGAGGCCGATCTTATCGTCATCGCCATCGGTCAGGCGGGCGATTTTGCCGGGTTCGAGGAATTCAACAACGGCAAGGGCCTGATCGCCGCCGACAAGTTCTATCAGGTGCCGAACCGGCCGGGAATGTTCGTCTGCGGCGATATCATCCGCCCGCATCTGCTCACCACCGTGATCGGCCAGGGGTCGATTGCAGCCGACAGCATCGATCGTTACCTCGGCAAGCAAGACATGGCCAAGCGTCCGAAGGTGGACGTCCATCACTTCAATCTGCTCGACAAACTGCGCGAAGCGAACCTTGAGCCTGCGCCCTACAAGGCGGTGAACGATGCGAACCTGCGCGAGACCGACCGTGGCGTGCGCGGGACTTCGCTCGATGGCAAGGCGGTGGGCGGGTTTGCGGTCCATAATTACGAGGACCGCGGGGCTTCCGAGGTCTGCCAGTCGGAAGAACTGTTTCTCGGGCATTTCCCGTACCAGGAGCGCGTCCTGCGCACCGAGATCGGCCCGTCCGCGGAAGAAGTGCTGGGCCATTACGCCGAGCGGATGGTGGGCCTCAACGATCAGCAGGCGGTGACCGAGGCCAAACGCTGCATGAGTTGCGGCATGTGTTTTGAATGCGACAACTGCGTAATCTACTGCCCGCAGCTGGCGGTCAAGCGCACGCCCAAATCCGAGTCTACGATGGGCCGCTACGTTTATACCGATTACAGCCTGTGTATCGGCTGCCATATCTGCGCCGACGTGTGCCCCACGGGGTATATCAAGATGGGCATGGGAAGTCATTAGTTTCCGGCCGACCGTGAAATCCACGCGCGACATGCCATCCGGCGCCAGCGGCGCGACGGTCATCCTGCTGATCCTGGCGGGACTGGCGGCGATCGCGGCTGTCCCGCATGCACGCGGAGCCCCGCCGGTAATCAGGATCGAAAAACCCGGGCAATGCGTCGAGCCCGCTGCGCTGATGCGCCGCGATCACATGAAACTGATTTTGCACCAGCGCGATCAAACCATGCTGCGCGGCATCCGCACCAGCAAACACAGCCTCAAGAACTGCATCGACTGCCATGCGAGCCCCAAAACCAACAGCGTGCTGGGCAAAGAGGGTTTCTGCGAGAGCTGCCATGCCTACGCCGCGGTGCAGATGGATTGCTTCGAATGTCATTCGCCATCGCCGCGCGCAGCCGCGCGGGTCGAGGGAGCAGCGCGATGAGTCTCGATCGGCGCAGTTTTCTCGGACTGGGAGCGGCCGCGCTGGCCGGTGTGGCGATAACGCCGGGACTGCGGCTGATCGAACTGGTGCAGGCGCGTTCGCCGGAAGAAGCCGCATCCGCGCTCAGGCGCTGGGGGCTGCTGATCGACACGGCCCGCTGCACGGATTGCGAGGTGTGCGTCACCGCTTGCCACACCGAGAATGGCATAACCGGGCATGGCCGCCCGGCGACGGACGCGCAGTGGATACGCAAGGTAACCCTGAGCGATAAACGCACCGGCCACGCGCAGACATTACCGCTCATGTGCCAGCACTGCGAACACCCGCCCTGTGTGGACGTGTGCCCGACGGGCGCTTCGTTCAAACGCGCGGACGGCATCGTGCTGGTCGACAAGCATACCTGCATCGGCTGCCGTTATTGCGTGATGGCCTGCCCGTATGGGGCGCGTTCTTTCATCCATGAGACCGTCACCGGCCAGAAACCGGACGTGCCGCGCGGCAAAGGCACGGTGGAATCGTGCACGCTGTGCGTGCATCGTATCGATCGCGACGGGCAGCCTGCCTGCGTCGAGGCCTGCACCACGGACGGCGGCAAAGCCATGGTATTTGGCGACCTCAACGATGGCGCCGGCGAATTACATCAGCGCCTGCGCCGGGAGCCTGCCATCCAGTTGCGGGCGGATTTGGCGCTCAATACCGGCGTGCGCTACCAGGGGCTTTAGCACCGGGCGACCCATGGCAACCAGACATTACTCGGAAATCGACGGCCGCAGCAGCGGTTTTTTTGCCCTGCTTGCACTGCTGGCAATCATGGTTGCGGGCGGCTTCGGCGGCGCGTGGTACATGGAGCACAATGGCCATTACGTCACCGGCATGAGCAACCGGATCGTATGGGGCGTGCCGCATGTGTTCGCGGTGTTCCTGATTGTGGCCGCGTCGGGAGCGCTCAACGTTGCTTCGATCGCGTCGGTGTTCGGGCGCGAACTCTACAAGCCGCTGGCGCGGCTCTCCGGCGTGCTTTCGATCACCCTGCTCGCCGGCGGACTGGCGGTGCTGGTGCTCGATCTCGGGCGTCCCGAGCGGCTGATCGTCGCCATGACCCATTACAATTTCAAATCGATATTCGCGTGGAATATCTTCCTCTACACGGGATTTTTCGCCATTGTGGCTGCGTATCTGTGGGTGATGCTGGAGCGGCGCATGAACGCCTACAGCAAACCGCTCGGACTGCTCGCGTTTTTGTGGCGGCTCATACTCACCACCGGCACCGGTTCCATTTTCGGTTTTCTGGTGGCACGGGAGTCCTATGACAGCGCGCTCTACGCGCCGCTGTTCATCATCATGTCGTTTGCGTTCGGCCTCGCGATATTTATCCTGGTGCTGATGGCTGCCTGCGGCGGTGCCCGCCGTCCGCTGGGCGATGCGATTGTGGCGCGGCTGACAACGCTGCTCGGCCAATTCGTCGCGGTGGTCATGTATTTCGTCCTGGTTTACCACCTGACCAATCTTTATTTCACCGGACGGCACGACTTTGAGCGCTTTATTCTCGTCGATGGCGGCGTTTACACCGCGCTGTTCTGGCTGGGCCAGGTGCTGATCGGAGGCATACTGCCGCTCGCGTTGCTGTTCCACCCGGTCTGGAGCCGGTCGCGCCGGGCAGTTGCGGCAGCTTCCATCTGCGTGATCGTGGGCGGCCTTGCCCAGATTTATGTGATCATCATCGGCGGCCAGGCTTATCCGCTCGCCATTTTTCCGGGGAAGGAGGTCGCCAGCAGAATTTTCGACGGCGTAATCGCAACTTATGCGCCGACGCTGCCGGAGGTCGCGTTGGGCGTAAGCGGGATTGCGCTGGCGCTCGTCCTGACTGCCGTGGCGCTCAAGGTGCTGCCGTTGCTGCCGCGCAGTCTGGCGGATCGCGACGTTGCGGCAGTACCCCCGGGAAATGCATGAATCGCATTCTTATCTCGGCTGCGCACAAATCCTCGGGCAAGACCACCGTGTGCATTGGCGTTTGCGCCGCTCTGCGCGCGCGCGGACACACCGTGCAACCCTTCAAGAAGGGGCCCGATTACATCGATCCGCTGTGGCTGGGGCTCGCGGCCGGCCGGCCCTGCTACAACCTGGACGCGTATTTGATGAGCGAGGGGGAGATTTGCGGCGAGCTCGCGCAGCGCTCGCGCGGGGCCGATCTCGCGGTTATCGAAGGCAACAAGGGCCTCTACGATGGACTCGACCTGGATGGCAGCAACAGCAATGCCGCGTTGGCCGCGCTGACCGGTGCCCCGGTGGTGCTGGTGATCGATGCGCGCGGCATGACGCGCGGCATTGCGCCGCTGATACTCGGCTATCAGGCTTTCGACCGGAAGATCCGCATCGCGGGCGTGATCCTGAACCAGCTGGGCGGCCCCCGTCACGAGGCGAAGCTGCGCGCGGTCATCGCGCATTACACCGACGTGCCGGTAGTGGGGGCGATCCAGCACGATGAGCGCATGGCGATAACCGAGCGCCATCTGGGTTTGATTCCAAGCAACGAGGCGCAAGCCGCCGGCGCGCGTATCAATGACATCGCAGCCTGCATCGCCGCGCAGGTCGATCTTGACCGGTTGTTGACTCTTGCCGCGCAGGCGGCTCCATTGCCGTTGCCGTTGCCGGCAGCGAAGAGCGCCGTCACCGGACCGCCGGTGCGCATCGGCATCGCACGCGACGCGGCTTTCGGTTTCTACTATCCGGGCGATATCGACGCCTTGCAGGCGGCTGGTGCCCAGTTGGTGAGCTTCGACACCTTGCGCGACACGGTCCTGCCGGCAGTCGATGGCCTGTTCATCGGCGGCGGTTTTCCGGAAACGCACCTGGACGCATTATCGGCAAATCATCAATTGCGCCACGAATTGCGCGCCGCGATCGAGGCCGGCATGCCGGCCTATGCCGAATGCGGCGGGCTCATGTTTCTGTCGCGGAGCATCGAGTGGAATGGACGTTCGGCTGCGATGGTCGGAGTGATACCCGCCGATATCGTCATGCATCGCCGACCGGTCGGTCGCGGCTACGTGCAACTGCGCGAGACGGGGAAATCGCTGTGGCCTCGCGCGGGAGCGGCACCGGCACCGCTGATACGCGCCCACGAGTTTCACTATTCCAGCGTGGAAAACTTTCCGCCCGATATGGAGTTTGCCTACGACGTGGCACGCGGCCACGGCGTCGATGGCCGCCGCGACGGCATGATCTACAAGAACCTGTTAGCATCCTATTCGCATTTGCGGGATGTCGGCAGTCACCACTGGGCGGCGCGTTTCGTGGATTTCGTCCGCCGTTGCAAAACCGTCGGCCAGCCGTGCATGCAGCTCGCCAAAAGCGCCTGACCTGACGAAACGCTAACGGATATTCATGATCAACATTACTCCCGAGGCCGCTGCGCAAGTGCTCGCATCCGCCCGGCAATCCGCTGGCGGGGATGTCTATTTGCGTCTCGCGGCGCGCCTCGATGCCAAGGGCGTGATCGAATACGGGATGGGACTGGACGACAAGGCCGAAGGCGATCTGCTGGCGGTGTCGCAGGGCATCAACGTCCTGGTATCGCCGGGCTGTGTGGAGCTATTGACGGGCGCGACGCTGGATTTCGTCGAGATCAATCCCGGCGAGAAGCAATTCATCTTCATCAATCCCAACGATCCCTCGCACCAGCCGCCGGCAGCGGGCGCGTCGACCCGCAGGGGACAGGGACCGGCCGCGAGAGAATAAAGCAGCCTTCCGAGCGCCGCTGGGTAATAATATCGCCCATGCAAGATCCTGGACCTGCCGAGAACAAGTTCGCGGACGACCGCACGCAGACGGTGCGTCTGGCCCGCAAGACCCAATCGCTCGACGTGTTGTATGCCATTGCGACGAGCTTGAGCCAACCCGGCAGTCTCGACCAGCTGCTGGACAGCTTTCTCGACACTTTCATCGAATTGATCGATGCGCGCGCGGCGAGTGTGCGCGTGGTGACCGACGATGGCCATACGCGATTGATCGCGAGCCGCGGGCTCGATCCCGCCGTGGTGGCGCGCGACTGGCGGATCGCGCTTGGCCGCTGCCATTGCGGCTGGTGCGCGACTGAAGGCGGCATCCGTATTCAGGCGAGCACGCGCGAGTGCGCTTCCCTGATCGGGCGGCCGATGCTCGAGCGCGACTGCCATGAATTCGTGGTGGTACCGGTGCAATACCAGGATCGCATCCTGGGCGTCTACAACCTGTTCCTTGACCGGCCGCTGGCGGCAATGGGCGAGGACATGCACGATCTGCTCATCAGTGTCGGCCGCCATCTGGGACTCGCCCTGGAGAAAGCGCGGCTGGACAATGACTCACGGCGACTGGCCCTCATGGAGGAACGTACGCTGATCGGGAATGAATTGCACGATTCCCTGGCCCAGGCGCTGATCAGCATGCGCCTGCAGCTCACGATGATGGACGAGTCGTTGCGCCGCAGGGACATGGGCGCCGCCGAGAACGAAATCCGCAATCTGCGGCAGGCGATGGATGAGGCGCACGCCAACCTGCGCGATCTGCTCGCAAACTTCCGGCTCGGGATCGGCGACGAGGGCTTTGCGCCCGCGATCGCCGGCATGGTTCAGCGGTTCCAGCAGGAGACCGGCATCGTGACGTTTTTCCAGAACGAATGCCTGGCGCTCAATCTGACACCCGCGCAGGAAGTGCAGGTGTTCTATATCATCCAGGAAGCGCTCACCAATATCCGCAAGCACAGCGGGGCGCGCAATGCCCGCATCCTGCTGAACAACGAGGACGATTTTTACACCGTGTTGATCGAAGACGACGGCCTGGGGATGGCGGGAACCACTGCGGGTGCCGCGGGCGAGCACGTGGGCCTGGCCATCATGCAGGAGCGCACGGCGCGCCTGCCCGGCCAGCTCGTGATCGAGAGCGAGCCCGACGAAGGCACGCGCATCGTGCTGATGTTTACGGCGCCGCCGCCCGCCGCGCGCGACCCGGCGCTGCGGGGTTGACGTGCGCGTGCTGTTGATCGACGATCATGCGCTGGTGCGCAAGGGCATCGAAGGGTTGCTGCGCAGCCGCGGCGTCGAGGTGATCGCGTCGGTCAACTCCGGCGAGGAGGGCGTGCGCCGCGCGCTGGAGGTGACCCCGGACATCGTTCTGCTGGATGTGAAGATGCCGGGCAAGAACGGCATCGAGACTTTGCGCAGTTTGCGCGCGCACGGCATCAGCGCGCCGGTGCTGATGCTTACCATGAGCAGCGAGGACTCGGATTTGAGCGGCGCGCTGCGCGCGGGCGCGCAGGGCTACCTGTTAAAGGACATGGAGCCGGACGAACTGGTGCCGGCGCTCGAAGCCGCCCTGCGGGGCGAGAATGTGATCGCCAAGGAATTGCTCGGGACGCTGGCACGCATTGTGAGCCGCAACGCGGGCCCGGGCACCGAGGCTGCGCAACCCTCCGCATCGTTCGTCGACCTCACGCGCCGTGAAATGGAAATCCTCGAACAGGTCGCCAAAGGCCTGAGCAATAAAGTCATCGCGAAAACGCTGAACATCACCGATGGCACCGTCAAGCTGCACGTGAAGGCAATACTGCGCAAGCTGAGGGTGGACTCGCGCGTCAAGGCAGCGGTGATTGCAGTCGAGCATGGCCTGGGAAAACGCAAGAATCACCCCTGATTACCGCCGCGCGGTATGTCGCGTCCGGGTTTGGCAGTGAGGCGTGTCTGCATGCGCTTTACAAACGCGTCGTCTCCCAGATAGATTTGGCCCCGTAGCTGCTCCAGCGCCAATCCCCTGGCCGCTTCACCATGCGCGCGCGCACCGGGTTCAGATCACAAAAAGTTTTTTGCCCCCATAAGATAAATTTTCTATCACAGGCTTCTTCCCTCCCCGAATCTCTGGCAAGATAGTTCGTATGCTGTCTACCGTGTCGAAATGATTGAAAATACGAGAAGGATTGGGTTGTGATTACACTCATGCCAAAAATGCGCGCAATCGGCGTGCCGGTCAATGACTATTTTGTTGAAAAGTTTGTGGATATTCCCAAATTTCGTTACAACAAAATCCCGCTCGAGACGGTTACCAAGGACAAAGACGGTTTTCGCTTGAGACTCGATGTAAAGGATCACCCGGAATATTTCATAGCGAGGCAAAACGTTTCAGCCCCTAATTCAGGCGGCAACACGACAAATGTTTTTCTGGGCCTGGTGGCGATTTATTCCGCGATGCAGGTGGATATTCAGTTTAAAATCATATTGCCTGATGACCAATCATCCATCGCCCAGCAGGAAATTAACAATTACATCTATAACGACGTGAACATCGTTCAGGTACATACGCATATCTGGGGTCCGCGTGAGTGTTTTAACGGCAATGCGCACGGTCGAACGTACATGCTGGTCTCGCCGCACCCGCCGATCGACACCCTGGATGATGAAATCAAGACGAGGTTCAGAAGAGCGGATGACATCCCGATCATCACACCGGGATACCTGAACAGTTACCTGGGCCCGCAGATCATTGTACCCACGGGCATCGGCTTCGAGACGATCAAACCGCGTGTCGGCAACAACGACGTTATTGTTTGCCTGAACGATGACGAATTGATCGAAAAGTTCGGCACGCAGATTTTCCCGGATGAAATGTCGAATGAGGTACTGCTGAATATCACCAAAAGATTCACCAGGAATCATAACCCGCACATGGACCCCAGCATGACCTTTGCGCTGGGCTTCTCGAACGGCGGATCATTGACATGTTACCAATACCATAACAAGCAGTACCTGATACACCTTCCTCTGGATGCGCAAGAATCCACGAGACTGGCGGAAGCGTTCGACGATGCGCAGGTCAACCCCGCGCATGGCGGAAAACACCAGGTTGGACGTGGCGATGCGCGTATTACCGGGCATCTGTTCTACCCTTACTTCATTGACGTCATGAAAGACGGCCTGTCAGCCGCATTTGCCGCATCCGAGCTGGGTGCAGCCTTGTCGGCGTTGATACATCATTCCAAAAAGTCCAACATCACGACATTTAACCCGGATGCATTGAATAAACTGGTGGTGAGATGCATCGACAAGGTTGAGCGTAATGAATTCAGAGGCGTAAACCTGACCTCTGAGAGTTAGCAATCGCTCGTTCAAGCAGGCCCGGAAGCTGAGTCAGCAGAATACCGCAATGCATGTGCTGGTTTTTCATACCAGCCCTGACTGAAACCTGTGCCGGTACATAACCGGCGTGCTCTCCGGTGTTCAGTGACAAGAGTTTCTCGCCGCTTATCCAAAACATGCTGCAGGAAAGCCGGCATCGCGCTGCCGACGGCGGGCGCGGAGCCGGCGACTGCTTTTGCGGCTCACGCAAAGCCACTTATTGATTTTCCGATTCTTTACGCTGAGGGCTCAAACCAGTTGAGCTGATCGCGCAGCCGCACCACTTCGCCGACGATGATCAGGGTCGGCGCTTTGACCTGGCCCTGGTGCACGATCCGCGGCAGTGTCGCAAGATCGCCGGTCAGCACACGTTGCTGCGGCGTGGTGCCTTGCTGGATGAGCGCGGCCGGCATTGTCGGCGGAAGGCCGTGCGCAATGAGCTCCCGGCACAGGATGTCGATGCCGAGCAAGCCCATGTAGAACACGATGGTCTGGCGCGGCTGGGCGAGCGCCGGCCAGTTCAGATTCATGGTGCCGTCGTGCAAATGGCCGGTCACGAATACCACCGACTGTGAATAATCGCGGTGGGTAAGCGGGATCCCCGCGTATGACGCGCAGCCCGCAGCGGCGGTGATGCCGGGCACCACCTGAAACGGGATGCCCTCGTTCATCAGCGTCGCGATCTCTTCGCCGCCGCGTCCGAAGATGAAGGGGTCGCCGCCTTTCAGCCGCACGACGCGCTTGCCTTCCCTGGCGAGGCGTACCAACAAGTGGTTGATGTCCTCCTGCGGCAGCGTATGCGAAGCGCGTTCCTTGCCGGCGTAGATGCGCTCTGCTTCCAGGCGCACCAGGTCGAGCACGGGCGGCGACACCAGGCGGTCGTACACCACGACATCTGCCTGCTGCATCAGGCGCAGCGCGCGGAACGTCAGCAAATCCGGGTCGCCGGGGCCGCCGCCAACCAGGTAGACCTCGCCGCCGTGCAAAGTGAGGCGCGGATCGTCGATGGCTTGCTGCAATGCCTGGCGGGCATCCTGATCGCGCCCGCTGAATACCAGCTCGGCGATCGGGCCTTGCAATATCCGTTCCCAGAAGCGGCGCCGCTCGGCGGGCTTGAAACGGGCCTTGACCTGATTGCGAAACGATCCCACCAGCGCGGCGAGTCGCCCATAGCCCGCCGGGATCAAGGTCTCCAGCCGCGCCCGCAGCAGGCGCGCCAGAACCGGCGATGCGCCGCCGCTCGACACCGTCACGATCACCGGCGAGCGATCGACGATCGAGGGCAGGATGAAAGAACAAAGCGCCGGCTGATCGACGACATTCACCGGAATGCGCCGCGCTTTGGCGGCGGCGGCCACCTCGCGATTGACGGCGTCATCGTCGGTCGCGGCGATGACGACGGCGTATTCGGTTACGTCCTCAGCGCTGAAATTCGCAGTGCGATGCGTCAACTGGCCCCGGGCAAGATATTCATCGAAGGCCGAATCCAGCGCCGGCGACAAAACCGTGACTCGCCCACCGGCGCGCAGCAGCAACGCACTCTTCCTCGCCGCGACCGCGCCGCCGCCAACCACCAGGCAGGGCTGCGCCCGGATATCGAGTAAGATGGGCAGAAATTCCATGGGGTCTTGCGCACCGCCGGGGTTTTCCACAGGCGCGTCGGCCGAAGCGCCTGCGTTCCCGGGAAAGCATTGCGTTATCGAAGCATTGTGCGATGATACGCCAGGCGCGCGCAGAGTCATAGGCGTACACTCCCGACGGCGCCGGTTGGCCGGTGAAAGTTCGCCCGGTCAAATGGCGGCTGACGATTTCGGCGGCTGCGCTTGATGACGAAACTATTTATGGCCGAACAAAAAAGTTCAATGCTTGGGCGCGGCCATTGTGTGTACATTGGGCCGCGATGAATCCATCGCGCAGAGTGTTTCTCAAGTTCTCGGGACCGGCGGCCACGCTCGCGCTGGCGGCCGGGGCCGGCCTGTTCAAGACCGGGGAGGCGCTTGCCGCCACCGCGCCTGGCCAGCGCGTGACGCTGCCGGATATCAGGCTGCTGGATAACGCGGTGATCACAGCCAGGTCACTTGCCGGCAAACCCGTTGTTATCTACTTCTGGGCATCGTGGTGTCCTTATTGCGCGAAGCAAAGTCCGTATATCGAAGCGCTGTATCGCCGCACTCGCACCACCGATTTGCAGATGATATCGGTTTCGGTGGATAAGACCGCGGCGGATGCGCGCAACTATCTCGCGCAGAAAGGCTATACGTTTCCGGTGACGATGGATGCGGGCGTCATGGAACGCGCGCTGGGAACCCGGCGCGCGTTGCCCAAGACTTACGTTATTAACCGGTCAGGCATGCTGGCATTCAGCGCGTTTGGAGAGATGTTCGAGGAAGACGTACTGGAGCTTGTCCGGTTTGCGGCCTTGCCGGCTGTAATGCGCTGCTGACGCCGGAGAGAAAGCCCTATGGAATTCACGGTACACAGTCAGGTGCTCGCGGCGGCGTTCGCCATCGCCGTCGTGATGGGCGCGGTCACCAACAAGACCAATTTCTGCACCATGGGCGCCGTGTCCGACTGGATCAACATCGGCGATACCGGACGGATGCGCGCGTGGGTGCTGGCAATGGCGGTCGCATTGAGCGGTGTGATCGTGCTCGAAGCGGCCGGCGTCGTCGATTTTTCCGTCGCGACGTTTCCGCCGTACCGCACCGCGAGCTTCGCATGGCTGCGCTATCTGGTCGGTGGGATCATGTTCGGCGTCGGCATGACGCTTGCGAGCGGGTGCGGCAACAAGACGCTGGTGCGGGTTGGCAGCGGAAATCTGAAATCGCTGACCGTGCTTTTGATCGCGATGGCCGCGTCCTACCTGATGCTGTGGACGTCGCTTTATGAAGTGGTATTTCACCCCTGGATTTCCGCCACCGCCATCGATCTGGCGCGGCACGGCGTGCCAACGCAGGAGGTAGGCTCGATACTCTCCGGCATGTTCGGCATGCAACCGTCGCGCGCGCTCAATTTCACGGCAGCGGTGCTGGTGGCGGCCGGCCTGTTCGTCTTCGTGTTCAGGTCGGCGGATTTCAGGAGCAGTTTCGACAATATTCTCGGCGGCGCCGCGATGGGCTCCGCGGTGGTTGCGGGATGGTGGCTTACCGGCGGGCCGCCCGGCCGCGCGTGGAAGGAGTACGCGGAGATGGCGATCGATATCCCGAGCCGCGTGCAGGTGCAGTCGTACACCTTCGTGAGCCCGATGGGTGATTCGTTGCGCTATCTCCTCAGTCCCGCGAAAATGTCGCTCCTCAATTTCGGCGTGATGGCGCTGGCGGGCGTCATCGTGGGGTCGTTTATCTACGCGGTGGCAACCAGAAGTTTCCGCGTCGAGTGGTTCGCATCGTTCAGGGATTTCGTCAACCACGCCCTCGGCGGCGCGTTGATGGGCCTGGGCGGCGTTCTGGCGATGGGCTGCACGGTGGGACAAGCGATCACCGGAGTTTCGACGCTTGCCATCGGATCGATCCTCACTTTCTTCGCGATCGTCATCGGCGCCGCCGGAACGATGAAGTATCAGTACTCCAGGATGATGCAGGACGCGTGAGTTGCAGTGGGTCGCGGACTATTTTGCGGCCGGTCGAATTTACACGGGCTCAGCGTTACGGCCCTGGCGTGGCCGCCTCGCGCAATAAAAACTCCTTGAATGCACGCGCGACCGGTGACAAGCGCTTGTCGGTGCGGTGCACGACGTACCAGTTGCGCACGATCGGGAAGCCGGCGACATCGAGCGTGACCAGGCGTTTTGCCTGCAGTTCGAGCTGCACGGTGTGGGAGGACAGAAAGCCGATGCCCATGCCTGCCATCACCGCCTGCTTGATGGTCTCGTCGCTGCCGATCTCCATGCTGGCGTTGACGATGAGACCGTGTTTGGCGAACACGCGTTCCATAAGCAGGCGGGTCCCCGAGCCGGGCTCCCGCAGCAGAAACGTCTCCTCGGCGATGCGCTTGAGCGCAATGCGGCGCGCGCACGCCAGCGCGTGCTCGGGCGCTGCGACGATCACGTGCGGGTTCGCCGCGAACGGCTGCAAGATGATGTCGAGACCCTGCGGCGGATGGCCCATGATCGCGAGATCGGTCTCGTTGCGCGCGAGATGCTGGAGCAGCGTGGCGCGGTTGCAGACGTCGAGCTTGAGGGTGACGCCGGGATGAAGGCGGCAGAACCGTGCGACAAACTTGGGCGCGAAGTACTTTGCGGTGCTGATCATCGTCAGTTGCAGCCGGCCGCGGCTCGCGTCCTTGAGCTCCGTCAGCGCTTCCGCGGCCTCTTCAAGCTGCCGCGTGACGCGGCGCGCGTGGTGCTGCATTTCGCGGCCGGCTTCGGTCAGGGAGATCTTCTTGCCGGCCTGCTCGAACAGCGGCATGCCGGCGCTGTCCTCGAGCTGCTTCATCTGCATCGACACCGCGGGCTGACTCAAATGCAGCTCCTGCGCCGCGCGCGAGTAGTTGAGGTGGCGCGCCACTGCCTCGAACACCTTGAGCTGGCGCAGCGTGACGTTCTTCATCCGCCCGGAAGTCCTGTCAGCATATAAGGCAACCTTATCATAACGATAAAAACATGTGAATATCCCTTATGTTAGGGATTGTTTATATTTGACGGCAACAGACATTCAAGCGGAGGAGCCTGTGACGTCGAATGCCGCCAGTACCCGGACCTACAGCGCCGGGGTCAAGGAATACCGCCAGACTTACTGGGAGCCGCATTATCAGGTCAAGGACACTGATCTGCTCGCGTGTTTCAAGATCACGCCGCAGGCCGGAGTCGCGCGCGAGGAGGCCGCCGCTGCGGTCGCCGCCGAATCCTCCACCGGCACCTGGACCACGGTGTGGACCGACCTCCTCACCGACCTCGATTATTACAAGGGACGCGCCTATCGCATCGAGGACGTGCCTGGCGACGCGGGTTGTTTCTATGCGTTCGTCGCCTACCCGATCGACCTGTTCGAGGAGGGCTCGATCGTCAACGTGCTGACTTCGCTGGTCGGCAATGTGTTCGGTTTCAAGGCGATCCGCGCGCTGCGGCTCGAGGACATCCGCTTTCCGCTCGCCTACGTGAAGACCTGCGGCGGGCCGCCGCACGGCATCCAGGTCGAACGCGACATCATGGACAAGTACGGGCGCCCGCTGCTGGGCTGCACCATCAAGCCCAAGCTCGGCCTGTCGGCGAAAAACTACGGCCGCGCCGTTTACGAATGCCTGCGCGGCGGCCTCGATTTCACCAAGGACGACGAAAACGTCAACAGCCAGCCGTTCATGCGCTGGCGCCAGCGCTTCGATTTCGTCGCCGAGGCGATCCACAAGGCGCAGGCCGAAACCGGCGAGAAGAAAGGCCATTACCTGAACGTGACGGCGCCGACGCCGGAAGACATGTACCGGCGCGCCGAGTACGCGAAGTCGCTCGGCATGCCGATCATCATGCACGATTTCCTCACCGCAGGCTTCTGCGCCAACACCGGGCTTGCCAACTGGTGCCGCAACAACGGCGTACTGCTGCACATTCACCGCGCGATGCACGCCGTGGTCGACCGCGACCGCCACCACGGAATCCACTTCCGCGTGCTCGCGAAATGCCTGCGTTTGTCCGGCGGCGACCACCTTCATTCCGGCACGGTCGTCGGCAAGCTCGAAGGTGACCGCGAGGCCACGCTCGGCTGGATCAACCTGATGCGCGACAAGTTCATCGCGGAAAACCGCGCGCGCGGCATTTTCTTCGACCAGGACTTCGGTTCGATGCCGGGCCTGTTCCCGGTCGCGTCGGGCGGCATTCACGTCTGGCACATCCCGGCACTGGTGTCGATTTTCGGCGACGACTCGGTAATGCAGTTCGGCGGCGGCACGCTCGGGCACCCGTGGGGCAACGCCGCAGGCGCGGCCGCCAACCGCGTCGCGCTCGAAGCGTGCGTAGAGGCCCGCAACCAGGGGCGCCAGGTCGAGCGCGAGGGCCGGGACATCCTGACCGCGGCAGCGCGCCACAGCCCGGAGCTGAAGGCGGCGATGGAAACGTGGAAGGAGATCCGCTTCGATTTCGACACCGTCGACAAGCTCGACGTCGCGCACGCATGACGTCAACTCTCCATCAATCGAGGACATGACATGACCGAAATCCAGGACTACCCCTCGCGGCTCCGCGATTCCGCGAGCCGCAAATTCGGAACGTTTTCCTACCTGCCGCCTCTGGACGCGGATGCGATCCGCAAGCAGGTCGGCTACCTCATCGCGCGTGGCTGGACGCCGGCGATCGAGCACACTGAACCGGCGCATACCGCCGGCTCGTACTGGTACATGTGGAAACTGCCGCTGTTCGGTGAAATCCGGGCCGACGCCGTGCTTGCGGAAGCCGCGGCATGCCATCAGGCGCACCCGGACCATCACGTGCGGCTGATCGGCTACGACAGCCGCCGCCAGACGTTAGGCGCGAGTCTCGTGGTCTATCGCGGCAAGCCGGTGTGACTGCGGTCTTGCACCCAGCAACCGCGCCGGAAATGGGTCGAGACGTGCGCCTGCGCGCCTTCGAGGATTCGGCGAACGGCGTAAAGGCGGCGCGGGCCGCCGGGCTCCCTTTCCGCCTAGCCGTCCGGGGAAGCCACCAATGAGCCTGGAAGCCCTGGTCTTTGATGTTGACGGGACGCTTGCCGATACGGAGGAGACGCACCGGCAGGCGTTCAATTTTGCTTTCCTGCAACTCGAGCTGGGTTGGGAGTGGGACCGCGAGCTCTATCGCGACCTGCTGCGCACGTCCGGCGGCAAGGAGCGCGTCGAGTCGTACATCGATACCCTTAGGGTTGCACCGGCGGAGAGGGCGCGGCTCAAGCAGCTGGTTCCGGGGATCCACCGCACCAAGACGCGGCTCCATGGCGAACTGATTGCCGACGGCCGCTCGCCGCTGCGTCCGGGCGTGGGGCGGCTGCTGCGCGAAGCCCGCGGCGCGGGGCTCAAGTTGGCGATCGCCTCGACCACGACGGCTGCAAACGTGCAGGCACTCATCCGCCGGCACCTCGGTGGCACCGGGTTTGGCCGGTTCGATGTGATCGCCTGCGGCGATCAGGTGAGCGCAAAGAAGCCGGCCCCGGACATCTACGGCCTGGTGCTCGCGAGCCTTGGCCTTCCCGCTGCGGCATGCGCGGCATTCGAGGACTCCGCGAACGGGCTGCGGGCGGCGAAGGCGGCCGGGATTTTCACTATTGTCACGCCAACGCCGTGGACCGCGGGCCAGGATTTCACCGGCGCCGACTTGCGGTTAAGCCACCTGGGCGACCCCGACCAGCCGCTTCCTGCCGCCGAGCGCGACCGGATCGGCGGCCCGTGGCTTGGCCTCGCCCAGCTCGAGGCGCTGCACGCACGCAGGTTGCGCGCGGCGGAACTGCAGGAGAACTGACATGAGCCTACTCGAAAAAACGCTCACCGAGTTCATTATCGAGGAGCAGCGCAAGGCGCGGGGCGCCACCGGCGGGTTCACCGCGCTGCTCAACGACATCTGCCTTGCCTGCAAGCGCATTGCTTATCTGGTGGGCAAGGGCGCGCTCGCGGAGGCTCTCGGCGGCGCCGGCAGCGACAACGCGCAGGGCGAAGCGCAGATGACGCTCGACGTGCTGGCGAACGATATTTTTCTGCGTACCAATGAATGGGGCGGCCACCTCGCCGCGATGGTGTCGGAGGAACTGGAGCAGCCCTATCTTATCCCGGCGCAATACCCGCGCGGCCGCTACCTGCTGGTGTTCGACCCGCTGGATGGGTCCTCCAACATCGACGTCAACGTATCGGTCGGCTCGATCTTTTCCGTGCTGCGCTGCGCAGACGGGGTGGTCGACCCCGCGGCGGCGGATTTCTTCCAGCCCGGCGTGCAGCAGGTTTGCGCCGGCTATGCGATCTACGGCCCGACCACCATGCTGGTGCTGACGCTCGGGCGCGGCGTGCACGGCTTTACGCTCGACCGCGAGATCGGCGAATTCGTCCTCACTCACCCCGACCTGCGCGTGCCCGAAGATACCCGCGAGTTCGCGATCAACGCTTCGAACTCGCGCTTCTGGGAGCCGGCGGTCAAACGCTACGTCGATGAATGCCTCGCCGGCAAGGCCGGCCCGCGCGGCAAGGACTTCAACATGCGCTGGGTCGCCTCGCTGGTAGCCGAGACGCATCGCATTCTGCTGCGCGGCGGCATGTTCATGTATCCGCGCGACAGCCGCGACCCGGCCAGCCCCGGCCGGCTGCGGCTGCTCTACGAGGCGAACCCGATCGGGCTTATCATCGAGCAGGCCGGCGGCCGCGCCAGCACCGGGCTCGCGCCGGTCCTCGAGGTCAACCCCGACGGCCTGCACCAGCGCATTGGCTTCATGTTCGGGTCGCGGCACGAAGTCGAGCGGCTGGAGCAATACCACCGCGACTACAACCAGCGCGAATACGATGCGCCGCTGTTCGGATCGCGCGGACTGTTCCGCGCGCCGGCGTGAGCTTACCCGAGAGAACCCAGATGTCCGCCAAGCATCCCATTATCGCCATCACCGGGTCCTCGGGAGCCGGCACCACCTCGGTGTCGCGCATTTTCGAGCAGATCTTCCGGCGCGAAGGCGTGCAGGCCGCATTCATCGAGGGTGATGCGTTCCACCGTTATGACCGCACCGAGATGAAACAGAAGATGGACGAGGAGTCCGCCCGCGGCAACCACAATTTCAGCCATTTCGGGCCCGAGGCGAACCTGTTCGAAGAACTTGAGCAGTTGTTCCGGCAGTATGCGGCTGATGGGCGTGGACGCAACCGCAAGTACCTTCACAATGACGAAGAGGCAGCGCCCTATGGCCAGAAATCCGGCACCTTTACGCCATGGGAGGAATTGCCCGCGAACACCGACCTGCTGTTCTACGAAGGCCTGCACGGCGCGGTGGTGACCGACCAGGTCGATATCGCGCAGCACGCGGACCTGCTGATTGGCGTGGTGCCGGTGATCAATCTCGAGTGGATCCAGAAGATCCACCGCGACCGCGCCGCGCGCCGCTACACCACCGAGGCGGTGACCGCCACGATCCTCAGGCGCATGCCTGATTACGTGAATTTCATCTGTTCGCAATTCGAGCGTACCCACATCAATTTCCAGCGCGTGCCGGTGGTCGATACTTCCAACCCGTTTATCGCGCGCCACATCCCGACGCCGGACGAGAGCCTGCTGGTGGTGCGCTTCGCCAATCCGCGCGGCATCGACTTCCCGTACCTGCTATCGATGCTGCATGACTCGTTCATGTCGCGCCCCAACACCATCGTGACGCCGGGCGGCAAGATGGACCTCGCGATCCAGCTTATTTTTACGCCGATGATCTGGCGGCTGATGGACCGCAGGAAGCAGGCATTGGGACGCGGCTGACGGCAGGCGCGGCTTCAGGTCAAACCAAACAGGGAGTATAAGAGGCATGGCACTCATCGCGTTGCGGCAATTGCTCGATCACGCCGCCGAGCACGGCTACGGCGTGCCGGCGTTCAACGTCAACAATCTGGAGCAGATCCAGGCGGTGATGCAGGCCGCCGACGCCTGCGCGAGTCCGGTGATCCTGCAGGGTTCGGCCGGCGCGCGCAAGTATGCGGGCGAAGCGTTCCTGCGCCATCTGGTGCTCGCCGCGGTCGAGGCCTATCCGCATATTCCGGTGGTGATGCACCAGGATCATGGCGCGAACCCTGCGGTGTGCCAGCGCTCGATCCGCTCCGGCTTCACCAGCGTAATGATGGACGGCTCCCTCAAGGCCGACATGAAGACGCCGGCGCCGTACGATTACAACGTCGAGGTGACGCAACGCGTGGTCGAAATGGCCCACGCGGTGGGCGTCTCGGTCGAGGGCGAGCTGGGCTGCCTCGGGTCGCTGGAATCCGGCACCGCCGGCGAGGAAGACGGCTCCGGCGCCGAAGGCACGCTCGCGCGCGACCAATTGTTGACCGATCCCGAGCAGGCGGCCGATTTCGTCGGCCGCACCGGCGTCGATGCGCTGGCAATCGCGATCGGCACTTCGCACGGCGCCTACAAATTCAGCCGCAAACCGACCGGCGACATCCTCGCGATCGATCGCATCAAGGCCATCCATGCGCGCATTCCCGACACCCACCTCGTGATGCACGGCTCGAGCAGCGTGCCGCAAGAGTGGCTCGACGTGATCCGCCGCCACGGCGGTGAAATCAAGGAGACCTACGGCGTGCCGGTCGAGGAAATCCAGCTCGGCATCCGGCACGGCGTGCGCAAGATCAACATCGACACCGATATCCGGCTCGCGATGACCGGCGCGATGCGCCGGCGCATGATGACCGACAAGACTGAATTCGACCCGCGCAAGTTCCTCAAGGACGCGACCGAGGCCGCGCGCGGCATCTGCAAGGCGCGCTTCGTGGCGTTCGGCTGCGCCGGCCAGGCGCCGCGCATCAAGCCAGTAAGCCTGGACCGCCTTGCCGAGCAATATAGCGACGGCTCGCTGCGCGAAACAGTAAACTGAACCCGTCAGGATTATCGAATGGGCTCCCGCCTCGAACTCTCCAACGCGATTCGTGCGCTCGCGATGGACGCCGTGCAACAAGCCAACTCCGGCCATCCCGGCATGCCGATGGGCATGGCGGAAATCGCGGAAGTGCTGTGGAACCATCACCTGCGCCATAATCCCGCCAACCCGCAGTGGTTCGACCGCGACCGTTTCGTGCTGTCGAACGGCCACGGTTCGATGCTGCTGTATGCGCTGCTGCATCTTAGCGGCTACGACTTGCCGCTGGCCGAAATCAGGCGCTTCCGCCAGCTGCACTCGAAAACGCCCGGCCACCCCGAACACGGCTGTGCGCCGGGGGTGGAGACCACCACGGGTCCGCTCGGGCAGGGACTGGCCAATGCGGTGGGCATGGCGCTCGCGGAGCGGATGCTTGCCGCGGAGTTCAATCGCGGCAGCCTCGATATCGTCAATCATTACACCTGGGTGTTCGTTGGCGACGGCTGTCTGATGGAAGGCATTTCGCACGAAGCGTGCTCGCTCGCCGGCACCTTGGGCTTGGGGAAACTGGTCGCCGTCTACGACGACAACGGCATCTCAATTGACGGACAGGTCAAAGGCTGGTTCGCGGACGACACGCCGAAGCGCTTTGAAGCCTATGGCTGGCAGGTGATTCCTGATGTGGATGGGCACGATTTTGAGGCTCTGGAGCAAGCGTTTACCCGTGCCAAGGCGCAGACGGGGAAGCCGACGCTGATCTGCTGCAAGACGGTGATCGGCAAGGGGGCGCCCACGCGCGCCGGTACCGCCAAGGCGCACGGCGAGGCGCTCGGCGCGGGCGAAGTGGCCGCGACTCGCGCCAGCATCGGCTGGAACCATGCGCCGTTCGACGTGCCTGCATCGGTGTATGCCGGCTGGGACGCGCGCGCCAAGGGTGCCGCGCTCGAAGGCGAGTGGAACCAGAAGTTTTCCGCTTATGAAAAAATGCACCCGCAGCTCGCTGGCGAATTCAACCGCCGCATGACGAGCGAGTTGCCGGCCAACTGGCGCGCGCACTGCGGCGCATTCATCGCCGCGGTAAACGGGAAAGCCGAAACCATCGCCACGCGCAAAGCATCGCAAAACGCAATCGAGGCGCTGGCACCGGTGCTGCCCGAGCTGGTCGGTGGCTCAGCCGATTTGACCGGCTCCAACCTCACCAACTGGTCGGGCTCAAAAGCGATTGGCCGCGAGACGGGCGGCAACTATCTTCATTTTGGCGTGCGTGAATTCGGCATGGCGGGAATCACCAACGGCATGAGCCTGCACGGTGGACTGATTCCGTATGCGGGCACGTTTCTGGTGTTTTCCGATTACGCGCGTAATGCGCTGCGGGTCGCGGCGCTGATGAAAATCCGCGCGATTTTCGTATTTACGCACGACTCCATCGGGCTGGGCGAAGACGGGCCGACACACCAGCCCGTCGAGCACGCCGCAGCGTTGCGCATCATCCCCAACATGGACGTGTGGCGGCCGTGCGACACGGTCGAAGCGGCGGTGGCGTGGATCGCGGCGATCGAGCGCAGGGACGGCCCGACGAGCCTGCTGTTGTCGCGCCAGAACCTGCCTTTCCAGCAGCGCGCCCTCGGGCAGATCGAGGCGATTGCGCGCGGCGGCTACGTGCTGGTGGAAGCACCGGGCAAGCCGCAATGCGTGATCATTGCCACCGGCTCGGAAGTGCCGCTCGCGCTCGGTGCGCAGCAGGCGCTCGCCGCGCGGGGCGTCGCGGTGCGCGTGGTGTCGATGCCATCGACCAATGTATTCGACCGCCAGGACCCGGCGTGGCGCGAGTCCGTGCTGCCACGGGGTGTGCCGCGGGTGGCGGTGGAAGCCGGTGTGACCGGCTTTTGGCGCAAATACGTCGGCGCAGCTGACGACCCCAAGGGCGCCGTGGTCGGCATCGACCGTTACGGCGAATCGGCGCCGGCCGGAGAGCTGTTCAAGTATTTCGGCTTTAGCGTCGACAACGTGGTGACGACCGTGCACAGCGTTTTGTAGGGGGCGCGCGAGACGGGCATAACGCATGCTCGTTGGCGTTGCAGCTGTGACCGGGAAGCGGGGACACGTTTGATATTGATCAATCCGCGCCGGGGTAGGGCTTGGCGGGGTGGGTGTTGGCGGTAAAATAGCGTTCTTTCGGATTTCAAGGAGCTTCGGGCATGACTATTCGCGTTGCTATCAATGGCTACGGCCGCATCGGGCGCAACGTCATGCGCGCGCATTATGAGTCGGGCAAGAAGTACGACCTGCAGATCGTCGCGATCAACGACCTCGGCAATGCCGAGACCAACGCGCACCTGACGCGTTACGATACTGCGCACGGCAAATTCAACGGCACGGTCGCGGTCGATGGTGAATTCATGGTCGTCAATGGCGACCGCATCCAAGTGCTGGCGCAACGCAATCCGGCCGAATTGCCGTGGGGCGCGCTCGGCGTTGACGTGGTGCTCGAATGCACGGGGCTTTTCACCAGCAAGGAAAAAGCCGGCGCTCACCTCAAGGGTGGCGCCAGAAAAGTAATCATCTCGGCGCCCGGCGGCAAGGACATCGACGCGACGGTGGTCTACGGCGTCAACCACCAGAGTCTCAAGGCAAGCCACACCGTGATCTCGAACGCCTCCTGCACCACCAACTGTCTGGCGCCGGTGGTTAAGGTGTTGCACGAAAAAATTGGCGTCGTGCACGGCCTGATGACGACGGTGCACGCCTACACCAACGACCAGGTGCTGACCGACGTCTATCACGAAGACCTGCGCCGCGCGCGCTCGGCAACGATGTCGATGATCCCGACCAAGACCGGCGCTGCCGCTGCGGTCGGGCTGGTGCTGCCGGAATTGAACGGCAAGCTCGACGGATTTGCGGTGCGCGTGCCGACCATCAATGTGTCGCTGGTCGACCTCGTCTTCACGGCCGCGCGCGCGACCAGCGTCGAGGAAGTCAACGCAGTGATGAAAGCGGCAGCCGCCGGCGAATTAAAAGGCGTGCTCGAATACAACCAGGGACCGCTGGTGTCGGTCGATTTCAACCATAATCCGGCTTCCAGTATTTTCGATGCGACCCTGACCAAAGTCACCGGAGCCACGCTGGTCAAGGCCCTGGCGTGGTACGACAATGAATGGGGCTTTTCCAACCGCATGCTCGACGTCACGGTCGCGCTGATGAATGCAAAGTAACGGGGAGGCGCGAAGAGCACTCATGTTTCGCCTGATGCCTCGCGCCTGACGCCTCGCGCTTCATCCGATGAACGTAATTCGAATGACCGACCTGAACCTCGCCGGCAAGCGGGTGTTCATCCGCGCCGACCTCAACGTGCCACAGGATGCGACCGGCCGGATAACCGACGACACGCGCATCCGCGCTTCGGTGCCGGCGATTCGTTACGCGCTCGACGCCGGCGCGGCGGTGATGGTGACCTCGCACCTCGGACGCCCGACCGAAGGCGAAGTCAAACCCGCAGACTCGCTGGCGCCGATTGCGCGACGGCTGTCCGAACTGCTCGCGATGCCGGTCCCGCTCCAGCGTGACTGGGTCAGTGCAGTCGACGTCAAGCCGGGAGCGGTGGTGATGCTCGAGAATTGCCGCTGTAATAAAGGCGAGAAAAAGAACGACGACGCACTCGCCAGGAAAATGGCCGCGCTGTGCGACATCTATGTCAACGACGCATTTGGCACCGCGCACCGTGCCGAGGCGACCACTCACGGCATCGCCCGGTACGCGCCGGTTGCGTGCGCCGGCCCACTGCTGGCGGCCGAGCTTGATGCGCTCGGCAAGGCGTTGCGGCAGCCGCGGCGGCCGCTTATTGCGATTGTCGCGGGTTCCAAGGTTTCGACCAAGCTGACCATCCTGAAATCGCTTGCAGCAAAGGTCGACCGGCTGATCGTGGGCGGCGGCATTGCGAATACTTTCATCCTCGCCGCTGGCTATGCGATCGGCAAGTCGCTTGCCGAGGCCGAGTTGGCGCAGCAAGCGCGGGACATCATCGCCACCGCGAAGGGCCAAGGCGGCGAGGTGCCGATCCCCGTCGATGTGGTGTGCGCAAAACAGATTGCAGCCGACGCGGTTGCAACCACCAAACCGGTATCTGAAGTTGCCCCCGATGACCTGATCCTCGACATTGGCCCCAGGACGGCGGCCGAGCTCGCGGAAATAATCGCGCAGGCCGGCACCATCGTATGGAACGGGCCAGTCGGCGTATTCGAATACGATCAGTTCGGCGCCGGAACGGCCTGCATCGCGCGCGCCATCGCCAAATCGAAAGCTTTTTCGATCGCCGGCGGCGGCGATACGCTCGCGGCCATCGCCAAGTATGGCGTCACCGACAAAGTTTCGTACATCTCAACCGGCGGCGGCGCATTCCTGGAATTTCTCGAGGGCAAACCGCTGCCGGCGGTCGAAATCCTCGAGCAGCGCGCGCATTAACGCGACCCCTGATTTGATGCCCCGCCGCACCAAGATCGTCGCCACGCTCGGCCCTGCGTCAAGCGACAAGCGGACGCTCACCCGCATGATCGAAGCGGGTCTTGACGTGGTGCGAATGAATTTTTCCCATGGGACAGAGAGGGAACATGTCGAGCGCGTCGAGCTGGTGCGCGCGTTGGCGCGCAAAGCCGGCCGCTCGATCGGGGTGCTGGTCGATCTGCAGGGCCCCAAGATTCGCATCGGCCGCTTCGAGCACGACCGCGTCACGCTCAGCACGGGGGATAAATTCGTGCTCGACGCCGAGTGCAAGCTCGGCGACGCGGGCCGCATCGGACTCGATTACCAGAATCTGCCGCAGGATGTCTCGCCCGGCGACACGCTGCTGCTCGACGACGGACGCATCGTGCTCGGGGTGGTTGAGGTCAACGGCCCGCGCATTTTCTGCCTGGTCGAGCAGGGCGGCGAGCTGTCGAACAACAAGGGCATCAACCGCAAGGGTGGCGGGCTGACTGCGCCGGCGCTTACCGCGAAGGACGTTCAGGACATCAAGACCGCGGCGCAACTGAAGGCGGATTTCCTCGCGGTTTCGTTCCCGCGCTCGGGCGCCGATATTCAGTGGGCGCGCGACCTGATGCTGAAGGCCGGTGGCAAAAGCATGATCTGTGCCAAGATCGAGCGCGCCGAGGCGGTTCCCGCGCTGGCGGAAATCCTCGATGCCTCGGACCTGGTGATGGTCGCGCGAGGCGATCTCGCGGTTGAGATCGGTGACGCCGCGGTCCCTGCGCTGCAGAAACGCATGATCCGCATGGCGCGCGACCGCAACAAGCTGGTGATCACGGCGACGCAGATGATGGAGTCGATGATCAGCAACCCGATTCCGACGCGCGCCGAAGTATCCGATGTTGCCAATGCGGTGCTCGACGGCACGGACGCGGTGATGCTGTCGGCCGAAACCGCGACCGGCAAATATCCGGTCGAGACCATTGCGGCGATGGCGCGCGTCTGCCTGGAAGCCGAAAAAGACGAGGCTTTTATTGCCGAACGGCGGCGCGACGAGCCGCCGGCGGGGCTCGAGGAGGCGATCGCGCGCGCGACGATTTTCACTGCCAACAGCCTGAATATCAAGGCCATCGCGGCGATGACGCAGAGCGGCAAGACCGTGTTGTTGATGTCGCGCATGAATTCATACGTGCCGATCTATGCGTTGTCATCCGTGGTCGAAACGCGACGCCGCGTAACCTTGTTCCGCGGCGTCTACCCGGTCAAGTTCAAGGGCGCGCGCAACCCCGAACGCGCGTTGTACATGGCGGAAGATGAACTGCTCAAGCGCGGCGCGGTCAACCATGGCGACTACATTATCCTGACGATCGGCGAGCCGTTCGGCAAGGCCGGCGGCACGAATACCATGAAGATTGTCAAAGTCGGCGAGCATCGGCGCTCATGAGGCCCGCCGATTTTGGAATGGCGCTAAAATGATCCCTCTCCCCCGTCCTGACACCACTCACGTAATCCAGCAGGAGACCAACATGTTTGAACGCGAACTCGCCGCGACTGCGGCAGCCATGGTTGCCCCGGGCAAAGGCATACTGGCGATCGACGAATCCGGCGGCACGATCAAGAAGCGTTTTGACTCGATCGGTATCGAATCCAAAGTCGAAACCCGCCGCGCTTATCGTGACCTGTTGATCACCGCCGACGGCTTGTCGCAATTCATCAGCGGCATGATTCTGTATGACGAAACCATCCGCCAGGCAGCGCAGGACGGTACCCCGTTTGTCGGCGTGCTGAAGAAAAACGGCATCCTTGCCGGCATCAAGGTCGATGCCGGCGCGAAAAACCTCGCCGGTGCGCCCGGCGAATCCGTGACCGAGGGCCTCGACGGGTTGCGCGAGCGGCTGGCTGAATACAAGAAGCTGGGCGCGAGTTTTGCCAAGTGGCGCGCGGTCATCACGATCGGCAAGGACATGCCGAGCGCCTATTGCATCGAGACCAACGCCCATGCGCTGGCGCGCTACGCGGCGCTGTGCCAGGAGGCCGGCATCGTGCCGATCGTCGAGCCCGAGGTGCTGATGGACGGCGAGCACACGCTCGCGCGCAGCCTGGAGGTCACCGAGAATACGCTGCGCGCGGTATTCCAAGCGCTCTCCCAACAGCGCGTGCGGCTGGAGCACACCATCCTCAAGGCCAGCATGGTAATCGCCGCCAAGGGCTGCCCGCAGCAAGCTACGGTGCAGCAGGTCGCGGAGGCCACGCTACTCTGCCTCAAACGCACCGTTCCGGCTGCCCTTCCCGGCATCGTGTTCCTGTCGGGCGGCCAGAGCGACGCGCTCGCAACGGCCCACCTGAATGCAATGAACGCGACCGGCGCGGCGCTGCCGTGGCCACTGTCGTTTTCCTATGGCCGCGCGCTCCAGGCCCCCGCCCTCAAGGCGTGGCAAGGCCAGCCCGGGAACGTGCCGGCGGCGCAAAAAGCCCTGTTTCACCGCTCGAAAATGAACAGCGTCGCCTGTTCTGGCCGCTACCGGCCGGAACAGGAAAAAGAGGCCCGTAGCGCCTGATGGAGACCTTTAGCGGGACCACATTGGGCCCCGCGAGCTATGCCGCCCTGTAGTAGACTTGCAAGGATACGCGTAGCATCTATACTAGACACCGCGCAAGATTGCGGGTACAGGCTACGTTGTTGCCCAGCCACGAGGCAAATATCGTGGCGATCGATAGGAGGTAGCAATGGAACAACCTTTGAATCCGAACATAGTGCCGGTAGGTCCGGGCGGGGCGTTGGGTCATCTTGGCCGGATGATCGTGATGCTTTGCACCGGCGGTTTCGCGTTTCCCAACGCATTTGTCGAAGGGATGGATTGCACCGCCATCCAGAAAGTATCCCAGGGCACGCTCTACGACAAGAAGAAGATATAACAATCAACAATCGGCTTCCGCAAGCCTTAGGCGCCGGTTCAGGATGGACCGCGCCGCCTGCTTCGGCCGCTACCGGCCGGAGCTGAAAAATGGGGTCTGCAGCGCCTGATTTTGGGGCTGCGGCAGGCTAGTAGCAAGATGCCAAAAAACAGGATATGATGCCCGGCAATCAACGGCGCCCCGGCGATCTGCGGGTGCGACGAACAAAAGAATTTGCATAATCGTCTGGAGGTGGATTCATGGCATTTCACGACCGTGACCGGAAGGACTTCAACGCCGGGATCATGTACGTTGCGATCGGTGCGTTTTTCGGGGGTTTCGCGACGAACTATCCGATGGGGACGGCAGTCCGGATGGGACCTGCTTATTTCCCGAGCTTACTCGGCATTCTGTTGGCAGCGCTGGGGATGATACTCGTGTTCCGCTCGTTTTTCATGCACGGCGGCGAACTTCCGAGCAAAACCCATTGGCGGCCGCTGGGTTTCATCCTCGGCGCCGCATGCCTGTTCGGGTTCTTGATCGGCCCTGCCGGGTTGGTCGTCGCATCTGCGGTGATGATGATCGTGGGCTCGTTTGGCGGCTGGGATTTCAAGTGGAAAGAGCAGATTATCAGCGCTATATTCATGACGGCCGCTTGCGTAGGGATCTTCTACTTCGGGCTGGGATTGCCTTTCAAGCTGTTTCCGTGGTCTTGAGCAGCCAACTTTAAGGAGCGATTGCGCCATGGATTTCGCCGCGTTATACCAACACCTGCTGCTCGGCTTCACGGTTGCGCTGTCCGCGCAGAACCTGATTTACTGTTTCATCGGCTGCCTGCTCGGCACGCTGATCGGCGTGCTGCCCGGCATCGGGCCGGTGGCGACGATCGCGATGCTGCTGCCGATCACTTTCAACCTGCCGCCGACGCCGGCGCTGATCATGCTCGCGGGCATTTACTACGGCGCGAGCTACGGTGGTTCGACCACCGCGATTCTGGTCAACCTGCCCGGCGAGTCCTCGTCGGTGGTGACCATGCTGGACGGCTACCAGATGGGCAGGCAGGGCCGCGCCGGACCCGCTTTGGCGATCGCGGCGATCGGTTCGTTCTTCGCCGGCACCATCGGCACGATCCTGATCGCGCTGTTCGGCCCGCCGCTCGCGGAACTCGCGTTCCAGTTCGGCGCCGCCGAATATTTCTCGATGATGGTGCTCGGTCTCATATCCGCGGTGGTGCTGGCGAGCGGCTCGCTGATCAAGGCGATCGGCATGATCCTCGTCGGGTTGCTGTCAGGCATCGTCGGCACCGACGTCAACTCGGGGATCGCGCGCTACAGCTTCGGCATCTCGGAACTGTCCGACGGCATCGGCTTCGTTTCGGTGGCGATGGGCATGTTTGGTTTTGGCGAGATCATCAGCAACCTGGGGTTGTCGGGCGAGACTCGCAGTACCGACGTATCCAAGGTGCACAGCCTGATGCCGACCCACGACGACATCAGGATGTCGATCGGGCCGATCCTCCGCGGCACCGCGATCGGCACCGTGTTCGGTATCCTGCCGGGGGCGCACACGGTGATAGCGGCGTTCTCCTCGTATACGCTCGAGAAAAAATTGGCCAAGGATCCGACGCGCTTCGGCAGAGGTGCAATCGAGGGCGTCGCGGGTCCTGAATCGGCCAACAATGCCGCGGCGCAAACCTGCTTCATTCCGCTGCTGACGCTCGGCATCCCGACCGGCGCGGTGATGGCGCTGATGGTGGGCGCGATGACGATCCAGGGCATCGCGCCCGGACCGCAGGTGATGACCCAGAAGCCCGATCTGTTCTGGGGCATGATCGCGTCGATGTGGATCGGCAACGGCATGCTGGTGATCCTCAACCTGCCGATGATCGGGATGTGGGTGCAGTTCCTGAAGATACCGTACCGCTTGCTGTTCCCGGGCATCCTGCTGTTCATCGCGATCGGCGCGTTCTCGATCAACAACTCCTCCTTTGAAGTCTACGTGGCGGCGATCTTCGGTTACTTCGGCTATTACGGCATGAAGTGGGGCTGCGAGGCTGCGCCGTTGATATTGGGGTTCGTGTTGGGGCCGCTGATGGAAGAAAACCTGCGCCGCGCCATGCTGATCTCGCGCGGCGACCCGAGCGTGTTCTTCACCCGCCCGATCAGCTTGGGCATGCTGTTGGTAGCCTTTGCGCTGCTGCTCATGGTCATATTGCCGCAGTTCCGGCAGAAGCGCGCGATACTCGAAGAAGCTAACGACTGAGCGGTTCGCGCACAGCAACACTCAAACTTGCCCCGGACGGCCTCCGGGGCAATTTTTTGCCGCGCGCCGCGTAGGGTGGTCCACCGCCTGAGATGCGGCGCCGCTGCCGCAAACGACGGAATCCGAAGGGGTCCACGCAGTGTCATTTGACGATCTGCTGAAGCAATTGCGCGAGCGT
>Ga0080064_1001171_pt1 | contig 56685 bp, 47 predicted proteins | sample Subgrocontami54m_FD_69260 | JGI IMG/M metagenome (GOLD analysis project Ga0080064, IMG submission 69260) | Subsurface groundwater microbial communities from S. Glens Falls, New York, USA - GMW46 contaminated, 5.4 m (SPADES assembly) (version 2) ...
TCAAGGGCGCGATCAAACCCCACTCGGCATCGGTCGTATCGCTTGCGTAGCGCAACCCGTCGCGCCGATAGTGTCGGCGAGTGATCTCAGTCCAGGCCATCGTGAACCCCACCGTTTGTGTCGCAACAACGATGGAATCACAACCTGTTGAGATCACTCAACTCTTTTTCAGTCAGGCTCTTAGAGACTATGCGCGAATATGTATTGACATTCAGTGCATCCCGAATCAACGACAATATCGAGGGGTACAGAGAAAACTTGGTACGAGAACCCACACCGTCGAAACCAGATTCGAGGGCGGGCTCGAAGAATTTCAGCTGCGCTTCCGGCAGTGGCTGTCAACCCAGCCACCGGAGCTTCGCATAGTCCTGGATTTTACAGGATGGCGCTCCCCGAAAGGGCTGGATAGTGATGCAGAGAAATCTTCCACCATTCGTGCCGAGCCCTCTTTTCACCCTTTCCTGCCAGCCTCTCTCCAATACCTCGATGTTCTCTCGCGCGGCGACAGGCCACCGATCGACCTCAGTGAGCAGCCAATCAGCACGATTTTTGAGCGGCGCACCTCAGATGCGTTTCGTTGCCTGGGCTTTGATATTTCTCAATTGGGCCAAGGTACGGGCAGGAATGCGGATGTCTTGGCTCTTGCCCAGAAGGAACGCTTTGCGATCATCATCGACGCAAAGGTCCGTTCGGCGGGCTATGTCCTAGGGACCGAGGACCGCAAGTTCTTGGAGTATGCCCGAAGCCACGGCGCAGAACTACAGCGCAAGGGGTTCGAGAGACTATACTTCGTTGTTGTCGGACCGTCGTTCAAAGAAGGCGATCGGAAGAAGTTGATGGATGCTCTATCAGAATCCCCCATCCGAAGCGCCACATTGCTCACGGCGGCGGACCTAATGCGCTTGGTCGAGGAGAGTATCCGCGATCGAAGCAAGTTTTCCCTCTTGGATTTCGAACGTCGGATTTTTGCATCCTAAATACCTCGTCGTCATCTAATCTAGGTTGCAATATGTTTGGTTGTAACCCTGCCTCTTGAGCCAACTCAGTATAGCCATCTTTCCAAAAATGAAAATTGACCTGAGCTTCAGTGATTTTGCACTTCTCCTGAAAGAGGTCCTTGCCTGGAGTTTTGCCATCATTTTTTGCTGCGCAGGCGCGAAATAAATCGATGATATCTTCTCGACTGTGCGGTTGGGTAGATGTCTTGTTGGACCTGCTCATCGCTTGTGATCTCAAATCGCGATCGTGGCCTCCATCGCATTGATAGTAATTGATAGGGAGGCCGCTGGTCTTCTCTAATCCGCAAGTCCCATGACGAAAGCCAAAGCCGCGTTAAGTCGCGCAATGTCCCCGGCGGCAAGCCGACCGATCGACTGACCGATCCGGTGACGCCTAATCGCAATCGGTTTGTCGACCATGACCTGCGAGCGGATGCGCAGACCGTTGGCCGAGCTTGGCTCGATCGTCACGCGAAAATCCAGATCGTCTATCAGAAGTGATGTCATCTGGCAGATCACCACCGAGGTGTGGATCTCTGGAAATGCGTCCGACTGGACGATCACTGCCGGCCGCGGCTTGCCGTAGTCGCCGGGCGCCGCGACGGCGACCACGTCACCACGGCGTATCGGCATCGAACTCGGAGACGGCTTCGATCCACTCCATTGCCTCGCGTTCGTCGTCCGGATTCAGACGAGCGACCTGTTCCGCGATGCGCTTGCGTACCTCCTCGGAGCGGGCGTCGGCAACGACCAGCCTCAACTCGCGCAGACCCTTAATGCGCCGCCGATCGCGCATCGTCCTCATTCTTTGTGCAGGCGCCGGCATAGTGCGTTCCTCGATTGGCGCGCCGCTACTGTAACGCGTTACACGGAAAAATGACAAGACCCTTACCTATTCCGCCAATCCGGCCGGCGCTTTTCGGCGAAGGCCTTGGGACCTTCGATGTAGTCCTCGCTGCCGATATTGGCGGCCACCGCCGGGTAGGTCGTGGTCATCGCCGCTTCGAGGGTCGGCTCGTCGAGGCTGCGATAGACCGATTGCTTCGACGCGCGGATCGCCATCGGCGAGCATTCGAGGATCAGCGCCGCCCAGCGCTTGGCCGCCGCCAAGGCTTCGCCGACCGGCACCACCTCGTTGACGAAGCCGAGCGTCTGGCCCTCGCCGGCCGAGACGCGGCGGCCGGTCAATATCATCCCCAGCGCCTGCTTTTCCCCGATCATGCGCGGCAATCGGTGGACCCCGCTGCCGGCGATCAGCCCGACCCGCGGCTCGGGCAGGGCAAAGACCGCGTTTTCAGCCGCGACGATGATGTCGCAGGCGAGCGCGGTCTCGAACCCGCCGCCCATGGCGACGCCGTTGACCGCGGCGATCAGCGGCTTGTCGAGGTCGAAGCGGTGCGACAGCCCGGCGAACCCGGTCTTGGGCCGCGGCCCGCGCCGTCCGGCGGCTTGCACCTTGAGGTCGTTGCCGGCCGAGAACGCGCGCTCGCCGGTGCCGGTGATGATGCCGACCCATAGATCGGGGCTTTCGGCGAACTCGTTCCAGACCTGGTCGAATTCCCAATGCGCCTCGCTGTGCAACGCGTTCAATACCTCGGGCCGGTTGATCGTGACGATTCGCACGCGGCCTTCGTCCTCGACGCGGCAATAGCGGTAATCGGCCATCGGGTACGCCTCCGGAACCTTCGCTGGGATATGGCACCCATGATCCGTCGCCGAACGACCGGGCACAATCGGCAATTCGGGGATGCCCGGTCAGCGAGACAGTTCGTCGACGATCGCCGAGACCAATGGCTTCATGAAATAGGCGCCGCGCGGTGTGATCGCGACATCGAGGCCGCGCTTGGCGATGGCCTCGGCGACCACCGGTCCGACCGCCGCGATCCGGGTGCGGCGCAGTCCGGCGTCCAATTCGCGCTGCCGATCGGCCGATTTGGCGACGTCGAACAGCCGGCGCAGTTGCGGCGAGCTGGTAAACGCGATCACGTCGATCCGCCCCTCGGCCAGCGCGCCGATCAGATCGCCGATCCTGCGGTCGTCGGCATCGGAAGCGTAGGCATAGGGCACCACCGCATCGGGGTCGGCGCCGGCGCCGCGCAGAAACTCGATCAGTTTCGTGTTGGGATTGTCGGGATAGAGCTGCACTCCGACGCGGCGACCGCGCAGATTGTACTGGGACAATGTCGCGATGACCCCATCGGTGGTCGGCTCGACCGCGCGCAGGTCCTCCTTCAGCCCCAGCTCGCGCAAGGCCCTTCCGGGTTTCGGGCCGCGGATCAATTTGCGCGGCGTCTGTAGCGAGGCGACGAAGGCTGGGCCGACGCCCTGGCGCTCGGCGATCCCGTAGAGCCGCCGCAGCCCCTCGCCGGTCAGCAGGATCAGATCGTCGAACGGCGTCGCGATCGAGCGGTCGATCCAGCCGCGCACCGGCGCCGGGTCGGGCGCGTCGAGGATCGCCACCAGCGGGCAGCGCACCGTCTCCGCGCCATGCGCTTCGAGCATATGGGCGAGGCGGTCGAGCTCGCGATGCTCGGGTAGGGCGATCCGCTTGCCGGTGAGCGGACCTGTCGTCACCGGCCATCCTTCCATAGATCATCCTTGCCAGCGCGGCGAAGCAATCTCGGGGCCGACAGAGCCTGCTTACCGATGAGATTGCTTCGTCGCCGTTCGGCGCCTCGCAACGACAACGCCTCGGGTGGTCAGGCCATCGCCGGCTCGGCGATCTTGGCCTTGCTGAACGCCGGCATTACCTCGGTGGCGAAGCGTTCGAGCTGTTCGAGGCAGGCCGTTTTCGGCACGCCGACCGACAGGCTGACCGACACCCGATCGAGACCGGGGTAGCGTTTCTCGATCGCCTTCAAATGCTCGATGATCTGCTCCGGCGTGCCGCACAGCACGCCGCCCGCGTTGATCGCGTCCTCGATCCGGGGCAGTTTCGCGTTTGGCGCGCGGGTCGGGTCGCGCATGATCTCGATCTGCTCCTCACTGAGGGCGCGGACCAAGCGCAATTCGCCGAACATCTTCATGTTTTCTTCGTAGTACTTGCCCGCGAGGCGAATACCCTCTTCGCGGCTGTTGGCGATGTAGAAGTGAAAGCCAAAGCACATGCGCTCGCCGAGTTCGATGTGCTTGCCCTGCTTGGCGTGCGCTTCCTGCCAGGCCATCACCGTGTTGTGCATCGCGCCGCCCTCCGCCGAGCCGCCGCCGACCAGGCCCTGGATGCCGTGCTTGGCCATGAATTCCAACGCCCGCGCCGAGCCGCCCTGGATCGGCTGCCAGCATTCGACCGGCAGCCGCAACGGCCGCGGCACCAGGGTCAGATCCTTGAGGTCGTAGCCGCGATAGGGCACCCGGGCCGGAATAGTGTAGTTCTTGCCCTCGTGCGAGAACGACTCGTTGTTGAACGCCTTGAAGATGATGTCGACCGATTCCTCGAAGAGTTCGCGGTTGGCCGCCTGGTCGAGCAATGGCGAGCCGAAGGTCTCGACCTCGCGGGTATGATAGCCGCGTCCGACGCCAAAGGTGATGCGGCCGCCCGACAAGATGTCGGCCGTAGCGTAATCCTCGGCCAGCCGCAGCGGGTGCCACATCGGGCAGATGTTGAAGCCGCAGCCGATCTTGATCCGGCGGGTCATGTGCGTCAGGTGCAATGCCATCATCAGCACGTTGGGGATGCATTCGTAGCCTTCGCGCTGGAAATGATGCTCGGCCATCCAGAACGTGTCATAGCCCAGGCGGTCCATCAGCTGGGCCATCGACTGGGCCTTGTCGAACACGGTGGCGAGGTGTTCATTGGGAAAGCGCCGGTCGTTTACCGGGATGCCGCCGTAGCCGACATTGTCCATGTCGACATGGCCGGCGAACAGGCTGTCGAATTTGCTGATCATCTGCGCTCTCCGTCGCGATAGTAAGCCTTGCTTGCTATTGTGAACGCGCCGGGGCGCCCAGGTCAAACCCGCGGTCGGCATGAAGCCTATGCTGGAAACCGCGGTATCGACATGCGAGGCTGTGGCGTAGCATGCGCGGGGCCGCGGACCGCACCAGAGGAGGATGGCTGATGGGGTACAAGACGATTTCGGTCGACCGGATCGCCGGCGCGTTGGGCGCCGAGATTTCGGGGGTCGACCTGTCCCGTCCGGTCGGCGACGACATCATCGCCGAGATCCGCCAGGCCTTGATCGACAATTGCGTGGTCTTCTTCCGCGACCAGCACCTGTCGCCTGAGCAGCACCTTGCCTTCGGCCGGCGCTTTGGCGAATTGCAGGTGCATGATTTCGTCGACGGGATGGGCGACAACGAGGAAATCCTCGAAGTCCGCAAGGAGGAATACGAAACGCGCAATTTTGGCGGCGGCTGGCACACCGATGTCAGCTATCTCGAACGGCCGGCGCTCGGCTCGGTGCTGTACGCGCACGAGGTGCCGTCCGCCGGCGGCGACACGATGTTCGCCAATCAATACCTTGCCTATGAGACTTTGTCGGATGGGTTGAAGTCGCTGCTCGGTGGGATGCGCGCGATGCACAGCGCCCGCAAGTCCTATGGGCTCGGGGCACCGCGTCGCGCCGAGGAGGGCAAGACCTCGATGGGCATCCACTTCACCGACGCGGCGCATGCGGAAATCGACCATCCGGTGGTACGCACCCATGTCGAAAGCGGCAGGAAATGCCTCTATGTCCATGGCGGTTTCACCACGCGCTTCCAGGACATGACCGAGGAGGAAAGCGCGCCGTTGCTGCATTACCTCTACCAGCACGCGGTACGCCCTGAGTTCACCTGCCGCTTCCGCTGGGAGAAGGGGTCGATCGCGTTCTGGGACAATCGCTGCGTCCAGCACAACGCGATCAACGATTACAACGGCAGCCGGCGGCTCATGCACCGGGTCACGATCGAGGGCGAACGCCCGGTGTGATCGATGGCGGGGGAGGAGGCATCGCCAGCCTCCCCGCCAATCTCAGTTCGGCGTCCAGGTGATCGCGCGGATTTCGGTGAACTCGCGCGGCAATTTGGCCCAGGAATCGCCGGCATCCTCGCTGGCGTAGAGCTCGCCGTAATGGCTGCAGGCCAGCACCCGGTCCGGGTTCGCCTGATGGGTCGCGAACGACCAGATCGGCGAATTGGGTTCGACCGGCAGTTTCAGCATTTTCCAATGCTCGCCGCCATCGGTCGAGCGCTGGATAGCGCCGGTCTTACCGACCGCGCCGTCGCCGGTGGCGACGAACAGGGTCTTGGGGTCGTCGGCCTTCAACGCGAGCGAGCGGCAATAAGGCAGGTGGAAATGCCGCTCGACGCCGAGCCCGCGCCAGCTCTCGCCCCGGTCGGTGCTGGCGAAAATCTCGCGCGGGGTCGTCGTGAACACCGCCTTGGTCGCGGTCACGTTGACGGTCACGTCGTGGATGTCGGGATCGTCGACCCCGTTCTCGATCCGCGTCCAGGTCTCGCCGCCGTCGAGGCTGCGGCGCACCCCATCGACCTCGACCCCGGCCCAAACCACGCGATGGTCGGCGGGATCGACGGTCAGCGCGGTCACCCGCGGGATGCGTACATTCGGGCAATCCTCGGCCATGTCGACCTTGAGCTGCCGCCAGTGATTGCCGCCGTCGGTCGAGCGGAACAACGCCGCCGGTCTCGTGCCGGCGAAGATGATGTCCGGATCGGTCGGGTCGTACGCGATCTTCCACACGTGCAGCGCGTTCATCGGCGATTCCAGCCGCTCGAAGCTCTGCCCGCCATCGGTGCTGCGATAGATGCCGTCATCCGCGCCGGCGAGGATCGTGCGCGGCTCAGTCGGATGGACGGTCAGCCCGAACACCCGGCTCTCGCCCCATAGTCCCTTGCCGACTCGCCGCCAGCTCTCGCCGCCATCGGGGCTGAGCCAGGCGCCGCTGCCGATGGTGCCGACGCAGATCGAGAAATCCTTGGCCATCACCGCTCCTTTCCTGTCAAACGCGACGGAACGGATGCCGCGCCGCCTGGGCCGCGCCGCTCGCTCCGTCCGGCGTCATTGCGAGGAGTGCAATCCCGCGCCAATTGGGGCTGGCCCGCGCGAGATTGCTTCGTCGCCTCTCTGCGCCCCGCAATGACGGAAGATGACGGGGCGAAACAGCTAGTCGGTGCCTTCCCAGCCGGTGTGGGAAATATCGATCACGACGCCGTCCGGGCCGGACCATTTCATCTCGAAATTGGCGTGGCCGGCGCGGACTTCGGCATAGGCGTCGGCCTCGGCCGTGGTCTTGGCGGTCAGCCGCTGGCCATGCGCGTTCTCGAGCTTGTCGCAAGCGTCGTCGAGATCGTCGACCTCGAAGCCGAAATGATGGATGCCGCTGAAATTGGGCCCATGCGCGCCCATGTCGGCGGAGCGCTCGTCCTTGAAGTTCAGGATCGCGACGTTGATGTGACCGTCGGTCAGAAACACCGCGCCGTTCGGGCTGCGACGCAATTCCTTGAGGCCGAACGCCTCCTTGTAAAACGCGGCGGTCTTCGCCGGGTCCTTGGTCGTCAGCGCGATATGCTTGATGCGCGGCATGGCTGCTCCTCCTTGAGCGAATGGCTCGCCTCTGCTCAGCCGCGGTGCCGCCGCCCAGGGCGCCTTCTACCGCGACACTTTAGCACAGTTTATGGCCCCGAGGCACGGTTGTCGACGGCCGTCGACAATGCCCCGCCGGCGACAGGGGTTGTTTGACTCGCCCCGGGAAGCGCCCTACGCTTTTTGTGGATATTCGACGGCCAACCGTCATCCTCCGGGAGGGAACCATGAGCGCCCATCTTAGCCCCGCGCAAGTTCACGCCAAGCTCAAGCATCCGGTGGTCGACGGCGACGGCCATTGGCTCGAATTCGCGCCGGTCTTCAGCGAAAAGATGCGCAAGGCGGCCGGCGACAAGGGCGCGGACGGTTTTCTCGCGGCGCTGAAATCGACAACCGACGCGCTCAAGATGACGCAGGATACGCGGGACGAGCGGCGTATCGCCCAGCCGAATTTCTGGAACCGCCAGGCCGAGAACACGCTTGATCGCGCCACGGCGATGATGCCGAAGATGCTGTATGAGCGCCTCGACGAGATCGGCACCGACTTCGCGGTAATTTATCCGACCGCCGGGCTGCGTCTGCCGCGCATCAAGGACGACGAGACGCGTCGCGCGGTGATCCGCGCCTACAACATCGTTTCGGCCGACTATTTCAGCGGTCTGGAAGACCGCATGAGCCCGGCGGCGATCATCCCGATGCACACGCCGGACGAGGCGATCGCCGAATTGGAATTCGTCACCAAGCAGCTCGGCTCCAAGGTCGGGATGTTCGGCAGCGGCATGCCGCGCCCGGTGTCCGCCGCCGCGGCGAACGATCCCGAATCAGGCCGCTTCACGGTGTGGCACGACGTGCTCGGCATCGACAGCCTTTACGATTACGACCCGGTCTGGGCCAAATGCGCCGAATTGGGCATCGCCCCGACCTTCCATTCCAGCGCTAGCGGCCAGGGGCTGCGCAATAGCCCGAGCAACTTCGTCTACAACCATATCGGCCACTTCGCGGCGGCCGGCCATGCCGTCGCCAAGGGGTTGTTCCTCGGTGGCGTGACGCGGCGTTTCCCACAGCTCCGCTTCGCTTTCCTCGAGGGCGGCGTCGGCTGGGGCTGCCAGCTCTTCGGCGATTTGATCGAGCATTGGGAACGTCGCGGCGCGCCGGCATTGAAGCGCATGGACCCCGACAAGCTCGACCGCGAATTGCTGCTGAGCCTGGTCGAGCAGCACGGCTACGATGACATCGCCGCGGTGTTGAAATCGCGCGGCGGCTGGCCCGATCCCGACGCCAAGTCGCTGATCGGCAATCGCACCGAGCTCGACGATTTCGCCGCCTGCAAGATCACTCGCAAGGAAGACTGGGTCGATCTGTACGCCAAGCCGTATTATTTCGGCTGCGAGGCGGACGATCGGATGAACGCGACCGCGTTCGGCAAGGGTAACCCGTTCGGGTCGCAGCTCAACGCGATCTACAGCTCGGATATCGGACATTTCGACGTGATCGACTTCCGCGACCCGTTGCCTGAAGCCTATGAGCTGGTCGAGGACGGCCACATCAACGAGGCCAATTTCCGCGACTTCGTGTTCGCCAATGCGGTGCGGCTGTGGGGTACGCAGAACCCGCGCTTCTTCGAGGGCACGGTCGTCGCCAAGCAGGCTGCCGCGGTACTCGCCGCCGCCGCGCCCGCCGGCTCGGCCGACTAGCCGACAAGTAATAGACTGCCGTAACCCCGGCGAGGGCGGCGCCCAAAAGCGCCGCCCTTTTTGTTCGTGCCATCCGATTCCGAACGAGGTGACGCTACCCGCGCACCACCCGGGTCGGACGGTAGGTGTGAGCCGGCTCGTCGGCGTAGCCGCGGCCGCGCGGGATGCGCCGGACCATGGCCTCGAAGCCCGGCCACACAGCGATGAACTGCCGCAGGAGGTCTTCCGGTAGGTCGAGACCGGCCCGCTCGACCAGGGCGCGGATCTCGTCGGGGGTGGCCGGCGGCAGGTGGCTCAGATCGTCGCGCATCGCGTGTCTCCTCAAACCAGAATCGGGTGGCGCCGGTGCCAATCGGTCGCCTGTTGATAGGCATGGGCGATGCGCAATACGGTGGCCTCCGCGAACGGCGCCGCCGCGATCTGCAACGACAAGGGCAGCCCCTCGGCGCGGCTGAACCCGCACGGCAGGGTCATCGCCGGCAACCCGCCGACGCTGAACGGCATCGTGATGCTCGGCGAACTGATCAGCCGGTCGGGGTTGTTGGGGTCGGCGCGGTCGGCGATGGTCAGCGCGCCGGCGGTGACAAAGGCGTCGACCCGCTTCAGCGCCATCGCCTGCTCGCGCGCCAATACCGTGCGCCAGCGCTGCGCTTGGACGTAGTCCTCGGCCCGGATCAACGCCCCTGGCAACACTCGGTTGCGCAGGACGCGGCCGAAATCCTGCGGTCGGGTGCGCAGATCGCGCTCGTGGATCGCGTACAGCTCGGCGATCGAGAGCGTCGTCTTGCAATCGGTGTAGTCGCGCAGGCTCGATAATTTGACCGGCTCGACCGCCGCGCCGAGCCTTTCGAGGACGCCGATCGTGGCATCGATCGCGGTGGTGAGGTCGGGATGCGCGCCGGCGCTGGTGTGCCAGCCCTCGACCAGGCCGAGCCGCATCCCTTTTATGCCGCCGTCGAGCCCGGCGGCGTAGTCGGGGACCGGGCAATCCTCGCTGCCGGGGTCGTCGGGGTCGAACCCGGCGATGACCTGCAACATCGTGGCGCTGTCCGCCGCGCTGCGAGTCAGCGGACCGCAATGGTCCATCGTGAAGGTGTTGGGAAACACGCCGCGGCGGCTGACCCTGCCATAGGTCGGCTTCAGCCCGGCGATGCCGCAGAACGCGGCCGGGCCGCGGATCGAGCCGCCGGTGTCGGTGCCGATCGCGGCGGGCACGAACCCGGCGGCGACCGCCGCGCCGGCGCCGCTCGACGAGCCGCCGGGCAGATGATCGGTGTTCCACGGGTTGCGCGCCGGCGGCCACGGCAGGTCGTAGCTCGGGCCGCCAAGCGCGAATTCCCAAGTCGCCAGCTTGCCCATCAATATCGCGCCCGATTGCTTGAGCAGGGTGACCAGATGCGCGTCCGCCGCCGGGACATGGTGCTGACGCAGTTTCGAGTGGCCGGTGGTCGGGATGCCGGCGGTCTCGACGATGTCTTTCAGCGCGTAGGGGATGCCGTGTAACTTCCCGCGCCGGTTCCCCGCCATCAACTCGCGTTCGGCCAACTCCGCCTCGCGCAAGGCGATCTCGGGGGTGGTGCGGATAAACGCGTGCAGCTTGTCGTCATGTACGGCGATGCGGTCGAGCAGGGCGCGGGTTACCTCGACCGGCGACAATTCGCGCCGGTCGTAGAGCCGGCTCAGCTCGGCGATGGTCAGGAACGCGATATCCATGATCGGCTCTCCCTCGATGCGGGACCGGCAATCGCGCGGTGCGACCACCATGCTGTCATGCGCATGCGATAATAGCGCATCGCCGCCGCCCGCGAGGATCAGAGTGCAACCCCGCCTGTTCGAACGTACCGCGATCGTCTCCGAGATCGGCGCGACCTTGGCGGTCGCGGCGCCGCTGGCGGCCGCCAATCTGGCGCAGATGGCGATGGCGGTCACCGACACGATCATGGTCGGGCGGCTCGGCGGCGTGCCATTGGCCGCGGCCGGGCTCGGCGCGGCGCTTTATTTCACGATCGTCGTCTTGGTCCAGGGCATCGTCTCGGCGGTCGCGCCATTGGCGGCGAGCGCGATCGGCGCCGGCGATCACGATGCCGCCGGGCGGATCGCCGGCGGCGGCATCGCGCTCGCCGTGCTGATCTCGGTGCCGCTGGTAGCGGCGATGATGGTGCTCGACCGGTTGTTGCTGGCGTCCGGCTACGACCCGGAACTGGCGGTCGAGGTCGGAAGGTTCCTGCGCGCGGTCGCGTGGGGTGCCCCGGCTTTTATCGCGTTCGGCGCGTTGCGCAGTTTTCTCGCCGCGGCGACGCGACCCGGCGCGGTGATGGCGGTGGTGGTGCTGTGCATCCCAGTCAACGCGGTCCTGAACTGGATCTTGATCTTCGGCCATCTCGGCATGCCCGAGTTCGGCATCGCCGGGTCGGGTTATGCCTCGGCGATCAACCAATGGCTGATGGCGGGCGGGCTCGCCGCTTATATCCTGGCGGCGCCCGGCCTTGCCCGGTATCGGGTGTTCGGCAGCATGGTGCCGTCGGGATTGCGCGAGATCAAGGGCATCCTGGCGCTCGGCCTGCCGATCGGCGGGCTGATGGGGACCGAGATCGGCGTGTTCGTCACCGCCAGCGTGCTGATGGGGCTGCTCGGCGCGGCCGCGCTCGGGGCGCACCAGATCGTGCTCAACATCGCCAGCGTCACCTTCATGGTGCCGCTCGGCATCGGCCAGGCCGCGACCGTGCGGATCGCCGCCGCGCTCGGCGCGGGTGCCAGGGACGCGGCACGGCGGGCCGGGGTGGTCGCGATGGCGCTCGGGATCGTGTTCATGGGCGCCGCCGCGATCGTGTTGTGGAGCGCGCCCGAGGCGATCATCGGCGTCTATGTCGACCTCGACGATCCGGCCAATCGCGAGATGATCGCGATTGCCGTCCGGCTCTGCGCGATCGCCGCGTTGTTCCAGGTGTTCGACGGCATACAGACGATCGCGGCTGGCGCCTTGCGCGGCTACGAGGACACCGCGGTGCCGATGGTGTTGGCCGGGATCGGCTATTGGGCGATCGGGTTTGTCGTCGGCGCGGGATTGGCGATCCCGCTCGGCCACGGCGCGGTCGGGTTCTGGTGCGGGTTGGCGCTCGGCCTGGCGAGCGTGTCGATCCTGTTGAGCGCGCGGCTCTATTGGCGGGCTCACGCGACCAGTTGAACGATCTCGCCGTCCTCGGCCCGGCCCTGCGCCCGGTATTGCCCGATCTTCTGCAACAAGGCCGCATCCGACACCGCGTAAAGCACCGCGTCGCCCGCGCCGCGGTTGATGTGACGGCGCCACAGGAAATTCGGCACGACGAAGATGTCGTTTACCTCCCAGTCGAACACCTGGCCGGCGATCTCGGTCGCGCCCTTGCCGTCGAGCACGATGTAGAACGCGCTGGCGGTCTCGCGCTTGAACCTTGTCGCCTCGCCCGGCCGCAACAACTGGGCGGAATAGTCGAGCGTCGGAAACACCGACGCGCCGGTCGTCGGGTTGACGAAGCGCACGGTGATGCCTTCGTAGGGGTCGCCCGTCTCGCTCCGCAATGCGTCGAGCGCGGCGCGGATCGCCGTGCCGCGATAATGGAACACCGGGGTCGTGTCGCGGCCGATGCCGCGGCTATGCGAGACAAAGCCGGGCAATATGCCACCGGCGCCGTAGAGCCGGGTCGAGTAGCCGTCGCCGTGGACCGGAAGCTGTGCCCGAGTGTTGCCGGCGCGCTCGCCCGGAAAATCCTCGTCGATCCAGCTGATGTCGAGAAATTCGAGCAGCGGGAAGTCGAGGATGTCGGCCCACACCACCGGCGTCGCTCCGTCGTTGCCGTGATCGTGCCAGGTGCCGTGCGGGGTCAGGATCAGATCGCCGCGCGCGGCCTTGCAGCGCTCGCCCTCGATCGTCGTGTAGCCGCCGTTTTCCGACAATATCGTGCGGCTGGCGTTGGGCGTGTGCATGTGCACCGGCGCGACATCGCCCGGATTATAGATCGACACCGCGCAGCGGATCGTGCTGGCGACCTGCAACCGGCCGCCGAGCCCGGGGTTGACCAGCAGGAATTGCTGGCGGTCGGCGAACTCGATCGGCGGTACATCGGCGTTGCGCGCGATCTCGCCAATGCGATCGAGATAGGGGCTGATCTCGCGCCAGCGCCAAAGATGCGGCGCGGCCTTCATCTGGTTGATGCCGACCCTGCCGGCGGCGAGTCGGCCGCCGGCGATCATCCCCTCGTCGCGGAACCACGGCCGCTGCGACGGCGCGTTGGCCTGGGTGCGCAGCCAGATATGGAGATCGCCGGCCTCGGCGTTGAGCCGCTCCATCGCCTCGCGCGCCGCCGAGGGCAGCGTTTTTGGGGTCGGCATGGCTAGTCCCCTCGCGCCGCGCGGATCGCTGCCATGACCCGCTGGGGGGTGATCGGCGTCTCGTTGACTTCCGCGCCGAGCGGGGCCAGCGCGTCGCGCACCGCATTGGCGATCGCCGCCGGCGGGGCGACCGCGCCGCCTTCGCCCATTCCCTTCATACCGTACTCGGTCGCGGTGGCGGGGGTGTGCAGATGCCCGATCTTGATCGCCGGCAATTCGGCCGCGCCCGGCATCAGATAGTCGGCGAAGGTCACGGCGAGCGGCTGGCCCTGCTCGTCATACGGGATCTCTTCATAGAACGCGGTGCCGATGCCCTGCACGACACCGCCGCGGATCTGCGCCTCGACCAGCATTGGGTTGACCATCGTGCCGCAATCCTCGGCGACGGCGAAGTCGAGCAATTCGATGAACCCGGTCTCCGGGTCGACCGCGACGACGGCGCCGTGGGTCGCGTAGGAAAACACGCCGGTGCTGATGCCCGGCTCATAGGTCGCGGTCGCGTCGAGCAAGGGGTCGGTGCCGGGCGGCAATCCGTCCATGCGCAGATGGGCGACCTTGGCGATCTCGGCGATCGATACCGAGCCCCGCGGCCCCAACACCAAGCCGTCGGCGCAGCGCGCCTCGGCCGGGTCGCATTGCAATAGATGCGCGCCGATCTTCAGCAGTTTTTCCCGCAACATGCGGCTCGCGCGGGCAACCGCGCCGCCCGACATCACCATGCTGCGCGAGGCGAATGTGCCAAACCCGAACGCGGTGCTCTCGGTGTCGCCGTGCCGCACCGAGACCCGCTCCGGGTCGATTCCCAATTCCTCGGCGGCGATCTGCGACAAGGTGGTTTCCAGCCCCTGGCCGTGCGACTGGATGCCGACCATCAGCACCATGCTGCCATCGGTCAATATGCGCGCGGTGCAGCTTTCAAAGCCGGGAATGATCGCCGCGCCGCGCGAGGCGAACTCAGCCGCGCCGTGCGCGGTCTGCTCGGTAAAGCTGGCAAAGCCGATGCCGATCAGCCGCCCGTCCATCTCGCCATGCGCCTGCCGCGCTCGGACTTCGGGCATATCAAGCAATTCGGCGCACAGTCGGAGGCACCGCGCGTAGTCGCCGGTGTCGTAGCGCATGCCGGTGACCGAGGTGAACGGCATCTGTTCAGGCGGGATCATGTTCAGCGCGCGCACCTCGACCGGGTCGCGCCCGACCGCGCGGGCGATTTCGTCGATCGTGCGCTCGGCGGCAAAGGTCGCGCCCGGCCGGCCGACGCCGCGATAGGGGCCGAGCGGCGCCTTGTTGGTCGCCACCGTGTAGGTCCGCGCCCGGTAGTTGGCGAGCGTGTAGGGGCCGGGCAGCGTGCGCGCCGCCATGTTGGCTTCCTGGTAGGGGCCCTGCGGCCACAGCCCATAGGCGCCGGCATCGACGATGATGTCGGTATCGATGCCGAGCAGTTTCCCCTGCCGGTCGGCGTAGGCGGTGACCGTGTAATGGTGGTCGCGGGTATGCGCCGAGGTGGTCAGGTGCTCGCTGCGGTCCTCGACCCAGCGGACCGGGTGGTCGAGCTGCAATGCCAAAGCCGCGAGGATGATCTCCTCCGGGTAGAGCCGCGCCTTGGGGCCGAACCCGCCGCCGACATCGGGGGCGACGACGCGGATGCGGCGCTCCTGGATGTCGAGGAACTCGGCGATCGCGACCCGTACCGTGTGCGGCGTCTGGGTCGAGGCGTAGACCACGACCTCGTCGAGCCGATGGTCGCGGTAGGCCAGTACGGCGCGGCCTTCGAGCGGGGCGCCGGATTGCCGGTTCATGCGGTATTCGCGGGTGACCGTGATCTCGGCGGCGCGCGCGGCGGCGTCGATATCGCCGCCCTCGACCACCCGCTCGACGAACAGATTGTCGCCCCAATGGTCATGCACCAGGGCCGGGCTGCCGCGCATGTCGCGCGGTGCGTCGACCACCGCCGTCAATACCTCGTAGTCGACCGCGACCGCGTTGGCGAGGTCTTCCGCCTCGCCGCGGGTCGGCGCGATGCAGGCCGCGATCGCCTCGCCGACATAGCGCGCCTTGTCGGTCGCGAGTGGCGGCCAGGCGGGCGATTTGGCGCCGGTCGCCTGGGTGACGACGCGGATCGGCTTGATCCGCGGCAAATCCGCCGCGGTGAATACGCGGCCACGAGCCTCCGCCGGCGCCGTGATCGATCTGATGCGGGCATGGGCATGGGGGCTGCGGACAAACGCCACCTCCATCGTGCCCGACAGTTTGATGTCCGAGACGAACTCGCCGCGCCCCTGCAGGTGCCGCTGATCCTCCCGGCGCGGCAGCGAGGCGCCGACGCCGTGGTGGGACGCTCCGTGGGTGACGCTCATGCGACATTCCCCCCGGCCAGCGAACGCGCCGTCGCGGCGATCGCCGCGACGATATTGGTATAGCCGGTGCAGCGGCAGATATTGCCGGCGAGCCCGGCGCGGATCTCGGCCTCGGAGCCGGCCTTGCCGCGGCGGATCAAGTCGCGCGCGGTGATCAGCATCGCCGGAGTGCAGAACCCGCATTGCAGCCCGTGCAGGCGGTGAAAGCTGTCGCGCAACGCGGCCATGACGCTGTCGTCGGCGAAGCCCTCGATCGTGCGGATGTCGTGCCTGTCGCAGGCCACCGCCAGGATCAGGCACGACCGTGCCGGCTCGCCGTCGACCAGCACCGTGCAGGCGCCGCAGACACCGTGCTCGCAGCCGAGATGGGTCCCGGTCAGATTGCGCCGCTCGCGCAGGAAATCGACGAGCGACAGGCGCGGCACGACATCGTCGGCGATGGCGACGCCATTGAGGGTGAGTTTGATCGCGCTCATGCCAAGGCCTGCCTTATCGCGCGCAACGCGGAAGTGGCGTGGAGGTCGCGGTGGAACGTCTCGAACTGGCGATCCCCGGCGCGGTCGAGATCGGCACTGATCGCCAGGCGAAATGCATCGGCGTCGAACCGCCCGCCGGCGCAGAGCAGCGACGCTTCGTCGAGCACCAGCGGCGCGCCGTCGGTCGCGCCGATGACGATCCGCGCGTGGTGCCGCGCGGGGTCATGCACGGCGACCGCCAGCGACATTGCGAACTCGCCCGATTTCCGCGCCAGCTTGACATAGCCCCAGCGCGCGCCGGCCGACAGTCTGGGCACTCGCAATCCGGTGATGATCTCGCCTGCCGCGAGCCGGGTTTCGTAAATGCCGGTGACAAACCCGGCGCAATTCAAACTGCGGCGCCCCTGCGGTCCCTGGACGATCGCCTCGCCGTCGAGCGCGGCCAACACCGCGGGCCACTCGGCCGCCGGGTCGGCGAGCGCGAGGCTGCCGCCGATCGTGCCGCGATTGCGGATCGCGCGATAGCCGAGGCTCGCCGCGACCGTGGGCATCAGCCCGCGCGAGGGGTCGGCGACAAGGCCGTCCTCGATCGCGGCATGGGTCACGCAGGCGCCAAACATCACCGTGTCGGCATCCTCGTCGACCGCGCGCAATTCCGGCAGCCGGGCGATGTCGATCAGTAACTCGGGGGTGGCGACGCGCAGATTCATCATCGCGACGAGCGACTGGCCGCCGGCCAGCACCCGCGCGTCGACATCGGCGCGCGCGAGCAGCGCGAGCGCTTCGTCGAGACTCCCCGGCCTCACATAGTCGACGGCGGCGGCTTTCATCACGGCCTCTTCCGATCGCCGCAGCATGAGCCGTGTCGGCGACGGAGACAAGCCGCGCCGGGGCTCGGTGGCGGGCTCCTGGGCGGCGTCAGCCGAGGATGTCGCGACGGCGTAGTTCGAGGATGATCTGTTCGGCCAGCGCGTCGGGGGGGGTGTCGTTGGTCGACAGGGTGAGCTCGGGGGCTTCCGGAGGTTCGTAGGGCGAGTCAATGCCGGTAAAATTAGGGATCTCGCCGGCAATCGCCCTCGCATAGAGGCCCTTGGGGTCGCGGCGGATGCATTCGTTGAGCGAGGTGTCGACGAAGATCTCGATAAACGGATGCGGCTGCGCGATCTCGCGCGCCATGCGGCGATCAGCGCGGAACGGCGAGATGAAGGCGCAGAGCACAATCAGCCCGGCCTCGCTCATCAATTTCGCCACCTCGCCGAGGCGGCGGATGTTTTCGACTCGGTCGGTGTCGGTAAAGCCAAGGTCGCGGTTGAGCCCGTGGCGGACATTGTCACCGTCGAGCAGCATCGTGTGGCAGCCAAGCTCCAGCAGTCGCTGTTCGAGGCGGTTCGCGATCGTCGACTTACCCGAGCCCGACAACCCGGTAAACCACAGGATCGCGGGTTGCTGTCCCTTCAGCTCGGCCCGCTCCCGCGGGTTGACGGTCAGGTTCTGCCACTGGATGTTGCTGGACCGATGCAGCGCGAAGGCGATCATCCCGGCGGCGGCGGTCTCATTGGTGTAGCGGTCGATCAGGATAAAGGCGCCGGTATCCCGGTTTACCGCATACGAGTCGAAGGCGATCCTCGCGCTGGTGGACAGGTTGCAGAACCCGATTTCGTTGAGTTCGAGCGTGCGCGCCGGCACCTGCGCGCCAGTGTCGATGTCGATCCGGTGCTTCAGCGCGGTGACGGTCGCCAGCACGGTGCGGGTGCCGATCTTTAGCCAATACGACCGGCCCGGCAGCAATTTATCGTCCTTGAACCAAATCACCTGCGCGGCGAACTGATCGGCGAACTCGGCGCTCGCCGTCGGATCGACCAGCAGATCGCCGCGGGCGATGTCGATCTCGTCGGTCAAGGTCAGGGTGACCGCGTCGCCGGCTCGCGCCCCGTCGAGAACGCCGTCGAAGGTGACGATCTCCTTGACCCGCGAGGTGCGGCCCGAACCCATGACCATGACCGGGTCTCCCGGCAGGATCGATCCGGCGACGATCGTGCCGGCAAAGCCGCGAAAATCCTCGGTCGGGCGATTGACCCACTGCACCGGAAAGCGGAACCCCTGTGGCGCGCCGGCTATACTTGTGTCGCCCGTGTCTATCGTTTCGAGATGATCGAGCAGGGTCGGGCCCTCGTACCAGCCCATACGGGCCGAGCGTTCGGTGACATTGTCGCCGTGCCGGGCCGAGATCGGGATGACCTGCAACGAGGCGAAGGCCAGCCCGGCGGCGAATTCCACGTACTCGGCGGCGATGCGGTCATGGACGGCGCGGTCGTAGCCGATCAGGTCGAGCTTGTTGACCGCGAGCACGACATGGCGAATGCCGAGCAACGAGCAGATCAGCGAATGCCGCCTGGTCTGGATGAGGATGCCCTTCCGCGCGTCGACCAACAGGACCGCGAGATCGGCGGTCGAGGCGCCGGTCGCCATGTTGCGGGTGTATTGCTCGTGCCCCGGCGTGTCGGCGACGATGAACGACCGCCTCGGCGTCTGGAAAAACCGGTAGGCGACATCGATCGTGATCTTTTGCTGGCGCTCGTCTTCGAGTCCGTCGAGCAACAGCGACAGGTCGATCTCGTCGCCAGTCGTGCCAAAGCGTTGGGAATCTCGTGTCAGCGCCTCGACCTGATCCCCGTGGATCGCGCCGGAATTGTACAGGAGCCGGCCGATCAGGGTCGATTTGCCGTCGTCGACCGAGCCGCAGGTCAGAAAGCGCAACAGGCCGGTGCCGGCTGGTAATTCGGCGCCATCCGGCATCAGAAATAGCCCTCACGCTTCTTGCGCTCCATCGAGGCCTGCTCGTCGCCGTCGATCAGCCTTCCCTGACGCTCCGACTGGTGCGAGCCGCGCAATTCGGCGACGATCTCCGACACGCTCGCCGCCGCCGACTCGATCGCTCCGGACAGCGGGTAGCAGCCGAGGGTACGAAACCGCACCCGGCGCAACCGCGGGGTTTCGCCGGGCAACAGCGTCAGGCGATCGTCGTCGACCATGATCCAGGTGTCGCTGCGCCTGACCACCGGCCGCTGCTTGGCGAAATAGAGCGGCACCACCGGGATGTTTTCGCATTCGATGTAGCGCCAGATATCGAGCTCGGTCCAATTCGACAGCGGAAACACCCGCATCGACTCGCCGGGTCCCAGCCTGGTGTTGAACAGGTGCCACAATTCGGGCCTCTGGGCGCGCGGGTTCCAGGCGTGCTCGGCATTGCGGATCGAAAAGATCCGCTCCTTTGCCCGGCTTTTTTCCTCGTCGCGCCGCGCCCCGCCAAAGGCGGCGTCGAAGCCGTTACGGTCGAGCGCCTGCCGTAACGCCTCGGTCTTCATGACCTGGGTGTGCAGGGCCGAGCCCGAGGCGATCGGGTCGATGCCGCGGTCGAGCCCTTCCTGATTGGTGTGGACGAGCAGATCGAGGCCGAGACGGCGGGCGGTCTCGTCGCGAAACGCGATCATCTCGCGGAATTTCCACTTGGTGTCGACGTGGAGCAGCGGGAAGGGCGGTTTCGCCGGGTGGAACGCCTTCAGCGCCAGATGCAGCAGAACACTCGAATCCTTGCCGATCGAATAAAGCATGACCGGGTGGCGGAACTCGGCCACCACCTCGCGCATAATCCCGATCGCCTCGCTTTCGAGCTGGCGCAGATCTGCTGGCAACGGGGCGGCGATTCGCGGGATGGTTCTCGTGACGGGCGGCGCGGCGACGACCACTGGGGGTTGGCTCGCCCGCGCCGGCTCTTCGGTGATCGCGGGCTTCGGCGCGGCGGTTGTTCCGGCGTGTCGACGCCAAGCGGGGGTGCCGATGCCGGCGCAAACGATAAAGGCGACGAACTCCGGCAATTCCCGGCTTTCGACGCCAAAGCTGTTGAGCGGCGCCAGCCAGAAGAACTCGACTGCCAGGGTCGACAATACCACCGCCACGCAGCCGGGACCGATGCCGCCGAGCCAGGCGCTCGCCACCATCGCGGCATAAAACGCGTAGAGCGCGGGGTGATGCGGCTGGTAATACCCAACCAGAAAGGTCACCCCCAGCGCCGCCGCGACAAACCCGATGGCAAGCCCATAGCGAATGACGGCGTGGGGTTGACGCCAATCGACCCCAGCACTACCCGTGCCGCCATCGGCGCGAGAGGCCATTGCGCGGATCGTCACGTTAGATTCACTCGGCTCAATATCCCAACGCGGGGCACGGTAATTTCCGCGTCGCGCGGGGCGGCATGATATCTCGCGATATCGATTGCTGCCACGTCCCCAGCCATAAGCCACAGCATATTGTATGCGAGGTCGCCTATCGCCATCCAGCCTGCATCGGATTAAATCACCGTCACCGGCGATCAAGGCCCAACGCGTTACTTCTTCTCGGCTGCGTATTCCGCCTTCGAGCGGGTCAGCTTTTCGGGGTGGACGATGGTCTTGTTGACCGCCGCGCGCGCCGCGCCGAGGTTGGGGAAATCGGTGTCGACCCCGTCGCGCTGGACCACATACGCGGCGGAAACCGCCTTGCGGCTGATCTGGTCGGCGATCGTGCGCTTGACGATGGTCCAGTGGACGCGGCGGGTGCCGGAATCCTCGTCGACGTCTTCAAACCCGCGATCGACGACCGAATCGACATTGTAGAGTTTCCGCTCCGGCCGCCTGGCCGCGTCGCGGTCCCGGCCGGGACCGCCGCGCGGCCCCCCCTGGTCGCGCCGACGGCCATCGCGCGGGCCGCCTTCGCGAGCACCCGGCGGACCAGACCTGGCTGGGCCGGACCTGGCTGGACCTGCGCCGGGCCCGCGCCGATCGTCTCGCTGGCGCGATTGCGGGCCGCGGTCGCGCGGCATGTTGGCCGGTCTCGCCGCGACACTCGATGCGCCGTCGCCGGTTGCGCCATCGCGCGGGGCGCCGTCACGCGGGCGGCGGTTGGACCGGTTGCGTCTGCGCCGGGGCGGCGGTCGCTCGCCGGCTGGAGCAGGATCGCCCGCGGCCCCGCCCGGGGGTGGCTCGCCTGGGGGTGGCTCGCCTGGGGCCACGATTGGGGCGATGCCGGGAGCCATTCCCGGCCGCCGGCGGCGCGGGCGCAGCCGCAAGGTGTTTGGGCCGGGCGCCCGCTCCAAACGGGGCTCGGTGCCGGGGGCGCCATCGGCATCAGCCTCTTCGGCCGCGCCATCGGCGGGCGGGGTGTCGCCGCCGTCCGCGGCTGCCGGCATCCCGGCCGGACGGGGCGGCCGCCGCCGGCGGCGCGGGCGCAATCGCAGGATCTCGCGCGGCGGCGTGTCTCCGGCTGGTGCTGCCGCCTCGCCACCAGCCTCGGCGGGCGCGGCGTCGCCGGTTTTGCCCCCCGGATCGACGGCAGCCGGAGCGCTGCCGGCGAGCTGCGGCGGCTTGCGCCGTCGCCGACGGCGGCGATGCCGTGGCCGCGAAGCGCCGTCGCCCTCCGGCATCGTCGATTCGCCCGGGCCCATCGCGGCGTTATTCGGCGCGAGCTCGCTCGCCGGGGCGGTCTCGACCGTTGGCGGCGGATCGCTCGGGGCGTTGCTGCCGGGTAGGTTGCTGGAGGGGGGCTGCGAGTTCAGGGCCGGTGTTCCTGTCGGTCGTGCGCGTGTCTTTGGACTACGTGCCTGTCGATTCTACAGTCCGCCAGAAATCAAGGGAAGCGCGGGCGCACTCTTCCGGCAGGATCAGGTTGACGCCGTGGCCGTATCCGTGAAACGCCTTGAGCCGGCCATCGCGCAGGGCGCCGAGGAAGGCGCCCTGCGACTCCGAGGCGATGCGGCTCTGGTCGCCGCTCAACAGCAAGACCGGAGCCTTGATCCGCGACAACAACGGCACGGTGTCGACCGTCTCGAAGCAATCGTGCAACGCGGCGGCGATGTCGCGCCGCGTCCGGTCCATCTCGGCGACGACCCAGTCGCAGATTTCCGGGCCGGCATGCTCGGTGTCGAGCCGGTAGCCGAGGGTGCGGCGACACCACTCGCCAACGCCGAGCGCGATCATCGCCTCCGACGCGGTGCCGTGGCCGAGCGCGTAGATGCGCTTGATCTCGTCGGGGATGCGCGCCGGGGTGTTGCACAATACCAGGCTGGCGACGCGCTCGGGATGCGCGGCGGCGAGCAATACGCCGACGATCCCGCCGGAAGATTCGCCGACCCAATGAACCCGCTCGATGCCGCACGCATCCAACGTCGCGATGATCTGCACGGCGATCTCGTCGGGGGTGACGTGATACCCCGCGGCGGGTACGTCCGACTCGCCGCAGCCCAACAGTTCCGGGCGATAGACCCGGCGGGTGTCGGCGATGGTCGGCACCCACCGGCTCCAGAACCGCGCGTTGCGGGCGAATCCGTGCAGCATCAGCACCGGGATCGGGCGTTGCCACGGCCACAGATAATCATCGACGGCACAGTGAAGGGACGGGCCGTCGGCGAGGGGGATTCGGGTCATCGCTCGCTTCTTCGCTATCGGTGGGATGGGGATGGCAGGCGTTGCGCGGCAGGCAAGGTCGAGACGATACTCCCCGATCTTGCGGGACGCGAGCAAAGGGAGCGCAGGTCATGGCGGAGACCAATGGACTCGTCGGCAGCGGCGCCTACAGCTACCGCGTCGTCGCCGACTGGGCGAAACTGCCGCCGGGCTGGGAATTCCGCGACGTCGCCGCGGTCGCGGTCGACAGCCGGGATCGCGTCTATGTGTTCAATCGCGGCGACCACCCGATGATCGTGCTCGACCGCGATGGCAATATGCTGAATTCGTGGGGCGAGGGGGTGTTTCACCGCGCGCACGGGCTGCATGTCGGCCCGGACGACACGCTCTATTGCACCGATGACGGCGACCACACCGTGCGCAAATGCACGCTCGACGGCAAGGTGTTACTCGAGATCGGCATCCCCGGCCGCCCGTCCGGGTTCATGAGCGGCGCGCCGTTCAACCGCTGCACCCACACCGCATTGTCGCCCGACCACGACATCTACGTGTCCGACGGCTACGCCAACGCGCGGGTGCACAAATACGACCCCAGCGGCCGGCTGCTATTCTCGTGGGGCGAGTGCGGCGCCGATCCGGGCCAATTTAACATCCCGCACAATATCGTCTGCGACCCGGACGGCTGGGTCTATGTCGCCGATCGTGAGAACCACCGGGTTCAGATCTTTGGCGGCGACGGAAAGTTCGAGACCCAGTGGAACAATCTGCACCGCCCCTGCGGGCTTTACATGGAGGGCGGGGCGCACGGCTGCTGCTATGTCGGCGAATTGGGGCCGCACCAGCCGGTCAATCACAACTTCCCCAATCTCGGGCCGCGCCTCAGCATCCTGTCGCGCAATGGCGAACTGGTCAGCCGGGTCGACGAGCGCTCGGGCCTGCCCTCCGGTCAGTTCGCGGCGCCGCATGGGCTGTGCGTCGACTCGCACGGCGACATCTATGTCGGCGAGGTGTCGTGGACGGCGTGGCAGAAATACACCCATCCGGGCGAACCGGTGCCGGCCGGCCTGCGCAGCCTGCAGAAGCTCGTCCGCGCGTCGCGTTAGCCCGATCGATGACCGGCGCGCCCCTGAAGATCGCGGTGATCGGCGCCGGCATCGGCGGGCTGACCGCCGCGCTGTCGTTGCGCCAGGCCGGGTTCGAGGTCGATATCTACGAGCAGGCGCCGGAATTGACCGAGGTTGGCGGTGGCATCAACATGGGTCCCAACGCCGGGCGCGTCCTCTATCGCCTCGGCCTCGGCGAGGGGCTCGATCGCGAGGCGGTGCGCCCGGCCGGCACGCATGTGCGCCGCTGGCAGGACGGCCGCACCTTGCAGCGCGCGCGGATCAATCCGGTATGCGAGGAATTGTTCGGCGCGCCGCACCTGACCGTTCACCGCGCCGGTCTGCTGGAGATCATCGCGTCGGGCTTTCCGCGCGATCATATCCACCTGAACCATCGCCTGGTCGGCCTCGCCGACCGAGGCGACGCGACCGAGGCGTGGTTCGAGAACGGGGCGCGCATCAACGCCGATGTGCTGGTCGGCGCCGACGGCATTCATTCTTCGGTGCGCGCCGCGCTGTTCGGCGAGGAGGCGCCGCGATTCGCCGGCTGCGTCGCCTATCGCGGGCTGGTGCCGATGGCGCGGGTCGCCGATCTCGGCGTCGAGCACGGCAACCAATCCTGGCTCGGCCCCGGCGGGCATCTGGTGCATTACCCGGTCGCGGGCGGTCGCTTGTTGAATTTCGTCGGTTGGACCGAGCACGACACCTGGAACCGCGAGGACTGGACCGACCGCGCCACGATCGAACGCGCGCTCGCCGCCTTCGAGGGGTGGCACCCGCAGGTCCGCCGGATCATCGCGGCGGCCGGGACCTGCTTTATCTGGGCATTGTTCGATCGCGACCCGCTGCCGCGCTGGTCGGTCGGCCGCACCACCTTGCTCGGCGATGCCTGCCATCCGATGTACCCGTTCATGGGCCAGGGAGCGGCGCAGGCGATCGAGGACGGCGCCGCGTTGGCGGCCTGTCTGGCCGCCGCCGGCGGCCGCGACCCGGCCGAGACCTTGCGGCATTACGAGCGGTTGCGTCTGCCGCGGGTCACCCGTCTGCAGGAGATGTCGCGCGCCAACAAGGGGCGCTACCACATGCGCGACGGGCCGGAGCAGGAGGCGCGCGACGCCGAATGGGCGCGGGCCGGCGACCGCTCCCCGGAGGCTCTGCGCTGGCTGTTCGGGTTCGACGCGGGCGCGATCGACCCCGCGATGCTGGAATCCGCCGCTCAGTAAAGGTGGCAGGCGACGGTGTGCCCGGGGGACAATTCGGCCAGCGCCGGCTCTTCCTCCGAGCATCGCGGCATCGCGAACGGGCAGCGCGGATGAAAGCGACAGCCGCTCGGCGGGTTCAGCGCGCTCGGCACCTCGCCGCTGAGAACGATCTCCTCCCGCGCCTCGTCGGGGTGCGAGGGCAGCGAAGCCGCGAACAATGCCTTGGTATACGGGTGCAGCGGTGTCGCGCAAAGTTCGAGGCTGTCGGCCACCTCGACCAGTTTGCCGAGATACATGACCGCGGTCTGCTGGCTCAGATGCGAGACCGCGGCCAGATCGTGCGCGATGAACAGATAGCTGACGCCGAGCCGTTGCTGGATGTCTTCCAATAGACCGATGATATGGGCGCGGATCGACACGTCGAGCGCCGATACCGGTTCGTCGAGCACGATCAGCCGCGCGTTGGTCGACAAGGCCCGGGCGATCGCCAGCCGCTGGCGCTGCCCGCCGCTGAATTCGTGCGGAAACAGCCGGGCCATGTCCGGCCGCAGCCCGACCAGTTCGAACAATTCGGCGACCCGCGCCCGCATGTCCCGGCGTGAGATCGCTTCGTGGGCGTGGAGCGGCTCGCCGATGATCTCGCCGACCCGCATGCGCGGCGAAAGCGAACTGTAGGGGTCCTGGAACACGACCTGGACCTTGCGCCGATAGTCGCGCAATTGCCGGTCCGGCAGCGTGGCGATGTCCCGGCCCTCGAATTCGATATGCCCGGCGGTGGCCCGCTCGGCGGCGAGCACCAGTTTCGAGGTCGTGGTCTTGCCGCAGCCCGACTCGCCGACCAGGCCGAGCGTCTCGCCGCGGTTGACCTTAAAACTGATGCCGTCGACCGCCCTGACCGTGCCGGCGCTGCCCCATAACCCGGTGCCCTTGACCGAAAAGTGTTTTTTCAGGTCGCGGACCTGCAATAGCGGCTCAGCCATGCACCGCCTCCGCCGGGACCGGTTGTTCCACCGGCAGCCAGCAACGCGTCAGGCCGCCGTTGTCGTCGCGGCGTTCCGGCGGATCCTCTGCGCGGCATTGCGCCGTCGTGCGCGTGCAGCGCGGGTGAAAGCTGCAGCCCGACGGCAAGGCTGACAGATCGGGCGGCTGCCCCGGCACCGCGTAGAGCGGATCTTTGTTGCCGAGCTTTGGGATCGAGTCGAGCAATGCCTTCGTATAAGGGTGGCGCGGCGCATAGAACAGCCCGCGCACCGACTGCATCTCGACGATCCGGCCGGCGTACATGACCGCGACCGTGTCGCACATCTTGGCGACGATGCCGAGGTTGTGGGTGACGAAAATCAATGCCACCCCGCTCTGCCTCTGCAATTCTTTCAACAGATTAAGGTATTGTAGTTGGATCGTGACATCAAGATTGGTGGTCGGCTCGTCGGCGATGATCAGGCGCGGGCCGCCGGCCTGGGCGATCGCGCCGACGATGCGCTGTCGCATGCCGCCCGACATCTGGTGCGGAAATTCGCGCAGCCGCTTTTCCGGCGAGGGGATGCGCACCGCGCTCAATAACTCGGTGACGCGCCGACGCAGAGGGCGGCCACGCAACAGCCCATGATAATAGGCGGGCTCGCCGACCTGGTTGCCGATCGAGAACAGCGGGTCAAGCGAGGCCATCGGGTCCTGCAATATGCTGGCGATGCGCCGGCCGCGAACCTCACGCATCTCGCGGGGGCTAAGGTCGAGCAGGTTTTCGCCGTCGAGCTCGATGCGCCCGCCGACGATCCGCGCGCTCGCCGCTAGCAGCCGCACCAGCGAATGGCAGGTGGTGGTTTTCCCGCAGCCCGATTCACCGACCAGCCCGAACGTCTCTCCGGCCTCGACGGTAAAGCTGACCCCGTCGACCGCCTTGACCACGCGGCTGCCGCCGAATCCGAAATAATGCGTCTGGAGATTATCGACCCGCAACAACGGAGGCGCCATTGACAACGGCCCCGTTCAGCGGTTGCGCAATTGCGGGTCGAGGCGCACCCGCAGCCAATCCCCCAGCATGTTGGCGGAAAGCACCAACAGGGTGATGCAGATGCCGGGAAACACGGCGAGCCACCAGCTCCCCTCCATCAGCGCGTCGCGCCCCTCCGACATCATCGCGCCCCAGGACGGCTCGGGCGGCGGCACGCCGACGCCGAGAAAGCTCAGCGACGCCTCGATGATCACGGCGACACCGACCTGCAGGCTGAACAGCACCATGACCGTGTTCATCACGTTGGGCAGTAGGTGGCGAAAGATGATGCGGGTCTTGCCGATGCCGTTGATCTCGGCGAGGCGCACGAAGTCGCGCTCGCGCAGGGCCAGCACCTCGCCACGCACCGCGCGGGAATAGCGGCTCCAGAACACCAGGGCGAGGATCAATACGACGTTCCACACGCCCGGGCCGCGCACGCTCGACAGCAGGATCGCGAACACCAGTGACGGCAGGGTCAGCCAGGCGTCGGTGATGCGCATCAGAATCTGGTCCCACCACCGGCCCATATAGCCGGCGAGCACGCCGACCATGGTGCCGATGGCGCCGGCGACGACGGTGCCGGTCAACGCGACAAGCAGCGAAATCTGAGCGCCGTACATCAGCCGACTGAGCACGTCGCGGCCCAGGAAATCGGTGCCGAGCGGCGTTGTCAGGCTGCCACCCGAGATCCACACCGGCGGCAATCCGTCGACGTAGGGACAGTTGTCGATATCGAATTTCGCCATGCACTGCGCCTTGGTCGGCGTCACCGGGTCGAGCTTGCTGTGTGGCGCGATCACCGGCGCGAGCAATGCGACAAAGATCAGGCCGCCAAGGATCAGGATCGGGATCGTCGGCAGTTCCCGCATAAAGCGCAGCGGGCGCCATACCAGTCGCGGCGCCGCCGCGAGCGAGCGTGCGACATCCGTGATATCGGCCATCCGGGTGCCCTTCTAGCGCGAGAGTCTGACGCGGGGATCGACGTAGGCGTACATCACGTCGATCGCGAAATTGATCAGCACGATCATCACCCCGGACATCAGTACGACGCCCTGGACCATCGGGAAATCGCGGTTGGTCAGACCGTCGTAGAGCAGCAACCCGACCCCCGGCCAATTGAAGATGACCTCGATCACCACGGCCACGTTGATCATGATCACGAGGTTGAGACCGGCGATCGTCAATACCGGGATCATCGCGTTTTTCAGCGCGTGCTTGGCCATCACGATCGCCTCGGGCACGCCCTTGAGGCGCACCAGCTTGACATAGTCGGTGCCGAGCACGTCGAGGATGCCGGAGCGGGTGATGCGCAGCATCGCGCCGGAGAAGTACCAGCCGAGCGCGAAGGCCGGCATCAACAGATAGCGCCAATCGCCGAACAGGAACGGCAGCCAGCTCCCCGGGTCGTGCCACACGAACGTGCCGCTGCCCTTGCCCAATACCGGCAGCCAACCCAGCGTGACCCCGAACAGGATGATCAGCACGAGGCCGACAAAGAACCCCGGTATCGACAGCCCGAGCAGGGCAACCGCCTTGCCGGCGCTGTCCCACCAGGTGCCGACCCTCAGCGCCGACAGCATCCCCAGCGGCACGCCGATCACGAGCGAGATGGCAAAGGCGGCGAAACCCAGCTTCAGCGAGTTCGGCAGCCGCTCGAAATAGATCGTCGTGACCGGCAGCGACTTTTCGAACGAGTGACCGAAATCACCTCGCACCAGGTGTCCGAGAAAGCTCGCGTACTGCACGTAGACCGGGCGGTCGAGGCCCCAATCATGCCGGATCTGCTCCAGGAACGCGGGATCGGCGCCGATTTCGCCCTTCATTTTGACCGGGTCGCCGCTCAGCCGCACCAGCGTGAACACGATCGTGACCAGCAGCCACAGCGTGATCACGCTGTAGCAGGCGCGGACCAGGATGTATTTCTTCATCGCCCTATCCCTCTCAGCCCGCGGGTTTGACCTCCCAGTTTTCCCACGGGTAGGGGTAGGGAGCGTTCTGCGTGTCCCAGTAGCGATGGAACCCGTCATCCGCCGGGATCACGCGCGGCCCGACCGCGGCGACAAACGGGTTCATATAGATCGGCACGAAGTGATAGCCCTGGATCAGCAGCCGCTGGATCTCGGCGAGGGTCGCATCGCGGTCCTCGGGGTCGAGGCTGGCCTCGTGCTTCTTCCACAATTCGTCGATCTTCGGCTCGCACACCAGCGCCGCGCCGCCGCCGCACGTCGCATAAATCGCGATATTGTCGGCGGCGCCGCGCGGATCGATGTTCTGGACAATCGTGCGATTGCCGGGGAAGGCCTTGCGGCCCTGACCGATCTTGGCGCGGAAGGCCGGCCCTTCCAGCACTTCGATCTTGCCGCGGATGCCGACGGCGCGGAGATCGCCGAGGATGCGCTGGCCCATGTCGAAATAGGGCACGAACGGAACGTACCAATCCAGATCAAAGCCATTCGGGAATCCGGCCTCGGCGAGCAGCTGTTTCGCCTTGGCGGGGTTGTATTCGGGCACCGGCAGCGCCGTGCCGTCGCCCTTCAGCGCGTCGCGCTGTTCCGAGCTCAGCCAATTGCCCCAAGGGATGCCGATCCCCTGCGTTTCCTGCTTGGCGAGGAAGGTTCGGTTGATCGCGAGGCTGACCGCCTCGCGCACCCGCTTGTCGTGGAACGGGCTGTTCGCCTCGTCGTATCCGGGGAAGGCGAGCCACCAAGCCGAGGTAAAATTGCGGTCCCAGCGCAGGTTCTTGTCTTCCATGACCCGCGGCAGCAGCTTTCCGGTCATGCCATAGGCGAGATCGAGCTCGCCGGTCTGAAGCCCGGCGAGACGGCTAGCCGGATCGCGGATGCCCTTGACGATGATCGTCTTGGTGGCGGGAACGCGCCGCCAGTATCCATCCCACGCCTCGAACACCATTTGGGTCCCGGCTTCCTGGCTGGCGAGCTTGTAGGGTCCGGCGCCGACCGGTTGCGACTTGAAGCCGTCGGCCCCGACCTTTTCGTAATACTTGCCGGGGAGGATCCACCCGATGCCGCTGACATTGCCGTTGTACAAATCGATGAAGTCGATGAACGGCTCCTTGAAGCGAAAGATGATGGTGCGGTCGTCGACGAGCTCGATCCGGTCGAGCTTGTCGTGGAACAATTTACCGCGCGCGCCCTTGAAGTTCTCGTACGTCCATTTGACGTCGGCGGCGGTGAGCGGGGTCCCGTCGTGGAACTTGAGGCCGGCGCGCAGCCGGAACGCCGCGCTCTTGTAGTCGGCGCTGAACTCGGCGTGCTCGGCTAGGCTGTAGGTAGCCTCGCCCTGCGGCATCGTCTTGATCAGCGAGTCGTGCAGCAAGTAATCGTAGTGCTGCTGCGTCGCCGCATAGGAGTGCTGGAGCGGGTTGAGCCAGCCGGGGTCGAGGGCGAAATGCTGGGCGACGGTCAGGGTGCCTTGCGCGGTGCCGCGCTTTGGCGCGATTTCGGCCGGTTTGATGTCGAGCTTGACCAGCGCGCCCTTCAGGATCGGCGTCGCCGCCGGCTGTTGGGCCAGCGCGGCGCCGTCTGGCACCGACGACAGCGCGAGGATACCCGCCAAAACCCCCGCAAGCATAACCAACCGCTTGATCATCCTTCGCCTCCCTGGTCATGAACGCCTGCCGTTGCGTCCACCCGAGAGGGGCGGACGACGGCGGCTCCGCTCGGACCGCCCGCATTTTTTGCCGGGTCGGACCGCGCGGAGCACACAACGCTCGTGATTGCCGGCAGCGCTCATCGAGGCGCTCCCAGCGGCGGCGGTCTCGGTGAAGCCTCCCAATTATTCTGGTTGTTCGTTCGGGCCGTCGCTATTTGTAAGACTATTTTAAGGCTATGCACCGGTCAACCGCTTAACGTCGCAGTAATGTGACCATCCGGAGGTGACCAGAAATTGTGCATTGTTCGACGCCACTCGCCGATGCGGCGTTATCCCTCGCTGCGATATAGAGGTGGCACGGAAGCGCCGCAGCCGGTGTCGAGGATCGCAGCGACCGGCATGCCCCGAACGGGCGAGCCCGGGTCAAAACGGGTGCCGCGAGGGAAGTCGGCCGGCACGCCGGCGACGCTGAACCGGACCGGGTAGAGCACCGTCCAGCCGCCGCTGTCGTCGCGGGAGAACGAGGCGCAGGGAGCCATCGGCCCGGGCAGGGTCAACCCCGCCTGAGCGTATGCCGACCCGCGATAGATCGGCCCGCCGGCACATGCGGCCACCAGCACGATCAATGCCGCGATTCGGGGTGCGGTTCCAAAATGGAGACCTGTCGTCCTCACGCCCTCCAGCCCGCGCGATGCCTGTTATGCCTGTTATTATCAGCATTTTATCAGGCAGGGGACAGGCGGTTCGCACGCCGCCGCGCGCCGTCCGCACCAAAATTTTCGCCCGCCTCCGACCCACCTGCGATCGACCAAAGTGCCGTTCCCGATTCCACCGAGTATGGAACAAAACATGATCATTGGTCAAGTATGCGCCGAGCGCGCATACCAATCTACCCGCACGTTTCAGCGGCAGATTGCCGATTTTGAGGCATGGCTACTGGCTCGCCGCCGGCCGGTCCTGGAAGGCAGCCGATTGGTTGCGGCAGCTATGGGTAATCCAGCCGGTCCTATGTCGCTTGCTCCTGGGAACTGGCGCGTTGATTTGGTGGTTAACTGTGTGGGGAAGTGTTCGGAATAATGGGGAAAGCCAAGCAAGCCGTCGCCAGGCTGATCGGCCCGAAGAAGCGCAGGGGTTTCCCCCGACGCGCCGGGCGGATTTGGTTGTGCGCTGGGTTTGTGAGCTTGACGAGTGGGTATTGGTCAGCGCCTCCCGCTTTTGGCGAGCTGTCCTACGAAACTGCAATCACGGAAGTCGACGATACCGACCTTGGCGAATTGCTTGACAAGGTCTCGAACCTCAAAACCCTCGAGGATCGAAAACCCGCTTCCGAAGAAATGCTCCGCCGCCGCGCCGACGAGGATATCGGGCGGCTTACCGACGCGGCGCATAGCCAAGGTTATTGGAAGGCCGAGGTCTCATATGAGGTCGACGCCGCCACCGATCCGGCCAAGGTCACCGTCAAGGTGACGCCGGGACCGCAATACCATGTCGCGGCGATTACGGTACTTGGACCCGATGAGAAGCCTCTTACGGTGCCCCTCGACGCGGAAACGCCGCCGCCGCTGAAGCCCGGCGACCCGGCCCGTGCGGCGGCCGTCATCGCGCAGGAAAATGAGTTGCTGGCGGCGCTGGGCCACACCGGACACCCATTCGCGAAAGCAACGGATCGGCAGGTGGTCGTCGACCACGCCGCCCGAACCATGGAGATCACCTACAAACTCGACCCGGGCCCGACGATGCGGTTCGACGGAATGGCGGTCAGCGGATTGAAGCGACTGGATTCCGGCTATGTTGAACGCCGGGCTCAATGGCAGGCCGGCGAAACCTTTGACAACCGCAAGGTAAACGAGACGCGCAACGCGCTGGCTGGCAGCGGATTGTTCAGTACCGTCAAGATCACTCCGGTCGCCGAGCCGGCACAATCCGGCCAAGTGCGAATGAACGTCGAGGCGATCGAACGCGCGCACCGTACGATCGGCGCCGGGCTCGGCTACAACACCAGCGAGGGGGCGGGAGCCCGGCTCTTCTGGGAAAATCGCAACTTGTTCGGCAATGCCGAGTACTTGCGCCTCTCGCTTGCCGCCGGCCAGCAGCAGAATTCGCTCACCGCCAATTTTCGCCACCCGGACTTCCTCGCCATCGACCAGGACCTGATCGCCCGTGCGTCGATCGCCGACGAGACGCCGATTGCCTATCATCGTCGGGGTGCCGAAATCTCGCTGGGGCTCGAACGCCGGTTCGATCGGTATCTCACCGGCAGCGCCGCGCTCAGCGTCGAAAAGGCAAACGTGGTCGAGGAGGCCAATGTCAGCTCGAACACCTCGCGCCAGCGGACACAGCACTACGCGCTAGTGGGCATTCCGTTGTCGCTGAAACTCGATAAAAGCGACGACCTGCTTAACCCGACGCGCGGATTTCGCGCGCAGGCGACCCTCGTGCCGTACAGCAGCTTTTCGGGACCGTCGCTGACCTTTGCCTCGGGCCGCCTGGCCGGCAGCGCGTATTACCGGCTCAGCGGCAGCGATCGCTACGTCCTCGCCGCCGCGGCGGCGATCGGATCCGTCGGCGGTGCGTCGCTGGCAGAGCTGCCGGCCGATAAACGGCTATACGCGGGCGGCGGTGGGTCGGTTCGTGCCTATGGCTACCAGATGGCCGGTCGGCTCGATTCAAATAACAACCCGATTGGCGGACGGTCCAGCGCGGAGTTCAGCCTCGAAGCCCGCATTAAGATTACCGATACGTTGGGAATCGTGCCGTTTGTGGATGCCGGTAGCGTCTATCCGTCGAGCGTGCCGCAACCAACCCACCGGGTCCTGTGGGGGCCGGGGATCGGCCTACGTTACTACACCCCGTTCGGCCCGATTCGGCTGGATGTGGCGACCCCCGCGGTACGCCGCCGCGGCGATGCCGCGGTTCAGTTCTACATCAGCCTCGGCCAGGCGTTCTGATGACCCGGCTCGCGGCAGGCTTGACGCGATGGCTGCGGCGCGGCGCCGTGATGCTTCTGATGTTGGTGGTGCTCCTCGCCATAGCCTTCGGCCTTTTACAAACATCGACAGGGCGCGAGTGGTTGGAGGATGTCGCGGCTCGTGTCGCCAGCACGCCGGCAAGCTCGATCGCCATTGTCGGACTCGACGGCACGATCCCGTTCGACATGCGGGCAGCGCGTATCGAGATCTCGGACGAGCACGGCGCGTGGCTGGTAATCCGTCAACCGCGCATCGACCTGTCGGCGACTGAACTACTGAGGGGGCGGGTCCATATCCATGCGTTGACCGCCGATGCAATCGAGGTCACGCGCCTGCCGACGGGCCAGCCGACGCCATCGATGACCCCTATTTCCGAGCGGCTGCGCGTGCCGCAGCTGCCGTTCGGGATTGTTGTCGATCGACTTGCGGTCGACCGGATCACGCTCGGCCCCGACGTGAGCGGCGAGCCGGTCGAAGCAGTTCTCGTCGGCGACGCGGCGTTGACGAAAACGTCCGCGCGGATATCGCTCGACCTTCATCGGACCGACGGCCGGCCCGGTGCTCTCGACCTGAGGCTCGCAGTCGTCGGAAGCCCTCCGGTCCTTAATGTGCAGGTAACCGCAGATGAACCTTCCGGCGCCTTGCTCGACCGGCTCTTCCTTCGCAATGACCACCTGCCGCTGTCCCTGTCCTTTGTCGGTGAGGGACCCCTGGCTCAGTGGCATGGCCGACTGAACGCTTCCGGCGGGACGCTCGCCGGCCTGGACTTCGACGTAACTTTCGCCGTTGGCCGGGACACGGTCGTGACCGTCGCCGGCAATGCGGCCGTCGCGCCGTTGTTGATCCCGGAAATCGCTAAGCTGATCGGCGACAAGGTGCCGGTGCACCTGCGGGCTGGCTTTGCCGAGAACGGCCTGTTTACGGTTGACGAGCTGTCGGTCGGTCTGGCGGCCGGCACCATTACCGGCGAAGCGATACTTGGCGACCCCGACCGCCGTCTTGTCGCCCGGCTTCAGGGCGATTTCGGCAATTTGTCCGGGTCGAGCGACATTGTCGGCCAACCTGTCGAGGGCAGCGCTCGGATAACGGCAACGCTATCCGGAACCGAAGTTCGGCCCTCGCTGTCCATCGACGCATCCGGCAACATGTTCCGCGTCGGCGGCGGCGGAGCCAGACAAGCCGAAGCACATCTGACCGTCGGGTTGACGGGCGAGCGCGGGCAGCCCGGAACACGGATCGACCTCGCCGCGGAAGGAAGTGTGCGGGGAGCCATTTTCCCCGAAACTCTTGCCGTGCCGCCGGAGCTGAACCGCGACCTCGACTGGTCTCTCAAGGTTCGCATGGCGCCGGAAGGTGGTTCGTTTGATATCACCCAGATCGCCGTACGGGGGATCGGTATTGATCTCGCGGGCTCGGGACGGTTCGGGCCAGGACCTCAAGTCAGCGACGGGCGCTTGCACCTCTCCGTCGCTGATCTGCGGCCTTTTGCGACGGCTTTCGGCCAGTCGATCGAAGGCTCTCTAACGCTCGATGGCACTCAATCGGGCTCATCGGGCAATCAGGTGGTGGAGCTCCAGGGGTCGCTAGGCCGGTTGCGGGTGGGCGTTCCCGCGGTCGACGCGTTGACCGGCGGATCGGTTGCGATTTCCGGAGCGATTGAGCAAAGCAGCCAAAATGCCTGGACGCTTCATCGTTTCACGGTTTCCGGAAGCGGTGCCAAGGTGACGGCGAACGGTCGATTCGAGCCAGAGACGCGTCGGCTGACCGCGGCCATCGAGGCGGAAATTCCGAGTCTCAAGCCGCTGGGTGCCGTACTTGGAGACATAAGCAACGGGCGCGTCAGCGGACGCGTGGCCCTGTCAGGGGTGCTCGACCATATGGGCGCTGAGATGGAACTCGACGGCAGCGGTCTGCAAGGGGGCGATGCCAGGCTCGCTCAAATCCACCTCGAAGCGCGCATGCCCGATGTCCAAGCGGCAAAGGTCGCGATCGAGGGCCGTTTCCGGCACGGCAATCTCAGTGGAACCTTGGGCCTTGAGGTTGACGGCGGTAATCCCGCCGAGTTGCTAATTCCCAGGTTACGGGTGCAGGCCGCGGATAGCACCGTTGAAGGCGGTTTCCGTATCGACCGCACCACTCTGTTGAGCCGCGGCACACTAGTTGTGCGGGTTCCGGACCTTTCGCGCTGGTCGTCGACCGCCGGGCTACCGCTCGCCGGCAGCTTCGGGCTCAGGGCTGAGCTGGAGCAGAGCCGGGGGCAGAATGTTGATCTGACTGCCACCGCCGATCGCTTGTCGTTCGGACCCGCGGGTAGCCGTGTCGGCCTGGGCAAGATGGAGGTTTCGTGGCGGCTGGCGGACGCATTCAACGCGCCGACCGGCAAGGCACAGGCCAGGATCACGGCGCTGACGCTCACCTCGGGCAGGCTTGACGAGGCGAAGTTATCGTTGACTAGTGTGAAGCCCGGGCGGTTCGCCTTTACCGCCGATGCGAAAGGGCGCTTCGCCGATCCGATCTCCTTCGCCAGTCGTGGCGAGTATCAATGGTCGCCGCGCGGCAGGGAATTGCAGGTTGCGGCTTTTGCCGGAGAGATCGGCGGCGACCGGCTTCAGCTCACAGCTCCGCTGAAGTTAACCCAGAATGGCGCCGATTATTCGCTGTCTAATCTGGCGTTGTCTCTCGGCTCGGGCCGGATTAGCGGCAATGCGGCGCTTCGCGGCCGAGCACTGGCTGGACGGCTCACGGTAAAGAATTTGCCGGTGGCGCTTGCCGCAAGGCTTGTCGGGCAAAAGGGGGCGGGCGGCACGATGACGCTCGACGCCAATGTTGCCGGCACCGCGGCTGCGCCAACGGGCCGCTTCAGCCTGACCGCGCGAGACCTGACCTATGCCCAGGCCGGACATCGGCTTTCATCTTTGAGCATCGATAGTACCGGAGATTGGAATGGTCGCAAGCTCGCGCTCAAAGGCAAAATCGGCGGCCTCAAGGGTGAAACGCTGGGCTTCAGCGGTTCGATTCCCGTTGTCTTCAACCCGGCACCACTTAGTCTCAGCATCCCGCCCTCCGGCCGGCTGACGATGCGGCTCGAGGGCAGTGGCGATCTCAGCAATTTGGCCGATCTGCTTCCGATCGGCGAGGACCGGCTGTCCGGTCGATTTACTCTCGATGCCGGGGTGACCGGCACACCCGCCGCTCCCGCCGCGAGCGGGCGGCTAACAGTGACCGGCGGGCGCTATGAGAGCTTTGCCAGCGGTGCCGTGCTGACCAATCTGCGGTTTGACCTCAGCGGCGACCGTGACCGCTTCACCCTGCGCGCGCTGACTGCGAGCGACAGCGCGAACGGGAATCTCGCCGCGCGGGGCACCATTGAATTGGGAAGAAGCGGTGGCCCGGGCGTGGAACTTTCCGCCAAGCTGACACGCTTCCGCATCGCCGTGCGCGACGAGGCGGTGGTCACCGCGAGCGGCGATGTCACAGTCGTTGGCCCGGTCTTCGGACCTAAAGTCACCGGTCGACTGACCGTGGACCGGGCCGATTGCACAATCCCAGACAGCCTACCACCCAGCGTCACCAAGCTGAAGGTCGTCGAAATCAACGACTCCGCGTCCGCCACGCCATCGCCACGCCCCGCCAACCGCGGAATGGCGCCTCAAGCCGCGTCTCAAAAGGAACCGCCGGCTTTCGCCGCGCCCCTCGACATCCAGATCGCGCTGCCGGGGAAAACCTTTGTGCGCGGACATGGTTTGGATAGCGAATGGCGCGGGCAGCTTGAAGTCTCGGGCACGAGCGCCGCTCCCGCCATCACGGGCTCGATCGAAAGCATCCGGGGCACGTTCGACATCTTGGGCAGGACGTTCCGCGTGGCCACTGGCGTGATCGCCTTCGACGGCGGTCCGCGATTCGACCCGCGCCTATACATTGCCGCGGAGGTGGCGGCGGCGGACATCACTGCGCAGGCGATCATAGGCGGTGTCGCATCGGCACCCACGATTACGTTGAGCTCCGTCCCCGCGGTACCGCAAGACGAAATCCTTTCGCGCGTGCTGTTCAAGCGCGGGCTGGGGCAAATTTCCGCGGGGGAAGGGTTGCAGGTTGCTCAGGCCGCGGCAACGCTCGCCGGAGGCGGCCCGGGCGTGCTCGACAAGCTGCGCTCCGGCCTCGGGCTCGACCGGCTGAGTTTCGGCGCCGCGGCGAATGGTCCGGCAAGCAGCAATCTCAATCCCGCCGCCGGCGGCAACGCCACCGGCAACCCCGGGCCCGCGCTCAGCGGCGGAAAGTACGTGGCCAGCGGAGTCTATGTCGGCGCAACTCAAGGGACCACGCCCCAATCCAGCAAAATGACGGTCGAAATCGACGTGTACCCGCATGTGACCATAGAGACGGAACGCAGCCAATCCGGTAGCACTGGATTGGGGCTCAACTACAAATATGATTATTAGGCGCTCGATGCCGTGACGTGAACACGGCGGTTACCCGAGTTATCGCGACTGACCCGCGATGAATTGCGACTGACCGGAGAGCCAAATTCGCTGCTCCGCGCTCGGGGCCCCCGCGGCAAGGGGCGGCAAGCAGGGCTAAATCGCCGCCATCTCCGCCAATGCAAATCGCGATTATCGGATCGGCGGAGCGCGTCTATCATCCACCCGCTTCGCGGAGTGCGGAGCGTCTCGCAGAATGATCGCGATGGTGGCTTACGACGCTTTCATCTCCTACAGCCATGCCGAGGACCGCCCCGTCGCGGCGGCATTGCAATCGATCATCCAGAAGCTCGGCAAGCCGTGGTACCGCCGCCGCTCCTTGCGGGTGTTCCGCGACGACACCAGCCTATCGGCCTCGCCGCATCTGTGGGAATCGATCGAGGAAGCACTGAACGGATCGAGATTTCTGGTCCTGCTTGCCTCGCATCGGGCGGCGGCGTCGCCATGGGTGACCAAAGAGGTCGCCTGGTGGCTCGAGCACAAAGGCATTGAAACGTTGCTGATCGGCCTGACCGAGGGTGACCTGCCGTGGGACCCCGAGACAGGCGATTTCATCTGGTCGGAGAAGACGCCGCTGCCGGCGATCTTAAAGCGGCGGTTTACCGCCGACCCGCGCTGGATCGACCTGCGCCCCTATCGCGGCGCGGTTTTGGCCCGCCACCGCCAATTCCTCGACGCCGGCGCCGATTTTGCGGCGACATTGCACGGTCGCCCGAAGGACGATCTCCTGTCGCAAGAGGTGCGGCAGCAGCGTCGCGCCTTGACCTTGGCCTGGTCGGCGGTGGCGAGCCTGCTGGTGCTGGTGTGCCTCGCCGGCTGGCAATGGTTGGAGGCGGTACATGCTCGACGCCTGGCGGAGGCCCAGCGAGACCGGGCCGAGAAGACATTGGCGGCGGCGACCCGGACCGCAAACGCGCTGGTAATGGATCTCGCGCTCAAGTTCCGCGATCGGAGTGGAGTCCCAATCGATATGGTGCGGAGCATCCTCGGCCGTGTTCAGGTGCTGCAGGAGGAACTCGTCTCCTCCGGCGAGGTTGCGTCCGACCTGCGACAAAGCCGAGGCGTAAGCCTTTCCGAGAGCTCGGCGACGCTGCTTATCCAGGGAGACGGCAGCGGCGCCCTCGACGCCGCGAAAGCGGCGCACCAAATATTCGAGGCGCTGTTGGCCGAGCAGCCCGCGGACGCCGTCCGGCGGTACAACCTCTCCGTTGCCGAGGAACGGGTCGGGGATGCTCTTCTCGCCGCCGAGCGTGCCGATGCCGCCCTCGATGCCTATCGAAGATCGCTAGGCTTGGTCGAGACCCTCTCGGGCGCCGATGCCGGCAATATGCTGTGGCGGCATGCCCTCTCCCTCGGTCACCTGAAAGTCGGCGACGTATTGGCGGCTCGCGCGGCCCGTGATGCCGCGCTCGACGCCTTCCGAAAATCCCTCGACGCCGCCGAGCAGCTTGTCGCTGTCGATCCGGGCAACGCGGAGTGGCAACGCGATCTCATGCACGCGCACCAGCGGATCGGCGACATGCTGAGCGCGTCGGGAAAGCGCGAAGAGGCCTCTGACAATTACGGCAGAGCCCTCGCCGTGGCCAAAGCCCTCGCGATCACGGACCTGGGCAATTCCAAATGGCAGCGCGACGTTCTGATCGGCCACAACAAGATCGGCCGCGTCCTGCTGGCCAACGGGCAACCTCAGCTTGCCGTTGATGCCTTCCGGAAGGGGGTCGCGATCACGGAAAAACTCGTTGCCGGCGATGTCGGCAACGCCGAATGGCAAGTCGACCTCGCCATCGGCTACACGACGCTGGGCGACGCGCTGCTGAAAACCGGGCAGCGCGAACAGGCGCTTGATATCCACCGCAAATCACTCGGAATTCTCGAAAAGCTTCTGGTGACCGATCCGGCCAATCGGCGATGGAGGCGCGACCTGTCGGTCAGCTATGCGAGGGTCGGCGACGTGCTTGCCGCCCTGGAACAGCGCGACGACGCGCTGGACGTCTATCGCCAGGCGCATCTCATTGTTGAGAAGTTGGCGGCTGAAGACCCTGGCAATCCCCAATGGGAAATCGATCTCTGCGCTTCGCTCTGGCGTCAGGCGGAACTCGGGGTCGAACCCGAACGCAGTGTCGCGCGCGTCGTCGAGGGTCTGGGTCGCCTCGACAGAGCGCACTTGCTGACGGATTTTCAGCGATCGTTTCTCGCGAAAGCGAGCGCTCGGCTCGTCGAGTTACGCACAGAAAGATGACGGTAAGCCGTCTGCCGGCAGTGCAAGCATTTGGGCGGCGATCTGGCTGCTAGCAAAGGCGCAGGTTATCCGTGGGGCCAGCTATGAATTACCAACCGCGCTTCCCCGTGCGCGAATCTCGGATGAGGAGGTGTCGAAGCGGAAACGGTGCTCGGGGATTTCGGTGAAGAGATCGGCATGGCGCCGCGGCACGGGGATGTCGTTCAGCGCGCGTACGCGCCCCGCCGCGTCGATCCGCACGGCCACCAGAAAGCTGCCCCCGGAATTGGCGATTTCATCGAGCGCGTCGTGCATCCGAGCCTCGTCATCGCCATAATATTTCGGCACAAACAGCCGCTCTACTGTATCCGCGCCGACCACGAACGTAGTCCCCGGAAACAAGCGCGACTTTTCGACGAAGGTGGGCGCTCTGGTGAGTTCGACGGGCGACTTCCAGGCGAATTGCGCGAGCCGGTGTCTCACCGTCTCGCCCGCCAGCGGCGGCTTGTCGACGTTTGTGACGGAGATTTCGAACGCCAAGGGCTGCTGCCTGAGCTTTTCGGCGACCCGCGCCAGCAATACATGTCCCTCGTGCACCGGGTTGAAAGAACCTGGGAACAGCACGGAGGGCGCCGGCGCCGACAGCATCATCTGGCCATCGGGCTGGACGGTGACGCGATCGAGTTCGCCCGCCAAGAGCTGATCGATCGTGCCCGCGGCCGCGACGACCGTCTCCGCGTAATGTTCATCCGCATCGAGCAGGCCGCGTGGCGACGGTGCGGCAATCCCGCATGCGCGGGCCAGCCACAGGACGATCGCGCGCGAAACGAGGTCTTCCTCGGCGGCGCGATCGCGTCGGCCCTTGGCCATCACGCAAGTGCAGTGCGCGATGCCGGCGGAGTTGGCGAATGCGATGTGAAATCGATGCTCGCCTTTGCGCGGGCGATCGCTCACCAGTGCCGCCGTCGCGCCGAGGCCAACCAGATCGGTGCCCGCCGGCGTCAGCCTGGCCGCGCGCGCCCGTGCGGTTCGTGCCATCGCGATCGTGGTGTCAGCGCTGCACGCTTGTGCCGGCGCAAAGCCGAGAAACGTCGCAAGCGCCTGCGCGTCGTAGGGAACCTGCGCCTCGATCAGCAGCCGAGAGCCGCCTGGAACACGAAGCAACTCACCGACCGCTCCGCTGCCGCCTCCCGTGATTGCGAGCGCGGCCTTGCGGCCGGACGCGTGCAATGCGGAGATCAATTGTCGCGACGCGGCATCCGACGGGCTCATGGTGCGGGTGTGCTCCAAAGCTGAAAATACCTCGCGAACGGTGAAAGACAGTTCGGACAGAGTCAACAGAGTGCAAGGGCGTGCCGACAAAGCTGCCGAGGCCAGCGATGTCCGGCATGATCGGTATGGCGCGTTGGTGCGCGAATGAGCCCGAAGCGAACACTTGCCGCCCGCCAGATTGACGGCGCCGCTCCTCGGCGACCCGCGCAACTGGTTCGAGACAGCCAGGCTGCCGGGCCACACAGCCCCCACGTCCGAGGCGACACTGCACACAAAGCCTGGCGCGGGTATCCTTGGAGCGCGATATTTTGGAAGGAGATAACACCTGAAGTCGGCAGACCGATATAACTGATGTGTCCACAGCCGGACGAGCTAACGGAGTAGAGAATGCGGCGGTACATTGCGCCATTTTTGATGGCCGCTTGTAGGTCGACTCCAACACTTGATCCCTCCTGTCGTCATGCCCGCGAAAGCGGGCATCCAGGGCAACAAGTATCGCGTCTGCTGCTCCTGGACCCCCGCTTTCGCGGGGGTGACGAATGAAGGGCGGATTCATCTGTCTGAGCCGTACCACTAGGTGTGACTAGGAAGCTACTAAGGCGCTTTTCAGCGCCTTAGTTTCGCTCGTAAGTCCTTTGAAAGAATGGTGGGTGCAGTAGGACTCGAACCTACGGCCCGCTGATTAAGAGTCAGCTGCTCTACCAACTGAGCTATGCACCCGCCGCGATCGGCGGCGGTCTATAACAAAGCCCCGCGGGAATGTCGATAGCACCCCCTGGAGAGTACCCGCTGGGATCCCCCCGATCCCAACCGGGTGCGGGCGGTCGGCTGACGGCGCGGCGCGCGGCGCGCCGGGGCCGCGTCAGATCCGGCCGTGGCAGTGCTTGAACTTCTTGCCGGAGCCGCACGGGCAGGCGGCGTTGCGCGGGGTTCCGGCCCAGGGCGCGCGCGGACCGGCCGGGCGCTCGCCGCCGCGTTGCGGCATCGCGACGCCGTTGCCCGCCCCGTGGCCCGCCCCATTGGCCGACCCGTGGCTGGCTCCGTGGCTGGCTAAGGCGGCGGGGCGTCTACCCGGATGCGCCGAGGCGAGAGCGGGGCCGCTCGCCATGCCGAAACCAGGCGCCGCGTCGGCCATCGCGGCCTCGCGCTCGGGCGGCGCCATCTCGCCGAACGGCGATTCCTCCCCGAACAGAGGCTGCTCGGATGGCGGCGAGTCGAAGCGCAATTCGACATGGCTCAACACCGAGGTCACCTGCTCGCGCAGGCTGACCAGCATCCCCTCGAACAGCTCGAACGCCTCGCGCTTGTACTCGTTGAGCGGGTCGCGCTGGGCATAGGCGCGCAGGTTGATCCCCTGGCGCAAATGGTCGAGCGATAGCAGATGGTCCTTCCAGGTCTGGTCGAGGAGCTGGAGCAGCAGGCTCTTTTCGGCCATCCGCATCAGATCGGGGCCGTAATTGGCGCTCTTCTCGGCCATCCTGCGATCGGAGGCGGCGAGCAGCCGCTCCTCGATTTCGGCGGCGCCGATGCCGTTTTCCTTGGCCCAGTCGGCGAGCGGGAGGTCGAGCCCCAACAGGCGCAGGCATTCGGCGTGAAGCCCGGCCGTATCCCATTGCTCGACCAGCGAGTTCTCCGGGATCGCGCGCGCGACGATCTCGGCGATCGTCTCGCCGCGCATGTCGGCGACGGTGGCGGCGACGTCGCGGGCGCTCATGATTTCCTTGCGCTGCTCGTAGACGACCTTGCGCTGGTCGTTCATTACATCGTCGTATTTGAGCAATTGCTTTCGGATGTCGTAGTTGCGCGCCTCGACCTTTTGCTGCGCCTTGGCCAATGCCTTGTTGACCCAGGGATGGATGATCGCCTCGCCTTCCTTGAGGCCGAGGCGGGCCAATACCGATTCCATCCGTTCGGAACCGAAGATGCGCATCAGATCGTCTTCGAGCGAGACGAAGAATTTCGACGCGCCAGGATCGCCCTGGCGACCCGAGCGGCCGCGCAATTGGTTGTCGATGCGGCGGCTCTCATGCCGCTCGCTGGCGACCACGAACAACCCGCCCGCCTGTCGCACGATCTCGCGCGCGGTCTCGATCTCGTGGCGGATGTCGGCGGCGCGGGCCTCGCGCTCGAACGCGTCCTCGATCTCGGCGAGCTCGGCCTTGAGCCGCATGTCGAGATTGCCGCCGAGCTGGATGTCGGTGCCGCGGCCGGCCATGTTGGTCGCGATCGTGACCGTGCCGGGCCGCCCAGCCTGGGCGATGATAAAGGCTTCCTGCTCGTGATAGCGGGCATTGAGCACGTTGTGCGCGATCTTGCTCTTGGTGAAGAGTTGCGACAGCGCCTCGGATTTCTCGATGCTGACGGTGCCGACCAACACCGGCTGCTTGCGCGCTTGGCATTCCAGCACCTGCTGGGTGACGGCGTCGAATTTCTCGCGGGTCGAGCGATAGACTTCGTCGTCGTTGTCGGCGCGGATCACCGGCTCGTTGGTCGGGATCTCGATCACGTCGAGCTTGTAGATGTCGCCGAACTCTTCCGCCTCGGTCATCGCCGTGCCGGTCATGCCGGCAAGCTTGGGATACATGCGGAAATAGTTCTGGAAGGTGATCGAGGCCAGCGTCTGGTTCTCGTTCTGAACCGTGACGTCTTCCTTGGCCTCGAGCGCCTGGTGCAGACCCTCGGAATAGCGCCGGCCTTCCATCATCCGGCCGGTGAATTCGTCGATGATGACGATCTTGTCGTCCTTGACGATGTATTCGGTGTCGCGCGCGAATAGTTTGTGCGCCCGCAATGCCTGGTTGACGTGATGGACCAGCGAGACGTTGTGGATGTCGTAGAGCGTGCCGGTCTCCATCAGGCCGCTCTCGCGCAGCAACACCTCCATCTTCTCGACGCCCGTGTCGGTCAAGGTCACGGTGCGCTGCTTTTCGTCCTTCTCGTAATCCTCGGCGGCGAGCGACGGGATCAATTTGTCGGCGCGGATATAAAGCTCGGACGAATCCTCGGTCGGGCCGGAGATGATCAGCGGCGTGCGCGCCTCGTCGATCAGGATCGAATCGACTTCGTCGACGATCGCGTACTGAAACGGCCGATGCACCATTTCCTCGAGCCGGAACTTCATGTTGTCGCGCAGATAGTCGAACCCGAACTCGTTGTTGGTGCCGTAGGTGATGTCGCAGAGATAGGCCTGCTGACGCTCGTGGTCGTCGAGGTCATGGACGATGCAGCCGACGCTCATGCCGAGAAAGCGATAGATCTGGCCCATCCACTCGCTGTCGCGGCGGGCCAGGTAGTCGTTGACCGTGACGACGTGGACGCCGTTGCCGACGAGCGCGTTCAGATAGACCGACAGGGTCGCGACCAGGGTCTTGCCCTCGCCCGTCTTCATCTCGGCGATCATGCCACGGTGGAGCACGATGCCGCCCATCAGCTGGACGTCGAAATGACGTTGGCCGAGGGTTCGCTTGGAGGCCTCGCGCACGGTCGCGAACGCCTCGACGAGCAGATCGTCGAGCTCGGCGCCCTCGGCGAGGCGCTCGCGGAACTCGGCGGTGCGCGCGCGCAGCGCGTCGTCGGACAGGGCTTCGAGCCCGGGCTCGAGCTCGTTGATCTGGGCGACCAGCGGTCCCAGGCTCTTGACGTAGCGATCGTTGGCGGAGCCGAACAGCCGCCGGGCTAAGGCGCCGAACATGAGGTCCTCGACAAGCGGGTGAGACGGGCAAGAAAGTAGCGCACGGCGACCAAGGACAGATAGGCGGGCAGCGGCGGGGTGTCAATTAAACCGGTAGCCAGGGTACGGTGGGAATAGCCATGTTCCGGCCCCGTCGTCAGGTTGCGTCTTTCCGCCGCTAGATTTTTCCGCTATACGCGGTCCGATGAGCGCTGATCTCGACATGGTGCACAAGCGACGCCGATGCTGCCTTTCGGGCGGCGCTGGTGCATGCGCGCGTTCAACCGACCGGCGACGAAGGTAGCTAGACCTTCCGGCCGATCCCCGAACCGCAACAGCGTCCACCGCCGCCGATGGTCTCGGCGGCTTTTTTGTGCCTTTGTCGCGACCATCGGGTCCGCCAGCCACAGGAGATTCGCAGCCATGCCCGCCGTCTCGCCGCTTGCACCCGCGCATTTTCCCCAGCTCGCGCCGATCGCCGGGGTGCGTCTGGCCAGCTATGAGGCCGGCGTGCGCTATCGCGGGCGCACCGATTTGATGGTGGCCGAGCTCGCGCCGGGCAGCGCGATCGCCGGCGTCCTGACGCAATCGGTGTGCCCCGGGCAGCCGGTATTGTGGTGTCGGGAATGCCTGCCCGGCGGCAAGGTGCGGGCGATCGTGGTCAATTCCGGCAACGCCAACGTCTTCACCGGAAAAATCGGCCGCCAGGTCGTCGAGACCACCGCCGCGGCCGCGGCGAAGCTGTTTCACTGCGCCCCCAACGAGGTCTTCATCTCGTCGACCGGGGTGATCGGCGAGCCGCCGCCGGCCGATCTGCTCGCCGACGCGCTGCCCAAGGTCACGCCGAAGCTCGCGGCGGATGCCTGGGAGGACGCGGCGCGCGCGATCATGACCACCGACACGTTTCCCAAGGGCGCGACCGCGACTGCCCGCATCGACGGCGTCGAGGTGCGGCTCAACGGCTTCGCCAAGGGTTCCGGCATGATCGCGCCCGACATGGCGACGATGCTGGCCTATATCTTCACCGATGCGGCCCTGCCGGCCGCGGTGCTGCAGCCTCTGTTGTTGTCGGCGGCCCAGCGCTCGTTCAATTGCATCACCGTCGACAGCGATACCTCGACCAGCGACACGGTGCTGCTGTGCGCGACGCAGCAGGCCAAGCATGGGCCGATCATCGACGCCGCCGACCGTCGGCTGGGCGAGTTCCGCCGCGCGCTCGACCGGGTCATGATCGATCTCGCGCGGCAGATCGTGCGCGACGGCGAGGGCGCCGAGAAATTCGTCACGATCGAGGTGACCGGCGCGGTGAGCGCGCGATCGGCGCGGCGCATCGGCCTCGCGATCGGCAATTCGCCATTGGTCAAGACCGCGCTCGCGGCCGGCGACGCCAATTGGGGCCGCATCGTCATGGCGGTCGGCAAGGCCGGCGAAAAGGCCGACCGCGACCGCCTGTCGATCTCGGTCGGCGGCACTATGATCGCCGCCGAGGGCGGGCCGGTGCCCGGCTACGACGAGACCCCGGTCGCCGAGCACATGAAGGGCCGCGAGATCGACATCGCCGTCGATATCGGCCTCGGCCGCGGCAAGGCGACGATCTGGACCTGTGATCTGACCCACGGCTATGTCGACATCAATGGCAGCTACCGGAGCTGAACCCGGCCCATCCCCGGCGGAAACCGCCCGGCCGATCGTCCTTGTCGCCGCGGTCGCGCTGATCGACGTCGACGGGCGGGTGTTGCTGGCGCAGCGCCCGGAGGGCAAGCACCTCGCCGGGCTGTGGGAATTTCCCGGCGGCAAGGTGCAGGCGGGCGAGACCCCCGAAATCGCGCTGATCCGCGAGCTCGACGAGGAGCTCGGCATCGATGTCGTCGCCAGTTGCCTGGCGCCGTTCACCTTCGCCTCGCACGCCTATCCCGAATTCCACCTGCTGATGCCGCTCTATGTCTGCCGAAAATGGTCGGGGATCGCGATCGCCCGCGAAGGGCAGCGCCTGGCCTGGGTCAGGCCGCCGCTGCTCGCAGACTACCCGATGCCGCCGGCCGACAAGCCGCTGGTCGCGATGCTGCGCGATCTGCTTTAGCCGATCCGCCGCCGCGGGCCGGGCCGCGGCGTGGTGTGGCCCGGATGCGGCGCCCAGCCGGTCAGAAACAATATCTCGAACGTCGCCGGAATGCGCCCGTCGGAATCGCCGAAGCGCTCGGCATAAATCGCCGCGGCGCGGCCGAGGGTCGCGCGGCGCAGAAAGCTGCGCCGGCGCGCGACCAGCCCGTTGGTCTCGCCCATGCCGCGCAGATCGCGCATCAGCGCGAGCAAATCGGGGTAGGTGACCGTGATCGTCTCGGCATCGGCGACCGGCATCGCGAACCCGCCGCGCTGCAATAACGCCGCGGCGTCGCCGAGATCGATCGCCGGCGATACTCGCGGGCTGACCCCGCCTTCCTCCGCCAGTTCGGCCTCGAACAACGCGGTGCGCAGCTCGACCAGGGTCTGTCCGCCGAGTAGCGCCGCCAGCAACAGACCGTCGGGTTTCAGCGCGCGCCGTAGCTGCGCCAATGCCCCCGGCAGATCGGCGCACCAATGCAATGCCAATGCGCTGATCGCGAGGTCGAAGCTCGCCTCGGCGAACGGCAGCAATTCGGGATCGGCCGCGATCCTTGGGGTCGGAAGGGCGCGGAGGAGGGTCGTCGCCGGCTCGGCGGCGACGACCTGCGCCGTACCCGGCCGCGATGCCAGGGCGTTCGCCAGCGCTCCGTCGCGGGCGCCGAGATCGAGCGCGACCGGAAACTCCCGCGCGATCACGTCGAGCCTGTCGATCAGCCGCTCGTTTACCTCGTGGTGCAAAAAATCGACCGCGCCGCCGCGCCCCGCCCGATCGCGGTGGGCGCGCCAGGCGCGGCGGTCGAACAGGAGCATCCCTTGCGGGTCGGATTCGGTCATCGCGCGATCGACTATAGCAGCGCGCGAACCTCCCCGCGCCAGCTTGGCGGGTTTACCGGTCGCCGGTGACTTTTTCTATCCTGTCACCGCAAATCGGGACGAATTACTTATATGCCTATTATGTAGGCAAGAGTAAGCTGATAATTTCGCAGAATATACTCTCGAATGAGCGCTTGAATTAATCTGTTCTTAGCGATGCGCTGGCACCTTCGGCGTGCAATCGGAGAAAGGCATGGAGCCGTGGGCATGCGTCAGATTTCGAGCAATTCGGCAACCGTATTCGATCTGTCGTCGCACCTGCCCATGGGCCATCATTTTCGCGACGCGGTGGCGGCAATCCGCCAGCCTTTCGTCGTCTACGATGCCGAGGAGCGGCTGGCGGCGTTCAACGCGGCGTTTTCCGACTTGCATCGCGAGCCCGACGGCACCCGCGTACTGCACCCCGGCATGTCGTTTCAGGATGTCATGGAATGGCGCCTGCGCACCGGGTTTTTCGCGCCCGATCCCGAGGGCGCCGGCCATCTGCCGGCGGCCGAATACCGGCTGGCCAGAGGCGACGTGGTTTACCGGCTGCGCGACGGGCGTTGGATGTTCGTCGACAATTACAGCCTGCCGGATGGCCGGCTCGCCTGCACCTGGAGCGACATCACCGCGGTCAAGCAGGCCGAGCGGCAATTATGGGAATTGAGCGAGAGTCTGCGCCAGAGCCAGGATCACCTGGTCCGCGCCCAGCGCATCGCGCAGGTCGGCAGCATCGAGCGCGACCTGCGTACCGACAATTTGCGGTGGACCGCCGAGATGTACCAAATCTTCGGACGCGACCCGCGCCTGCCGCCGCCGACCCGCGCCGAAAATCTGAAATTGTTTCACCCCGACGACCGCGCTCGCTTCGCCGAAGAATTGCGCGCGTCGGAAGAAGGGCGGACGACCGCCCCGGCGGAATTTCGGATCGTCCGGCCCGATGGCTCGATCCGCTGGATCCACCATGAATCCGAGGTTTTCTACGACGATGCCGGCAAACCGTCATTGCGGATCGCCACCTACAAGGACGTAACCGAGATCCACGAGTACCGCGAGCAGGAACGCGCGTTGCAAGCTGAATTGCTCAGCAGCGAGCGATTTTCGGCGATCGGCCAGGTCGCCGCCACGGTCACCCATGAACTGCGCAACCCGCTCAGCACGATCAAGAACACGCTGTACCTGGTAAAGGAGGCCGCCGCCGCCAATCGCCTTCCGGGCGAGCGGCTGTTCGACCGCATTGAACGCAGCATCGACCGCTGCAACCGGATCATCGGCGATCTGCTCGAATATTCACGCACCGGTCCGGTGCGCTGCCGTCCCCACGATTTCGATTCCTGGCTGACCGAGCTCGTCGCCGACCCGCTGACGCCGCCGGGCGCGCCCATTTGCCTCGATCTCAGCGCCCCCGGCATCGCCGTGGCGCTCGATCCGGGTCGGTTCCGCCGCGCCCTCGCCAACCTGCTCGACAACGCGACGCAGGCGTTGCTCGATCCTGCGCCTACCGATCGGACGCCGCAGATCACGCTGCGGACGCGCCATGACGAGGATATGGTCGAGTTCGCGATCGAGGATAACGGCCTGGGCATGCCGGCGGGGGTTCTTGCCCGTGCGTTCGAGCCGTTGTTCAGCACAAAGATGTTCGGCACCGGCCTCGGACTGCCGATCGTCAAGCAGATCGTCGAGCAGCATGGCGGCTCGATCGAACTCGACAGCACACCGGGCGAGGGCACCCGTGCGTGCCTCCGACTGCCGGTTCGGCGCCAGCCCGCCGCGGAGCGGGCACGGGTGCCGCGGATGCGGGTGGAATCCGCCTGATCCCTGGCTTCATGCCGGCCGCGACCCCTGACGCGGTGGCTCGATTGCAATCCACGGTTGACGGCAAGCCCGGGAGCCCGATGATGCTCGCCGATGGCGTTTACCGCAGCTTTCCCCACCTCGTTGCGACGCCTCGGGCGGATCGTCGTCGACGGCATCCTGCCGCCGCGCTGTCTCGCCTGTGGCGCGATCGTCGACGATCCCGACGCGCTTTGCTGCAAGTGCTGGGCGGCGATCACATTCTTCGCGCCGCCGTGGTGCGCGAAATGCGGGATGCCGTTCCCGCACCCGATGGGCGAGGACGCTTTGTGCGGCGCCTGCGCCCGCGACCGGCCGAGCTGGGACCGGGCTCGCGCGGTGCTGCGCTATGACAAGAACAGCCGCCGGCTGGTGCTGTTGCTGAAACACGGCGACCAAACCCACCTCGCCAGCGCGTTCGGCCGCTGGATGCGGCGCGCCGGCGGCGAGGTGCTCGACGCCGCCGATGTGATCATTCCGGTGCCGTTGCATTGGACCCGGCTGTTTACCCGCCGCTACAACCAGGCGGCCTTGCTGGCCCAGGCGATTCAATCGGCGGGCGGACCGCCGGTCGGGGCGGACTGGCTGGTGCGTCGGCGACGGACCCCGTCGCAAGGCCGGCTCGGCCCGGCGGCGCGGACGCGCAACGTGCGCGGCGCGTTCATCGTGCGTGGCGGCTGCGATGTCCGGGGCAAGCGGGTCGTCGTCGTCGACGACGTGCTGACCACCGGGGCCACGGTCGAGGAATGCGCTCGGGTATTGCGCCGTGCCGGCGCCGAGTTCGTCGGCGTCCTGACCCTGGCGCGGGCCTTGCGCGCCGGCGGCTGAGCCCGCGCCACTGTTTGCAGACTCGCGCTCGCCGGGCCATATTTGCGCTGATTGACGAGAGAGGCGGGAGTGCCGGCGGCGATGGCCCAGGTCGAGCTCTATACCACGATGTTCTGCCCCTATTGCGCCCGCGCCCGCGCCTTATTGGAGCGCAAGGGCGTCGCCTACACCAATATCGATGTCGAGGCGGAGCCTGACCGACGAGCCGAGATGGTGAAGCGGGCCGGCGGGAGCCGCACCGTGCCGCAGATCTTTATCGACGGCGAGCATATCGGCGGCTGCGACGACATGATGGCGCTCGACCGGGCCGGCCGGCTCGACCCGAAACTGGGGCTCGCCTGATGGCCGATCCGTTCACCGCCGCCTGCATCCAGTTCACCGCCGGTCCCGACCCCGAGCCCAATCTGCGGGCCGTCGCCGATATGATCCGCCATGCGCGCGATCAGGGCGCCGATTTCATCACCACCCCCGAGGTCAGCAATTTCATCGAGAGCGGCCGGCGCCGGCGCGACAAGGCGCGGCGCGAGGCCGACGATCCGTTCCTCGCCGGCATGCGCGCGCTGGCGCGAGAGACTGGGGCGTGGCTGCTGCTCGGTTCCTTGGTGATCGACCCCGCCGGCGAGCCCGGCGCCGCCGAGGGCGAGGCGCGGCTCGCCAACCGTTCATTCCTGATCGACGCCGCCGGCGCGATCACCGCCCGCTACGACAAGATCCACATGTTCGATATCGATCTGCCCGGCGGCGAGAGCTATCGCGAAAGCAACGCCTATCGCCCGGGCGACGCCACGATCGTCGCGGAGACGCCGTGGGGCCGGCTCGGCATGAGCGTGTGTTACGATCTGCGCTTTCCCCACCTCTATCGCGGCCTGGCGCAAGCCGGCGCCGACTTCCTGTCGGTCCCGTCGGTGTTCACGGTGCCAACCGGGACCGCGCATTGGCATGTGCTGATGCGCGCGCGGGCGATCGAGAACGGTTGCTTCGTGCTGGCGCCGGCGGCGTGGGGCGAGCACGCCGGCGGCCGCCGCAGCTACGGCCACTCGCTGATCGTCGACCCGTGGGGCGCGGTGCTCGCCGATGGCGGAGAGGGGGTCGGCGTGGTCACCGCGCGGATCGACCCGGCGCGCATCGCCGAGGCGCGCGGCATGGTGCCGTCGCTGCGGCACGATCGCGAATTTGCCCGGCCCGAACCGGCTTCTCGCCCGCTCGCCGCCGAGTAGGTAGCCCGCTCATCCGGGCAGCCGGCCGATCGGTCCGGCGATCGCGGCGATGCGCTGGATCACCGCCGCGCGCGGCGCGCCGACCTCGCCCTGCTCGAAGGCGATGATGGCGAGGGCGGCGAACGACGCGAGCAGTTCGCCTGGACGCAGCAGGAATTCCGGGTTGGTCGGCCGCCCGAGGCGCTCGTTGCCGAGCGCGAAAGTCTCGTAGATCAGCACCCCGCCTGGCCCCAATGCGGCGGCGAGCGCCGGGAATAGCGGCCGATGAAGGTAGTTGGTGACGACGATCCCGTCATAGCTCCCGCCGAACGGCCAGGGCTGGCCGGTTTCGAGGTCGACCTGCCGTATCTCGCAGTTCGGCCCGGCCAATGCCGCTAGCCCCGTCATATCGCGATCGACCGCGCACACGCGCAATCCCGCGGCGAGCAGCAGGCGCGTGTGGCGGCCGCGGCCGGCGGCGAGGTCGAGCACCCTGCCGCCGCGCCGGATCAGCGGCTGGAACCGCTCGACCCAGGCCGAAGGCGGAATTTCACGGTTTGTTAGCATTAACCGGAGATGGTTGTGGCGAGCCCTTGCCGTGTATAGATAAGGGCTCGAGGAGGTTCGCTTGATGATCCGTTTCGCGCTGCGCTGTACTTCCAGTCACGAGTTCGAGGGATGGTTTCGCAGCGGCGACGGCTTTGAGACGCAGCGGCAGGCCGGCGAGATCGCCTGCCCGCAATGCGGCGACACCGGGATCGAGAAGGCGCTGATGGCGCCGAATATCGCCCGGTCGCGCGAACGCCATCCGCCGGTGTCTCCCGCGCAACTGCGCACGGCATTGGTCGAATTGCGCCGGCAGATCGAGAAGAACTGCGATTACGTCGGCCCCGGCTTCGCCGAGGAGGCCCGCCGCATCCATTACGGCGAGGTCGACCCGCACGGCATCTACGGCGAGGCCAGCGTCGAGGAATCGCGCGAATTGTCCGACGAAGGCATCGAAGTCGGCCGCGTCCCCTGGATTTCGCCGAGCGACGCCTGACGCGGGCGCGGCGGTCATCGCCGTCGCACCGCCATCACCATGTAGTTGATCGCCAGATCGTCCGACAACGTCCACTCCCCGGAGCCGAGCGCGTAGCTGATCCCGGCCAACCCGGTGACATGGAGGCCGCTCCGGCGCAGGCCCAGCACGAATTCCGACGGGCGCACGAAGCGATTCCAGTCATGCGTGCCGGGCGGCAGCCAGCGCAGCAGATATTCCGCGCCGACGATCGCCGCGGCGAACGCGCGCGCGGTCCGGTTCAGGGTCGCGCCGATCAGCGCCCCGCCGGGACCGACCAATTGGCTCGCCGCGGCGAGGAAGGCGTCGCGATCGGCGACGTGCTCGACCAGCTCCAATGCCAGTGCGACATCGAAACGGCGTCCTTCGGCGGCGAGCGATTCGGCGGTGGCGACGCGATAGTCGATCGCCAGCCCGCTCGCCGCGGCATGGGTGCGCGCGACGTCGATCGCCTCGGCGGCGGCGTCGGCCGCAGTCACCCGAAAGCCGAGCCGAGCCATTGGCTCGGCGATCAATCCGCCGCCGCAGCCGAGATCGATGAGGCTCAACCCCTCGAACGGCCGCAACGAGCGCGCATCCCGCTGAAAATGCGCCAGCAACTGCGCGCGAATAAAACCCAGTCGGACCGGGTTGATCCGGTGTAAAGGCCGAAAATTCCCTTCCGGGTCCCACCATCCGGCGCTTTGCGCGGCAAAGCGCTCGATCTCCGCGCGGTCCACGCTGCCGCCGCTCTGTTCCATGCTCGCGCGTCTCCGCGTTGGGGTGGCCGTCGGCGCCGCAAAAGAGTATGCGGACGCTATCGGGCGCCGACAATGCACTGACCGGCGGCAAGCAGGCGGCCAGGGTAGGTCAGGGCGCCGGCCGCGACTTGATGTTGCACGCCGGGCATTGCGGTCGCGTGGATAGCGCTTTACGAGAGACGCATGGCACGCATCGTGCAGAAATTCGGCGGCACCTCGGTGGCGGATGTCGAGCGGATCAAAAACGCCGCCGGTCTGGTCAAGCGGGAGTTCGACGCCGGCAACGAAATCGTCGTCGTCGTGTCGGCGATGGCGGGCGCCACCAATCGCCTGGTCGATCTGACACGTCAGATCAGCCGATTGCACGACGCGCGCGAGTATGACGTCGTTGTCGCCTCGGGCGAGCAGGTCACCGCCGGGCTGATGGCGTTGGCGATCCAGGATCTTGGTATCGACGCCCGCTCCTGGCTCGGCTGGCAGATGCCGTTGCGCACCGACGGCGTGCATAGTAAGGCACGCATCGAGTCGATCGACACCGGCGAAATCGGACGCCGGCTGAAGGACCGCCAGGTCGCCGTGGTCGCCGGATTTCAAGGGCTAGGTCCGGGCGGGCGCATCACCACCTTGGGACGAGGGGGATCGGACACCTCGGCGGTGGCGCTCGCCGCGGCGTTGAAGGCCGATCGCTGCGATATCTTCACCGATGTCGACGGGGTTTACACCAGCGATCCGCGGATCGTTGCGAAAGCGCGGAAGCTCGCTAGGATCACCTACGAGGAGATGCTCGAAATGGCATCGCAGGGCGCGCGGGTACTGCAAACGCGCTCGGTCGAGATGGCGATGAACCATCGCGTGCGGCTTCAGGTTCTGTCGAGCTTTACCGACACCCCGGGGACGCTCGTCGTCGATGAGGATGAAATCGTGGAACAGCGGGTCGTCGCCGGGATCGCCTATAGCCGCGACGAGGCCAAGATCACGGTGCAGCGGGTGGCCGATCGCCCCGGCGTCGCGGCGGCGATCTTCGGTCCGCTCGCCGATCACGCGATCAATGTCGACATGATCGTGCAGAACGTCTCGGAGGACGGCAACACCACCGACCTGACCTTCACGGTCGCGCGCAGCGATCTCGACCGCGCCGTCGCGGTGCTCGAGGAACGGCGTGAGCCGATCGGCTTTACCGCGCTGAAGCCTGATTCGAACGTGGTTAAGATATCGGTCATCGGCGTCGGCATGCGCAGCCATGCCGGTGTCGCCAAGCAGATGTTCCAGACCCTGGCCGACCGCGGCATCAACATCCAGGTGATCTCGACCTCCGAGATCAAGGTCAGCGTGCTGATCGCCGGCGAATACACCGAGCTCGCGCTCAGGGCGCTGCATACCGCCTATGGGCTCGACGACGCCGGATGAACGCGGGGTTCGCCGCCGCCGATCGGACAGAGGCGGGCACGATCGCCGCGCCGGACCTCGCGCACGACGCGGCGCGCGCCGCGCTCGATCTGCTGTGGCGGCGCGGCCGCGACTTCCTCGGCACCGAGCTCGCGATCATGGGCGGGGCGATGACCTGGGTGTCGGAGCGTAACCTCGTCGCGGCGATCTCCAATGCCGGCGGCTTTGGCGTGATCGCGTCGGGGTCGATGTCGCCGGACCTGCTCGATGGCGAGATCGCCGCCACGGCACGGCTGACCCGATGCCCGTTTGGCGTCAACCTGATCACGATGCACCCGCAGTTATCCGAGCTGATCGACGTGTGCACCGCGCATCGGGTCGGGCATGTCGTGCTCGCCGGCGGCATCCCCGGCGCCGCCGCGATCACCCGTATTCGCGCCGGCGGCGCGCGGGTCGTCTGCTTCGCCCCCGCCCTGGTGTTGGCCCGCAAGCTGGTGCGCATGGGTGTCGACGCGATCGTCATCGAGGGCAACGAGGCCGGCGGGCATGTCGGCCCGGTATCGACCGCGGTGTTGGCGCAGGAGATTCTGCCGCACATCGCCGAGGTCCCCGTGTTCGTCGCCGGCGGGATCGGGCGCGGCGAGGCGATGCTGTCCTATCTCGAAATGGGCGCGGCCGGAGTCCAGCTCGGCACCCGCTTTGTCTGCGCGCATGAATCGATCGCTCACGCCAATTTCAAGCGCGCCTTCATCCGCGCGGCGGCGCGCGACGCGGTTGCGTCGGTGCAGGTCGATCCGCGCTTTCCGGTGATCCCGGTGCGCGCGCTGGTCAACCCGGCGACGCAGCGTTTTACCGCGGTGCAGCGCGAGGTGATCGAGCGGTTCAACCAGGGCGAGCTGTCGCAAAAGGACGCGCAGCTTGAAATCGAGCATTTCTGGGCGGGCGCATTGCGCCGAGCGGTGATCGACGGCGATGTCGAGGGGGGCTCGCTGATGGCGGGCCAGAGCGTCGGCCTGGTCACCCGCGAGCAGAGCACGGCCGAGATCCTCGCCGAATTGGTCGGTCAGACCGTCACGGCTCTCGCCGGTCGGGGTTCGCGTCGGCACGACCCGCGAACGGCTGCGTCGTCATTAGGCTCGCCGGGGGGCCGGGGCCCGCGCGGATGAGCGAGGCGGCGGCGGACGCCGCGGGGAACTCCGGCGGAAATATCGGCGGGAGCGCGGCTGGGAATACTCCCGCAAACGCACCAAGCGCGCCAGTGAACGCGTCGGCGACCCTCCCGCCGAACCCGCCGGTAACCCAGGGAACCGCGCAGGG
>Ga0080064_1000374_pt2 | contig 56615 bp, 57 predicted proteins | sample Subgrocontami54m_FD_69260 | JGI IMG/M metagenome (GOLD analysis project Ga0080064, IMG submission 69260) | Subsurface groundwater microbial communities from S. Glens Falls, New York, USA - GMW46 contaminated, 5.4 m (SPADES assembly) (version 2) ...
AGCCGGCGGCGGTCGCCGCCATGCGAGCCTCGAAGTCCGGTTAGAGCATGATCCCGAAAAGTGGGAACCGGTTTTCGGAAAAGATCATGCTCAACCTAAAAAGCATGATCCCGAAAAGTGGAACCCGGTTTTCGGTCTAAGGGACCCGGCGGTCGGCGGCGGGCGGCAGAAATGCCGAGTCGAAAATATCGTCCGGCTTGGGCTTGCTCTTGTAGGTAAAGACCAGGCCGATCTGGTTGATCGATTCCTCAAGGCGCGCGCCGTCGATCGCGCCGAAGCCGTTGGCCCTGACTTCCGGCGTTAAGATATTGTCTTTGAGCGCCATGCGCAGGCGCTCGAGCTCGACGCCCTTCTTGGCCGCGTCCTCGCGGCGCAGGACGGCCTCGACGGCGGCGGCGGGCTGCCGGACGGTATCTCGCAGTCCCTTCGTTACCGCGCGCAGGAATCCCTTCACGGCCTCGGGTTTCTCGGCGGCGAATTTGGTATTCACAATGATGGCGCTGCCATAAAGTTTGAACTCGTTGTTCGCCATCGGCATCAGCACGATGTCGTCGGCCTGCACGCCGCGGTCTTTCAGATCGATATAAATCCGAAACGAATAACCCAGTACGGCATCGAGCTGTCCGGCGGCCAGCATCGGCACACGCACCGGCACCGCGATGTTCTCCAAGGTCACTTTCGAAATGTCGATATCGTTGAGCTTGGCGAACAGCGGCCACTGGCCGTGGGTGGAGCCGGTGGCCGCCGCCCCGACCCGCTTGCTCTCGAGACTCTTCGGCTGGCTGATGCCGCGGCTCTTGCGCCCGATCACCGCGTAAGGCGGCTTGTTGTAGACCATGAAGATGGCCTTGACCGGCGCCGATGGGTTCTGGCTGCGGTATCTGATCAGCGTGTTGATGTCGGCGAAGCCCATCTCATAGGCGCCGGAAGCCACACGCGTGATCGGCTCGAGCGCCGCATTGCCCTCGTCGACGGTGACTTCGAGCCCTTCGCCCTGGAAGTAGCCCTTGTCCTGCGGGACCAGGAAGAACGCCGCGGGTCCTTCCAGCCGGTTGTCGAGGGAGAATTTGATCGGGGTCTGCGCGGCGGCCGGCAATACGCTCAAGCCGAGCGCCGCCGCAAGCAGGACAGCGGGCCGGCTGCACCGGGTGAGTTCAGGACCGCCCATGGCCGGCGTACTCCTACGCTGTCTTCTCGATGCCCGCCCGACCGAAGCACGATTATCAACGTCGCTCAGAAAAGAACATGATCGTGCCGAGAGCAAGGCAAGATCGCATCGGCTGCCCGCTCTTCACACGATTGCGAACGGCCACGCACCGGCATGGGGCGTTTTGATAGCGGGCGCCGCCTGCGCGGCTGCTAGGATGAACCGATCGTCAGGTGGAGCCGGAGCGTTTGATGATCCCGGACCGTGATCTTAACCAAGCCGCGGCCGCCGAGCCTTCGCATGTTTTCGACGCGCCCTATGCCCCGGCCGATGCGGCGATTGCAACGCGCCTGCTCGCGGAGGTGCCGCGCTCCTCCGCTGCGAACCGGCGGATCGATGCGCGCGCCACCTGGCTGATCCAAGGCATTCGCGCGCGGCGCGGCGGGCTGGGCGGGGTCGAGGATTTCCTGCACGCCTATTCGCTCTCCACCAAGGAGGGACTGGCGCTGATGGTGCTGGCGGAAGCCTTGCTGCGGGTGCCGGACACAGCCACTGCCGACCGCCTGATCGAGGACAAGCTCGCGGCCGGCGACTGGTCGGTGCAGAAACTGAAGTCGGATGCGCTCTTGGTTGCGGCCTCGGCCTGGACGCTTGGGCTGACCGCCCGCATCATCCATCCGGGCGAGACTCCGGAAACGATCCTGGAAAGCCTGGTCAAACGGCTCGGGCTTCCCGCGGTGCGGACCGCCACCCGGCAGGCGATGCGGCTGCTCGGCTCGCATTTCGTGCTCGGCCAGACCATCTCGGAAGCATTGGAGCGTGCCGAGCCAAATCTGCGCTACTCGTTCGACATGCTGGGCGAGGGCGCGCGTACCACGGCCGATGCCGAGCGCTATCTCGCCGCTTATGCCGCGGCCATCGACGCCATCGGCAAATCCACAGGCGATACTGCGCTGCCGGACCGGCCCGGCATTTCGGTCAAGCTGTCGGCGCTGCATCCGCGCTTTGAGGCGGTCTCGCGCACCCGCGTGCTGGCCGAACTGGTGCCCCGCGTCCACGACCTTGCCCGCATGGCGCGCGATCGCGAGCTCAATTTCACCGTCGATGCCGAGGAGGTCGACCGCCTGGAGCTGACCCTCGACGTGGTCGCCGCGGTGCTGGCCGATTCGGCGCTGCGCGGCTGGGAGGGTTTCGGGCTGGCCGTGCAGGCCTACCAGAAGCGGGCGCCTGCGGTGATCGACTGGTTAAATGAGCAGGCGCGGGCGCTCCACCGCCGGCTGATGGTGCGACTGGTCAAGGGCGCCTATTGGGATACCGAGATCAAGCGCGCCCAGGAGCGTGGGCTGCCCGATTATCCGGTGTTCACCCGCAAGGCGATGACCGATCTCTGTTACGACGCCTGCTCGCGCCGGCTGCTGGCGGGGCGCGACCGCCTTTATCCGCAATTCGCCACCCACAATGCGCTCACCGTCGCCAGCGTGATCGAGGACGCCGGCGGCGTCGAGGGCTACGAATTCCAGCGCCTGCACGGCATGGGCGACGTGCTGTACCAGGCCTTGCAGGAAGAACTGCCGCAGGTCGTTTGCCGGGTCTATGCGCCGGTCGGCGGCCATCGCGATCTGCTGGCCTATCTGGTGCGGCGGCTGTTGGAGAACGGCGCCAACTCGTCCTTCGTTTCAGTGGCCGCCGATCCGGCGGTGCCGATCGCCGCCATCCTCAAGCGGCCGCAGGACTGGATCGGCGATCCGCAGCACGCGCGCCATCCCAAGATTCCGCTGCCGCGCGATCTCTATGCGCCGGAGCGGCGCAATTCGGCCGGCGTCGAATTCGGCGACCGCGCCGGCCTGCACGCTTTGCTCGCTGAGATCCGCCATGCGGAAGGTCCGGCAGAGGCTGCGCCGCTGATCGGAGGCAGCGCCGCGGCCGGCATCGCCCGCGCGTTGCGCTCGCCGATCGATGGCGCCGTCGTGGGGCACGTGACGGAAGGCGATGACGCGAGCGCGCAGAGAGCCGTAACAGCGGCGCTCGCCGGCTTTGCCGCCTGGCAGGCTACGCCGGTCAATATCCGCGCAGCGGCGCTCGAACGCGCCGGCGATCTGTTGGAAGGCCGGCGCGGGCGGCTGCTCGCGCTTCTGCAATGCGAAGGCGGCAAGACACTGGACGATGCGGTAGCCGAGTTGCGCGAGGCGGTGGATTTCTGCCGCTACTATGCCGTGGAGGCGTGCCGCGCATTGCGCGGGGCGCCACTGCCGGGCCCGACCGGCGAATCCAACGAGCTGCGCTATCGCGGGCGCGGGGTATTCGTCTGCATCAGCCCGTGGAATTTTCCGCTCTCGATCTTCTTGGGCCAGGTCGCCGCCGCGCTTGCCGCCGGCAACACCGTCGTTGCCAAACCAGCCGAGCAAACCCCGCTGATCGCCGCGGAGGCGGCGGGCATTCTGCACGCGGCGGGAATTCCGGCGAGTGCCCTGCATGTGGTACCCGGCGACGGCGAGATCGGCGCCGCGCTGGTCGCCGATCCGCGCATTGCCGGCGTGGCTTTCACCGGGTCGAGCGAGGTCGGGCGTGCGATAAATCGCGCGCTCGCCGGCAAGGACGGTCCGATCGTGCCGCTCATCGCCGAAACCGGCGGCATCAATCCGATGCTCGTCGATGCCACCGCGCTGCCCGAACAGGTGACCGACGACGTCATTGCCTCGGCCTTCCGCTCGACGGGACAGCGCTGCTCGGCGCTGCGGCTCCTGTGCGTGCAGGACGATGTGGCCGAACGCATGATCGAGATGATCGCTGGCGCTACGCGCGAACTGAAACTAGGGGATCCACGTGATCCGTCGACCCATGTCGGGCCGGTGATCGACGCCGAGGCGAAGGACACGCTCGATCGCTGGATCTCCGACATGCAGGCGCAGGGCCACGTGCGCTTTCGCTGGGATCAGTTCAATGCGTTGCCGGCAACTGGGACTTTTGTGCCGCCGACGATTGTCGAACTCGACCGCGCCCGCGATCTCAAGCAAGAAGTGTTCGGGCCGGTCCTGCATGTGGTGCGTTGGCGCGCCGATGCGCTCGATGCCTTGCTCGACGATCTTGCGGGGAATGGATACGCGCTCACGCTCGGCATTCATTCGCGCATCGACGCCACTGTGAACCACGTGGTCGCGCGGCTGCCGCACGGCAATGTCTACGTCAATCGCAACATGATCGGAGCAGCGGTGGGAACGCAGCCGTTCGGCGGCACTGGGCTATCCGGCACCGGGCCGAAGGCGGGCGGCCCGAATTATCTGCGGCGCTTCGCCACCGAACAGGTGGTCGCGGTCAACACCGCGGCGGCCGGCGGCAATGCCAGCTTGCTGGCGACCGAGGAATAGCAAAGCACGCGCGTCGTTTGCGCCGAACAGTTGCCAAGGATATTGCTGAACGTTTGTTACTCTACATTACCAAAATATAAGTTGCCGCGCCTTCATGGCGCCGGACCGTATCGCTCCAATCAGCGTTGCTTCCATCACGAAGTAACAAGGATCGAGGAACGACCATGGGTACCAAGACGAGCCGCGCGATCGCGACCGCAGCAGCGGCCGCAATCGCACTGAGCACATTCAGCCTGCAGCCCGCTGCCGCCGCCAGCCGGCACTACAACAATGACGCTGCCGCCGCCGCCGCGATGTTCACCATATTCGGCACCATCGTGGCGCTCGCCGCGGCCAATCAGCATCGAAATCGTTACTATGGCGGGCCGGTCTATCACGAGCCGCGCCACGGGCATTGGCGGCAGCATTACCGCCGCCACCGCTAAGGGCATATGCAACAGCCGGTGCCGCGGTTCGGGCGGCGCCGGCCTGGTTGCGCGACCGAGGCCGTCCGCCGCGGCGCCGGCATTAACGCTTTGCCGGAGGAATGGGGTTATTCTGCCGGGCATGAGTGATTCCCTCGATCGCCTCCACCGCGCCGTGCTGGCCGCCCGCAGCGCCGATCCGGCGGTGTCGCGGACTGCGCGGCTGTTGCAGTCGAGCCGCAGCAAGGTGGCGAAAAAGCTGGCCGAGGAAGCCGTCGAAGTGGTGATCGACGCCATGCAGGGCGAGACCGACGCCGTGATCAGGGAAAGCGCGGACCTGCTCTACAATCTCGTGGTGTTGTGGGTCGCCTCGGGCATCAAGCCCGAAGACGTCTGGGCCGAGATGGCGCGCCGCGAGCGTTTGCTCGGCATTGCCGAAAAGCTGCCCAAGCGCTTGGCCGATGCACCGTCGCGGCGCAAGGTGGTTACGCTCGACAGCAGCCGCTCCCGCAAGCGGCACTGAGCTCCAATCAGCGGCTCGATTTGATTCCGCTCGCCTTTGCAATGACCGCCGCCTTGGCGCGCTGATCCTCGATCGCCGCGACATAGTCGGCGGGGGTGGTGGCATTCAGCACCTGCCCGGTTCCCGCCAGCCGCGCCGCGACTGCCGGATCGGCGGCCGCCGCGCGCACATCCGCCGCGATCCGCTCGCGCAGCTCCTGCGACAGGGTCTTCGGCCCGTACAGGCCGACCAACCCTTCCAGTTCGAGTATGGGATAGCCCGCTTCCGACACCGTCGGAACGTCGGGCGCCAAGGGGACGCGCTTGCGGCTGGTGACCGCCAACAATCTGGCTTTGCCGGCCTGTACCTGCGGCTGCACCATCGCCAGCGACACCATCGCCACCTGGATGCGTCCCTCGGCGAGGTCGCTCAGGCTCTGGTTGATATCGCGGTAGGGAACGCGCGCCATGGTCAGTCCGGCGCTCTTGAGAAATCCGGAGAAGATGAAATCGGTGATGCCCGGAACCGCCGCCGAATTGAGCTTGCCGGGCTGCGTGCGAACGAGCGCCACCAACTCTGCGAGCGAAGCGATCTTCAAGGCGTCGGGCACCGCGACCGCCACGATGATGTGCGACACGCCGGCGATCGGCACGATATCGTCCGGTTCGTAAGGCAGCTTGTCGTGCAGATAGGGATGCGCGGTGAAAGTGCCCATGCCGGAGAACAGCAAAGTGTGGTCGTCATTGGCGCCGAGAAAGGCGGCGATGGCGGGAAAACTGTCGCCGCCGGGACGGTTCTCGACCACCACCGGCTGACCCCAGCGCGGCGCCAGCCGTTCCGCCACCAGGCGCGCGGCGATATCGGTGGCGCTGCCGGCGCCGAGCGGCACGATGAAACGTACCGTGCGCTGCGGCCAGGTCTGCGCGGTTGCCGGCGCGGCGCCCAGGACGAAGTGCAACAATACAATTTGCAACAAGACCAGTTGCAGGAGAAAGACCAAGCAGGCGCCCAGCGAGCGCCAGCGGAATGCTGAGAGGGCCATTGCTATCATCGAGGAGGTTCCGGATTGAAACAACATTATCTCACCCTCGATCTGGCAAAGGCAAGCGACGGCGCATGGACAATCCAGCGGGGCGCCGCTAAGCAAGCCGGCCATGCTGAGGAAGCTCTACGACTGGTGCATCGGCGCCGCCGGAAAACCGCACGCCACCTGGATCTTGGGCACCGTGTCGTTCGTGGAAAGTTCGTTCTTTCCCGTTCCGCCGGACGCCATGCTGATTCCGATGGGGCTGGCGCGGCCCGACAAGGTCTGGTTCTACGCCCACATCTGCACCTTGACGTCGGTCGCCGGCGGCGTGCTCGGTTACGCGATCGGCTACTTCCTCTACGAATCCCTCGGCCTGTGGCTGATGCAGCTTTACGGCTACGGCAGCAAGGTGGAAGCATTCCGGCAAGCCTATCAGGAATGGGGCGCCCTGATCATCCTGCTCAAGGGCATGACGCCCATCCCCTACAAGATCGTCACCATTGCCTCGGGGTTTGCCGAGTATCCCCTCGTTCCTTTCATCCTGCTGTCGTTTGTGGCGCGCGGCATGCGTTTCTATCTGGTCGCGTTCCTGATCGGCCGCTTTGGCGTGCAGGCGCGCGCCATCATCGAACAGCGGCTCGGCTTCTGGGTCACGATCAGCGCGGTGCTTCTGATCATCGGGATCATCGCTGCGGTCTACCTGTTCTAACTTTTCTCCATTCCTCAATTTTGCCACGTGCGGGAAGCACCCTCCCTCGGGGCTCGGGAGCGCCCGGGCGGCGCGACGATGGCTGCATGATCACGACCAGCAAATGCGAGGACAGCAAGGTCAGGCGCGCGTCATTGAGCGCGGGCGCCGTGTTGGTGGGCGCGCTGCTGTGTGTGTCTCCTGCGCTGGCGCAGGACGCCAAGCCCGAGCAGCCGCCGGCAGCCGCGCAACAAACGCCGGCAGCGCAGACGCCGCCGCAGAGCTTTCGGCCAGGATTCATCGACGCCTTCGGACAGTGGATCAGCCGGTCGCGGGAACGGCTCAATGCCCAGATGAAGGATGCCCGGGATACGCTCGGCAGCCTGGGCGGCCAGGCCACCGATACCGCGCAAGACGCCGCTGGCGCAGCCAAGGATGCCGCCACCACCATTGTCGGTCTGCCCGCCACCCGCCTCATCAGCGGGCGCGAGCGGTGCCTGGTGGCGCCGAACGGCGCCCCCGATTGCCGCACCGCCGCCGACACGGTTTGCAAGAGCAAGGGTTTTGGCTCCGGCAAGAGCCTCGACACTGCCTCCGCGCAGAAATGCCCGGCACACGTCTGGCTGTCCGGCCGGCAGCCGGCGGAAGGTGAATGCACGGTTGAGACCTTCGTCACCCGCGCGGTCTGTCAATAACCGGCGATCCGCTCAACGGATCTTATTGGTCCACGTCCAGCGGGCATTTGGGTTTTTTCATTTCGCCGTCATAGACCACCCACCAGGCGCGCTTGCAGACATCGACGCCCTTGCCCGATCGCTCGCTGCCGGTGTTGAAGGTCGCGCGGATATCGAGAACGCAGTCGCCCGCCTCGGCAAAATCGACGATCCGCATGTCGCCAGTCGGCAGCGGCACGCCGCTGAGCAGGTTTCGACCCCACTTGTTGGATTTCGCTTGGGCTGCGAACAGCCCGACCATCACCTGCGATTTGGTGTCGTTGACGATGCACAGCCGACGGTCATCTGACTGTGCGCGAGCGGCTCCGGTCCCGACCGACAAAATCAAAGCGATGGCTGCGGCAGCGACTGCAATGCGGCTTGGCGTCATCGATCTCTGCATAAAACGTCCTCTTGCTGGCACTGTTCGGGACCGTTGGTCCGCGCTTTCGGTCGGCGTCGTCACTTGTCCGCCCCCGCCGGCCGTGTTTCGATCCTACCGCAGAGGGTCAGGAGTTCAACCGTGAACCTTTCCGCCATGCTGCGCGCGCGCGCCGCGGCCGGACGCCCGATCCGGATCGGGCTGATCGGCGCCGGCAAGTTCGGCACCATGTTTCTGGCGCAGGCGCGGCTCACTGCCGGGATGCATGTCGTGGGCGTCGCCGACCTCGATGTCGCGCGGGCGCAGAGCCAGTTGAACAGCGCCGGTTGGGCGGCGGAGGCCTATGCGGCGCCGTCGCTCGGCGACGCCACGCAACGCGGCGGTGTGCACGTCACCGCCGATGCGGACGCGCTGATCGGCTTTCCCGACATCGAGGTCATTGTGGAAGCGACCGGCCATCCGGCGGCCGGCATTCGTCACGCGCTGAAGGCGGCCGAGCACGGCAAGCATATCGTGATGGTCAATGTGGAGGCCGACGCCGTCGCCGGTCCGCTCTTGGCAGCCAAGGCGCAGGCGGCGGGCACCGTCTACAGTCTCGCCTGGGGCGACCAGCCGGCGCTGATCTGCGAGCATGTCGATTGGGCGCGCACCTGCGGCTTCAATGTCATCGCCGCCGGCAAGGGCACGCGCTACGAGCCGCACTATCACCGGTCCACGCCGGACACGGTGTGGGAGATCCTCGACAAATATCTGAAGATCGAGGATCGCGGCTCGATCAATCCGCGCATGTTCAACAGTTTCATCGACGGCAGCAAGTCGGCGATCGAGATGACCGCGGTCTGTAACGCCACCGGGCTGGTGCCGCAGAGCGAAGGCTTAAGCTTCCCGCCGGCGTCGCGGTTTGCGCTCGCCGATGTGTGCAAGCCGAAAGCCGCCGGCGGCGCGCTGGAGAAGGCCGGCGTCACCGAAGTGGTGTCCTCGGTCGATCGCGCCGGCCGCGACGTGCCGCACCATCTCGCGCTCGGCACTTATGTCGTGTTCGAAGGCGACAGCGATTATGCCCGCCGCTGCTTTCAGGAATATCACATGCTGCCCGACCGGAGCGGGCGCTATGCCGCGCTCTATCGTCCGGTGCATCTGATCGGTCTCGAGCTCGGCGTCTCGGTGGCGTCGGTCGCCTTGCGCGGAGAGCCGACCGGCGCGCCCAACGGATTCCGTTCCGACGTGGTTGCCACCGCCAAGCGCGCGCTCAAGAAAGGCGAAGTACTGGACGGCGAGGGCGGCTTCTGTGTGTGGGGCAAGCAAGTGCCGGCGCAGCACTCGCTGGCGGAGGGCATGCTGCCGCTCGGACTGGCGCAGGGCGTCGCGCTCAAGCGCGATATCGCCGAAGGCGAACGGTTGACCTGGTCGGACGTTGCCTACGATCCGCATGACGCAGCGGTCAAATTGCGCGGCGACATGGAAATGGCCTACGGCGACACCGCCACGGTCGCGCACGGATAAACGACAATATCCGCACGCTGGCCCGAACAAGCTGGCGCTGGAGCCATTTCCCCAGAGAACAGTATCTGTTCTAACTCTGCAATCTCGGCAGCAATCGCTGCGCGTTCCTGGTCCAGCGCGGCAATTCGTGCATTCAATTCGGCAAGCTTGGCCTTGCGCGGTATCATTGCCTGTGTCGCCAATTTACCGACTGCACATCAACTAAACGAGGCTTTGACTCCTGAACCGATATTGTTCCGCGTCCCACGCATTGCACCCGCCCACGATCCAGTTATCTGCCGTCATCAGGATTTCGGACGTCGATGCGCTCAATTCCAAAGGCACGAAAGCGGGACGGCTGCAAGCTTGGAGCCGAACGGAACAATCGTATCGCCATCGTAGAGCACCACTCCATAGGCGAATTTATCCGGCGATTAGGAATCAACGGCCCGGCGATTAGGAGATGGAATTAGGATTTATTTCTTGGTGCCCCTGGCCGGAATCGAACCAGCACGGTGTTGCCACCACCAGATTTTGAGTCTGGCGCGTCTACCAATTCCGCCACAGGGGCTTGCGGGCGGATCATAGCCGCGGATGCTACGCGGTCAATGTCTTGGCGCCGCGGCCCGGCAGCGTGATAAATAAGAGCGATCCATGGACGCGAGCGCGCGAGACCGCCGGATGAATCCTGCCTGGAACGACCTGATCCGCGCGCGGCCGATCATGCTGGCCGCGCTTACCGTGGCGCTCGGCGGCGCGGCCACGATTCTCGGCGCCTGGTATTTTCAATACGTGTTGGGATTGCGTCCCTGTCCGCTCTGTCTCGAACAGCGCTATCCCTATTACGGCACCATCGCGCTCGCCGCGCTGATCCTGCTCGGTCTGTCCGGCGGCGCCTCGCGCAAGGTGCTGCTGGCGGCGCTGGTGATCATGGCGGGCGTGCTGCTTTGGAACGCCGGGCTAGGCGCCTATCATGCCGGGATTGAATGGCACTGGTGGGCGGGTCCGCAGGATTGCTCGGGCGCTCTCGACAATCTCGGCGCCGGCGGCAGCCTGATGAAGCAACTGGAATCAATCAATGTCGTGCGCTGCGACGAGGCGGCCTGGCGCTTTCTTGGGCTGTCGCTTGCCGGCTACAACGTGCTGATCTCGCTCGCGCTCGCCGCGGTCGCGCTGTGGGGCTTCGCGGCCGGGCGGCGCGGCAGCGAAGGCCGGGCGGACTGATACGCACCGCGCCTGGCTCCGCATCCGCAAAATCATCATCAACGGAGACAACCGTGCTGATCATCAACAACGAACTCGTCCAGCAACTGCTCTCGATGCAGGAATGTATCGAGGCGCAGGAGCACGCCTTTCGCCAGATCCCCGCCGGCGGCGCCATCCACCGGCCACGCATCGACATGTATGTGCCGTGCGAGCGCCCGGACGGCTATTACCGCTGGGGCACCATGGAAGGCGCCAACGACGGCTATTTCGCCATCCGGATGAAATCCGACATCATCACCTGGCCGCAGGACGCCGGCGGCCGCTGGACCGAAGACAAATATTGCCGCGAGCCCGGCACCTATTGCGGGCTGATCCTGCTGCTCTCCACCAAGAACGGCGAGCCGCTCGCCTTCATCAATGACGGCGTGCTGCAGCACATGCGGGTGGGCGGCGGCGGCGGCATCGGCGCCCGGCATCTGGCGCGCCAGGACGCCGGCACCGTCGGCATGCTCGGCTCCGGCGGGATGGCGCGCACTTTCCTGGAAGCGTTCTGCGTGGTGCGGCCGATCAAGCGGGTCAAGGTGTTCAGCCCGACCAAGGCCAACCGCGAGACCTATGCGCGGGAGATGAGCCAAAAACTCGGCATCGAGATCGAGCCGGTGGCGTCGGCGCGCGAGGCGGTCAAGGGCGCGGATATTCTTTCGACCTGTACCGACAGCATGACGCCGACCTTCGATGCCGAGTGGCTGGAGCCCGGCATGCATGTGACCATGCTCGGCCCGCGCGAGCTCAGCCGGCAGGCGCTCGATCGCTTCGACGTCAAGATCCGCCAGGGCGTCGGCGGCCTCAAACTGCCGGAGACCGAGCGGATCAGGATGGAAGTGGGCCACAGCCCGCTCGCCTATGTCGCGGGCACGGTCGAAGAGATGCAGCGGTTGCCGGAGAAGACCAAGGAAGGCGGCTTCGGCGGCGACTATCCGGACTATTGCGATCTCGTGTCAGGCAAGACGCCGGGCCGCCAGAACGATGAGCAGGTCACCTTCTATCACAACATGGGCAACCAGGGCCTGCAGTTCTCCTCGGTCGGCGCACTGGTCTATCGCAAGGCTAAGGTCGCGGGGCTCGGGCGCGAGATTCCGACCGACTGGTTTTTGCAAGACATCCGGGATTAGAGGCGGCGCCTCGGTTTCGAAGCGTTGACCCGAGCGTCGCCGCAATGGCGGGGCGCTCCCTCTCCCCTGTGGGGAGAGGGTTGGGGTGAGGGGGTTCCAGCCTATCGATAGACCGTGCGCCCTCACCCGCCTCGCCATAGCGCGTCCTCAAGGGCGTTTACGCCCGTCTGCGACGGGCTATGGACGCGCTTATGGCGAGGCGACCTCTCCCCACGGGAGAGGTGAAGTGAATTCGCGGCCCGCGTCGCTCTTACGTCACTGAATCAAGCGCTAATTTAGAGAGGCCGGATCAGACTCTAAGGCCGCAACGCTTTCACGCGGTCCCAATCGACCATGCCGGCGAAGCCTGGCCGGTCGGGCAGGGTGACTGCGCCGTCCTTGACCGTGAGCGGCGCATGCACGAATTCCTGCGGCAATGACAGAAAGAAACTGGTTTCTGCCGGCAGCCAGCCGCGCGCGGGCAGCGCCGCCGCCAATTGCAACGCAGCCAGCGCGCCGAGCGAGGACTCGGCAAAGAAGCCGACCACGGTCTTGGCGCCGCGCGCTTGCGCCAGGCGCGCGATGGTCCAGGATTCTGTCAGGCCGGATTTTCCGATCTTGACGCTGAGCCCCTCGGCGCCGCGGCCGAGAAACAGCGCCGCCTCGGTCGCCGACCGGCACTCGTGATCGACCAACAGCGGCAGCGCGCAAGCCGCGCGCAGGTGCTCGAAGCTCGCGTCCGGCTGGAAGCGGCAGGGATCCTCGGCGAGGAATACGCCATGCGCCTTGAGCCCGGCGGTGTAGTCCGCCGCCGCCGATGCCGGATAGGCGCCGTTGCAATCCGCATAGAGCCGCACGCCATCGCCCACCGCCTGGCGGATCAGGTCGAGCGCCGCGAAATCGAGCGCAGGCTCCTGTCCGGTCTTGATCTTGAGTGTGTCAAAGCCGTGCGCCGCCACCTTCTCGGCGGCCTCGCGCGCCATGTCGGCCGGCTTCTGCCGGGTGACGGTCCAGGACATCGCCACCCGCGACTCGCCGTCCCACAACTGCCACAGCGGCCGGCCGGCGGCCTGTGCGCGCAAGTCCCAGCAGGCGACGTCGATCATCGACTTCGCCAGCCGGTGTTCCGGAATCCGGTTGAGAATCTTGCCGATCGCGGTTTCGTCGGCGGCGTCCACGCCTAGAAGACGCGGCGCGAAAACATCCTCGATCGCGACCGCGAGCGAGCGCAGCGTAGCGCCGGTCCAGTTGGTCTTCACCGTTCCCTCGCCGATGCCGGTGAGGCCGTGCTCGGTGACGATTTCGATCAGCAGATAGTCGGCGCAGGTTTCCGCATGGCCGGCCCAGCGGATTTCCCGCGGATAGGGAATGCGGATCGGATGGGTGACGATGCTGCGGATGACAAGCGGCGTGCCGGTCACAGAGCGCCGGCCTTCTTCAATTCGCCGATGGCGCGCTCCACCAAACTCGGATGGCTCTGGTAGATGCGGTCGATCAGCGCGGCGATCTCTTCACCGCTATTGACGATGATTTCGATCCGCAGCTTCTCGGCATCGGCCAGGAACTCCTTGTCGACAGCCATCTTGGCAAACGCATCACGCAGCTGGCGGACGGCGGCGGGCGGCAGGTCGGGCGGCGCCACGAACGGCCGGCCATAGACCTGCCGCGCCAGAATCATTTGCAGCAGCGTGCGGTCCTCGTCGTTCTTGATGAACTCGACCACCGAGGCAACCTTCGGCAACTCAGGATGTTTCTCGAAACTGATCTGCAGCGGCACCCGCACCTTGTTTTGCGCGATCCAGTCGGGCTTGGTGGCTTTCAGGCTGTCCCATGAGGTTCCCACCAGGCCCTGCACCTCGCCGCGCTCCATGGCGAGCGCGATGCTGTTGGTCCCGGTATAGCCGGTGATGATCTTGAACTTGGTGCCCACCAGGCTGTTGAGCAGCCGCGGCATCACGCTGGTATTGTCGGCGCCGCCGCCGCTGCCGCCGACGATCAGCTCCTTGTTGAACAGATCCTGCGCGCTGTGGAACGGCGCCGCGTGCCAGACCACGGCGATATTGACCAGGCGGTTGAGGCTGGCCAGCCAGTTGAAGCGGCGCGCGTCGAAGCGGGCCTGGTCGTTGCGCAAGAGCGGCTCGAAGGCGGTGCCGTTCTGCAGGATGCCGATGGCCGTGCCGTCCTTCGGCGCGATGTTGAACAGCCAGTTGGCCGCCACGATCGAGCCGGCGCCGGGCATGTTTTTCGCGATGACGGTGGGCTGGCCCGGCAGGAAACGGCCGAGATGGCGCGCCACCAGCCGTCCATAGGTGTCGTAGCCGCCGCCCTGTCCCGAGGAGATGATCAGAGTGATCGGCTGTCCGGTGCTCGGACTTTGCGCGACAGCGACCGACGCGTCCGCCGCCGTCATTGCCGCTGCGAGCACCAGCGCACGCGATGTTTTCGATAACGGGCCGTGCATGTGCGTCCCCAGGCTCAATCCGCGGCAATCTTGGCCGAGCGGATCACCTCGCCCCAGCGCGCGGTCTCATCCTTGATGAAAGCCCTGATCTCGTCCGGCGTGCCGCCGACCGGACGCATGCTCAGTTTTTGAAAGTGCTGCAACGTTTCGCGGGCCTGCAAGATCTGGTTGATCGCCCGGTTGAGCTTGCCGACGATCGCCGCCGGGGTTTTGGGCGGCGCCAGGATCGCATTCCAAGTATCGGAGCGAAAGCCCGGCACGCCGGCCTCGATCATGGTCGGTACCTCCGGCACCGAATCGATGCGGCGCTCCGTGGTCACCGCCAGTAATTTCACTTTCCCGGCGGTGTAATGGGCGCGCACGGCGTCGAGCTGGAAGAACAACAGATCGACATGCCCGGCGAGCAGGTCGTTGACCGCCTGCGCGGTGCCGCGATAGGGCACATGCGTCAGCGCGATGCCGGTGACGCGCGCGAACAGTTCACCGGTCAGGTGCGGCGTGGTGCCCACGCCCTGGGAGCCGAAGTTCAGTTTGCCGGGATTGGCCTTGCCATAGGCGATCAATTCCCGCACCGAATTCACCGGCAGATCGGCCCTGACCGCCAGCGTGTTCGGGATCGAGGTCATGATCGCCAGCGGCTCGAATGCCGCCGGATCGAAATTGAGCTTCTTGTAAAGCACGATGTTGGTGGTCAGCGGAGCCGGCTGCGCCGCCAGCAGGGTATAGCCGTCGGGTTCCGCCGCCGCCGCCGCTTCGGCGCCGAGATTGCCGCCGGCGCCGGCGCGGTTCTCGACCACGAAAGGCTGGCCGAATTTTTGGTGCAATTTGTCCGCCACCACGCGCGCCACGATATCGACGCCGCCGCCGGGCGGCGCAGAGACGATCAGCTTGACGGTGCGATTGGGATAGGTCGCGGCGAGGTCCTGCGCCAAGGCGGCAGCGGCGGCCAGCACAGCGACCGCGCTCACCGTCAAACCCAGGCGCTTGAACATATCCACCGCCTCGCGGCGCGATCTTAAGGATCGAGCTCGGTGTCCCAATAGAGATAGTCGAGCCAGCTCTCGTGCAGATAGTTCGGCGGGAAATGCCGGCCGTTGCGGTGCAGATGATGCACGCTGGGTTGGAACGGCATTTGCGATGGGAACATGTGGGCTTCCGCCATCGTCAGATTGCCCTTGCGCAGGTTGCACGGCGAGCAGGCGGCCACCACGTTCACCCAGGTCGTGTGCCCACCGCGCGAGCGCGGCAATAGATGATCGAAGGTCAGGTCGTCGCGCGCGCCGCAGAATTGGCAGGAGAACTTGTCGCGCAGGAATACGTTGAAGCGGGTGAAGGCGGGCTGCGTCGTCGGCTTCACGTAGGTCTTGAGCGAGACCACGCTCGGCAGCTTCATCTCCAGGCTGGGGCTGTGCACCGCACGATCGTAATTGGCGACAATATTCACCCGCTCGAGGAAGACCGCCTTGATGGCGTCCTGCCACGACCACAGCGACAGCGGGTAATAGCTGAGCGGCCGGAAATCCGCGTTGAGCACCAGCGCGGGCCACCCCGTCGGTGATACATGCACGTTCAAATCAGCGGTCCTCCCTCCGGCCGATGGCCTGGCAGCGCCGACATTTTACAAGGACCATGACCGGATTGTGAAGCCCGCAAGGACGTTCAAGCGCGTTCAAGCGCGTTCTTTGGGCCTTAACGGGCGGCGGCGGCGTGGCGGGCGAGGAATTCGCCGCCCTGGCGCAAGCCTTCCTGGTCGATGCCATGTCCGATGCCGGCCGATATGTGCCATTCGACCGGGATCTCGAGCGCCGCCAGCCCGCTTGAGGCATGGAACAGGGCCTGCACCGGAATGAGATCGTCGCCGTCGCCGTGGATCAGCAGCACCGGCGGGCGCGATTTGATCTCGGCGCCGAAGCTGTCCGGATCGGCGTCCGCCGGCACTACCAGCAGGCCGGAATAGCCGACGATGGCGAACGGCGCGGCTGCGCGCCGCAGCCCGACATGCAGCGCCATCATCGTTCCCTGGCTGAAGCCGACCAGCGCCAGCGCCGACGGCGGCAGATTGCGGCGCTTGAGCTCGGCATCGAGAAACCTTTCCAGACCGGGTGCCGCGCTGTTGACGCCGGTCCAGCGCTCGTTGGGATCGCGGAAGGTGAGATTGAACCATTGCCGTCCGGTCGGCGCCTGCCCGCACGGCTCCAGCGCATGCGGCGATACAAAAGCGGCGTGCGGCATCAGCGGCTGCCAGGCGCGGCCGATCTCGATCAAGTCGTTGCCGTCGGCGCCGTAGCCGTGCAGAAACACCACCAGTTGCTTTGCCGGGCCGCCGGATTTCGGCTCGATCCGGGGACCGTCGAGTTCAGCCGCCATCAAAATCCTCTTAAGCTTTGCCGCGCGCAGGCGGGGCATTCGGTACAATCAGGGCGATGTCCATCATAGGCGACGGCGATGACGGGATCATCCGATTTCGCGGATGATGGCAGCAAAAGTCGCGCGGTTCACATGGCAACCTCTATCTTCCGCTTCGCACCGAGCCCGAACGGTCATCTGCATCTCGGTCATGCGCTGTCGGCGCTGCGCAATGCCGACATGGCGCGCGCGAGCGGCGCCCGGCTGCTGTTGCGCATCGAGGACATCGACGTGACGCGCTGCAAGCCGGAATACGAACAGGCGATCTACCAAGACCTGCAATGGCTCGGCATCGCCTGGGAGCAGCCGGTGCGGCGCCAGAGCGCGCATTTCGACGACTACCGCGCGGCGCTCGCCCGCCTCGACATGCAAGGACTGCTCTATCCGAGCTTCGAGAGCCGCGGCGAGATCGCCGCCCTGGTTGCCGAGCGCGAGCAGGATGGACCGTGGCCGCGCGATCCCGATGGCGCACCGCTCTATCCGGGGACCGCGAAAACACTGCCGTTGTCCGAACGGGAGCGGCGCATGGCGGCGGGCGAGCGCCATGCGCTGCGGCTCGATATGGCGGCGGCGATCGCCCTTGCCGGCGTATTGACCTGGACTGAAACCGGCGCCGGGCCGGATGGCGAAAGCGGATCGATCGCTGCCTCGCCCGAGCAATGGGGCGACGTGGTGCTGGCGCGCAAGGACACGCCGACCAGCTACCACCTCGCTGTGGTGGTGGACGACGCGGTGCAGAACGTGACCCATGTGGTGCGCGGGCAGGACCTGTTCTGGTCGACCGGCGTGCACCGCCTGCTGCAGACCCTGCTTGGCCTGCCGGCGCCGGTCTATCATCACCACGGCCTCATCCCTGGTCCCGACGGCCGCAAACTGTCGAAATCCACCAGCGCGACGGCGCTGCGCAGCCTGCGGGAAGAGGGCGCCACCCCAGCCGACATCCGGCGGATGGTCGGGCTAGTGCCGCCGATTTGAAGTTCCTGCACCACTTGCCGCAATCTCGCTCAGGAACTTCAAATCGAAAAACGGCACTAGAATCGTAGACTTGCTAGTGCCCCTTTGCTTCCGAAGTTCGTGTCAGAGGTTGCTGCGATGTATCAAGAACTTCGGAAGCGGGGCACTAGGTTGAGCGCGGCTGAGGCCTTGCCCCTTGTGGCCCTGCAAGGCTGTCCGTGGCACTCTACGGCGGGGTAGGGATGCCGAAAACCACAGCGACCCAGTCCGCTGCCCGGCGCAAGCGCCGGAAAAAGCCGGTAGCGCGCCGGCGCTCGTCGGCGCCGCCGCAGACGCGCGTCATCGAGGCGACACTGGCGGCGCTGGCGCATGATATTCGCACGCCGCTGACCGGCATCCTGGCGTTGGGCGAACTGCTGGCCACGTCCGATCTCGGCGAGCGTGAAAAGGAATGGGCCACGGCGGTGAAAAACACCGCCGAGCATCTGGCCAGCCTCACCTCGCTCATTGTCGATGCCGCCAAGGCCGGCAGCAAAGGCCTGGTGCTGCGCCGCGATCCGTTCTCGCCGCGGCGCCTGGCGGATGCCGCCGCCGTCTCCTTGAGCGCGCGTGCGCAGACCCGAGGCCTGAAGGCCGAGGTGGTGATTTCCAATGACCTGCCGGACAGCGCGGTGGGCGACGGGTTACGCCTGCGTTCCGCCATCGAGAACCTGATCGACAATGCGGTGAAATTCACCGAGCGTGGCAGCATCCGCTTCGATGCGACCAGCGAAAGCGCGGCGCGCGGCCGGCTGCGGCTGGTGTTCGCCGTCTCCGACACCGGCATCGGGCTCAGCGCCGCCGAGATCAAGCGGCTGTTCCGTCCTTTCGCCCAGGCCAACGAGTCGATCGCGCGCCGCTATGGCGGTACCGGGCTCGGACTGGTGTTTGTCAAACGGATGGCAAAGGCCATGGGCGGCGATCTCACCGTCGACAGCCGGGCGGGCGGTGGCAGCCGGTTCCGGCTCACCGTCATCGTCGACAAGATTGCCAAACCCGCGAAACCGACGACGCGGCACAGCCTATCGGATGGAATCGCCGGCGCGGCGCCGGCGCGACCGCTACGCATCCTTTGCGCCGAGGACAATCCTTATGGACGGGTGGTGCTCAACACCATCCTGACGCAACTCGGTCATCGCGTCGATTTCGTCGGCAACGGCGTGGCGGCGGTCGAAACCGCGGCGCGCCGCGGCCATGACATCGTGCTGATGGATGTGACGCTACCGGGCATCGACGGGCTGGAGGCGACACGGCGCATTCGCGCGCTCGGCCCCCCTGCCGGCGCCGTTCCGATCATCGGAATTTCCGGATGGGTGGATGCCGCCGAGGAAGCCGCCGGGCGCGCCGCCGGCATGGATGCCTATATCGCCAAGCCGATCAGTCCGGCCACGCTGGCGCAGGTCATCGGCTCGCTCGCCGCCCAGCCATGAGACCAAGCGGTGCCCGCCCGCTGTCGTCTGTCAGCGAGCGGACCGCGCGATAACCGGCGATGCGGCGTGCTAGCGCCGGACCAGGCCGATGATGACCAGCAAGATGACCGCGCCGATCGCTGAAGAGATGATCGCGCCGACCCAGCCGGTGCCCAGTGGGATATTCAGCTTCGGAAAGAGCCAGCCCGCGATGACGGCGCCGATGATGCCAACGACGATGTTGCCGATGAGGCCGAAGCCGTAGCCCTTGACGATCAAGCCGGCGAGCCAGCCGGCGATGGCGCCGACAACCAACCAGATGAGCAAAGTTTCGAGTACCATGTGTTTCCCCCTTAACAGCGCCCCGTCGCCGGGACCCGTGCCCGCTGTTGTGCAGACGAGGAGCACAGTAGCCCAGGTTCAGGCCGCTGTCAGCCGCGCCGGTGGCGCCGCCGGCCGATCTCGGATAGAGTTCGGGAAACAGGCCGCGCGGCCAAGCTCAGGGGTAACTGCCATTTTAGGTCTTGTACGAGGTGCCGAACCGTCCGCTCCGGATGGTCCCAGCCCCGGCGGCGCGACGGCGCGACGGACGTTCCGCGTCGTTTTGATCAAAACCTCGCATTATGACGATGACGGCTACGTGGTGCGGGCGTTTCGCTCCTCCATGCCGGCCAATTCGCTGGCCTGTGTCTATGCGCTGATCGCCGATTGCGCCGCCCGCAAGGTGTTGGGCGACGACGTCGCCATCGAGATTACCGCGATCGACGAGACCAACAAGCGGGTGCGCCTCGACAAGCTGGTCGCCGAGATGCGCAGCAACGGCAATTTCGGCTTTGTCGGCCTGGTCGGCGTGCAATCCAATCAATGGCCGCGTGCGCTCGATATCGCCCGTCCCTTGCGCGCCGCCGGCGTGCCGGTGGTGCTCGGCGGCTTCCATGTCTCCGGCGTGCTGGCGATGTTTCCGACCATGATGCCCGAAGTCCAGGAGGCGCTGGATCTCGGCATCAGCATGTTCGCGGGCGAAGCCGAAGGCCGCATGGACGAGGTGATGCGCGACGCCGCAATTGGCGCGCTGAAGCCGATCTACAATTACATCGAGGATTTGCCGGCGCTCGAGGGCGCGATCACGCCCTATCTGCCGGGCAGCGCCGTGCGCCGCACGGTTGGCAATTACACCACCTTCGACGCCGGGCGCGGCTGTCCGTTCCAATGCTCGTTCTGCACCATCATCAACGTGCAGGGCCGCAAGTCGCGCCGGCGCAGCCCCGACGACGTCGAGCACATCATCCGGCACAATCTGAAATACGGCATCGACCGATATTTCATCACCGACGACAATTTCGCGCGCAACAAGGACTGGGAAGCGATTTTCGACCGGATCATCGAATTGCGCGAGCGCGACGGGATCGACGTGCGTTTCATGATCCAGGTCGATACGCTGTGCCACAAGATTCCGAATTTCATCGACAAGTCCAAGCGTGCCGGCGTCACCCGCATCTTCATCGGGCTCGAGAACATCAATCCCGACAATCTGCTCGCCGCCAAGAAGCGGCAGAACAAGATCACTGAATACCGCAAGATGCTGCTCGCTTGGAAGGCGGCCGGCATCTGGACCTATGCCGGTTATATCCTCGGCTTCCCCAACGACACGCCGGAATCGATCCGCCAGGATCTCGAGATCGTCAAGAAGGAGCTACCGCTCGACGTGCTCGAATTCTTCTTCCTTACGCCGCTGCCCGGCTCGGAGGACCACAAGGTGCTGTGGACCAAGGGCGTGGCGATGGATCCCGACCTCAACAAATACGATCTCGAACACGCGGTCACCGCGCATCCGAAAATGAGCAAGGCCGAATGGGAGCAGCTCTACTGGGATGCCTGGAAAATCTACTACACGCCGGAGCACGTCGAGACCATTCTGCGGCGCGCGCAGACCTGCGGCATCAACATCTTCCGGCTGGCGCAGATCATTTTGTGGTTCTCGAGCTCGGTGGCGGTCGAGGGTGTGCATCCACTGCAGGGCGGCATTCTGCGGCTGATCAACCGGCATGAGCGCCGCTCCGGAATGCCGGTCGAGCCGGTTTGGCGGTTCTATCCGGGCCTGGTTTGGGATTTCCTGTCCAAACATGCCCGGCTGGCGCGCCACGCCTGGCGCATCTATCGGGTCTACAAAAAAGTGGCCGCCGATCCGAACGGCATGGCCTATACCGACCAGGCGATGACCCCGGTCGCCGACGACGAGGAGCAAAGCCTCGAAATGTTCACGCACAATCAGTCGGCGCGTGACGCGGTCGATCACGCCCGCAAGGTCAAGGCCCTGACCACCGCCGCATAGCGGTTACGGCTTGCGGGCTTACAATTTAGGTTTGCGCGCGCGCAGGATCGCCGAATTCAGTTCGGCGCCATATACGAAGATCGACGCCGTCAGATAGAGAAAGACCAGCGCCATCATGCCGGAGGCGAGACCGGCGTAATAGCTGACATAGGTATAGGCGAACTCGGCAAGGTAGCGGCCGAACAGCATGCCGGTCGCGAGCCAGAGCGCCAGCGTGGCCAGGATGCCGGGCGCGATCTGCCGGAAACTCCGCCGTGCCGCCGGCAGCCATTTGTGCGCGATCACCAGTGCGGCCACCAGCACGACGGAAGCAATCACCAGCCGCCAGAAGGTGAAGAGCGGCTCGAGCGGCGCAAGCCAGGGTGCATATCTGAGCGCGGCCGCGAACAACAGCGGACCCAGAACGATCAGGAAGGCAAATGCCAGCAGTGCGACCGCGCCGACCAGCACATAGGCGATCGATTCCAGCCGCAGCAGCAGCCAGTTGCGCGTCTCCACCACGTCATAGGCGCGGTTCAGCCCGATGCGCAGACTTTCGACCCCGCTTGAGGCGAAGAAGATCGCCAGCGCGCCGCTGATGGTGAGCACGTCGCCACGCGTGGTGGTGAGCACGGTGTGGATTTCATTGGCGAGCGGCGCGGCTACTTCCTGCGGCCAGGTCTCCAGCAGCAGCCGCGCGACTTCGTCGGCGAGCTCCTTCGAGCCAATCAGGCCGGCGAAGGACGTGACGACGATCAGGAAAGGAAACAGCGCCATCAGCGCCGAAAGCGCGATATGGCTCGCGATCGCCCAGCCGTCGGCGGCGTTGAAACGTACGAAGGCGTCGATGGCGACGCGGTAGCACAGACGAAACGTGTGCACACTCGGCTCCGGTCAGGCCGCTTGCACGTCGGCCAGGAACCGGCGGACCTCGCTGTCCAGGCTTTCGGCTTCATCCGACAGCGCGTCGGCCAGCGCCTTCACGTCGCCCGCCGTGTTGCGCGCATCGCTGCTGGCGCCGGCCACCCGGCTCATCGCCTCGGAGCCGCCGCGCGCCTCACTCGATGCACGGTTGACGTCTTCGCTGATCGAGGCCACCGCGCGGTTCTGTTCTTCGACCGTGACCGCCACCGTGGAGGCGATGCTGGAGATTTCCTCGATGATCCCGTTGACCTGCTCGATCGCCTGCGCGGCGTCGGCGACCGCCGATTGGATGGCGCCCACCTGGCCGGCGATCTCCTCGGTGGCGATCGCGGTCTGGCCGGCGAGCGATTTCACTTCCGAGGCGACCACGGCAAAACCGCGGCCGGCTTCCCCGGCGCGCGCGGCTTCGATGGTGGCGTTGAGCGCCAGGAGGTTGGTTTGCCCGGCAATCGCTTGGATCAGCCCGACCACTTCCCCGATGCGGGTTGCGGCGTCGCCCAGTTCCGACATGGTGCGGGCGGTGCGCTTGGATTCGTTGACCGCGCGCGAGGCGACTTCGGTCGAGCGATTGGCCTGCTCGGCGATGCCTCCGATGGAGGCGGCAAGCTCCTCGATCGATCCCGCGGCGGCGGTGACGTTGCCGGAAGCGACGCCGACCCGCTCCTCGGCAGTGCGCGCCTCGGTGGAGACAGAGTCGGCGGCGGTGTTAAGTTGCGCCGAACTGGTTTCCAGCCGTTCCGCGGCGTCGCGCACCTTGGCGAGCGCCTGATCCACCGACTGTTCGAAGCGGCCGATGGTGGCGGCGATGGTTTCGCTGCGCTGCTCGCGCTCGCGGCTGGTTTCTGCTTGGCGTCCCGCCAGCCGTTCGCGTTCGATCATGGTATCGCGGAACACGATCACGGTACGCGCCATGGCGCCGAGCTCGTCCTTGGCATGGGTCGCCGGAATGCGCGCGGAGGTATCGCCGGCGGCGAGCCGCGCCATCACGTCGCCCAGCCCATTGAGCGGACGCGTGATGCTGCGGCCGATCAGCCAGCTGAAGCACAGGCCGATCAGGACCACGGCGCAGCCCACCCATACGATGATGTTCCTGGTGCGCCGCTGCGAGCCCGACAGGCTCTCGGCCGCCCAGGTGGTGCGCTCCCACGCCGCAGCGATCAGGCTGTCGGCCTGCGGCAGCATGAATTCGGTTTTGGAGTCGAAGGCCGCGACCAGCGGGCCGATCGTGGTGGACGCCGTCGCCCATTTGGTGAAGGCGTCGGTGTAGTTCTTGATCTCCCGCTTCAGCCGCTCTTTGAGAATCGGCGCGCCGTCCATCGCATCGAAGATTGTGTTGAAGTTCTCGACTTCCTCGCGGAACCGCTGGCCGATGAAATCCGAGCGGCCCAGCCGGTATTGGGACTCGTAGCGCCGCATCGTAAGAAGCGAGACCAAGAGGCGCTTGGCATCCCGATCGCTGACCCAGGTCAATTCCGCATTGATGATGCGCTCCACCGCCGTCCCGGCCAGGTTGAGCTGCCCATGCAAGCCTTCGGACTCGGTGAAGCCGAGCAATTCCTGCTCGCGGGTCAGATGGCCGAAGGTGCTCTTCAGCACCGCAAGATCGCCTTGCAGGGACGCGATGTCGGAGCGCTGCTTGTCGTCGACTGATTTGTCGACGGTGGTGAGGCTTTTGAGTGCCCGCTCGTAGCCGGCTTCGAACGCGCTGATCAGGTCATACGAGGCCTGTGCGCCGAATTCCCGAGCGCTCATGCGCATCGAGGTCAGCGCCGCCTTGAATTCGCGGCTGGAATCGGCCAGCGCGGCTGCTTTCCAGGCGCTTTGAAAGGCGCCGTCGACCTCGCTTTCGCCGGTGGTGAAGGCGATGCCGTTGGCCAGAAAGCCGAAGACAGGAATCAATGCCAGAGCAACGATGCGGGTGCGCACCGACACTCTGGAAATCAGCCGTATCGGTGCAAAAATGCTTGGCAACGAGAGCGATAGCGCTTGCATGGCGGAAGCGATCGAGAGGGCCCATCCACGGGGTTGGAACGCATGGTTCATCGTGGGAAATCGCCCATGGCGGCGCCGCTTCGGCGATGCCCAGGTACAAGAAACAGCGAAATGGTTAAAAATGTAGGAAACGGGACGTAACATTAGGAGAAATCGACGAATTTTCTCTTCGTAACGTTGCAATGCCGCGCTCCCCAGCTAGGTTGGCATTTTGCAGCACGTTCTCGCGCAGAACTGAACGGAGCCAACGGATGCTACCCAAGGTTGCCCGCCGTGATGCCGGCCTCAAACTGACCACGTTGGCGCGCGAGGCCGCGCGGGCGGCCGAGGCCGTGCTCCGCGACGCGACGCGCGCGGTGGCGGCGCGGGTCATGGTGGACAACCATGCGGTCGATCGGCTGTTCGACCGCGAGCAGCGCGCCACCCACGGCCTGGCTTGGCTGGCGACCTATGTCGAAGCGGTGCGCCAGCTCTGCGCCTATGCCGACCGCATGCACGACAGCGTCGGTCTCAGCGAAATCGACGAACTGGTCATCGAGATCGGGCTCGGCGAGTACCTTGCCCAAATTCTCGGCGGCATTCCCATGAGCCAGGGCGAAATGGTGCGGCCGGTCGATGTCGGGCTGCTCGCCTCGGAGGTCGCCGAGCGCATGCAAGGACCGCTCGAGGGCCTGATGACGTCCGGCGAGCGGCGCCGCGCCCGCCTCGCAGAGCTGATGTGCAGCCATCGCGACGCCACGGTGGGCGATTGCGGGCTGGACGAGACGCTGTCGTCGATCCGCGACGAGATGCGCAAATTCGCCGACAACGAGATCATGCCGCAGGCGCATCACTGGCACCTGTCCAACAGCTATATTCCGCTCGACGTCATCGAGCAGATGTCCGAGCTCGGCGTGTTCGGTCTCACCATCGCGGAGGAATACGGCGGCCTCGGCCTCGGCAAGGAATCGATGTGCGTCGTCTCCGAGGAGCTCGCGCGCGGCTATCTCGGCGTCGGCTCGCTCGGCACGCGATCGGAAATCGCCGCCGAACTGATCCTGAGCAGCGGCACCGAGGAGCAGCAGCGCAAGTGGCTGCCCAAGATCGCCTCCGGCGAGGTGCTGCCGACCGCGGTGTTCACCGAGCCGGATATCGGCTCCGATCTGGCGTCGATCAAGACCCGCGCCGTGCGTCATGGCGATGTCTATAAAATTTACGGCAACAAAACATGGATCACCCATCCGGTGCGCGCCGACCTGATGACGCTGCTCGTGCGCACCAATCCGAAGGATCCCGGCCACAGCGGGTTGTCGATGCTGCTGGCCGAGAAGCCGCGCGGCAGCGACGACAATCCGTTCCCGATCGCCGGCATGTCGGGCAGCGAGATCGAGGTGCTCGGCTATCGCGGCATGAAGGAATACGAGATCGCCTTCGACGGCTTTGAGGTGAAGGCGGAAAATCTGCTCGGCGGCATCGAGGGGCTCGGCTTCAAGCAGTTGATGCAGACATTCGAGACGGCGCGCATACAGACTGCCGCACGCGCGATCGGCGTGGCGCAGGCGGCGATGGAACAGGCGCTCGCCTATGCGCAGCAGCGCCGGCAGTTCGGCGAACCGATCGTCCGCTTCCCGCGCGTCGCCGACAAGCTCGCAATGATGGCGGCGGAGATCATGCTGGTGCGGCAGCTCACCTATTATGCCGCCCGCCAGAAGGACAGCGGCCGCCGCTGCGACCTGGAAGCCGGCATGGCCAAATTGCTCGCGGCGCGTGTCGCCTGGGCGGTGGCCGACAATGCCGTGCAAATTCACGGCGGCAACGGCTTCGCGCTGGAATTTCCGGTGTCGCGGCTGTTGTGCGACGCCCGCATCCTGTCGATTTTCGAAGGATCGGCGGAAATCCAGGCCCAGGTCATCGCCCGGCGGCTGCTCGACCGCGGCAACTGAATCGCCTGTTCCCGCGTTGCTCCAGGCTATTGATCTAGGACAAGGCGCCGGGCCGGCGCCTTCTGCATCATCGCGCCAGGAGATCGTGCATGAGCAAGCTGAAAATCCGCCACGGCGATTGGATCGTGGTCTGCGACGGGAAAAAAGCTCTTCTTTTGGAAAATATCGGCGACGAAAAATTTCTTAATCTCAAGACCAAGGAAGTACACGAGCATCCCGACCCCAAAACCCATGACCTGGGTACCGACGCTCCCGGCCGCGCCTTTCAGTCGCTCGGCCATAGCCGCAGCGCCGTGGAACAGACGGACTGGCACGAGCAGGCGGAGCAGCGCTTCCTGCACACGCTGGTCAGCCATCTCGACGCCGCCGTGAATGGCGGCAAGACCAAGTCGCTTATCGTGGTGGCGCCGCCGCGCGCGCTCGGCGTGCTGCGCCAAGCCTATTCCCACACGGTGCGTAGCGCGCTGCGCGGGGAGATCGACAAAGATTTCGTGCGGCTGCCGGTGCACGAGATTGAAAGGCACCTGGCGGCGTGACCGGCGGCGGATGCCGTCTTACACCGCCTTCGCGGTATCCTTCAGCAGCAAACCGACATTGCCCGAAAGGATCTTCTCGCCGTCTTTGCCGAGCGCGCGGATGTCGCGCACGAAATCGCGCACCACCTCGCGCTGGCGGATCTCCTGCGGATAATCGGTGGCGAACACGATGCGGGAAGCGGGGATCTCGACGAGCGCGGTTTGCACCGAGCTGATGGCGCCAGCGAAGCCCGCGGTGTCGAACACCAGATTGTTGCGGATGTAGTGGTCGAAATCCTTCTGCGCCTTCATGCCGTGGCGCGCATTGCCCTTGGTGCCCCAGAAATCCTTGTCCTGATAGCTGCGGATGCGGCCGAGCATGGACGCGATGCCGCCGGACAGATGCGCCATGTGCACGGTCAGGCCGGGATGGCGGTCGAATACGCCGGAATTGACCAGCCGGATGGTGGCCATGATCAGCGAGAATTCGCGGCCGACCGAGCGGGCGGTGTCGTAGCCGTCGAACTGCTGGGAAAAATTCAGCTTCAGCGCCGGATGCACGAACACGAACATGCCGAGCCGCGCCGCCTCGGCCCAGAACGGCTCGAAATCGGGTGCGTCGAGAAACAGCCCGTTGCTCTCCGAGGTAATCACCACGCCCTGATAGCCAAACTCGAGCCGGCAGCGGTTCAGCTCCTTGATCGCGTCCTTGCCGCCGAGCGGATGGGCGTGGGCGGCGCCGATGAAGCGTCCGGGATAGTCGCGCTCCGCCTGCTTGGCCTTGTCGTTCACAAAGCGCGAGGTCTCCAAATCCGCGCACATGCCTTGCGCGCTGGTGAGGAAAGCGGCGTCGATCCCGGCCAGGTCCATCATGCGGATATGCTCGTCGAGATCGTAGAGCAGCGAATGAATGGTGTAGCTCGGCGCGCCTTGGGCGTCGAAATGCACGATCATCCCGGCACCGGGATCTTCCTTGATCAATTCGCGCGGCGTGAAGTGGTGTTGGAAATCGATGATCATCGGCTGCCCTCGTGTTGCACGCTTCCTATTCAGTCGTCATGCTGCGCGCAAGCGGGACATTGCGTCGCTATTTCGGCGTGGCGGCAAGTTCCTGCAGCGCCTGCGCCATTGCGATATCGAGCGGCGTATGCGGGATGTCGCCGATCGCCGCGGCGAGCTTGTCGCCGGCGATCCGATGCGGCCGCTGCCACAGATAGGCCATTTCCGAGAGTTCGCGGCAGATCGGCAGAATCCGCCGCAATGCATGGATCAGCCACCAACTCATGCGTTTGATCTCGAAGTCGTGTCCCGCCGCCTTGATGATGGCATCGACGAATTGCTGCCCGGTCACCCCGTGGCCGGGAAAACCAAAGCTTTCGAACGGGCCAAGCCGCTCGCGCACGGCAGCAAGCCGCACCGTCGCCGCGACCAGATCCGGCAGAAAGGCCCAGGCGTGCACCAGATCGAGCGGACCCGGATAGGTGACGCGGCCGCGGTCCATCTCCTTGGTGATCACCAGATCGAACCAGGAGCCACGCCCGCCGCCGAAGAAATCCCCGGCACGCAGGATGATCACGCGCATGCCGCGCTCCGACGCTTCGCGCATGCGCTCCTCGATCTCAACGCGGATTTTTCCCTTGCGCGCGCGGGGGCGCATCGGGGTCGCTTCATCGAGCACCTCGGGCATGTCGGCGCCGTAATTGTAGACATTACCGGGAAACAGCAGGGTGGCGCCGGCGGCCTCCGCCGCGTTGATCGCGGTATAGGCCAGCGGCAGCGCCAGCTTGTGCCATTGGGGAAGTAGCGGATTGAGCGCGTTCAGGACGACGTCGCAGCCCATGGCGGCGTCTACCGCATCCGAGCGCCGCAGCGCTTCGATCACCTCGATATCGGGCGGCGCGCGATAGGCGGCGCCGGGACGCACCAGCCCCTTCACGGTCCAGCCGGCGTCGCGGAACCCGGTCGCCGCCGCATGACCGAACCGGCCGGCGGCGCCCAGCACCAGGATGCGGCCGCTCATGTCGGCCGGCCCGGCATAGTTGCGGCCGCGCGTTCGGTTCGCCGCCAGCGGTGTAGCGCGATCACGCTCCAGATCGCCTCCACCGCACCGAACGGCCATGCCCCCTGCAGGAATCCGTAGGCGGAGGCCAGGGTACAAGCGCCGGCAAAGGCCAGAATGAAGCGCGGGCTGCGCTCCTCCAGCGCATAGCAGACCACCATGGCGGTGACCGCGAACAGGCCGAAAAGCGTAAGCGAATCCATCGATTTACCTCGGGGTGGGGACGGCGCATGCCGATCATCGCAAGGGCTGCGGATTTGTTCCAGCCCGCGCCGCGCGCGGTGGCACGTATCCGGGGCCGGTGCTAAGACACCGGGATGTCCGATGTCTTGGCCTATATCATCGTGCCGATCGCAATCGGCGCCGTCGCCGTGGTCTTGCTGTTCGGGCTGATCAATATGATGCGCGGCGGCTCGCCGCAGACCTCGCAACGGCTGATGCGGCTGCGCGTATTGCTGCAATTCGTTGCGCTGGTCATCGTCATGCTGACCATTTGGCTGGTCCAGCGCTGAGTACAAGAATGGTCGTTCTCAACAAGATCTATACCCGCACCGGCGACGACGGCACCACGGCGCTCGGTACCGGCGAGCGGCGGAAGAAATACGATCTGCGCATTTCCGCCTACGGCACGCTGGACGAGGTCAATGCGGTGGTCGGCCTGGTGCGGCTCGAAACCGCGGCCGATGCCTCCTTCGACGCCGTGCTGGCGCGCATCCAGAACGATCTGTTCGACGTCGAGGCCGATCTCTGCCTGCCCGACAAGGGCAAAGGGCCGGGCGGCGCCCGGCTTGCCGTCACCGACGCGCAGGTCGATTGGCTGGAGCAGGAGATCGACAAGCTCAATGCCGATCTTGCGCCGCTCACTTCGTTCATTCTTCCGGGCGGCAGCCGCGCCGCCGCCTATCTGCATCTCGCGCGCACCGTGTGCCGGCGCGCCGAGCGACTGATGGTGGAGCTCAAGGACCAGGCGGGCGAGACCGTCACGCCGGCCGCGCTGAAATATGTCAACCGGCTGTCGGATTTTCTTTTTGTCGCCGGGCGCCACGCCAATGATCGGGGCGCTCGCGATATATTGTGGGTGCCGGGCCAGAACCGGTGAGGTGGGGACTGTCCGATGGTGATGCCGCTCTATGATGAGAATCCGTTCAGCGCGAAGGTGCGGCCGGTCGTCACCTGGGCCCTGATCGCAACCAATATCCTGATCTTCGCCTTCGAACTGATCGCCACGCCGGCCAATACGCAGATGGCCGTCAACTCGTTCGGCATGACGCCCAGCCTGTTGAGCGGCGAGATCGCCCTGCCGGACACGCCGCCGGCATCGCTCACACTTTTCACCTACATGTTCCTGCACGCCGACATCGTGCATCTGCTCGGCAACCTGCTGTTCCTGTGGGTCTATGGGGACAATGTCGAGGGCGCGCTCGGGCGCTTGCGCTTCCTGGTGTTCTATCTCCTCTGTGGAATCATCGGGGCGCTGTTCTTCTTTCTCAGCGACATCCGTGGACAGGTGCCGCTGATCGGCGCCTCCGGCGCGATCGCCGGCGTGGTCATCGCCTATATGATGCTGCGGCCTTGTGCCAAGATCACCGCGCTGGCATTCGGCATTCCGATGCGGATCAGCGCCTATTGGGTGATCGGCGCCTTCATCGTCCTGCAATTCATCAATCTCGGCTCGGCTTCGAAGAGCGAGGTGGCCTATTGGTGCCATATCGGCGGCATGCTGGCGGGTGGTCTGCTGTTCCCGTTCATGCGGCAACCGGGCGTCGAGCTGTTCGAATGCATCGAACCGGCGCCGCTCGCGACGTCGGCGATGCCCGACACCTCGCATCTGCCCGGCGCGCCGCAGCCCGACGCCCCACGTTGACCCCGCAGCGACCGGCCAGTAGGGTGCGCGCTCCTCGCATCGGCGCATGGATTCTCGGCTGCCGCCTGGCATCGCGAGAGCGTAGCTCATGAAAATTCTAGTGCCCGTCAAACGGGTCGTCGACTTCAACGTCAAAATTCGCGTCAAGGGCGACGGCAGCGGCGTCGAGCTGTCGAACGTCAAGATGTCGATGAATCCGTTCGATGAGATCGCCGTCGAAGAAGCTATCCGGCTGAAGGAAAAGGGAGTGGCGACCGAGATTGTCGTCGTCTCGATCGGTCCGGCGCAGGCTTCGGAAACCATCCGCACCGCGCTGGCCATGGGCGCCGATCGCGGAATCCTGGTGAAGACCGAGGCCACCGTCGAGCCGCTCGCCGTGGCCAAAATCCTCAAGGCCATCGTCGATCAGGAGCAGCCCGGCCTGGTCATCCTGGGCAAGCAGGCGATCGACGATGACTGCAACCAGACCGGCCAGATGTTGGCGGCGCTCACCGGCTGGCCGCAGGGCACGTTCGCGTCCAAGCTCACGATCGAAGGCGATAGCCTTCTCGTTACCCGCGAAGTCGACGGCGGCTTGCAGACCATCAAGCTCAAGCGTCCGACCATCGTTACCACCGACCTGCGCCTCAACGAACCGCGCTATGCCAGCCTTCCGAACATCATGAAGGCGAAGAAAAAACCGATCGAGGAGAAGACCCCCGACGCCTATGGCGTCGATCTCACGCCGCGGCTGGAAGTGCTGAAGACCAAGGAGCCGGCCGGCCGCAAGGCCGGCGTCAAGGTCAAGACCGCGGCCGAGCTGATCGACAAGCTGAAGAACGAAGCCGGGGTGCTGTGATGACAACGCTGCTGGTCGCCGAGCACGACAACAAAATGCTGAAGGACGCCACCCACAAGGCGCTCACCGCGGCGAAGGTGCTGGGCGGCGACGTGCATGTCTTGGTTGCCGGTAAAGGCGCCCGCGCCGTTGCCGAAGCCGCCGCCAAGCTCGCCGGCGTGAGCAAGGTGTTGCTGGCAGACAGCGCCGCCTATGAGCACATGCTGGCCGAGCCGGCCGCGGCGCTGATCGTGTCGCTGGCGCCGTCCTATGACGCGATCGTGGCGCCCGCCACCACCACCGGCAAGAACCTGATGCCGCGCGCCGCCGCGCTGCTCGACGTCATGCAGATTTCGGACATCGTCAAGGTGATCGGCCCCGACACGTTCGAGCGGCTGATCTATGCCGGCAACGCGGTGCAGACCGTGCGCTCCAAAGACAAGCTCAAGGTCATCACCGTGCGCACCTCGACCTTCCAGCCGGCGGGCGAGGGCGGATCGGCGGCGATCGAGGACGTGGCCGCCGCACCCGATCCCGGCATCTCCTCCTTTGTCGGCGAGGAATTGTCGAAATCGGACCGGCCCGAACTGACCTCGGCCAGGATCATCATCTCCGGCGGCCGCGCCATGCAGAGCCGCGACAATTTCACCAAATATATCGAGCCGGTCGCCGACCAGCTCGGCGCCGCCATCGGCGCCTCGCGCGCCGCGGTCGATGCCGGCTACGCGCCGAACGACTGGCAGGTCGGACAGACCGGCAAGGTGGTGGCGCCCGAGCTCTACATCGCGGTAGGAATCTCGGGCGCGATCCAGCACCTGGCCGGAATGAAGGATTCCAAGGTCATCGTTGCCATCAACAAGGACGAGGAAGCGCCGATTTTCCAGGTCGCGGACTACGGACTGGTGGCCGATCTCTATCAGGCCTTGCCGGAACTGGCGGCGGAACTGGCCAAGCAGGGCCGTTGACCATCACGCGAGGTGCGACCCCCGGACCCGTGGAATAGCGGCCCGGATCGTCGTAGAAGAGGCGAAAGACGGACATGGTAGAAGTCAGGGAGCGGCCGAAAGCGCGCAGCGGCGAGCGGACCGGAGACATGGCGTTCAGCATCAGGAAAATCGGCATCATCGGCGCCGGCCAGATGGGCAGCGGCATCGCCCATGTCTGCGCGCTCGCCGGCTTCGACGTGAAGCTCAATGACGTGTCCGTCGACCGCATCAAGGCCGGCATCGCCACCATCAACGGCAACATGGCGCGCCAGGTCAGCAAGAAGCGCATCACCGAGGAACAGCGCCAGGCCGCGCTCAAGCTGATCGGGCCGGCGGACAGCTACGAAGCGTTCGGCGACTGCGATCTGGTGATCGAGGCGGCGACCGAGAAGGAAGAGGTCAAGCGCGCGGTGTTTGCCGCGGTCTGTCCCCACCTGAAGCCGGACGCCATCATCGGCACCAACACCTCATCGATCTCGATCACGCGGCTGGCGTCGTCCACCGACCGGCCCGAGCGCTTCATCGGCATTCACTTCATGAATCCGGTGCCGCTGATGGAATTGGTCGAGCTCATTCGCGGCATCGCCACCGGCGACCCGACCTTCGAGAACACCAAGCAGTTCGTCAGCAAGCTCGGCAAGACCATCGCGGTGGCCGAAGACTTCCCCGCCTTCATCGTCAATCGCGTGCTGATGCCGATGATCAACGAGGCGATCTATACGCTGTATGAAGGCGTCGGCAATGTCGAGGCGATCGACACCGCCATGCGGCTCGGCGCCCACCATCCGATGGGGCCGCTGGAGCTTGCCGACTTCATCGGTCTCGACACCTGTCTCTCGGTCATGCAGGTGCTCCACGACGGGCTCGCCGATTCCAAATACCGGCCCTGTCCGCTGTTGGTGAAATACGTCGAGGCCGGCTGGCTCGGCCGCAAGACCCAGCGCGGGTTCTATGATTACCGTGGCGACAAGCCGGTGCCGACGCGCTGACTTGACGGCTTACCTTGGCGTTTACCTTTCGTTAACCAGCGAAGCCAGTTGTTAACCGCCGCGCCGTATCCTGGCGGCGGAGCGTTTGCATGGCGATGCAGATCAGGAAATTCGGCTGGGTGCAGCCGCAGAAGGCCTGGAAGCTGGCGCAAGCCTGGCGCCAGAACCATCGCAGCGCAAACGACCGGTTACAGACGTCCGCCGGCACGACCTTGGTCACTGCGCAATCCGATCTGAACAACAGCAACGCCACTCTTGCGGCGGAAGCATCGCTTGCGCGCATCAAGGCAGCCTCTGCCGCCAAAACCGAGGCCAATCGCAAGGCGGCGGAATTGGTGGAGCTCAGGGAGAAGGCCGAGGCCAATCTCAAGGTCGATAGAGTCGAGCCGAAACTTTCGGGCCTTGCCAATCTCAATGGCCCCCCCGATCTCAAGGCCAAAGCCGATGCCGAGCTCAACGAACCGTTCGACGTCAAGCTCAGGCGCCTGATCGATCTCAAGCTCAAGAGCTTGGTCGATCTCCAGGTCTGATCGTCACGATCGTGGCAGCGCCGCCTCGATCACTCTGACCGCGTCCTCGCTCGCCCATTCTGCCGGCCCGGCAAGATGAGCGATCTCGCAGCCCGCGGGATCGACCAGCAGCGTGCTCGGCATGCCGAAGGCGCGCCCGACCAGCTTCAGGTCCTGAAACACCCTGGCGGTAGGATCGGCGTAATAGCCGAGCCGGGTGATGCCGACATCCTTCAGCCAGGCTGCCGGCTTGTCGGGATCGCGGGTGTCGATATTGATCGCGACCACTTCGAAATTCGGCCCACCCAGTTTCTGCTGAAGCGCGTCGAGCGCCGGCATTTCCTTGCGGCAGGGCACGCACCAGGTGGCCCACAGATTGAGCAACACGGTGCGGCCTCGCCAATCGGCCAGCCGCCGCTCGGCGCCGGAGGCATCACGGAAGGCGAGATCCGGCACGCGTTGCGGCCTGGTGGCGACCGCAAGCGCCGCCAATTCCCCGCGAACCAGCGGCGCAATGCGTCTGGCCAGCTCAACCGCCGGCCGGCACGCGGGGTCGGTGGGCGGATTGCCTACCAACAGCCCAATCCCGTATACCCCCGCGAGCCCGGCAACGACGCCGGCGACCCCGCCGGTCAGGATCACGGCAAGCCGCCTTTTGGCGTGGCTTTTCGCGGCGTCACGGGACCTGGTCATCGTCGGCGAAACCTGGTGGATGGGCCAAAAGGCGTGTCATGAGCAACAAGATGTGGGGTGGCCGGTTCACCGGCAGCCCCGACGCGGTCATGGAGGAGATCAATGCCTCCATCGACTTCGACCGCCACCTCTACCGGCAGGACATCGCCGCGAGCAAGGCGCATGCCGAGATGCTGGCCAAACAGGGCATCATCGCCGCCGAAGATGCCGCCCAGATCGGTCACGGTCTAGACACGATCCTGTCAGAGATCGAGAACGGTAAATTCAGTTTCAAGCGCGCGCTCGAGGACATTCATATGAATGTCGAGAGCCGGCTGGCCGAGCTGATCGGGCCGGCCGCCGGGCGGCTGCATACTGCGCGCTCGCGCAACGACCAGGTGGCGACCGACTTGCGGCTGTGGGTCGGCGACACCATCGGCGAACTCGACGCCGCGCTCGCCGGCTATCAACAGGCGCTGGCGGAGAAAGCGCTCGAACATGCCGGCACCATCATGCCGGGGTTCACGCATTTGCAGACCGCGCAGCCGGTAACCTTCGGGCATCATCTGCTCGCTTATGTGGAGATGGCGGCGCGCGACCGCGGCCGCTTCACCGACGCCTGGACGCGGCTCAATCAATCGCCGCTCGGCGCCGTAGCCCTCGCCGGCACCGCGTTCCCGATCGATCGCGACATGACCGCCAAGGCGCTGGGTTTCGACGGCGCGATGGCGAATTCGCTCGACGCGGTGTCCGACCGTGACTTCGTGCTGGAGACGCTGGCGGCCGCGGCGATCGCGGCGGTGCATCTGTCGCGCTTCGCCGAAGAGATCGTGATCTGGACCTCGCCGCTGGTCGGATTCTTGAAACTGTCCGACAAGTTCACCACCGGCTCTTCGATCATGCCGCAAAAGCGCAACCCCGACGCCGCCGAACTGGTGCGCGCCAAGAGCGGGCGCATCATCGGCGCTTTGCAGGGATTGCTGGTGGTGATGAAAGGCCTGCCGCTCGCCTACCAGAAGGACATGCAGGAGGACAAGGAAGCGGCAATGGCCGCGCTGGCCGCGCTGGCGCTGTGCCTGGCCGCGATGACCGGCATGGTGCGCGACATGGCGCCGGACAAGGTGCGCATGAAAAAGGCCGCCGCCGCCGGCTACTCCACCGCCACCGATCTGGCAGACTGGCTGGTACGCAGCCTGAAGATGCCGTTCCGCGACGCCCATCATGTGACCGGCCGCATCGTCGCCAAGGCGGAGGGCGCCGATCTTCCGCTGCACCGGATGCCGCTGGCAGCCATGCGGGAGGTCGAGCCGCGCATCACCGACGAGGTGTTTGCCGTGCTCACGGTGGAGGATTCGGTGAAAAGCCGTACCAGCTATGGCGGCACCGCGCCCAAGAACGTGCGCAAGGAAGCCAACAGGTGGCTCAGGACATTGGCCAAGCAGCGCAAGTGAAGCTGCGAACCGGCCGACCGTCCGCTGTCGCCTCGGCCGGGCGATCTGCTATGATGACGATTCAGGAGGGGTTCCCGTGAGCCGATCGCCCAAACGTATATTGGCCAGGATTGCCGTTATCGGCGCGCTCGTCGCCGCGCTCGGTCTTGCCGGCTGCGGACGCAAGGGCGCGCTCGATCCGCCGCCAGCCGCCGGTGTCGCCGTCAATCCCGACGCCCCGCCCGCCATGGGGCCGGACGGCCGGCCGATTGCGCCGCAAGGCCAGAAGCGACGGGTCTTCCTCGATTGGCTCATCGACTGAACCCACGCCGGGTCTGCCATGAATCATTTTCTCTATCGCGCCGGCGTGCTGCACGCCGAGGCGGTCGATCTTGTCGATCTCTCGCAGGCGGTCGGCACGCCGTTCTATTGCTATTCGACCGCCACGCTTGAGCGGCACTACAAGGTGTTCGCCGGCGCCTTCGCCGACGTGCCTTCACTCGTGTGCTATTCGGTCAAGGCCAATTCCAATCAGGCGGTGCTGGCGACGCTGGCGCAACTCGGCGCCGGCGCCGACGTGGTGTCGGAAGGCGAGCTCAAGCGCGCGCGGGCGGCCGGCATCCCGCCCGGCAAGATCATGTTCTCCGGCATCGGCAAGAGCGAGCGTGAGTTGGCGGCGGCGGTCGAGCACGGCGTGCTCTGCGTCAATGTGGAATCCGAGCCCGAGCTTGAGCTGCTGTCGTCGATCGCGGCCGCCAAAGGCCGCACCGCGCATATTTCGGTGCGGGTCAATCCCGATATCGACGCGCGCACCCACGCCAAGATCGCGACCGGCAGGTCCGAGAACAAGTTCGGCATTCCGATCAGCCGGGCGCGCGCCGTCTATGGCCACGCCGCCAAGCTGCCCGGCGTCAAGGTCGCTGGCGTCGACATGCATATCGGCAGCCAGATCACCGAGCTTGAGCCGTTCGACAATGCGTTTGCGCTGCTGTCGGAATTCGTGCGCACACTGCGCGCCGACGGCCACGCCATTTCCCATGTCGATCTCGGCGGCGGTCTCGGCATTCCCTATCGCGACGACAACGAACCACCGCCGCATCCGGACGCCTATGCCGCCACGGTCAAGCGCGCCACCCGCGATCTCGGCTGCACGCTGATCTTCGAGCCGGGCCGGCTGATCGTCGGCAATGCCGGAATTCTGTTGACCCGCGTGCTCTATGTGAAGCGCGGCGAGGCCAAGACCTTCGTGATCGTGGACGCGGCGATGAACGATCTGATCCGCCCGACGCTCTATGACGCCCATCACGAAATACGTCCGGTGCGCGAGCCTGCGCGCGCGGGGAGCCGGATCGTCGCCGACGTGGTCGGCCCGGTCTGTGAATCCGGTGACTTTCTGGCGCTCGGCCGCGACATGGCGGAGCCGCAACCGGGCGACCTCCTGGCGGTGATGTCGGCCGGCGCTTACGGCGCGGTGCAGGCCGGTACCTACAATACCCGCGCCTTGGTGCCGGAAGTGCTGGTGCGGGAAGGCGAATGGGCGGTGGTGCGGCCGCGCCTCGATGCCGACGCCCTGATCGCGCTCGATCGCCTGCCGCCCTGGCTGTGACAAATTCCTTTCTTTTATTTCTTTTATCGCCGAAAATAATTGTGACTGGCCATGCCATGGCTGGCCGTATCTGTCGAGCCAGGCAAGCAATGGCGACAACCCCGAAACGTTATTCGACTTCGGCCGCATGTGTTCTTGCGGCTATCGTCTCGCTGTCGGGCGCCACGGCGCTTGCCGAGGATTATCCCGCCCGCGAAATCCGTTTCGTCAACGGCTATTCACCCGGTGCCGGCGCCGACGTGTCCGCGCGCATCATCGGTAAGCACATCGAAGAGACGCTTGGCAAGCCGGTGATCATCGAGAACAAGCCGGGAGCCCTCACCAATGTCGCGGCGGCCTACGTCTCGCGCGCCAAGCCGGACGGCTATACCCTGTTCTTCGCCGGTCATTCGACCTTTGCGATGAATGCGCACCTGTTCAAGCAATTGTCGTTCGACCCGGTCAACGACTTCACCTATGTGGCGCCAACCGGTACGATCAGCTTTGGCATTGCGGTCGGGCCGAAATCGCCGGCAAAGTCGATCACGGAGCTGGTCGCTTATCTCAAGCAGAAGGGCGACAAGGCGACCTACGGTTACCCCAACACGATCGGCCTCGTGGTGAGCGAGACGTTCAAGAGCCGCACAGGGGCGCCGGCGCTTGCCGTGCCATACAAGAATCCCGGAGACGCGCTCAACGAACTCAATCGCGGCGACATAGACTTTCTGGTCTATGATCTGGGCACGCTGACCCAGCAGGAGCAGGGCGGACGCCTGCGCGTGCTGTCGGTCACCTCTGCCGAGCGTTCGACGCTGCGGCCGGATCTGCCGGGCATGCGCGAGGCCGGTATTCCGAATTTCGATCTGGGCGCCTGGTTCGGCGTCTTCATGCCGGCGAATGCACCCCAGGAAATCGTCAATAGGCTTTCCGGCGTGCTCAAGCAGCTCTGGAACAGGGAAGACAAGCGCAAGACGCTGGCGCTCCAGGCCGTCGAGCCGTTCTTTCTGACGCCGAAGGAGTATGTCGACTTCATCGCTGGCGAGCGCGAAAAGTGGGGCAAGGTGATCGGTCTCGCCAAAATTGAGAAGCAATAGCGGGCTTGCGTGCGTATCGACTGGGCGGGTTCGCGTTCGTCAAGGGTCCGGACGGCCGACAGACGCCCTACGGCACTGCGAGCCTTGCCGCAGGCCGTCGCCCATCTTGCCGCCAAGTCTCTGGCCGGAATTGTTTAATTCGCCGGCTCGATGGCAACCATCGGCCGTTGCCACCGTTTTGATCAGGACGCCTTGGTTTTGCCCCCTGAGACGGCTCATTTGCATGTTACGATGCATAATTGGCTGGATTCTCCAGTTGGGAGACGGATTTGACCGAGCATCCCTCGGACAGCGCAGCGGCCGGCCCCGCCCGGCCTGACAGGAGCGGCGACGCCATGCTGGCGCGCGCGCTCGGCCGCGCCCGCTGGACCATCCTGTGGGAACGGCTGTGGCCGGTCCTGGCGTCGCTTGCGACCGTGCTCGGCCTGTTCCTCATTGTGTCCTGGCTCGGATTGTGGCTCTGGCTGCCGCCGATCGGCCGCGCCATCGGGCTCGGCCTGTTCTTTCTGCTGACCGCTGCTGCGGTCGCGCCACTGCTCACATTGCGGCTGCCCAGCCGCCATGACGGGCTGCGCCGCCTCGACCGCAATACCGGGCTACGGCACCGGCCGGCCACCGCGCTCGCTGACACCATCGCCGACAAGGCCGACGACTCGTTCGCGCTCGCGCTCTGGCGCGCCCATGTCGAACGCGCGTTGCGCGCCGCCAAGACGCTGCGGGCCGGCCTGCCGATGCCGCGGCTCGCGTTACACGATCCGTTTGCGCTGCGCGCGTTAGTGCTGGTGCTGGTGTTCGCCACTTTCATCGCCGCCGACGGCGACCGTATCCGGCGCATCGCCGCTGCCTTGGATTGGCAGGGCGTGATGACGCCGGCCAATTTCCGCATCGATGCCTGGGTGAGCCCGCCGTCCTATACCGGGCGGGCGCCGATGATCCTGCCGGGCCTGCGTCCGGGCGAGCCGGTGCAGGCGACGGCGCCGGTGTCGGTGCCGGCCGGCAGCACCCTAGTGCTGCGCGCCACCGGCAGCGTGCGCCTCGACGTCAAGATTACCGGCGGTCTGGTCGAGCCGGACGCGAACGAGCAGGCCGCGCAAAAGACTCCCGCCGGCACCGAGGAGCGCCGCTTCACCATCAACGATACCGGCTCGGTCTCCGTGCGCAGCGGTTATTCCGGCGACGTGAGCTGGCAGTTCACCGCCGTTCCCGACCGCGCCCCGACCATTGCGTTCGCCAAGGATCCGGAAGGACAGGCGCGCGGCGCCTTGCAGCTGACTTACAAGCTTGAGGACGATTACGGCGTCATTGGCGCCCAGGGAATATTGACGCTGAAGGATGGCGGCGCCGGTACCGCCGGTAATCCGCCGCGCGCGCTGTTCGAGGCGCCGGACCTCACGCTCGTGCTGCCGCAGGCCCGCACCAAAAACGGCGTCGGTCAGACCACCAAGGACCTCACCGAGCATCCCTGGGCCGGCGTCGACGTATCGATGACGCTCATCGCGCGCGACGAAGCCGGCAACGAAGGGCGCAGCGATCCGTTCGAGATGCGGCTGCCGGAGCGGCCGTTCGGTAATCCGCTGGCGCGCGCTTTGATCGAGCAGCGCCGCATCCTGGCGCTTGACGGCGACGCCCAGGCCGACGTGCTGAACGCCCTCGACGCGCTCTCGCTCGCACCCGAGCGTTTCAAGACCCCGAGCAGCACCTATCTCGGCCTGCGCTCGATCTTCGCGCAACTGGCGCGCGCCAAGACCGACGATTCGCTGCGCGAAGTGGCCGCGCGGCTATGGGACATGGCGGTCGGTCTCGAAGACGGCAACATGTCCGACACCGAGCAAGCGCTGCGCGCGGCGCAGGACGCATTGCGCCAGGCGCTCGAGCGCAACGCCCCTGACGAGGAGATCAAGCGGCTCACCGATCAGTTGCGCGCCGCGCTCGATAAGTTCCTGCAGGCGCTGGCCGAGCAGATGCGCAAAAATCCGGAACAGCTTGCCCGGCCGCTCGATCGCAATTCGCGCATGCTGAGCTCGCGCGACCTGCAGAACATGATCGACCGCCTGGAGCAACTTTCCCGTTCCGGCGCCAAGGATGCGGCGCGGCAGATGCTGCAGGAGCTGCAGCAGATGCTGGAGAATCTGCAGATGGCGCGGCCCGGTCAGATGGGCGAGGGCGGCGATGACGATATGATGTCGCAGCTCGACCAGCTCGGCGACATGATCCGCCGGCAGCAGCAGTTGCGCGACCGCACCTTCCAGCAGGGCCAGGACAACCGGCGCGACCGCCAGCGCGGCCAGCAGGGTGAGCAGAAAGACATGGGCAATCTGCGGCAGGACCAGCAGGGCCTGCGCGACCAGCTCAGCAAGCTGCTGGAAGAATTGCGCAAGCGCGGCATGGGCCAGCCCGGCCAGCAGGGCCAAGGTCAGCAGGGCCAAGGCGAGATGGGTCAGCTCGGCCGCGCCGGCGAGGCCATGGGCGAGGCCGAAGGCCAGCTCGGCGAGGGCGATGCCGACGGTGCTGTCGATTCCCAGGGCCGTGCGCTGGACGCGCTGCGGCGCGGCGCCCAGGGCCTGGCGCAGTCGATGCAGCAGCAATTCGGCATGGGGCCGGGTCAGGGGCGGCCCGGACGGCTTGGCCCCTCGCGCGCCGACCAGCAGACCGACCCGCTCGGGCGGCCGTTGCGCGGGCGCGAATACGGCGACGACACGACGGTGAAAGTGCCCGGCGAGATCGACGTGCAGCGCGCGCGCCGCATTCTGGAAGAACTACGCCGGCGCTTCGGCGAGAACTTCCGTCCGCAACTCGAGCTGGATTACATCGAGCGGCTGCTTCGGGACTTCTAACCGCCGGTCGCGGAACGGGGGTCAAACGTTCGGCTCTGGTACGGCCGGCCGGCTCTAGTTGAAGCAGGGCCTCAGCCCCCCAGCCCCCAGTCCGGGGCACCTGCTAGACGCGAATCCTTTCCGCTGCACGTCGTAGGAGCTTCCGCCGGCCGCTGGGCCTCGGTATTATAAGGTGGGTGCCCGCCGTAATGGCGGGCAAAGGGCGGCGTCGTTGCCCAGGGAGGGGTTCATGCGTGTTGCGTTCTTGCTTGTGGCGGCATTCGTCACGGCAGCGTCGAGTGCCATTGCCGCGCCCGGGGACGACCGGACCACCTGTTTTTCGACCGGCTCGGACGACTACAAAAGAGCGGAATTCATCGAGGTCGGACTGCGCGCCTGCCATCGTTTGATCACGTCCGGAAAATTTTCCGGCACCGGTCTGGCGAACCTGTTGCGCGCCCGCGGCTATTGGAACCACCAAAAGAAAGATCTTGACGCCGCTCTCGCCGACTTCAACCGCGCGATCCAGCTCGATCCGAAACATGTCGAAGGCTACGACTACCGGGCCGACGTCTGGACCGACAAGGGTGAACTCGACCGCGCCATCGCCGATCACGACATGGCGATCCGCATCGATCCGACCTATGCCGCGGCCTACTACACGCGCGGACGGGTCTATGAAACCAAGGGTCAGATCGACCGCGCCGTGGCCGACTACAACGCCGCGCTATCCGCGCCGGCGCGCGACCGCACCGGAGAATGGGCGCACCGTGGCGCCCGCACACGCTTACAGGAGCTGAAACGATGACACGCAAGTTCAATATTGTTGCAGGTGCGGCCATCTGGCTGGCAGTGGCCTTCGTACTGGCTGTGCCCGCCGTCGCCGGTCCAGCCGACGACACGACGGTCTGCTTCTCGCTCGGTTCGGATGACTACAAGAAACCCGAATTTATCCAAACAGGCTTGAACGCCTGCACGCGGTTGATTGGCCGGAGGACCGGCACCAGTCAGGCGGCGGCGTATCGCGCACGCGGCTATTGGAAACATCAGAAGGGCGACCTCGACGCCGCGCTCGCCGACTACGATATCTCGATCAAGATGGATCCAAAGCACGTCGAGGGCTACGACTACCGCGCCGACGTCTACCAGGATAAAGGCCAACTGGATCGCGCCATCGCCGACTACAACATGTCGATCCGCATCAACCCGACCTATGCGGCCGCCTATTACAGCCGCGGCCGGGTTTACGAAAAGCAAGGCAAGATCGACTTGGCGGTCGCGGATTACAATTCTGCGCTGTCGGCGCCACCCACGGATCGCATCGCCGAGTGGGCGCAGCGGGGCGCCCAGGCGCGGCTGAAGGATCTCGGCCGCTGACGTGAGACCCGTCGTATCTACGCTCAGTGCATGTGCCCGGCATTCACTGCCAGCGCCTCGGTGACCGCGGCGCGGATTGAGGCGAGCGAGAACGGCTTGGTGATCACGTCGTGGATCAGCGCGTCGAGGCCGTGGGCGCGCTCGCGCTGGTCGGCATAGCCGGTCATCAGCAAGATGGCCACCGCGGGATGGTCGCGTGCGGCAGCCAGCGCCAGCGCAATGCCGTCCATCACCGGCATGCGGATATCGGTCAGCAACAGCGCAAAGTCGCCCCGCTCGCGGGCGAGCAGGTCGAGCGCCTCGGCGCCGTCGTTGGCGGTCAGCACGTCGTGGCCGTCCTGCGCCAGCGCGCGCGCCACCAGGCTGCGGATGCCTTCCTCGTCTTCGGCGATCAGAATGCGTGCCATGAAACCCTCACTGGATGCCGGCGACCCGGTCGCGCCGGTTGAAGAAGCGCACGACCACGGTGTGACCCTCGGGCGGCGGCGAAGCGAGCCGCGAGCGGAAGCTCAGGCTTTCGCCCGGGCCCAACACGCTGCGCGTCGGCGTTGCCGTCCAACTGTAGATTTCGAGGCCGCTGTCGTTGCGTAGCGCAAAGTGCAGCTGCGGCACTTCGACGGCGCGCGCGGTCGCGCTCACGATGCTGCCTTCGACCACCAGCACCAGCACGCCGTCCTGGGTAGCGTGCTCGGTGGCGATATCGGCGAAGGTCAAGCCACGAATATTGACCGGCAGTCCAATGGAGGCATAGAGCGCCGCGGTCTGTGGCGCCCAGCGCACCACCTCAGTGCGCCACGCGATCATCGCAGTGTTGACCGCAACCAGCGCCAGAATGGCGGTGGACAATCTTGGGCGCGGCCATCGGAGGGCCACCGACTTGCCAGGCCGCCGGCTAACGCGCGCAGGCTCGGGTTCGACATGGCCCATATAAGCCGGCCGTAGCGCGATCGCTTCTTCCTGCACCGGCACCAGCGCCGGCCCGTCGGCAATGGCGATCGGCTCCTGCGATTGCGGAATTTGCTCCTCGCCGGGGGTGGAATTTGATGGCGGTTGCTCCGGATCGTCCGCCAGCGCGGGCGCGTCGTCGATGGCGGCGAGGCGGCGGGCTTCGGCGGCCAAAATCGGATCCACCGCGACCCCCCAGTCGGCCTTGACGTCCGTGGTCTCGACCGTGTCGTCCACCCACTCCGGCGGCGGCTCCGGCAGCAGCTCAGGCGGTGGCTCAGGCGGTGGCTCAGGCGGTTGCGGCTCGGCGGCGGCCACCAGGTCGGAAATCGGTGTCGCCGCCGCGAATTCGGTGACCTCGGCGCGGTGGCTGTACGCGATCGCCGCCAGCGCCGCTGAATTGGCGGCAAACCAGACTTTTTTGCAGCGGACGCAACGCACCGATCGCCCCGCCGGACCCAGCGAGGACGGCTCGACCCGGTAGGAGCTCGTACAATTGGGACAGGCGATCAGCATCGGCGATTCGAGGCGAATTGGGCTCGGGGCGAGGACGCTAGCAGCGGTCCGTTAACGGATCGGAAACCATGTCGGGGCCGGCGGCGCGGGTACGCCGGGCGCGCCTTCGGCCCGCCTCGGGCGAGTCAAAGCCCGCCGCCATTGCTATAAGCGCGAATCGCTGGAGGGGACGTGGTCCGATTCGAGAATGTCGGCTTGCGCTACGGGTTGGGGCCGGAGGTGCTGCGCGACCTCACCTTCCGGATCGAGCCCCATTCCTTCCAGTTCCTGACCGGGCCGTCGGGGGCGGGCAAGACCTCGCTGTTGCGCCTGCTGTTCTTGTCGCTGCGGCCGACCCGCGGCCTGATCACGCTGTTCGGCCATGACGTGGCGTTGCTCAGTAAGGACGCGCTCGCGACCTTGCGGCGGCGCATCGGCGTGGTGTTTCAGGATTTCCGTCTGCTCGACCACATGACCACCTATGAGAATGTCGCGCTGCCGTTCCGGGTGATGGGGCGCTCGGAAGACAGCTTCCGCGACGAGGTGGTCGAGCTGTTGCACTGGGTCGGGCTCGGCGAACGGATGTGGGCACTGCCGCCGGTGCTCTCGGGCGGCGAGAAACAGCGCGCCGCGATTGCGCGCGCAGTGATCGCGCGGCCGCAGCTCCTGCTCGCCGACGAGCCGACCGGCAACGTGGATCCCACTCTGGCGCAGCGGCTGCTGCGGCTGTTCGTCGAGCTCAACAAGTCGGGCACTTCGGTGATCGTCGCCACCCATGACATCGCGCTGATGGATCAATACGACGCGCGGCGGCTCGTGCTTCACGAAGGTCGGTTGCATGTCTACGATTGACGCCATGGATGCGCACGAGCAGAGCGACATGACGGCAACCGCCCGCATGCCGGAGGGTCCGCTGCCGCGCATCGAGACGCCGATCGTGCCGAAGGCGACGATCGCCGGCCGCGCTTTGGTGGCGGTGGTAGCCATCATGACTTTCCTCGCCTCGCTCACCATCGGCGCCGTGCTGCTGATCTATGCGGCGGCAGGCGACTGGCAGGCCGACGTGGCGCGTGAAGTGACGATCCAGATCCGTCCGGCGAGCGGCCGCGATATCGACGCCGACGTCGGCAAGGCCGCCGGCATCGCCCGCGGGTTTCCCGGCATCGCCGACGTGCGGCCTTACAGCAAGGAGGAATCCGCGCGGCTGCTCGAGCCGTGGCTCGGCACCGGGCTCGCGCTCGGCGATCTGCCGCTGCCTCGGTTGATCGTGGTACGGCTCGCGCCCGGCGCGACGCCTGATTTCACGCAGCTGCGCAAGGCGCTGAGCGGGCAGGTGCCCGGCGCGAGTCTCGACGACCATCGCGGCTTTGTCGACCGTATGCGCACGATGGCCCATGCCGCGGTGGCCGGCGGCGTCGGCATCCTGGCGCTGGTGCTGATCGCGACCATGCTGTCGGTGACCTTTGCCACGCGCGGCGCCATGGCGGCCAACCGCCCGGTGATCGAAGTGTTGCATTTCGTCGGCGCCAAGGATGGCTTCATCGCCGGCCATTTCCAGCGCCATTTCCTGATGCTCGGGTTGAAGGGCGGCGTGATCGGCGGCGGCGGCGCGATTGCGCTGTTCGCACTCGCCGAAGCGCTCAATCGCTGGCTGCCCGGCACCGCCGGCGGCGATCAACTCTCGGTTCTGTTCGGGCAGTTTTCCATCGGTTGGCCGGGCTATGCCGCCGTGCTGGCCCAGGTCGTGCTGATCGCAGCAGTCACGGCCGTCACCTCGCGGCGCACCGTCAACCAAACGTTGGAAACCATTCAGTGACGGCCGATGCCACCTCGGGTCGTGGCAGCGCCACTTTGTGGCGATGCCGCCTTGTCGCAACGGCACCGCGTGGCAATGCCACCGCGCTGCCGGATTTTGCGCTATGATTCCGCTGGGATGGATGATCGATGCCGATGGTTGGGCGCAAGACCGATGACGGCGCCGCCGTGACGCGGCAAGCGGAGCCGCTGGCGCCGCCGTCGCTGTTGCGGCGGGTCGGCCGCGCGACGATCTGGCTTGCGATCGTTACCGTGCTGCTGCTGTCGCTGGGCTTCGCCGCCTTTGTCTGGCGGCTTCCGGCCGAGGAGATCAAACTGACGCGCAAGGCGGACGGCATCGTGGCGCTTGCCGGCGGCTCTTCGCGCGTGGCCGACGCCATGGAACTCCTTGCCGCTGAGCGCGGGCAGCGGCTGTTGATCAGCGGCGCCAACCGCGCCACCAATCTGGCCGAGATTTCCCGGTTCAATCCCGACTATGCGCGGGTGGTGCGCTGCTGCGTCGATTTCGACCGTTCGCTCAACACGTTAGGCAACGCGGTGGAGACCGGGCGTTGGGCGCAGGCTCGGGGTTTCCGCTCGCTGATCGTGGTGACCTCGAACTATCACATGCCGCGCGCGCTCGCTGAGATCGCCCACCAGCTTCCCGACGTCATGCTAATTCCGTTTCCCGTCGTGTCCGACCAGTTGCGGACGCAGCCGTGGTGGAGCAATGCGGCGACCGTCCGCCTGCTGATCTCGGAATATCTGAAATATATTTTCGCCCACGCCCGCATGCTGATAAACCCGCGCGCGGAATGAGTCCGTCATAGGTCGCCATCGTGTCCGTCATCGTCCGCTCCGTCCTTTTCAATGTCTTGTTCTATCTCAATCTGATCGTCCAGCTCCTGCTGGCGCTGCCGACGCTGGTGCTGCCGAGCCGGGCGATCGTCAAAGTCGCCACTTTCTGGGGCCGCACCAGCCTGTGGCTGCTGCGCGTGCTCTGCGGCATCACTTACGAGTTCCGCGGCCTGGAAAAGATCCCGTCCGGCGCGCTCCTGGTCGCTTCCAAGCACCAGTCGATCTGGGAAACATTTGCGCTGCTGTCGCTGTTTTCCGACCCCACCTTCATCATCAAGCGCGAGCTGATGTGGATTCCGTTCTTCGGCTGGTACAGCTGGAAGGGCGGCATGATCCCGGTCGATCGCGGCAAGCGTTCGCAGGCGCTCGCGAGCATGACCGGCTACGCGCGCCAGGCGCTCGCCGACAACCGGCAGATCGTCATCTTCCCGGAAGGCACCCGCCGCGCGCCCGGCGCAGAGCCGGCCTACAAATACGGCATCGTGCATCTCTACGCCGAGACCGGCGTGCCGTGCCTGCCGATCGCGCTCAATTCCGGCCTGTTCTGGCCACGCCGCTCGTTCCTGCGCTATCCCGGAACGGTCCGGGTCGAGATCCTCGATCCGATCCAGCCCGGCCTCGACAAGCAGCAGTTCTCCGAACGCCTGCAGCGCGACATCGAGAGCGCCACCGCGCGGCTGGTCGCGGACGGCGAACGGGAGCTTTTGCAGAACGGGGTTAAACCGGCTTCGCTGGCGCCGTCATCCTGACGCTGACGGGCTCGCGGTCGCACTCGTCTCATGCGCGCCCTTCAGCCGCGCCGCCAGCAGGTGCAGTTCGCCTTCGCGATAGCCCATCCCCTCAAGCGCCGCGACGGTCGCGACCACGTAGTCGCGATTGGCGCCGGACTGGCCGTGACCTTGCCGCACGTGATGCAATTGCTGCTCCAGCGTGAGCCGCCCGGCATATTGCGGATGGCTGCGGTCGACCATGTAGCAAAGCGCAGAAACCTGCCGCTCCGGCTCGCCTTGCAACCACACCCGGCGCATGGATTCCCGATAGATCATGGTCACCTGCTCACGCTCGCGCAGATAGGCGATGGTCTCGGCGCGTTTCTTGGCCGCCACCCGGAAGGCCAGGCCGCGGCACATGCCGCCGCGATCGAGGCCGAGCACCAGGCCCGGCCGTTCCGGCGTGCCGCGATGCACGAAGGAATAGACGCAGAGCGCGCGGTGCGCCCCCAAAAGCCGCGCCTCGACCTTTTCCAGGAAATCGAAGCCCGGCCGCCACATCAGCGAGCCATAGCCGAACACCCAGAGGTCATCGGAAGCGTGTTGGAGATTCGGAATCATCGCCGCTACTTAGATCAGCCATCCTTAAAAGGGGAGCCAAGCATCCATTCGTCGCCTATAGATGCAGCAGTGTGCAATCAAGCCCATCGGCGCCCCTGGTAAAGCGACCTCCCTTTTTAGGGCAAGGAGCAACCTCCGAAACGCCGCAATCGGGGGCTGGAACTGGGACTATGATGCGGCCAGGAACCTCAACGATGCCCTATCCCGTGTACGCCCCGCGCCGGCGGCGCTGGCCGCTCTTGATCCCGGTTGCGGTGATCGTGCTCGCCGTCGCCTGGTGCGGCAGCTGGTTCTATGCCGCCTCGCTCGCGCGCACCGCCATCGACGGCTGGCGCGAGCGCGAGGCCAAGTCGGGGCGCATCTACAATTGCGGCGAGCAGGAGATCGGCGGCTTTCCGTTCCGCATCGAGGTGCGTTGCGTCGAAGCGGTCGCCCAGCTGCATAGCAATCAGCCGCAGCTTGCGGTCACCATCAAGGAGATCCTGGTCGCCGCGCAGGTCTACCAGCCGACGCTGTTGATCAGCGAATTCACCGCGCCGCTGACCATTGCCGAGCTCGGCCGCCCGCCGGAATTCACCGCCGGTTGGAAGCTTGCCCGCTCGAGCATGCGCGGCTTGCCGCAGGCGCCCGAGCGGATCTCGCTTGCCGTCGATCAGCCGAACGTGGACCGCGTCGCAGACGGCAAGACCGCCGCCTTCTTCAAGGCCGAGCGCGCGGAATTGCACGGCCGCATTTCGTCAGGCACCGCCGCCGACAATCCGGTCATCGATCTCGTACTACAGCTGACGGCGGCCGCCACGCCCACACTGCATCCGCTGATGGCGCAGCCGTTCGACGCCGACATCACCACCATCCTGCGTGGGCTGGCAGACTTCTCACCCAAGCCGTGGCCGCAGCGCTTTCGGGAAATCCAGGCGCGCGGCGGCCAGATCGAAATCGCCAAGGCGCGCCTGCAACAGGGCGAGGTGATTGCGGTCGGCGCCGGTACGCTCGCACTGTCGCCGCGCGGCGGGTTGGATGGACAGTTCCAGGTGACCATCGTCGGGCTCGACAAGGTGCTGAAAATGCTCGATCTCGATCGCGCCTTGTCGCAAGGGCAGGTCGGATCGGCGATCGGTGCGCTCGACCGCCTGCTGCCCGGCCTCGGCGAGGCAGCGCGGCGCAATGCCGGGCCCGGCATCCTGCTCGGTCTCGGCGCGCTCGGGCAACGCACCACGCTGGAAGGCAAGCAGGCGGTGGCGCTGCCGCTGCGCTTTGTCGACGGCGCGGTTTTCCTCGGCCCGATCCCGGTCGGACAAGTTCCGCCGCTGTTTTAAAATTCATTTTACAGAACACGCCGAGCCAGCCGGCCTCCCGATTCCGGCATGGCTCCCATGTTGCCGCGCCGGAACACCCTCATCGAAAACGCGTTTTAATCGTCAGCTTGGCACGACGATGGAGGCGACGATGATCGACACCATGATGCACTCTTCCCACAATCTGATCGCAAGCGACCGTGTGGAAGGCACGCCGGTGCGGCGAACGAGCGGCGAGAAGATCGGCACTATTCAACGCCTTATGATCGACAAGCAAAGCGGCAAGGTGGCCTACGCGGTCCTGACCTTCGGTGGGTTCTTGGGCCTCGGCAAAAAGCACCTGGCGGTGCCTTGGGAGATCCTCAGCTACCATCCCGGCCTCGACGCCTATCGTCTTGAATTGAGCGACGCCGACCTCGAGCGCGTGCCGTCAGTCTCCTCCAGCCCCGACCTCGATTGGGGCGAGCGCAACCGCATGGTTGAGATGCGCAACTTCAATCGCGGGCCGTATCACTGGGGCGCCTATTAGGCGCAGACCCACGGTCGGCAAGGCGTCGTTACCTGCCGACTCCCCCCGCGCTGTTCACGTCTCCTCGGCATAAGGCTTCGGCAGCGGCTCCTGCGGCAGGTCCGGATGCGGGCGGCCGAAATCGGGCGCCGGCGAATCCTGACCGATCTCCACCACGCCGCGGCGGATGGCGCGGGCGCGGGTGAACAGATTGAACAAGGCCTCGCCGTCGCCGCGCCGGATCGCGCGGGTGAGGCCGGCGACGTCCTCATTGAAGCGGCCGAGCATCTCCAGCACTGCGTCCTTGTTGGCGAGAAAGATGTCGCGCCACATGGTGGGATCGGACGAAGCGATGCGCGTAAAGTCGCGAAAGCCGCCGGCGGAGAACTTCATCACTTCCGACCGCGTCACCGCGCCGAGCTCGTCGGCGGTGCCGACGATGGTATAGGCGATCAGATGCGGAAGATGGCTGGTGACCGCCAGAACCAGATCGTGGTGCTCGGCGCTCATAGTCTCCACATTGGCGCCGAGCGCGGTCCAGAACGCCGCCAACCGCTCCACCTGTGTCGCATCGGCGCCCTCGGGCGGCGTCAGGATGCACCAGCGGTTGACGAACAGCTCGGCAAAGCCGGCGTCGGGGCCGGAATATTCGGTGCCGGCGACCGGATGGGCGGGGATGAAATGCACGCCCTTCGGGATGTGCGGAGCCATGTCGCGCATGATCGATGCCTTGACCGAGCCGACATCGGACACCACGGCGCCCGGCGTCAGATGCGGGCCGATTTCCTTCGCCACCGCGCCGCTCATGCCGACCGGAATGCAGACGATGACCAGGTCGGCACCGTCCACCGCCGCGGCATTGCTCTCCGCCACCTGATCGGCGATGCCGAGCTCCGCCACCCGCCGCCGCGTTTCCGGCGAACGCGCGGTCGCCACGATCGAGCGCGCGGCGCCTTGCGCGCGCGCGGCGCGCGCGATCGAGGAGCCGATCAGTCCGCTGCCGATCAGCGCCAGGCGGTTGTAGTGCGGAGCGGTGGTCATGACGCCGGCTTCCCCACGAATTCCGCCAACGCTGCGACCACAAGTTTGTTGGCTTCCTCTGTGCCGACCGTCATGCGCAATGCGTTGGGTAGATGATAGGCGTCGACCCGGCGCAGGATCAGCCCGCGTCTGGTCAGAAAGGCATCGGCATCCGCTGCCGTGCGGCCCTTGACCGTCGGGAAATGGATCAGCACGAAATTCGCCACGCTCGGCGTCACCTGCAATCCGAGCTTGCCGAGCTCCGCCGCCAGCCAGTTGAGCCAGCGGTCGTTGTGGGCGCGCGAGCCCTCGATATGCGCGCTGTCCTGCAGCGACGCGATGCCGGCCGCCATCGCCGCGCAATTGACATTGAACGGCCCGCGGATGCGATTGATCACGTCCACCACGGCCGCCGGACCGTACATCCAGCCGAGCCGCGCGCCGGCGAGCCCATGGATCTTCGAGAAGGTCCGCGTCATCACCACGTTCTCGGAGGTGGCGACCAGCTCGATGCCCGACTCGTAGTCGTTGCGGCGGACATATTCGGCATAGGCGGCGTCGAGCACGAGGACGACATGCGGCGGCAGGCCCTGGTGCAGGCGCTTGATCTCGTCGAACGGCAGATAGGTGCCGGTCGGGTTGTTCGGATTGGCCAGGAACACGAGCTTGGTGCGTCCGCTCACCGCCGCCAGCATGGCATCGACATTGGCGGTGTGATCGGTCTCCTCCGCCACCACCGGCTTGCCTCCGGCGCTCTGCACCGCGATCGGATAGATGCGAAAGCCGTGCCGGGTGTAGATCGCCTCGTCGCCGTCGGCCACATAGCCGCGCGCCAGGAGATAGAGCAGATCGTCGGAGCCGGCGCCGCAGACGATGCGGTTGGGATCGAGCCCGAACGCGCGCCCGATCGCCTCGCGCAGCGGCCGCGCGGTACCCTCGGGATAATCCGGCAATTGGCGCGCGGCGGCGTGATAGGCGGCGACCGCCTGCGGGCTCGGCCCGAGCGGCGTCTCGTTCGACGACAGCTTGAACACGCGCGCGACGCCGGGCGCGCTGCTCTTGCCGGGCACATAGGCCTCGATCTCGAGCACACCGGGACGCGGTTCTGGGCGCTGCATCGACATGGCGTGATCAACCCAAACGGGTGAGGGATGGGGGTATAGCCCAAATTCAAAGAAATTGAGATGCCTCAGCGTCCGGTCGGCATCGGTCGGGCGCCATCGGCGGAGACCCTATAGCGGGTTGCGTGGCTTCCCACGAGGGCCGAAGAGCGCACCGAGGCCCCGGCCTTGACCAGCGCGCCGGTGATGGCGGCGACGCTGCCGCCCTGCGGCACCGAAACCAGCAAGGCGGCGCCGTCGAAGGCCTTATCGGGCACGGCGATCACCTCGGCGAGCGCGGATAAGGCAGCCGCCGCCTTGGCGTTCCAGCCGGCCACCCGCACGCTCCACATCTCGACCTCGGGCACCATGGCTTGCGGATCCGCGCGCGACAGCACGAATACCGGCAGCGCCGCCGGATGGTCGGCGCGATCGACGAACGGCAGGCGCGCGATGATCTTAGGCGCTGAATCGAATTCCAGCGCGTTCCACCAGGCGCCCGCGCCGGCGCCGGCGACCGCAAAGGCCGGAACCAGCCCGAGCCCGCCCTTGGAATCCGACACCGCCGCCACCACGCTCGCTGCGCCCATATGCGGCACAAACGGCACGGTGAAGCCGAAATGAAAACGCGCGCTGTCGCGCATATGCGCGTCGCCGGCCGAGAGATCGGCATGCACCTCGAACGGCGCCTGCACATAGGTGAAGGTGGCGATGATGACGCGCCAGATGCTTTCCACCGTGTCGAGCGGCAAGATGCCTTTGTGGCGGTCGACCAGGCGGCGCATCATGTCGGCCTCGCGCGCCGGGCGGAAGGCGGAGCCGCTCTCCTGCGTGCGCTTGGCCGCGATCAGGCGGTCGATGATCTCACCGCGTTCCATCAGCAGGCCATGGATCGACTCGTCGATGCGATCGATCTCGCGCCGCAGATCGGTGAGCGCCGGTGGGTCGGAATGGGACGGTTTGGTCATCGCAGGTGCGCCGATCGCAAGGCCGCAGAAACCGGGGCATTGATAGGGGCGGGAACGCGCGAAAGCAAAGAAAACATTGACAGCCGGGCGTGCCGATCTATCTAAGCCGCCAACCTCCGGCCGTGCCGTGCCCCGCGAAAGCGGGGCATTGAGTGTCGAGAGACCGTTCGATTTAAGGGTTGCGGTGCTCTACAATGAGTTCGGTGGTTAACAAGGGCCGCCACGCAATGACCGACACGAGCGTCACGCTTGCTCCTGGAAACCGCGCGCGCGAGGCCGACGCCCCGCGCTCGCCGGTGGTCCATTTCGGGCCCGACAAGCCGCTGCGGCTCGACGCCGGTGTCGAGCTTGCGCCGTTCCAGATCGCCTATCAGACCTATGGCACGCTCAATGCCGAGCGCAGCAATGCGGTGCTGGTCTGCCATGCGCTCACCGGCGACCAGCATGTCGCCAATGTGCATCCGGTCACCGGCAAGGGCGGCTGGTGGGAAACCATGGTCGGTCCCGGCCGGCCGATCGACACCGAGCGCTATTTCGTGATCTGCCCGAACGTGGTCGGCGCCTGCATGGGTAGCACCGGTCCGGCTTCCATCAATCCGAACACCGGGCAGCCCTGGGGGCTGGATTTTCCCGTCATCACCATTCGCGACATGGTGCGCGCCCAGGCCATGCTGCTTGATCATCTCGGCATCGGCACACTGTTCACCGTGGCCGGCGGCTCGATGGGCGGCATGCAGGTGCTGCAATGGGCGGCGAGCTATCCGGAGCGCGTGTTCTCCGCGCTGCCGATCGCCTGCTCGACCCGGCATTCGGCGCAGAACATCGCCTTCCACGAGGTCGGCCGCCAGGCGGTGATGGCCGATCCGGACTGGCGCGGCGGGCGCTATTTCGCCGAAGGCATCCATCCGCATCGCGGGCTGGCGGTGGCGCGCATGGGGGCGCACATCACCTATCTCTCGGACGCGGCGCTGCACCGCAAGTTCGGCCGCCGCTTCCAGGACCGGGACAATCCGACCTTCTCGTTCGACGCCGATTTCCAGGTGGAGTCCTATCTGCGCCACCAGGGCAGCAGCTTTGTCGAGCGCTTCGACGCCAACTCCTATCTCTATCTCACCCGTGCGATGGACTATTTCGATCTTGCGGCGGATTACGATGGCGCACTCGCGCATGCGTTCAAGGACACGCCGACGCGCTTTTGCGTGGTATCGTTCACCTCGGACTGGCTGTTTCCGACCTCGGATTCGCGCGCCATCGTGCACGCGCTCAATGCCGGCGGCGCGCGCGTGTCGTTTGCCGAGATCGTAACCGACAAGGGCCACGACGCCTTCCTGCTCGACGAGCCGGAACTGCTCGCCATCGTGCGCGGCTTCCTGGAAGGCGCCGCCCGCGCGCGCGGCCTGCCGCCGGCGCGGAGATAGCAATGCTCAAGCGGCTGCAGCGCGATCTCACCATGCAGGCGGCGCCCACCCCGGGCGGCGCGCGCGTCGACTTGCTGGTGGTCGCCAACATGGTCGAGCACGGCGCCAAGGTTCTGGACGTCGGCTGCGGCGACGGCGAGCTGCTGCGGCTTTTGGGTGAGACCCGCGAGGTCGACGGCCGCGGCATCGAGCTGTCGCGCGAGGGCGTCAACGAGGGCGTGGCCAAGGGCCTGGCGGTGATCCAGGGCGACGCCGACACCGACCTCGCCGACTATCCGGACGACGCCTTCGACTATGTGATCCTGTCGCAGACGCTGCAGGCGACGCGCCATCCGCGCATCGTGCTGGAGCACATGCTGCGCATCGGCCGCCACGCCATCGTGTCGTTCCCGAATTTCGGCCACTGGCGCATCCGCCTGCAGATTCTGTTCGGCGGGCATATGCCGCAGACCGACAATCTACCTTATGCGTGGTGGGACTCGCCCAACATCCACTTCTGCACTATCAAGGACTTCCGCCAGCTCTGCAATGTGGCGGGCGCCAAGATGGAAAAGGCGGTGGCGCTCAATGCCTGGGGCTCGCCGTTGCGGCTCACTGCGCCGTGGTGGTTCTGGAACATGTTCGGCGAACAGGCGGTGTTCTTGCTGAGCAGACGGAAATAGACTGGCCGTCCGTCCGGAGACTGCAGATCAAGCATCGAAGGGAATGGTCATGGCTTCCATCAAGCTCACACTGGCAATCGCGCTCATGATGGTGGCGGCATACGCCGCAGCGGCCGGCGCCCAGGACGCGATCCGCGTCGACGGCTCGACCGGCACCGCGCCGCTGATCGAGGCGCTGGGCAAGAGCTTCACCGCCAAGAGCAAGACCGCGGTGGCGATCGGCAAGGGGCTCGGCACCAAGGCGCGGTTCGAGGCGCTCGCCGGCGGCAAGATCGACATCGCCATGGCCAGCCACGGCCTCAACGTGGCCGAGGTCACCGGCATGGGCATGACCGTGCATCGGATCGCGCAGACCCCGGTCGTGTTCGGCTTACATCAGAGCGTGCCGGTCGCGGCCCTCACCGACGCGCAGATTTGCGCGATCTACGAAAAACCGGGCCGCAACTGGAAGGAATTCGGCGGGCCTGACCTCGCGGTGGCGCCTTTCGCACGGCCGGACAGCGAGGTCGATGCCCAAGTGGTGCGCGACGGTATCGCCTGCCTCAAGGCGCTCAAGCTGCCCGACAGCGTGAAATTACAGGCGCGCGCCGGCGACATGGCCAATGCGCTGGCCGACACGCCCGGCGCTATCGGCGTGACCAGCGCCACGGTGGTGGAGCAGAGCGGAGGCAAGATCAAAGCCGTCGCGCTTAACGGCGTGGCGGCGAGCGAGGCGAGCGTGCTGGGCGGGCAATATCGCATGACGCGCGACGCCTTCCTGGTCACCGGCAAGGCGCCGTCGGCCGCGGTCAAGGCGTTCATCGATTTCGTCAAAAGCCCCGAGGGCGCGCAAATCATCCGCGCCAATGGCGCGATCGCAACGAAATAAGCTTCCCTCTCCCCTCCGGGGGAGAGGGTGCCCGAGCGAAGCGAGGGCGGGTGAGGGGGACAATTAATTAGCTGCGCTGCGGAGCAGCGGCCCCCCCCCCCCCCCCCCGCCCCCCCCCCCCCCCCCCCCCCCCCGCCGCCCCCCGCCCCCCCCGCCCC
>Ga0080064_1001173_pt1 | contig 56548 bp, 57 predicted proteins | sample Subgrocontami54m_FD_69260 | JGI IMG/M metagenome (GOLD analysis project Ga0080064, IMG submission 69260) | Subsurface groundwater microbial communities from S. Glens Falls, New York, USA - GMW46 contaminated, 5.4 m (SPADES assembly) (version 2) ...
TCCACAATCGGCCATCCGCAATCCGCAACAATCCGCAGTCCCAAATCCGAGATCCGAAATGCCGCCGAGTCCATGTGGCGACGCCGTGCCGTGGAGCCCCGCCAACCGCTAGAATACGCCTTGACGGGACACTAGTTGCGCGACATCCGTCCATTGGCGGGCGGTGTCGGCGGCGTGACAGGGAAACCGTGATTCCACTTGCGCGCCGCGGGGACGCGGATAGGATCGCTCCGCTTTCACAGGAGGAAGACCATGCGGACAAAGCTGTTGATCGCGCTGACCCTGGCCCTTTCGCTGGGGTGCACGACGAACACGAGGGCCGGGGACGAGCCGGCGACGGCGCCTGGGGCGAAGGCCGATATCAAGGACAAGGACGAGAACGTCGTTGGGACGGCGACCTTCACGCAGACCGAGGAGGGGGTCCGGATCGACGTCGAGATCACGAAGCTCCCGGCCGGGGAGCACGCGATGCACCTCCACACGGTGGGGGAGTGCCACGGGCCGGATTTCAAGTCAGCCGGCGCCCACTTCAACCCCGAGGGGAAGAAGCACGGCCTGGAGAACCCCGAGGGCCCGCACGCGGGGGACCTGCCGAACTTCACGGTCGCCGAGGACGGCACGGCGAAGGTCAGCGTCGTCGCGAAGCTCGTGACGCTGAAGGAGGGGGAGAAGAACTCGCTCTTCATCGAGGGCGGGACCTGCCTCGTCGTCCACGCGAAGCCGGACGACTACAAGACCGACCCGACCGGGAATGCGGGTGACCGGATCGCCTGCGGGCTCATCCTGAAGCCATAGTGGCGTTCCGCTACCTGCTCCTCCACAAGCCCTACGACGTCCTCTGCCAGTTCACGGACCGCTCGGTCCCGCCTCGGAGGACGCTGGCGGAGTTCGTCACCGCGAAGGGGGTCTACCCCGTCGGCCGTTTGGACCGGGACAGCGAGGGGCTCGTCCTGCTCACGGATGACGGGGAGATGCAGCACCTCCTCGCGGAGCCGAAGTACGGGCACCCGAGGACGTACTGGGCTCAGGTCGAGCGGGTCCCCTCCGTCGAGGCGCTCAAGCGGCTGGCGAAGGGGGGCGTGATCGAGGGGTATCGGACGAGGCCCGCCACGGTCCGTCTGCTCGCCGAGGAGCCCTCGTTGCCGCCCCGGGACCCGCCGATCCGCTTCCGCAAGAGCGTCCCGACGGCGTGGATCGAGCTGACGTTGACGGAGGGGCGGAACCGCCAGGTCCGCCGGATGACGGCGGGGGTGGAGCATCCGACGCTGCGGCTGGTCCGCGTGGCGATCGGGCCGCTGCGCCTCGACGGGCTCGGGCCGGGGGAGTGGAGGGAGGCCACGGCGGGGGAGGTCCGGGCACTACAGGACGCCAGCAGGCGGAACCCACGCCGCTGACGGCTCGCGCATCGCGCGGCGTCGGTGGCGGTGGCGCGCACGGAGCATCCGAGGTAGACTCGACCGCGATGTATACCGACGAAGAACTGGAGCAGAGACTCGCCGACGTGGAGTCAGACTCGGTCGAACGCAAGGAGTCCCTCAGCGGCGAGCGAGTCCTGCGCGAGGTTCACGAAGCCGCGTGTTCGTTCGCCAACGACCTGCCAGGCCACGGCCATGCAGGCGTCGTGTTCATCGGCGCCCGTGACGACGGGAGCCCTTCGGGAGTCAGGGTCACGGATGAGCTGCTCCGCCAACTCGCGGAGGTCAAGGCGGACGGGAGTATCGTCCCACCCCCGACGCTCACCGTGAACAAGCGCGTGTTGCGCGGCGTCGACATGGCCATCCTCCAGGTCGAACCGGCCGACTCGCCCCCTGTGCGCTACAACGGACGCGTCCACATCCGGATCGGGCCGCGGCGGGGTCTGGCATCGGCCCAGGACGAACGCATCCTGAATGAGAGGCGCCGGCACCGGGACCGCCCCTTTGACGCACAGCCACTGCCTTCCGCGCGCCTCGACGACCTCGACAGGATGCGCTTCGAGCGGGAGTACCTGCCATCGGCCTTCGCCCCCGATGTCGTGGCAGCCAACGACCGGAGCTACGAACAGCGGCTTGCCGCGACCAAGATGACGGATTCGGTGGATGATCCCAAGCCGACCGTCGTGGGCCTGCTCGTGCTGGGCACGCGCACACGGGACTTCCTGCCCGGAGCCTACATCCAATTCCTCCGCATCGGCGGCAGGGATCTGGCGGACCCGGTCGTGGACGAGGCCGTGATCGATGGCCCCGTAGGCGATATTCTCCCGCGGATCGACGACAAGCTCCGGTCGCACAATCGCACCACGGTGGACTTCACAAGCGGCCCCGTGGAGCGGCGTCGAGGGCCCTATCCCCTGGTCGCGCTGCAGCAGTTCGTACGCAACGCGGTCATGCACCGCACGTACGAGGCGACTCATGCCCCGGTTCGTGTCACCTGGTTCGACGATCGTATTGAGGTCATGAGCCCAGGCGGGCCGTTCGGCACCGTGACCATCGAGACGTTCGGCCAACCGGGGCTTGCGGACTATCGCAACCCGAACCTGGCAGAGGCGCTTCGCGTGCTCGGGTTCGTTCAGCGATTCGGGGCGGGGCTTCCGACCGCTCGCCGCGAGCTGGCCGCGAACGGCAACCCTGCGCCCGAGTTCAATGTGCTGCCGACGCACGTCTGTGTCATCGTGAGGCCCGCGCCGTGAAGACCATCGCGTTCTTCAACAACAAAGGTGGCGTGGGGAAGACCTCGCTCGCTTACCACCTTGCCTGGATGTACAGCGAGTTGGGCCTGTCGGTGCTGGCGGCAGACCTGGATCCGCAGGCGAACCTCACGAGCATGTTCCTCGACGAGGAGCGACTCGAGGAGCTCTGGCCGGACGGCGAGCATTCCGACACGATCTTCGGCGCCGTTGAGCCGCTACTCCAGGGCACCGGCGACATCGCCCCGCCCCATGTGGAGCACCTCGCCGAGACACTGGGCCTTCTGGTGGGAGACTTGGCGTTGGCTGCATCGGAAGACGAATTCAACAGCCAATGGCCCGCATGCCTGGACCGCAAGCCTCGGGCATTCCGAGTCCTCTCCGCCTTCTGGAGGGTCATCGAGCGAGCCGCCGACGCGCGCAAGGCCCAGCTCGTGCTTATCGACGTCGGGCCGAACCTCGGAGCCATCAACCGTGCCGCGCTGATCACGGCCGAGCAGGTCGTGATTCCGCTGGCGCCGGACCTCTACTCGCTCCAGGGCCTGAAGAACCTCGGGCCGACCCTGCGACGCTGGCGGCAGGAGTGGGACGAGCGTCGACAAAGGTCGCCGGTGGAGGGGCTGTCGATTCCGCCGGGGACGATGACGCCTGCGGGATATGTGGTGATGCAGCACGCCGTTCGCAGAGACCGCCCTGTGAAGGCGTACGACCGGTGGATGGCTCGCATCCCGGCCGTGTATCGGGAGGCCGTGCTCGCCGCCAAGGCACGCCCGTCGCAACCGGTCACCGTTGCGGATGACCCGAACTGTCTCGCCGCCTTGAAGCACTATCGCAGTCTCATGCCCCTGGCGCAGGAGGCCGGGAAGCCCATGTTCATGCTGAAACCCGCCGACGGCGCCATCGGGGGCCATGCCCAGGCCGTGCAAGACTGCCGCAGGGACTTTCGACTGCTGGCGGAGAAGATCGCGGAGAAGTGCGGAATCAACTTGAAGTAGCGAAGGCAGCCGGCATGACCGGGACGCTCTCCAGGTTCGTGGCGACTCAAGTTGTCCTCGTGACCCTTGTCACCCGAATCTCCGTCGCGGAGGAGCCGCGAAGAGACTCGTGCGGTGACGAACTCCCCAAGGGAGCGGTCACGCGTTTGGGGACATCACGGTTGAGGGAGTGGGGGAGCGTCGAGACGCTGAGATTCCTGGATGCAGGTACCAGGATCCTCGCTGGCAATGCACACGCCCAGACGGTGACGACCTGGGAGCTTCCAGGCGGCAGGCAGGTCACGAGCGCCAAGTGGAACGTCGAGCACGCGTCAAGGCTTGCCCTGGCGCCCGACGGAAAACAACTGGCCGTAGGGACCTATGAGGGTGAGGCGCTCCTGATCGAGATCGGCTCCGGGGCAGTCCTCTGGCGGGAGCGCCATTGCGATCGTGTGAAGGAGATCTGCTTCTCGGACGATGGGCGCCTGGTTGCCTCCGGCGGCGAGATTGGTGACCATGACGGCAACCTCCGCGTGTGGGAGGCAGCATCAGGGGAACGGAGGCTCAATCTCCCGATTCCAGGGGATGATGTCCACACATTGGACCTCTCCCCCGCCGGCGATTACGTCGCCTCCGGAGGCTGCGCTGGATCCTGCACCATTCGAGAGACTGTCAACGGAGAGGCTGTTTCCTCCTGGAAGGCTGCTGAGACGATTCTCAGCATTGTCCAGTTTTCGCCCGACGGCCAGAGGATAGCGACTTCCGAGAGTGCGATTGGGAATGCGCCTCTCCGCCTTTGGGAGGCCTCCACTGGCGAGCCAATTCGCGAGTATTCCGATGGAGGACGCGGCGTCCACACGATCGCCTTCTCCCCCGATGGGGTGCATCTCGCCGTTGGAGGCGAGTCGCGCAGTCGTAGGTGGGCCTATGAAGTTCGCGTTCTTGGCGTCGAAGGCGGGGAAACGGAACTGACGCTGACGATGGGAATGCACGCTGCGGGCTGTCTCGCATTCTCCGGAGACGGACGATTCCTCGCGTGCGGGACGCGCGACCCCGTCCTGCGCGTGTGGGATCTCTCGCAGGCGGGGAAGGCCATACATCCGGCTGGCCCGGAGAGTGACCTGGGAGGGGTGGCCTGGTCCCCCGACGGCTCGACCCTCGTCACCGGCGGAGGGGATGGAACGCTCCGTTGGTGGGATGCGAAGACAGGCACGGAGCGGCGAGTACTGCAGGCGAGCGAGCAGTTCATCGCACAAGTTGAATTCTCGGCCGACGGGAAGACCGTCGTCTCCGGAGGTGGAGATGATGTGGCCAGGCTCTGGGACGCATCCTCGGGGGAGTCCCGTGGATCGATCCAGGGAGGAGAGTTTTTCGACTTCTCCCCCGATGGACTGAAGATTGCGTACGGGGGGCTATCCTCACCGCTTCAAGTTCGCGCGTTCCTGGGCACCTCCGAGGATCTGGAGTGGGGGAGGCACAGGGTCGGGGACACCAAGGTGTATCCGGGCGGGATCGAATTCTCTCCCGATGGCGGGTACATAGCAGTCGAGAGCAAGCACCACTTGCTGCTATGCGACTCGGCGACGGGAGCGGAGGTCGCCCGCTTCGAAGGCGGCCAAGTCGGCAGCATCGCGAGCTTCGCCTTCTCGCCGGACGGCCGGACGATTGCGATTGCGCATTGGGAGGGCGACCGCAAGCGCCACGCGCTCCAGATCCGCGAGGTCGCGACGTGGAGGCCGCACTTCGAGCGTGACCTGGACCAAGTCTCGATGCTCGCATTCTCTCCTGACGGCGATCAACTCGCGGCCGGCGCGACGGATGGTAGCGTGAGAATCCTGGATCCCGACACGGGTGAGGCAATCTGCATGCTAACGTGGAGGGGCGGACCGGTACGCGAGTGCACCTACAGCACGGACGGGGGGTACCTCGCCGTGGCTTACGCTGACTCGACTGTGCTCCTCTGGGTGCCCCCTCCTCGAGCCGAGGCGAAAGCCCCCGACTCTCCGGACCCCAAACTCGGTCCGACTTGGGAGCAGCTTGGCTCACCCGACCCTCAACCCGCCTTCGCGGCGGTCGGGCGTCTTGTGGCCGCGGGCGATGTCGCGACGAGCCGTCTCTCCAATCGTCTGGCGCCGTGCGAGGACAGGAGCGAGGAAATCGCAGGGTGGCTTCAGGACCTGGATGCTGCGGATTCGAGTACTCGTGAGGCCGCGATGGTCGAGATGGCGTCAATCCTCGCCGAAGCGAAGCCGCTCTTGTTCTCAGCTCTCGCAGAATCTCCCAGCGCGGAGGCGAAGGAGCGGATCGACGCCCTCCTGCGTCTCCCAATGGACCCGCTCCCCATCACATCGACGGAGGTCCTGCGCACGCTCCGCGCCATCGAAGTCCTCGAGCGGATCAGCACCGACGCAGCACAGGACGTCCTTCGTCGCCTCGCCGGAGGGGCCCCGCTCGCCCGGATCTCGCGAGCCGCGAAGGCAGCGCTCGTCCGCATCGATCGATGACGTTGCGAGACCGGAGGCGTGCTCGTGCACGTACTCGCAATCGTGCTCGTTCTCGGATCGCGCGCGCGATCCGAGAACGAGACCGAGAACGAGCACGAGTACGAATTCGAGCCCGATTAGGAGCACGCCACCGCCACCGATGCAACGGATGGGGTTTGACGTACGAAGCGATCTAGCCCAGATCGAGGGTACTGACCTCACCCGTGGAGAGGTCAACCATGCGGACCGCGTGGTTGTTGGTGTCGGCGACGTACGCCATTCCCCCGGCGACTGCGATCCCCATCGGCTCGTGGAAGCGGCCAGGACGGCCGTCCGCGCGACCAGCTTGGCCGTCACCGGCAATGGTTCGCGAGGTCTTCAGAACGGGCTCGATGGCCTTGATCTTGTGGTTGTACGTGTCCGCAGCGTAGACCACCCCTCCCGCCGCCGCGACGCCGAGGACGTGCTGCATCCGCACGTCCTTCCCCTCGCCATCCACATCCCCGAACTCGAAGAGCCCCTCGCCGACGAGCGTCCCGACCATCCCCTTCTCGAGGTCGATCACCCGGATCCCGCTCACCTCGCTGTCGGCGACGTACAGCCTCCCGCCCGCCAACGCCAGCCCGCTCGGCTGGGCAAACGCCGCGTCGTCCAGCTCGCCGTCCACGATGTCCTCGCGCCCGCTCCCCGCGAACGGCCCGACCGTCCCGCCTCCCAAGTCCAGCGTCCAGACCTGATGCCTCCCCGCCATCGCGATGTAGAGGACATCCCCGTCCAACGCGACGTCCCACGGCGAGCTGAGCGGAGTCTCCCTCCCCGGCCCCCGGCGCGTGGCCGCGCCGATCCGCCCCGTCCCTGCGATCGTCTCGACGACCTTGCGGCGAAGGTCCACGCGACGCACCGCGTGGTTCTCCGTATCCGCGAGGTAGAGCTGATCCCCGTCGACGCAGAGGCCCTCAGGCTCCTGGAAACGGGCCTCGGCGATTGGACCGTCGACCAGGCCCGCCTCGCCGCCCCCGATCGTCAGGAGGATCTTCCCCGCGGAGTCGGTCACGACGACGCGGTGGTGGTGCGTATCCGCGATGTAGAGACGGGGAGGGTCGGCCGTCGCGGCGATCTTGCCGGGGAACGACAGGATCCCCGTCTCCTCGGCCTCCATGCGGAGCATCCGCCGCCCGCGGACGAGCGTCCCTTTTGCCTCGTGCTCGCGGACGACCTGGGCGATCGCCTGGTCGAGGACCTCGTAGCGCCCCTCGCCGCTTGCGGCGCCGACGACGAACCCCTCCGGGTCGATCACGGCGACCGTCGGCCACCCCTTCACGCCGTAGCGGCGCCAGATGGCGAAGTCGGCGTCGTTCACGACCGGGTGGCGGATCCCGTGGCGGAGGATCGCCTTCCTGAGATTCGCCGTCTCCCGCTCCGTCGTGAACTTCGCGGAGTGGACCCCGACGACGACCAGCTCCTCGGCGTACTTCTGCTCGAGCCTCCCCAGGTCCGGGAAGACGTGATGGCAGTTGATTCAGCAGTACGTCCAGAACTCGAGGAGGACGACCTTGCCGAGGAGCGAATCGAGCGTGACGGGCGCGTTCGTGTTCAGCCACGCGACGCCGCCGACGAGCTCGGGGGCCTTGATCCGGTCGCCCGGCGCCGTCACGGCCTCTTCATCGTGTCGAGACGCGTCTTGAGGGCGCTCGCCTCGGCCGAGAGTTCCTTCGGCAGGCGGTCGCCAAACTGGCTGAAGAACTTCGCCTGGTCGTCGAGGCGCCCGTACCAGCCCTCCTTGTCGACCTCGAAGAGCTTCTTCATGTCTCCGTCGGAGACGTCGAGCCCCTCACGGTCGAGGTCCTCGGGGCGGGGCATGTAGCCGATCGGGCTCTCCACCGCGCCCGCGCGACCGTGACAGCGGTCGACGATCCACTTCAGGACCCGCATGTTCTCGCCGAACCCCGGCCAGACGAAGCGGCCCCCCTCCTTCCGGAACCAGTTGATCCGGAAGACCCGCGGCATCTTGTCGCTCTTCTTCCCGACCTCGATCCAGTGGCGGAAGTAATCGGCGGCGTTGTACCCGATGAACGGCAGCATCGCCATCGGGTCGCGCCTGAGCGCCCCGACCGCCCCCGCGGCCGCCGCGGTCGTCTCGGAGCAGAGCGTCGCGCCGAGGTAGACCCCGTGGTTCCACTGGAAGGCCTCGTAGACGAGCGGGACGAGCGTCGAGCGCCGCGCGCCGAACATGATCGCGCTGATCGGGACGCCCTCCGGCGACTCCCACTTCGGGGAGAGCGACGGGCAGTTCTTCGCAGGCGCCGTGAAGCGTGAGTTCGGGTGCGCGCCCTTCTGGCCGCCCGCCGGGTCCCACGGCTTCCCCGTCCAGTCGACGCAGCCCGCGAAGCTCGGCAGGGCGTCCATCCCCTCCCACCAGACCCCGCGCTTCGGCGTCATCACGACGTTCGTGAAGATCGTGTTCCGCGAGACCGACTTCATCGCGTTCGGGTTCGTCTGGTAGTTCGTCCCCGGTGCGACGCCGAAGAACCCGGCCTCGGGGTTCACCGCCCAAAGCCTCCCGTCGGGCCCGAACCGGAGCCAGGCGATGTCGTCGCCGAGCGTGTGGACCTTCCAGCCCTTGTACCGCTCCGGCGGCACGAGCATGGCGAGGTTGGTCTTTCCGCAGGCGCTCGGGAGGGCCCCCGCGACCCAGGTGATCTCGCCGTCCGGCGACTCGATCCCGCTGATGAACATGTGCTCCGCGAGCCACCCCTCCTGCCGCGCCATCCAGCTCGCGATGCGAAGGGCGAAGCACTTCTTGCCGAGGAGGGCGTTCCCGCCATAGCCGGAGTTGACGCTCCAGATCGCGTAGTCCTCCGGGAAGTGGCAGATGAAGCGCTTCTCGGGGTCGAGGTTTCCGATGGAGTGCAGCCCCTTCACGAAAACGCCGTCGCTCCCGAGGGCCTCCAGCGCGACGTTCCCCATGCGGGTCATGATCCCCATGTTGAGCGCGACGTAGACGCTGTCGGTCAGCTCGACGCCGACCCTGCTGTGGGGGGAGCCGACCGGGCCCATGAGGTAGGGGACGACGTACATCGTGCGGCCCTTCATCAGGCCGCGGTAGATGTCGGAGAGCTTCGCGTAAGCCTCCTTCGGGTCCATCCAGTTGTTCGTCGGACCCGCGTCGTCCTTCGAGCGGGTGCAGATGAACGTGCACTGCTCGACGCGTGCGACGTCGTTGGGGTTGGAGCGGTGGAGGTGGCAGCCGGGGAGCTCGTCCTGGTTCAGCTCGGTCAGGACGCCCGTCCGGACCGCATCCTTCGTCATGCGGTTGCGCTCCTCGTCGGAGCCGTCGCACCAGACCACCCGGTCCGGCTGCGTCAGGGCGGCGCACTCCCGGACCCACGCATCGAGACCCGCATGCCTCGCGCTCATCGGATCACTCCCGAAAGGTAGGCGGAACCGCACAAGATAGTCCTGAGGCGCGGCGCGACGCAAGAGAGTTTCGCCTGCTCACGGGCTCGGCGGGAAGGAGAGGATCACCGAGTCGAGGTGGATGACGCGGAACTCCTCGGTGTCGCGGTAGAAGTAGTGGCCCTGGACCTCCTCGCCGGTCTCCTCGAAGGCGACCAGCGTCTCGGCGACCGGCATGGGGCGGAAGTCCGCCGCGTCGGGGTCGAAGCCGTCCCCGGCGGTGAGGACCTTGCCGTAGACGACGTTGTCGCCCTTGGGGCAGTGCAGCTCCAGGTCCTTCGGCGTCTCCCTCTGGACGTGCACGAGGATGTGGAGGCCGTACACCTGGAACGGCGAGTCCTGCTGCTTCTTCTTCGCTTCCTTTTCCTTGCTCATGCGCATATCGAACCATCCCGGCGCCCGATGCGCAAGAGCCCGTCCGGTTGATTGCGGCCGGGCGCACGGGTAGGCTATCGCCCGCATGGCCGATGACGCGATTGACCTCCGCAGGGTCCTCGACTGGGCGGGCCGCCTCGGCCTCGCCGCGCCGGCGGCCGTACGGCAGGCGCAGGAGCGGCTCCGTCGCGGGCTCAACGTCACCATCGCGCCGCAGGAGGCCGCCGGGTGGGCCGGGATCGATCCCGCGGCGTTCGACGCCCTGCTCCGCGTCGCGCGCGTCCTCCAGGCCGACCCGACCGACGCCGAGCTCCGCGAGGCGCTCGCGCGCGAGGGGTGCCCGTCGTCCGACCTGCCAACCGTGCGCCGCGCCCCCGAGCAGCCGACCCCGCCAACCGCAGGCGGGTCTGAGGAGACCGTCCAAGGGGCGCCGCAGGCCGCGCACGCGAGGATCCCCCGCCGCCTCGGCGCGTACGAGCTGATCGAGGAGCTCGGCCACGGCGGGATGGGAGTCGTCTTCCGCGCCCGGCACGTCCAGCTCGGCACCACCTGCGCCGTGAAGGTCCTGATCGCCGGCGAGCACGCCTCGCCCGAGTCGATCGCCCGCTTCCAGCGCGAGGCCGCCGCCGTCGCGCGCCTGGGGAAGCACCCGAACATCGTCGGCGTCCACGACCTCGGCCAGGAGGGCGGGATCGCCTTCTACGCGATGGACCTCGTCGCAGGGAAGTCGCTCGGGAGGCTTCTCAAGGAACGCACGTTCACGCCCGCCGAGGCCGCCGCCCTCGTCGAGCGCGTCGCCCGAGGCCTCCACGTCGCGCACGCGGCCGGGATCGTCCATCGCGACGTGAAGCCCGAGAACATCGCAATCGGCGCCGACGGAGAGCCGCAGGTCATGGACTTCGGCCTCGCGCGCGACATCGACTCGAGCGCGAAGCTCTCGCTCCCAGGGCAGGTCATGGGGACGCCCGCCTACATGGCCCCCGAACAGGCCCGCGGCGACGTGGAGCGGACCGATGCGCGGACCGACGTCTACGCCCTGGGCGCAGTGCTCTACGAGATGCTCTGCGGCGTCCCCCCGCACTCGGGAGGGACGCTCGGTGTCGTCATCGCCGCCATCCTCTCCGGCGACGTCGTCCCGCCGGGCCGCCTCCGTCCCGATGTCCCGCGGGACCTCGAGACCATCTGCCTCAAGTGCCTCTCTCTCGGCCCCGAGGGGCGCTACGCCGCGGCCGAGGCGCTCGCCGAGGACCTCGCGCGGTTCCGTCGCGGCGAGCCGATCCTCGCGAGGCCACTCGGCCCCGCGGCCCGCCTCGCAAGGCGCATCCGGCGCGCGCCCGTCCTCTGGGGCCTTTCGGCGGCGGTCGTCCTCCTCGGCGCCGGGCTCGGGTGGAGGTTCCTCGGCCCCGCGCACGTCGCCATCCCGACCGACCCTCCCGACGCGAGGGTCACGATCAACGGGAAGCCGGCCTCCCACGAGGAGTCGTTCTGGCCCGGAGGGAGCCTCCTGATCCGGGTCGAGGCCGACGGGTACGAGCCCAAGGAAGTGAAGATCGACGCGGGCCTCGGTGCGAGGCACACACTCGACACCGTGCGTCTGGAGCTCGTCGACGGCTTCCTCGCGGTCGACTCCAAGCCCCAGGGCGCGGAGGTCCTGCTCGACGGCGCGGCGACCGGCGCGCGCACGCCCGCGAAGCTCCGCGCGCGAAAGGGGCGCCACGACGTCGAGCTGCGCCTGGCCGGCTGCGCCGCGCACCTCGCGGTCGTCTCCCTCCAGGCGGGCCAGACGACCGACCTTGGAGCGATCCCACTCGCGCACGAGAAGGGGACGCTCACGATCACCTCCGACCCGAAGGCCGTCACGGTCGTCGTGAGGCGCGACGGAACGACCGAGGAGTTCCTGCGCCTCTCTCCCCCGGTGACGCGGCAGGAGATCGACACGGGCTCGTACGAGCTGGAGACCTCGGCGGAGGGGTGCTACCTCGAGAGGCGCCTGATTGGCGTCGCAACGGGGCAGGAGTCGCGCGTCCATGTCTCGCTGGACCGGCGCGTCCTGTGGAAGACGGAGGTCATGCGTGACCAGCGCCTGTTCCGCCCGGTCGTCGGGGACCTCGACGCCGACGGATTCCCCGACGTCGTCGGCTGGTGCCGCGATCAATGGAGGGCCTTCTCGGGGCGGAACGGCCGGCCCCTCTGGACGCACGAAGGTCGCGGGGGGGACAACGTCCCCGCCTCGATCGCGGACTTCGATGGCGACGGCGCCGTCGACGTGCTCGTGACGGGCGCCGACCGGCAGGTTCTCCTGCTCTCCGGGGCCGACGGCAAGCCACGATGGGAGGCCCCCGTCGAGGGGATGGTCTCGTACGTCGCCTCCGGGGGGGATGCCGACGGAGACGGGACACCGGATGTCGCGGTCGCGCTGGGGGTCGATGGGACGATGGCCCTCTCCGGGAAGGACGCGCGGCCCCTGTGGCGCGCGGACGGGCAGGCGTGGGGCGCCGTGCTCGCCGACCTCGACGGGGACGGGCGCGCGGAGTGCCTCACGTGGTCGAACGCGACTCTCTCTGCGCTGGAGGGCAAGGGCGGGGAGATGCGCTGGAAGAGCGAGACGGGCCGCGACGGACGGATCGGCAGGCCGACGACGCATGACTTCAATGGCGACGGCCTCCTCGATTGCGCGTTCGTCGTGGAGGGCCAGGATGTCGTCCGGATCGCGTCGGGATTGGACGGCCACCTGCTGTGGGAGGCGAAGGCACCCTCGGCCGACCGGGCCCCTCCCGCCGCCGCGGACCTCGACGGCGACGGGCGAGTGGACCTCGTCATCGGATCCACGGCCGACCGAGTGACGGCGCTCTCGGGGAAGGACGGCACGACGCTGTGGACCTTCCGCGCCGGCGCCGCGGGGACCGACTCGCTGGCGATCGCCGACGTCGACGACGACGGGTCGATGGACGTCCTGGTGCACGCCTCGGACAACCTGGTCCACGCGATCGCCGGGCGGAGCGGGGGAGGGCTGTGGACGCACCCCGTTCCACGCGGCCTCGGGGACCGGCACTCCATTGCGACCACGGACCTCGACCTCGACGGCGTCCCCGACCTCGTGGTCCCCGGCGGCGATGGGTGGCTCTACGCCGTCCGAGCCGGCCCGCCGGCGCGCGTGTGGACGTCGACGGTGAGCGAGAGGCTGGTCGCCGCCCCGTCGGTCGGAGACCTCGATGGGGATGCCAGGCCGGAGGTCGTCGTGTGCGGGGAGGATGGGGACCTCCGCGTGCTCTCGGGCCGCGACGGCCGGGTCCTCTGGGGGTTCGAGACGCCGACGCAAGCGCTCATCACGCCCGCGATCGCGGACCTCGACGGCGACGGCGCGCCCGAGGTCCTCTTCGGCGCGCACGACGGACGAGTGCTCGCCTTCCACGGGACGGACGGGGCGCACCTTTGGACACACAACGTGCACGACCCTGTGTATCAGGTCGGCGCGGCCGACCTCGACGGCGACGGCGCGTGCGAGGCCTTCTTGTGCTCGGGAGCCGGCGTGAAGGTCCTCTCCGGTGGGACGGCCGAGCGGGTCGCACTCACCGACTACCCGAGGAAGGGGTACGTACAATTCGCGATCGCCGAGCTGGACGGCGACGGCGTGCCGGACTGGGTGGCGAATTACAGGGAGGCGCAGTGCCACACGCGGGCGGTCTCGGGGAAGGACGGCTCGGTCCTCTGGATGAGGCAGACGGGGGATGGGTTCCTCTCCCTGCCGGCGTTCGGCGACATGGACGGGGATGGGAAGACGGACTGCGTCTTCACGCTGGAGAGCGACGGACAGGTCCTGGCCGTAGCGGGAGCGACCGGGGCGGAGATCCGCCGCTGGGTCGTCCCGGAGGTGGGCCGCTGGCAGCCCTCGCTCGCGGACGTCGACGGCGACGGCGCACTCGACGTGCTCGTCGCGAGCGCGGGCGGGCCCGGCTGGGCATCGGCGTTGTCGGGGAAGGAGGACCGCGAGATTTGGAGAACCCCCGCAGGCAACGAGTCCTGGTTCGCGCCGGTGGTCTTCGACGTGGAGGGGGACGGGAGGCTGGAGTGCGCCGTCGCGGACGGGGCGGAGGGGATCGCGGTGCGGTCGGTACACGACGGGTCGCTCCTGACCCGCTTCGCCCTCCGATCGAAGGCCTGGCAGGCGCCGGTCGCCGCCGACCTCGACGGCGACGGGCGACTCGAGGTCGTCACCTCCGCGGCGGGCGGTGTGATCGCGTTCCGGATCCCGCGAGGGAGGGCCGTCGGAAAGTAGCTCGGAGGGTGCGTGATCGCTGGACCGAGCCCGGTCGGCGAGCTATGATCCGGCTGAAAAGGGGGAATCGCCAGAAAGGAGACCTCGATGCGTAGGGTAGCCATGTTCGCGGCCGCTGCGCTCCTCGTCGTGGGGGTGTGCGGAGCAGGGGACGAGAAGATCTCGTGGACCGACAGCGTCGCGGACGGCCTCAAGGCCGCGCAGGACGCCGGCAAACCCGCCTTCCTGTACTTCTTCAGCCCCTCGGACGGGATCTGCAAGAAGTTCGAGGAGTCCGTCCTCGACGACGAGCGGGTCGTGGCCGAATCCGCGAAGTTCGTCTGCATCCGCGTCGACTGCGACAAGGACGAGGAGGCGATGAAGAAATTCGGCGTCGACTCCTGGCCCGCGTGCGTCTTCGCGAAGGGCGATGGGGACAAGATCGGGGACCTCGAGGCGCGGGACGCCGAGAAGGCCGCCAGGCAGATGGCCAAGGTGGCGGAGAACTTCAACAAGTAGCGTAGTCGAAGGGGATTACGAACGGGCGGCGGACCGCAAGGTCGGCCGCCCGCTTTCATTCCGGAGCCCTCCGGGCCAAGCAGGATTCCGCGAGCCCTTTTCCCGCCGCACGGGTTACCATCCCCAGGTGAGCCGAGGCTTCCGACCCGTGGCCTGACTTCCTGGAGGAGCCCATGCGGAACCTCGCCCTCATCCTCGCCCTGGCCTCGTGCGCCCCCGCGCTGGCGGAGACGGAGGCGTACGTCGTCTTCTCGATCAACGTCCAGGACTTCACCTACCCGGACCGCAGCGCCGAGGTGCTGCGCCGGATCATCGACCTCCACGAGAAGCTGGGCGTCCCCGTCGACCTCTACCTGACGACCACGATGGTCGACCTCTACGAAGAGTCCGCGCCGGACCTCCTGGAGAGGCTCAAAACGTCGAAGTTCGCCTCGGTGTCGTACCACGTGCGCCCCCCGTGTCCCTACTACACGAAGTTCGACTGGGCGGGGCTGTCGGAGATGGCCGAGGCGGAGCTCCGCACGAGGATCCGCGAGTACGAGACCCACGGACTCGACCTGGCGTCGGGGCGCCCGACGCAAGAGCCGGGCGGATACGCGAAGCTCGCGAAGCTGCTCGGCTATGCCCCGGTCGCGGCCTCGCTCCAGTCCGACGCGGGCGTCGGGTCGACGGTCCAGGAGGTGTTCCAGGAGCTCGGGGCCCGGATGTTCGCGGTGCACGGACGCGCGGTCAACCTGGGCGACAAGAAGGGCGGGGCGTGGCTCCGTCCCGAGCACTACGACCTCAAGCTCTTCCAGCACGTCGGCGAGAAGGCCTCGGACCTCGTCGAGGCCGCGGTGGACGAGGCGCGGAAGACACACGGTGCGCGGGCGCCGTGGTTCGTGGGCGTCAAGATGCACGACAACGACTTCTTCGCGGAGAAGTCGGCGTGGACGACGGTGTACATGAATCGGAGGCGGATGCCTCCCTGGGACCCGACGATCGAGGCGGGCGTTCTCCCCGAGGAGCGCCAGTCGGCGATGTGGGAGCTGTACGAGGCCGCGGTCTCGTACGTGGCGGCGCAGGGGGAGCGCCTGGAGGCCGTGAATGCGCCTCGGCTCGTCGAGAAGCTCGAGGAGGGCTCTGCGGAGCCCCGCGAGGACGGGCAGGCGCTCCTCTACCTGTCGGGGACGATGCACATCGAGACGAAGCGCCAGAGCTGGCCCGACCCGGACGCGCTCATCGCCTTTTGCGAGAGGGCGACGGCGGCCGGGATGCGGTGGTCGATCGGCGCGGACATCGGATGGCTGGAGGGGGAGCCTCGCGCGGCGGAGGTCATCCGCGCGACGGAGGCCCTGGGCGTGAAGTGGGACGTCCACGCGCATCGACACGAGGACCGCGCGTCGTGCGCGGCGGCGATTCGCAAGATGGGCGGCGACCCGACGACGGTCGCCTCGGGGGCGACGCTGGACGAAGTGGAGCTGCTGCGCGCCCCGGTGGTGGACGCGAAGGGAAACCGCTGGCAGGCGGAGGTCCTCTGGGGGGCGGTGGTCCACCCGCGGCACGGCCTCGGATCGGACCTGAACCAGATCGGGGTCTGGCGCCCGCGGAGCGGAGAGGCGTTCTCGGAGCACGACGCGGACGGGACGCTGATCGCGGTGGGGGGAGGGCACCTCGACCTGACGGAGGCGGAGGCGCTCGCCACCGAGGTCGCCTCGTCGCAGGAGGGGCCGCCGGTGTGGGCCGCGTCAGTCATGGTGCAGCCCAAGTCGCTCTGCGTGCAGGGCACCGAGGACGGGATCGACGCAATCGAGGCGTGGGCCGCTCGGGTGTCGAAGAACGCCTCGGTACGCTGGGCGACGATCGCTGAGACCGCGGAGGCCTGGGTTGCGGCCGGCGCGGTCCCCTCGCTGCGCGAGACGGAGGGCGACCCCGCTCCGCAGCGGCCCCCGCGCCGACCTCCTCGCGAGCGCAAGTAGCGGGGCGAGGGTCAGAAGTCGCGCCGAATCACGTGGACCAGGCAGTGGAGCGTCCCGCCGTACACGTAGACCTGGCTTGCGTCCACGGGGCGCACCTCGAAGCCGAGCGTCCTGTAGACCTCGGTGGCCGCTGCGTCGAGCGCCGTGCGGCCGTAGGTGGGCAGGTAGACCACGCCGTCCTCGTGGATGCCGTTCGTGTACGTCAGCCACACGAACCGCGTGGTCGTCGGCAGCACGGGGATGCGATCCACGAGGAAGCCCGCGTCCTCGAGCGATGCGGCGCAGGCGTCGAAGAGGGCCGCCGTCTTCTCGGAGCGATCCGCGTCGGCCTCGTCCGGGCAGAGGCGCGCGCCCCAGCGGGCGTCGCCGACGAGCACGTGGTCCTGCCCGACAGGCGCGATCGCCATGCCGACGTGGTGCTCCGGCGCCTCCGGCAGGTAGACGACGGGCTGCCCGAAGAGCTTCTCCGCGGACGAGACGAGCTCGGTCACGGTCCACTCCGAGTTCCGACTCGCCCACACCGACGAGGCGATCAGCCGTCCGCTTGCCGCGAGGAAGTCCCCCCCGTCGAAGCGGAACGGCGCACTGCCGAGCCTGCGCCCCTCGAGGCCCGCAAATGCGATGGGCACGAAGGCGTCGTTCAGCCGCGCCGGCGGTCCGCCGTGCGCCTCGGGCGGGACCACGACCGATCCGTCCTCACGCGCGACGAAGCGGTCGCGCGACCAGGTCGTGATCGGCCTCCCCACGATGACGGGGGTCGCGGTCCGCCCGTACTCGCGTTCGAACTCCGCGGCGTGCTCGGGCTTCTCCACGGCGACGTACACCTTCACGTCGCTCGGCAGCCACGCGAGGAACTCCACGTACGTGCGGTGGACGAACGAGGCCGACGGCTCGTAGTGCAGGAGCACCTCGCGCATCCTCCCCGCCCCCTCGTCGAGGGCAGGCACGGACCGCGTCTCCAGGGGGACCCACGCGACGACCGCGTGGAACACGAGGGCGGCGAAGACCCCCTTCGCGATGGACAGCGCGGTGTTCCTCATCGGCGACCTCCCCTGTGCTTGACCTCGAACCCCGACTGCTTGATCAGCTCGTCGATCTGCGGGCTCTCGGTCCAGAGCATCACGTACGATTTGTCGTCGGTCGTCGCCAGGAGCTGCCGCGACACGCCTGGAGAGTCCGGTCCGAAGTCCACCTGCTCCGGCAGCTCCCCGAGGTCGGTCTCCCGCCGGCCTCCGTCCTGGTCGAGTGTGATCGTCTTCTCCCACTCGGCGTACGGGTTCGGCATCCGGGCTTGTCGCAGGCTCTCATTCACCTCGAAGCGCACCGAGACCGACCCGCTGCCGCGTCCGGTGGTGACGAGGATGAGGTGGGGCTCCATCTTCCCACCGACGTCTACATCCCTCTTCATCGCGGTGATGCTCACCCCGTCGTCGCGCAGCGTGTACGGCGGAGGGGGGGTGTTGTCCTTGGGGGGACGGCTCGCCACCGCGATGACAGCCGCCGCGACCCCGAAGGCCAGGACGCCGATCCCATTCATGAGTGATCTCCATGGAGGCGGGCCATCTTCAGCGAGAGCACAGGACGTGCAACCGCCCTGCCTACGGGCGCAGAATTCGTTGCGATGCGGATCCCGTGGCCGGCTCTTGTGCTATCGCCGCGAGCGATGTCCGCCGAGGACATGCGCTGCGGATGAATGCGCGCAAAGTGTCACCCGCGGTCGGCGGCGTTGACAATCTCTCGCCTGGCGGCGACGGGGATCGTCGGGAGGCACTCGCTCACCGTTCTGGAGTCGCGCCCTCAAGGGCGCGTTGGACTGACGGACGCGAGGCTGTCAGTCCACAGCGCGCTTGCGCGCGCGACTCCAGCGCCCGTTGGCCGACGCAGGGCGCGCATCCGGGGGTCTGGTGCGCTCTACCTGGTAGTCCGTCAGGCCCTATCCTGTGGGTTCATGCGTGCGCGTACCCGTTTCCGTTCCCGAGTCCCGTTCCCGTGCCCGTTCCCGTGCCCCGTACCCGTTCCCGTGCCCGAGCCCGTACACGCTCCCGTACACGTACTCGCGCCCGCTCCCGCTACCCGTGTCCGTGCCCGGCGGCGGTGTGGCTTGCGTGCCGCGTCTCACTGTCGCGTCTCACCCAGAGTGAAACCGCTGCTTACGCGGACGGGCACGGGCACGGGCACGGACACGGGTAGCGGGAGCGGGCGCGAGTACGGGCACGGGTCTCGGGCACGGGGACGAGACTCGGGCACGGGCACGGGTCTCGGGAACGGGTACGGGGCACGGGAACGGGCACGGGGACGGGACTCGGGCACAGGTACGGGTGCGGTGACTGCCAGGAATCGGTCTGTCAGGACACTAGGTTCCGGGATCGCACGCCACGCCTCTCGCGGAGAGCGGGAGGTCCAGAATGCCCAGGGTTTCGCAACGCTGGAGCCATGCTTCCGGCGCCAGCCTGCCGTCGGCCAGCCAGCCCACCGTCTGGAACGGCTCGATTGCTTCGCTCTCGAGCCTCAGTTTCGTCGGGCTCCCCGGCTCTCCTTCCGGCACCCATCCTTGCCGCGCGAGCGCCAGGGCAAGCGCGGATCCGAGCGCGTAGACCGCCGACGCTGAGGCTGCACTAGCGAAGAGAGGCCGCCCGGTGAGCCGTCGTCCAAGCGCCACCAGGTCGCGTGCGAGGGACGGTAGGTCTCTTGCCGTGCACGCGGGAAAGTCCTTCACCTGCTCACTGTGAAAGCTCTGCCACCGGGGAACAAGGACGCGCGAATGCACCTCTTCCCACGTGATCGGCTCGAGCCCCTTCACGCGGACGCCGGTCACCATTTTGAACAGGAGCTTGCGTTCCAGCTCAGGCAGCCCGTCGAGAAGCAACGCGGCAGAGGAATCAGGCGCAAGGACCTCACCCACCGTACCGACCCCAATCGCCTCCAGACGCGCCTTGAGCGGAGGGTGGGTGTCATACGGACCTGGCAACCGCTCCTCGTCGGGCGGCTCCCCCCTGGCGAACCCCAGGAATCGGCCGAACCCTTCGGCCAACGGCGGACGGAAACCGGATTCAAGCACGGGCGCGACGCAGCCCTGGAGATAGGCGTCGTAGCTGGACGACGCGCGTTCGGTCGCGCGTAGGGCGCCCGCCAGAGCGTCCGCGCCGCAGGCCCGAGCGGCGTAGGCGTCCGCGGAGAATTCCTGGTACCGCGACACAGAGTGCGTGACCCGTAGGAAGATCTTCCCATAAAGGACGAAGACATGAGCGAGATGCGATCCCTGGCCGGCGAGACTCTGAATCGTCTCGACGATCGCCGCCCTCGTGCGCCAGACCCGCGAGGCGAGACGCAAGTCCCCGCCGTGCTCGTGCCCGAACTCGTGGGCGAGCGCGGCACGGAACTGCAAGGGGGTCAGAGCCTGGAGGAGCGGTAGGCCAAGGACCATGATCTGACGTCCTCCCGCGCCGAGTCTTCCGCCCCGAGTCCCCACGCCCGCGTTGACGTCCGGGGCGAGGTAGACCTCGGAGGGCAGTTCCTGCCCCAACCGCGAGGCGACATCCCCGATCGCGGCAAACAACCGCGGCTGGGTGGCGGCGTCGAGCCGGGGGCCGGGCTCGATGAAGACGTCTCTCCGTGGCCAGACACCCGCGAGAATGGCCAGCGCCCCCACGAGACACGGCACGGCGATGAACATGTCAATCCGCCGGAGGTAGCGGACCTCCGCGTATGGGATGTAGAGGAGACCGACGACGAGTCCGGCGGCGAGGGCGTAGAAGCCGACCATCAGCCCGATCGAAAGGACGGCCCTGACGAAGATTGACGAGCGGGATGGCACCGGTGCTGCCTGCGGGACGGCGGAAGACTCTCGGAGGTCCAGACGCGCTGAATCCTCCTCGACGGTGAGTTGCCTGTCAAACTCAAAGGGTCTTGGTCCGCCACTGCCGGCAGTCGGATTCACCTTGTGACGAAGGCCGACGAGGAGTTCCTCGCCGCGGCCGTCGCCGCGCCGCCCTCCGCGCGAGCGAGAGTAGCGGCGCGAGGGCTACTCAGAGCGGCGCATGGGAAGGGACTCGATCACCGCGGTGAGCGGCAGCTTCTTCTCGAACTGCTGCGCCCTGTCGTAGCGCGTGTACACGGCCTCGTACACGCCGCGCAGCGTCTCGGGCACGTCGGAGCCGTTCGCGTAGGTCAGGACCGCCTGGAAGTCGCCCTCCCAGGAGAAGTCGTCGGGCCCCTCGTCCGTCAACTTCACGCGCCCCGTGAGGACCGCGCAGCGCTTCCCGCCCATCGCCCCCGCTGGGCGCAGTTCGAGAGTCCCCTCGGCCTTGGCGACGCGGTACTCCACGTAGGTCGTCTTGTCCTGCCGCTCCATCACGCCGGGGGGATAGACGTGCTTCCAGGAGCAGAACAGCGCCGAGGCGTCCACCTCCCGCGCCGCCTTCGGGTAGGAGAGGGCGCGCCACTCCTCCTGCGTCGGCGCCTCGACCTCGACGACCGGCGTGTTGTAGGCCTTCATCCCGGGGTCGTCCAGCCTGACAAAGGTCCTAAGGGCGAGTTCCTCCGCGTCGTCGCCCGGAACGGCGAGTCGGCGCCACTTGCTCGATTCCTTGATGCCCAGCCGCTCGCAGACGTCCCGCAGGCAGTCCTCGAAGTGCGCGGCCATCGTGCTGCCCATCGACCCCTGCTGAGCGCCCCTCTCGGGCATCGAGTCGAACACCTCGACGCACTCGCCCTGTGAGTCGAGGACCATCGCCTTCACGTTGCTCATCCCGCCCGGCTTCCCGCCCTGGGGCCCCTTGCGGCGGGTGACGTTTTCCTGGACCTCGTCCGGCTGATCTTCGTCGCGGTGACCGTACCAGAACGTCACGATGAACGGCTGCAGCAGCCCGACGACCGTCGGGTCGGCGAGGGCGTTCCCCCTCACCTGCGTCGCGGTCGCTCAGCAGTGGCCCGTGTAGAACTCGCCGTACTTCGCGTAGATGACCACCACGAAGACAGGCCGCTTCTCCTTCGCCGCGCGCTTCAGGGCCGCGTCGTAGTCGGGCTCCCAGTCCAGGCGGTACATCACGAGGTCGTCGTCGGAGGGTCTAAGCTCGCTGTACCGGGCCAGGGCCTTCCTGACGGCTGCGTCTTCGGCGCTCGCGGCGAGGGAGAGGAGGAGGACGGCAAGGGCGCCGAGGCGTGCGGGGTTCATGCGGGTGACTCCCATGCTGGCTCTGGGGAGGAGAACGGGACCGCTGGAGTCCTATTGTCCACGAATTCCGGTGCCGGCACGAGGAGTGAGTCGGCGGATGGTCAACCGCGATCGCCTGGGGACCCTCAAGGGCGCGTGGGGTCCTGGAGCTGGTCGCCGTAAGGGGAGCAGTGTTCGAGGCGATGGGCCGCCTCGTCCACGAGGATGAGCGTCGGGTCGGTGTCCCGCCCGTTGTGGATGAAGTCAAGGTCCGACTGGGCGGGGAACCGGAGATTGGGATTGCCCGTGCGCAGGAAGTCGACGAGGTCGTCGAGGTTCCGCGCGAGGAGCCGGCCCTCGTCGTAGGCGATGCTGTCGGCCCGGCACTCGCGCGAGTCGACAAGGCGGTGCGGGTCGGACCCGTCCCGCGTCAGGTCGGAGTAGAGGACGTCGGCGCTCTCCGCGAGGATGGCGATCTGGTCGGCCGTCAACCGGCCTCGGTCGAGCGCGTAGGCCTCGCCGTTCGGGTCCCCCGCGAAGGGCGAGATCCGCCCCTGGTGGTCCCGCGAGGTGATGTCGCGGTGAGGAGTGCGCCACGAGTCGGTGCGCTCTCCCTCCTCCAGGCTCATCAGCCACAGGTGGAGCACCCTCGCGGTCGTCTCGTCCTCGACGCACAGGGCGCTGTCGGGGACCTCGTCGCCGTTCGCGATCACGTGCATCCCCGAGCCGCGCACGGAGCAGGTCAGGCGCGGCGTGGAGACCTGGAAGTCGGTGCCAAACGCGGCGAGCTTCTTCACGGAGGCCGTCGCGACGCCGGGGTCGATGGACAGGCGGATGACGACGTTGCTCCCTTGCACGGCGCACTGGTCCACGCGGAGCACGGAGTTCTCGCCGAGGATGGCGATCCCCGTCGTCCCGAATCCGATCACCGCCTCGGCGCCCGACCCGGTGCAGACCTTCACGCCGATCGGGACCATCGTCCCCTTCGCAGGTGTCACCCAGGCCTTGCCCGCGGAGGACTCCATCTCCACCTCGCCCTTCACGGACTGGATCGACACCTCCGTGGACGGGGTCGCCGTGGACGACGTCGCCGGGTCCTGCGCCCAGAGGGGCGCGAGGGCAACGAGACAGAGAATGGCGGTGCGCATGGGTGGGAGTCCTCCCCTTGGCTGCCCACCCGATTATCGGCAACTCGCCCTGCGGTTCAGGAGCGCGCAACGGGGAGGTCGGCCATTCAGACTCCGCCACGGCGCTAGACGGCCATCTCCTTGAGGTCGGGGGAGAGGAGGAGCCTCGGCTCGGTCTTCGCCTGGATCTCCTCGGCGGAGACGCCCGGCGCGCGCTCCCTCAGCACCAGGCCCTTCGGCGTGACCTCGATGAAGGCGAGGTCGGTCATGATGAAGTTCACGCACTTCCTCGCGGTCAGCGGCAGGGAGCACTTCTTCAGGATCTTCGGCTTCCCCTTGGCCTCGTGCTCCATCGCCACGATCACCTGCTTCGCCCCGACAGCCAGGTCCATCGCGCCGCCCATCCCCTTCACCATCTTGCCCGGGATCATCCAGTTCGCCAGGTCGCCTTCCTCGCTCACTTCCATGGCGCCGAGGACCGCCATGTCGACGTGCCCGCCGCGGATCATGGCGAAGCTCGTCGCCGAGTCGAAGTACGCGCTCCCCTTGATCTCGCTGACGGTCTCCTTGCCGGCGTTGATCAGGTCCGGGTCCTCGTCGCCCTCGTAGGGATACGGCCCGACGCCCAGCATCCCGTTCTCCGACTGGAAGACGACCTCGACGCCCCGCGGGACGTAGTTGGCCACCAGCGTGGGCAGCCCGATGCCGAGGTTGACGTAGTAGCCGTCGCGCAGCTCCTGGGCGACGCGGGTCGCAATCTGCTCTCGGGTCAGCGGCATTCTCGGTCCTCCTGGGCGGGGGCGCGATTCGGGCAGCAGGCCTACGGACGTGGGGTCACCGTGCGACGCTCGATCCACTTCTGGTAGTTGCTCCCCTGGAAGATGCGCTGCACATAGATGCTCGGGACGTGGATCGCGTCCGGGTCGAGCTGGCCGACCTCGACCAGATGCTCGACCTCCACGATGGTGCACCTCGCGGCCGTGCACATCAGCGAGCTGAAGTTGCGGGTCGTCCTGCGGAAGACGAGGTTTCCCCACCGGTCGCCCTTCCAGGCCCGCACGATGGCGAAGTCGGCCGTAAGGGGCTTCTCGAGGACGCACTCCTTCCCGTCGAGGACGCGGGTCTCCTTCCCCTCGGCGATCAGCGTCCCGACGCCCGTGGGCGTGTAGAACCCGCGGATCCCCGCCCCGCCGGCGCGGATGCGCTCGGCGAAGGTCCCCTGGGGGCAGAGCTCCACCTCGAGTTCCCCCGAGAGGAACTTCTGCTCGAAAACCTTGTTCTCCCCGACATACGTCGAGATCATCTTCTTCACCTGACCCGCCTTGAGGAGGGGGCCCAGGCCGAGGTCGGTGGTGCCGCAGTTGTTCGAGATGATGGTGAGGTTCTTCACGCCCTTCGCGTGCAGAGCGGCGATCAGGTTCTCGGGGTTGCCGCACAGGCCGAAGCCGCCTGACATGATCGAGGCCCCGTCCTGGATGTCGCGGATGGCCTCGGCGGCGTCCTTCACGGTCTTGTTCATGCGCTCACCTGCGGGTTGGCGGGACCTGAACCGGGGAATCCCGTAGCACATCGACGGGGGAGCATCAACAGGAAGTTGAATGAGGGGACCTCGAGCATGATCCAGCGTCTCGGCGACCGTCTGACCCGGCTCTCGAACCGCTGGATGCCCGACCCCTTCATCCTCGCCCTCCTCCTCGTCGTCGTCGCGGCGCTTCTGGCGTGGCTCGTCCGACACGCCTCGATGTGGCAGATCGTCGGCTGCATGCGGCCGTCCAAGGACGCCTTCTGGTTGTTCCTCGAGTTCTCCATGCAGATGTGCCTCGTGCTGATGGGGGGCTCGGCGATCGCGACCTCCCCGCCCGTGCGCGCGGCGCTGGCCCGACTTGCGCGCCTGCCCCTCACGACGGGGCCCGCGGCCGCGCTCGTTTCGTTCTGCGCAATGTCCACGGCGCTCGTCAACTGGGGGATGGGTCTCCTGGTCGGCGCCTACCTCGCCCGGGAGCTGGGGCTCGCCTCGAGGCGCGCGGGGCGGAAGCTCCACTACCCGCTGCTGGGCGCCGCGGGGTACAGCGGGCTCATGAACTGGCACGGAGGGCTCTCGGGGTCGGGGCCGCTCGACGTCGCCGCATGGAAGACCGGCGCCGTGCCGCTCGCCGAGACCATCGGCCTGCCGATGAACCTCGTGCTGAATGTGCTTCTCCTGCTCATCACCCCGTTGCTCTTCTGGGCGATGGCCCCGAAGCGAGAGGAGGAGATCCTCGAGGCGTCGTTCCCCGAGGCCGCGCCTCCCCCCGCGGTGGAGAAGGCGCCGGTGCAGCGGATTGAGAACTCCCTGTTGTGGACGATCGTCTTCGGCGCCGCGGCGGCGATCGTGATCGGCATCGGGGTCCACGACGATGGGTGGAAGTACTTCAACCTCTACACGGTGACGTTTCTCTTCCTCTTTGCGGGGTGGATCCTCCACGGGAGCCCGATGTCGTTCGCGCAGGCGGTCTACGAGGGCGCGCAGGGGTGCGGCGGGATCATCCTCCAATTCCCCTTTTACGCGACGATCGCCGCCATCATCTCGGGGACGGGGCTGCAGGACTCGCTCCAGGGCTGGACGGAGTCCGCCTCGCGGGCGTGCGCGGGGATCGGCGTGCCGGAGCAGACCGCCTTCCTCGTGCTCACCTTCATCGCCGCCTGCATCCTGAACCTGTTCGTCACGTCCGGGGGAGGTCTGTGGAAGATCCAGAAGGACTTCGTCCTCGCCGCGGCGGCTGGGGTCGGGGCACCCGCGGGGAAGGCCGTGATGATGGTCGCCTATGGGGACGAGCTGACCAACATGATCCAGCCCTTCTGGGCCCTCGCCCTCCTGGGCGTCACCGGGCTCGGCGCCAGGCAGATCATGGGGTACACGACGGCGGTGATGCTGATCGTCTTCCCCATCTACCTCGCCTGCATCGTCCTCCTCTAGAGGGCAGTTCCTCCGATCTCCCGTGTAGGGTTTTTCCCTACTCTCCAGAAGCACCTCACCTCCCATAGGTTGCGTCACACACCAGGCCGGGGGATATTTGCCAAGTTTGTTCCTGAGCAAAGACGGGTCCCGGAGCCCGTGCGCACAATGCACGCACTCGCATCAGGCACCGGAACTTCTCCACCGCATCCCGTGGGTCACCTTGACGCGCGAAGGGCAGTGGGGCGTGTCCCGGTCACGCCAGTGGGTGCGTGGGGGTCTTCCTTCCGAGCGCCTGCCGTGGATGCACTCGTCTTTCGACTGGATCGATCTCGGTACGGTCTCCCCCTGGAGAGCGTCGTCGAGGTCCTGCCCGCCGTCGCGCTGACGCCGCTCCCGAAGGCGCCCGCCATCGTGGAGGGCGTCATCGACCTCCGCGGCCGCGTCGTCCCCGTGCTCGACATCCGCAGCCGATTCCGCCTCCCCGCGAGGCCGATGGACGTCGCCGACCACCTCATCGTCGCCCGCGCGGGCGGGCGCACCGTGGCGATCCGAGCTGACGAGGCGATCGACCTGGTCCGCCTCGAGGCCCCCGACGTCGAGCCGCTCGACCCCGTCGTGCCGGGGGCCGCCTACGTCGCCGGCGTCGCCCGCACGGCCGACGGCCTGGTCCTCCTCCACGACCTCCTCACCTTCCTGACCCGGGCGGAGTCGGACGACCTGGATCGGGCGCTGGCGGAGGGCGACGCATGACGGCCCCGTCAGCCGGTCCGACCGTGACCTCCGATCTCGCCCGCATCCTCGAGGAGCGTGTCGGCCTCGTCTTCCCCGCGTCGCGGGAGGCGGACCTCGAGGCCGGCGCGCGCAGGGCCATGGCGAGGGCCGGCATCACCGACCCCGGCGCGTACGCGGCACGGCTTGGGTCCGAGTCCGCGCTCCTGGACGACATCCTCGCGGAGGTGACCATCGGCGAGACCTACTTCTTCCGCGAGCCGGACCACTTCGAGTTCATCCGCCGCGAGGTGCTGCCGGAGGCCCTGGCGCGCCGCGGCGACGGGCAGCCAGTGCGGATGTGGAGCGCGGCGTGCGCGTCGGGCGAGGAGGCCTACTCGCTCGCGGTCCTCCTCGACGAGGGCGGCCTTTCCGACCGGGGGAACATCCTCGCGACCGACGTCTCGCGACAATCGCTTGCGAGGGCCAGGCGGGGCGCCTACTCCTCGTGGTCGCTCCGCGGAGTCGACCCTCGCCGGGTCGACTGCTACTTCCGCCGGGACGGGCCTTCGTACCTGTTGGAGGAGCGTGTCCGGCGACGCGTCTCGTTCGACTACCTTAACCTCGCCCTCGACGCCTACCCGTCGCTCGCCACGGGGATCTGGGGGCTGGACCTCGTCCTCTGCCGCAACGTCCTGATCTACTTCGGGCGGCAGGCGGTCCAGCGGGTCGCCGCGCGGCTCCACGGGACGCTCGCGGACGGCGGGTGGCTGGTCACGGGTCCCTCCGACCCTCCGCTCGGGGATGCGGCGCCCTTCGACGTCGTCACGACGCCGTGGGGCATCTTCTACCGGAGGCGCGGCCCTCGCACGACGATCCTCGTGGAGGCCCCCTGTGCGACGGAGCCCCTCGGGGCGGCGGAGGTCCCCGATCCGCCATTGCCCACGCCTCTCGCGGGGCCGCCTGCCCCCGTGCGCCTGGCGCCGGTCGAGCCGGGGGAGGCCGACCGCATCCGCGCCCTGGCCAACGCGCGCGGCCCGCTGGAGGCGGCCGTCGCGGCCGGGTTCGCCTGCGCGCGCGAGCCACTTTCGGCGGAGCTGCGATTCCTGCGCGGCGTCCTCCTCTGGGCCGCGGGGCGCGACGCGGACGCGACCAGGGAGCTCCGCCGAGCCATCTACGTCGATCCGACGCTCGCGACCGCCCACTTCGTGCTCGGCTCCGTGCTCGACCGGTCGGGGGACGCGGAGGGGGCCCGCCGCGCGTTCCGGAACGCCCTCTCGCTTGCCGCGGCCCGCCCGCCCCACGAGGCGGCTCCCCTCGCGGACGGGGAGACATTCGCGCGCCTGGCCGGGGCGGCCCGAGCCAGGCTGGCGCTCCTCGAGGATTCGTCGGAGGGGAGGAGATGATCGACTCTGAGGCCGTCCGCGCGAAGCTGGAGGCGCGCGCCCGAGCCCTCGCCCGCGTGCCGCCCAAGGAGGCGGAGCAGGCGTCGCTCGAGGTGCTCCTCTTCTCGCTCGCCGCGGAGACCTACGCGGTCGAGACGCGCTTCGTCCGGGAGGTCGCCCGATTCGGCGAGTTCGCCTCGGTGCCTCTCGCCCCGCCGACGCTGATCGGCGTGACGAATCTGCGCGGGGAGGTCCTCCCCGTGTTCGACCTGCGACCCCTCCTGGGCGTGCCGCGGAACCGCTTGACCGACCTCGCGCGCGTAATCGTGCTGGAACGGGAGGGAGATGCCTTCGCGGTGCTCGCGGATCAGGCGCTCGACGTCGAGCGGGTCCCGCGGTCGGCAGTCCTGCCCCCGACGGCGCTGCCGCCGGGGATGGAGCGGGCAATCGTGCTCGGCGTGACGGCGCAGGCCGTGATCGTCCTGGACGGCGAGGCGCTCCTGCGGGACGCCCGGTTCGACGCCAATGCGAAGGAAGGGGTGTGATGTGCGCGTCACATTGAAGCTGGCAACGGGATACGGGGCCGTGCTTGCCATCCTGCTTGCCGTGTCCAGTCTCGTCTACCGGGCCTTGAGTATCAACCAGGAGAGCGCAGAGAAGGTGGCCTCCACCCACGTCCGGATCCAGACCCTGGACGGCGCCCATACTCGCTTTTTCGAGGTCGAATCGTACCAACGGCGCTATCTCCTGACGGGCGACGAGAAGTGGATCACGAGTTACTCCGTCACCCGCTCGGCCTTGGACAAGGACCTCGAGGAACTCGGGTTGCTGCTCACCGGTGACTCCGGGATGCTCTTCCGCCTGCGCGAGCTCAAGGACCACCGGAACGCGCGGCTCCAGATGCTCGATGAGGGCATCCGTATCCGGAGAGAGAAGGGGTTGGAGGCCGCCGCGCAAGACGTCGCCCAGGGCACGGGCCTCGAGGCCACGCACCGCGTCGTCGAGGACATCGAGAAGATGACCAGGGACGAGAAGGGCACGCTGGCCTCGCTCCTGGCCGACATGCAATCGAAACGGGAGGTGATGTTCGGCTCCGTCACCTACGGCACGGCCGTTGGGTTCCTCGTTGTCGCCATGATCGCATTCCTGGTCACGCGCAGCATCATGACTCCCCTGGGGGCCGTACGCGCGGGGGCCGAGCGGCTGGGGAAGGGGGATCTCGACCACCGCATCGAGGTCGCCTCGCGCGACGAGCTCGGGGAGCTGGCGGGGGAATTCAATCGGATGTCGGGCTCCCTCCGCACGACGCTGGACGGCGAGCGGCAGGCTCGGTTGCGCGTCGAGAAGCTCCTGGCAACGATTACGGAGTCCGCCACCCAGCTCGCCGCCTCCGCGGCCGAAATCCTCGCGAGCACGACGCAGCAGGCCACCGGGGCCCAGGAGGAGGCCGCGGCCATCACGGAGACCGTCACGACGATAGACGAGGTGGTCCGCACGACTGAGCAGGCCACGCAGCGGGCCCGCGCCGTCGCAGACGCATCACACCGCGCGCTCGAGATCGGCGGCGCGGGCCGCAAGGCGGTCAACGACACGCTGGGCGCCATGGAGCGCGTCCGCACCCAATCCGAAGCGACCGCGTCGAGCATCCTGGCCCTCGCGGAGCGCGCGCAGGCGATCGGCGACATCATCGGCGCCGTGAACGACATCGCCGACCAGACCAACCTCCTCTCGCTGAACGCCGCCATCGAGGCCGCGCGCGCCGGCGAGCAGGGGAAGGGCTTCGCCGTCGTCGCCTCCGAGGTCCGCGCCCTCGCCGAGCAGTCGAAGAAGGCCACCGCACAGGTCCGCCAAATTCTCGGCGAGATCCAGAAGGCGACGAACGGCGCCGTCATGGCGACCGAGGAGGGGAGCAAGAGCGTCTCGGAGGGGATGCGCATCGTGCGAGAGGCCGGCGAGACGATCAAGAGCCTTGCGGAGACGATCGCGGAGACGGCGCAGGCCGCGACGCAGATCTCGGCGTCCGCGGGGCAGCAGGCGACGGGGATGACGCAGATCCACCAGGCGATGAAGAGCGTGCAGGTGGTGACGCAGCAGAACCTCGCCGCGACGAGGCAGACGGAGCGCGCCGCCCAGGACCTCAACGCGCTCGGGAGCCGGCTCAAGGAGGTCCTCGCGGTGGCGGGGAAGTGATGGACAGGGAAGAGCTGACGCGCAGGCTGATGTCGACGTTCCTCGGGGAGCTCGAGGAGCACGTCCGCTCGCTCAACCACGACCTCCTCGAGCTCGAGCGGGGCGCGGAGGAGGGGCGCTCGGGCCTCCTCAAGACCCTGTTCCGGACGGCGCACAGCCTGAAGGGCGCTGCGCGGTCGGTCGGGATCCGGCCCCTCGAGGCGCTCAGCCACCGCCTCGAGGGGGTCCTCGCGGGGACCGGCGCTCCGGGGGCGCAGATCCCCCCCGCGCTCCTCGAGGCGCTCTTCGCCGCGGCCGACGCGATTGCCAACGCCGGAAGGCAGCTTCGCGAGGGGATGCCGATCGACGCCCAGGCGCTGGAGGCGGTCCAGGCGCGGATCGAGGGGCTGTCCCGCCCGGGCGCCCCGCCCGCGGCGCCCTCGTCGCCGGCCCCCCCGCCCCCGCAGGCGGCGCCACCACAGGCGGCGGCCACGCTCACGCAGACCGAGGCCGCCTGGGTCCGCGTGCCCGCGGCGAAGCTCGACGACCTCCTGACCCGCGTGGGGGAGCTGCAGGTCGCCCGGGGGCGTTCCGCCGCGCGGTTGGAGGAGGCCGAGGCGATCCGCGGCCGCTACGAGAGGCTCCGCGCGCGATGGCGGTGCGACGGCGCCGCCGAGGAGGAGTCGGCGATGCTCGCGCGCGACCTGGAGCGGCTGGTGGCCGACCTGCGCCGAGACGGGCGCACGCTGGAGCAGGCCGCGAGGCCGCTCGAGGCCGAGGTCCGGCGGGTCCGGATGATCCGCTTCTCCGAGGCCTGCGAGGGGCTCGATCGCGCCGTGCGAGACCTGGCTCACGCGGCGGGGAAGGAGGTGGACCTCGAGGTCTCCGGCGCCGACGTGGAGCTGGACCGCGCCGTGATCGGGGCGATCCGCGCGCCGATCCTCCATCTCGTCCGCAACGCGGTGGACCACGGGGCGGAGACGCCCTCGGAGCGGCAGGCGGCGGGAAAGACGGCGCACGCCCGGATCTCCGTCTCCGCGTCGCTGCGGGGCCCCGAGGTCGAGATCGCCGTGGCGGACGACGGCCGGGGGCTCGACCTGGAGGCGATCCGCGCGCAGGCCGCGCGCAAGGGGCTCGTCGTCCCTGCGGGAGACGCCGAGGCGGCGCGCATGGTCTTCCTGCAGGGCATTTCGACGGCGCGGATGATCACGGAGGTCTCGGGGCGCGGCATCGGTCTCGACGTCGTGAAGGGGGCCGTGGACGCCCTCCACGGCTCCGTCGACTTCTCGCACGTCCGCGGCCGCGGGTGTCGATTCGTGCTGATGGTGCCGCTCACGCTTGCCAGCATCCGCGTCCTGCTCGTGGCGGCGGGGGGCCAGACGCTGGCGATCCCGACGACAGCGGTCCGGCGGCTCCTGCGCCTCGGCCCCGGCGACGTGCGTACGGTGGGGGGGCGGGAGGTGATCCTCCTCGACGGCGCGCCCGTCCCGCTCGTCGGCCTCTCGGAGACGCTCGGCCTGCCGGCGACGGAGAACGCCGCGCCGCGCACGCGGGTCCCCGCGGTCGTGATCGGCTCCGCGGACCGCCTGGCGGCGATCGCCGTCGACGAGCTCCGCTCGGAGCAGGAGGTCGTCGTGAAGGCGCTGGGGCGGCGCCTGGCGGGGACGCCCGGCGTCGCAGGCGCCACGGTCCTCTCCGACGGGACCACGGTCCTCATCCTGAACGCGGGGGAGGTCGCGGCGCGCGCGCTCGGCCTGAAGGCGCCCGGCGGACTCGCCGCGGCCCTCTCCGCGCCGGCCGCCGCGCGCAAGCGGCTGCTCGTCGTGGAGGACTCCGTCACGACCCGGGCGCTCCTCAAGGGGATCCTGGAGGGCCAGGGATTCGAGGTCGCCGAGGCGGCGGACGGCGCGGAGGGGTGGCGTACGCTTCAGGAGGCCGGCGCGGACCTCGTGGTCTCCGACGTCGAGATGCCGAGGATGGACGGCTTCGCCTTGACGGAGGCGATCCGCCGGTCGAAGCGCTTCGGCGGGGTCCCGGTCGTCCTCGTCACGGCGCGGACGTCCCCTGCGGACAAGGCGCGCGGCCTGGAGGTCGGGGCGGACGCCTACCTCGAGAAGAGCGCCTTCGACCAGACGAGGCTGCTCCAGACGATCTCGCAGCTCCTGTAGGGGGAGGACGATGACCCGCATCCTGGTGGCCGAAGACTCGTCGACCGCGCGAGAGCTGCTCGTCGCCATCCTCCGGGCGGAGCCGGGCTTCGAGGTGGTCGGGGAGGCGAGGAACGGGGAGGAGGCCGTCGAGATGGCCTGCCGCCTTCGCCCCGACGTGGTGACGATGGACGGGCGGATGCCGGTGCTGGACGGTCTCGGGGCGACGAAGCGGATCATGATCCACTGCCCGACGCCGGTCGTCATCGTCACGGCGAGCCTGGACCCGGGCGACGTGGAGGCCTCCATGCGGGCCCTGCGCGCGGGGGCGCTGGCGATCCTGGCGAAGCCGCCGGCCCCCGGCGCGCCGGGGTTCGAGGCGGCACGGCGCGAGCTGGTGGACACCGTGCGCGCGATGTCGCAGGTCCGCGTCGTCCGCCACTGGCCCGAGACGGCGAAGCGAGCGCCGCGGGCGGCTGAGGGGGGAGACGCGGACCGCAGGGGCCGCCTGCTCGCCATCGCGGCCTCGACGGGCGGGCCCGCAGCCCTGCAGACTGTCCTCGCTGCGCTGCCTGGGGACTTCCCGGCCCCCGTCCTCGTCGTCCAGCACATCGCGCGCGGGTTCGTGCCCGGGCTCGTCTCGTGGCTCGACGGAGCGACCCCGCTCGGCGTCACGGTCGCCTCGGACGGCGAGCCGCTCCGGCCCGGCGTCGTCTACTTCGCCCCCGACGATCGCCACCTCGGCGTCCACTGGCAGGGCCAGCCTGCCGGGGGGACGGGCTCGATCCGCCTCTCGGGGGAGGCCCCGATCGAGGGGTTCCGCCCGTCGGCGTCCTTCCTGTTCCGGTCCGTCGCGGAGGGGTTCGGCCGGGCGGCGGTCTGCGCGATCCTCACGGGGATGGGGCGCGACGGCGTCGACGGCCTGCGGCAAGTCCGCGAGCGGGGCGGGCGGGTCCTGGCGCAGGCGGAGGAGGGGTGCGTAGTCTACGGCATGCCGCGCGCGGCGGCGGAGGCCGGGCTCGTCGACGACGTGGTCGAGCTCGCGGGGATCGCTTCCAGGGTCGTCCGGATGTTCTGAGGGTCGTTCGATGAAGCGAGTGCTCGTGGTCGAGGACAGCCCGACGCAGGCGGCGGAGCTCCGCCTCGTCCTGGAGTCGGCCGGCTTCGAGGTCGCGTCCGCGCCCGACGGCGAGAAGGGGTTTGAGGCCCTGCAGGCGTCGAGGTTCGACCTGGTGATCTCGGATATCGTCATGCCCGGGATCTCCGGGTACGAGCTGTGCCGTCGCATCAAGACCGACCCGTTGCGGCGGGACGTCCCCGTGGTCCTCCTCACGACGCTCACCGACCCGCTCGACATCATCCAGGGTCTGGAGTGCGACGCGGACAACTTCATCACGAAGCCCTACGAGGGGGAGTACCTCCTCGCGCGGGTCGGGATGCTCCTCGAGAACAAGCGGCTGCGGATCGAGGGGAAGCTGAAGATCGGCGTCGAGGTCTACTTCCTCGGGCGGAAGTTCACGGTCACCTCGGACAAGGAGCAGATCCTCGACCTGCTGATCACGACGTTCGAGGACATCGTCCGGACGAACCGCCAGCTCCAGGCGAAGCAGGAGGAACTGGCCAGGGCGAAGGCGCAGATCGAGGCGTACGCGCGGCGGCTGGAGGGGGAGGTCAGCGTCACGGCGGAGAAGTACCGCTACCTGATGGACCACGCGAACGACCTGATTTTCATCATCGACGCGAACCGGCGGATCCTCGATATCAACGGCCGAGTGGAGGAGGTCCTGGGCCGGACGCGCAAGGAGCTGCTGGGGCGTGACTGCATGGACCTGGTGCCGACGGAGGAGCGGAAGGAGTCGATCGGGACGTTGGGGGAGCTCCTGGAGCGCGGCGGATCGCAGTTCGTGGAGAGGCATCTGATCTGCAGGCAGGGGGTGTCGATCCCGGTCGAGATCGCCGCCTCGGTGGTCGACTTCACGGGCGAGCGGACGATCCTGGCCATCGCGCGCGACATCTCGGAGCGCAAGCGGGGCGAGGAGGCGCTACGGATGACGGAGGCGCAGCTCCGCCAGGCGCAGAAGCTGGAGGCGATCGGGCGGCTGGCGGGGGGCGTGGCGCACGACTTCAACAACCTCCTCACGGTGATGTCCGGGTACAGCGATCTGCTCCTGATGCGCCTCCCGATCGAGGACGCCAACCGGAGGGAGATCGAGGAGATCAAGAAGGCGGCGATGCGGGCCTCGGGGCTCACGCGGCAGCTCCTCGCGTTCAGCCGCAAGCAGGTCCTCCAGCCGGTCGCCGTCGACCTCAACGCGGTGGTCATCGACCTCGAGCGGATGCTGCGGCGGCTGATCGGCGAGGACATCCAGTTCGCCACGCAGCTCGGATCGGGGATCGGTCGCGTGCTGGCCGACCCGAGCCAGGTCGAGCAGGTGATCATGAACCTCGTCGTCAACGCCCGCGATGCCATGCCGAAGGGGGGGCGGATCGTGCTGGGGACCGGCGAGACGCACCTCGGTCCCTCGCGCGTCTACGAGGGGGAGCCCGGCCGGCCGGGCCCGTACGTACGACTCTCCGTCTCCGACACGGGGTGCGGGATGTCGGAGGAGATTCGGGCGCACATTTTCGAGCCGTTCTTCACGACGAAGGAGGCGGGAAAGGGAACGGGGCTCGGGCTCTCGACCGTGTACGGGATCGTCCGCCAGTCCGGCGGATGCATCGAGATCGACAGCGCGCCGGGGAAGGGCTCGACGTTCCACATCTACCTCCCGCAGACCACTGCGGCGCCGATGGCGAACGGGGAAGGAAAAAGGAACGGGGATGCGGCCGGCGGGGGAGAGACGGTCCTCCTGGCCGAGGACGAGGAGCTGGTGCGCGACGTGACGCGGCAGATGCTGGAGATGAGCGGCTACACGGTCCTGGTCGCGAAGAACGGGGAGGAGGCCCTGGAGCTCTGCGAGCGGCACCCGGAGCCGATCCACCTCATGGTCACGGACGTGGTCATGCCGAACCTGAACGGACCGGACCTGGCGGCGAGGGTGAAGTCGATCCGCCCGAAGATGGGCGTGATCTTCCTTTCCGGCTACTCCTCCATGATGGGGGAGGTGGCGTTCCCGACGCCGGAGGCGCACTTTCTGCAGAAGCCGTTCAGCCCCGACGCCCTCATCGCGAAGGTCCGCGAGGTCCTCGACGCCGGACGGTGACGATCCACGGATTGCACGGATGAGTGTGGGATCACCCATTCATCCGTGTTCATCCGTGATATCCGTGGATCGTCACGTCGTCACCGCCGCGAGGGTATCGCCGAACCAGCGTTCGTCCAGGGGCTACCAGCAAGCTGGCCCTGCCAGTCCGCCTTGAAGATCGTCGCGCCCGGCTTGAGCCTCCCCGGTCTCGGCACGGACCCAGCGCGGCCCGCGCCGTGGCCGCGAGCGGCAGGAGGCGGTCAATCTCGGCGACGACGTCCTCGCTGGCAAAGCGCTGGCCGATGAGGCGGAAGTCCTCAGGCGTGACGGGGATTCCCTTGGAAGCGACTCCTCCTGAAGCGCGTACCCGGATGCAAAGGGCAGGCAGGGTGGCCGCCCAACGCGGCAGGAATCAGGAGGAACGCGCGGCCTTCCGCACTTCCGTGCACTTCGCAAGGCCTTGAGCCTCTGGGGATGCCCCTTCACCAATCCACCTCCTCGATCCAGCCCGCCGTGGACGGGTCGATGCCGGGCCAGTGGCCGATCGCCTGGCCCCCCCGAGGTCCTTATAGTACGGGTGGCCCTCCCCACGGAAAATGAACGTCCTCCGGGTTCCATCACCGTACGAGGACGGGAACGCGCAGTAACTGCCTCCATAGAAGCTCGTCCACGCCTGCCCGTTCTTGGCGACGTCCTGGGCGATAGCGACGCCATCCTCGTTGAGGGGAATGGCCGCCAGCCAGTATCCACCATAGGGCCGTCGCGCGCCGAGAGCCAACAGGGATGCGGGAGCACCGTCAGGGAAGGGGGCGGCGGCGACCGCGCGACCATCCGCCAGCGGGCATGCGTCCGCGAGTGCGATCTCTTCAGGAAGAACACCGATGGGACTGCTCCGGTCGCCGGATTCCATGCGATACAAGCCGGACACATCCACCGCCCAGCGGTCAACGATGCCGTTCCGGTTGAGGTCCGAGCCGGAGAAGACGCCTTGTGCACTCAGGATGTACTTGAACGCCCCTAGCGCGCCATCTTCGAGCAATGAGGGCCAGCGGTCCGTCCTGGGCCACCGGATCTCGACGAGGAACACAAGACCGAACCGCCGTGGATCCTGGTACCCCCCTCCGAATCCGAAGATGTCGGCGTGGGTCCGGTTCGAGATGGACGCGGTAGCCCGGAACCAGTCCATGCTCCAGTTGAACTCATACTCGACGGTGAGTCCAAGAGTCGCCCGCACCCGATGAAGTGACGCAGAGACACCCGCGGATGGCACGATCCAGGCGACACCATCGCCACCGCGTTCCGGGAAGAGAACGATCAGGCGCGCGATTTCGGCGACCGGCGGGCTGTACTCGGTGACCCGTCCAGAGGAGGACAGATAGATGGGCTTGCCGAGAGCCGCGTCTGCCAAGGCCGGGGTCAATTGGGCCCGGCACACCGCGAGCACCGGGTCCACAGTGCGCGCATCTCCGGCATCGCCCCAACCTCGCGGCACGGGCTGCTGAAAATCCGGGACATGCGAGTCGATCATCTGCCACTCTGTCCGCGGCACGTCCGGGCCGTCAGGATCCCACCATTCGACAACACCGCGTAGGACGATACCCTGCCTTGGGGGAATCCCAAACCCTACGATCCCGACCCGTCCACGGTCGAGGGAAGCGTGGGCGACAAACGCCCCCTCCCTCCCCTCGACGACCTGGGCGATCTGATTCAATCCCAGGACCGCAAGGAGGTCGTCGAGTCTCTGTCCGGCCCCTGGAACGAACAAGATCTGCATCGCGCGGCTGGTCTCATCACGGGTCCGATATTGCACGATGAATCGTACGAAGCGAGGGCCTGGGTAGGAGTACTCGCACACGCGACCTCGCTCCAGAACAATGATCGGTTTTCCCACGAGGCGTTCAACATCGGCGCGATTGGGCGGTGTCGAGAGCAGGGAGAGGACGGGTTCCTGGGCCTCGGCGGCTGCCGCGGTCAGGCACACGATGACGAAAGAGGTCACGGAGAGCCAGGAGTGCACGCTGGACTCCAGAACGTCACGCTGGTGATCCAAACGGCAGGGACCCACCGAGATCAAGAGGGCCGGGTCAAGCTCGATGCCGCGCTCTTTGCGCCGGGAAAGCAAGTGGGCGAACACCCTTCGGGATCCGACTCCTTTCGCTGGGCCCACCTCATGCCGGATCCACGGTTCCAGAGGCTTCGCCCCTGGCTATCTTGCGTCGCCCCTTCTGGGCTTACCTTGACGGCAATGAGGTTTACGCGTACGTCAGCCTTCCCTTGGGCTTTGGCACGGTGCGACCAAGTTCCCGAGCCGTCTCGATCCATTCGCGGATCACCATCTCGGCGTTGGCGATCGCTTCCTGCCGGGTTGCACCGTCCGCCATGCAGCCGGGGAGCTCCGGGACTTCGGCGATGAACGTCTTATCCTCCCTGCTCCAGAACAGGACAATCTCATACTTGCTCATCGTTCTCGCCTCCCAGCTTGTATTTCAGGATCATCGTCCGGACCTGCTTGACCTGATACGCCTTTGCGTCTCTACCTCGCGGCTGGAGGTTCAGGATCTCCTCGACGCCCCCCTTCGAGAAGATGTGATGGCTTCCCCGAACCCGTTCCGCAAACCCGAACTGCTGGAGGAGCCGGCAGAGAGCAGCGAACGGGATGGCCGCATCCGACTGTCCGCGGAGGATCTTGAGGAGCACCGATTCCCTTCTCGGCATTCGTTCCCTGCAGTCCGTTGGAGGGAAGGGCATCCGCGGACGATTCTAGCGGTGCAAGGACGAGGAGGCAAGGGGCGGGGCGCCGCCTGCGCGCGGCAGCCCCGGCGGCGCTTCCCCCGGCCCATCCGTGTTCATCCGTGGAATCTGTGGATCGTCACGTCGTTGCCGCAGCGAGCGCGCCGCGGCCATGGTCGTCGCGGGAGTAGGCGCGCACCAGCTCCGCGTAGCGGCCGCCCAGGCGCACCAGCTCCGCGTGCGAGCCTCGCTCCACGATCCGCCCGCCGTCGATGTAGAGGATCTGGTCCGCCCGACGCACCGTCGAGAGGCGGTGCGCGATTACCAGCGTCGTCCGCCCCTTCATCAGCGTCTCGAGCGCCGTCGTCAGCGTCGCCTCCGTCCGCGTGTCCAGCGCGCTCGTCGCCTCGTCCAGCACCAGCACCGCCGGGTCCGCCAGCAGCGCCCGCGCCACGCAGAGGAGCTGCCGCTCCCCCGCCGAGAGGCCCACCCCGCGCTCCTCCAGCTCGGAGTGCACCCCCTTCGGCAGCTTCGCCAGCAGCCACCCCGCGCCGATCGCCTCCAGCTTCGAGACGACCTCCTGCTCGGTGGCCTCCGGCCGCCCGTAGCGCAGGTTCTCCAGCACCGTCCCCGCGAAGAGGAACGGCTCCTGCAGCACCACGCCGATCTGCCGCTCCAGCGACATCAGCGTCGCACCCGCCACGTCACGCCCGTCGAGGAGCACACGCCCCTCCAGCGGCTCGTAGAAGCGGCAGAGCAGGTTCGCAATCGTGCTCTTCCCGGCGCCCGTCGGCCCGACCAGGGCGATCACCTCCCCCGGCCGCGCGGACCACGACGCCTCCCGCAGCGTCCACCCGGCCCGCTCGCGCGTGCGGTCGTAGCTGAACCAGACGTCGTCGAAGCGGACTTCTCCCCGCAGGCGGGGGAGGGGCTCCGCGCCCGGCCGGTCCACCACCTCGGGCGGGGTGTCGAGCAGCAGGAAGATCCTCTCCGCCGCCGCCGCGCCCGAGAGCGAGGCGTTGTACAGGTCGCCCATCCACTCGATCGGCCCGAAGAACGATCCGAGCAGCAGCACGAAGGCCGCCAGCTCGCCCACCCCCATCTGGCCCGAGAGGACCGCCTTGCCGCCGAGGATCAGGATCACCGCGGTCGCGCAGGCCTGCGTCATCCGGAGCGCCGGCTGGTACGCGTTCCACACGTACGAGGACTTCACCACGTCGCCCCGGTAGCGACCCACGAGCTCGCTGAACCGGTCGAGGTTCCGCTTCTCCTGCCCGAACGCCTGGATCACGCGGATCCCCTGGATCGACTCTGCGAGAAAGGCCGTCACGCGCGCCATCGACTCGCGCACGCGACGATGGGCCCGCATCCCCGCGCGGCGGAAGATCCCCGTCGCGAGGAGCACGGGCGCCATCCAGACCGCCACCCAGCCGCAGAGCGCCGCGTCGTACCAGAGCATGAGCGAAGTCGCCATGGCCATGCGGACCACGCACGAGAGCCCCACGAGCGGGCCCCACACAAGCGGCTTCTCGATCGTGTCCACGTCCCGGTCGACCCGCGCGATAATCCGCCCCTGCTTCGTCTGGTCGAAGTAGCGCACCGACAAGCGGTGCACGTGCCGGAAGATGTCCTTCCTGAGGTCCGCCAGGATCGAGTGCCCCGCCTGCCAGTTCCACGTCAGCTCGATCACGTCGAGCGCCGCGCGGACGATTCCCACCAGAACGAGGATCCCGACGATCCACGCGAGGCCGACCACGTCCGCGCGGAGGATCTTCTCGTCGATGCCGATCTTCACGAGGTGAGGCTCGGCCACCATCGTCGCGACCCAGACGACCTCCAGGAGCAGGCAGCCGAGGATCTTCGCCCGGTAGGGACGGACGTACTCCATCACCCGGCCGAGGACCCGGCGCGAGAGCTGCTGCTGGGCGAGTTCTTCTTCCAGTTCCAGATCCACGCTCATGATGTCCGATTCCCGCTTTCCGATGAGGGCGCTCGGCTCGCCCTTTGGGGGGCGAGCCGAGCGCTCGCAGCCTCACGGCTGCGACTCCCTGGGGTCCCCCATGAGTTGGCCTTTGAATAGCTCCAGGTAGAGGGAGCACCGCCCGAGAAGCTCGGCGTGCGTGCCCACGTCGACGACCTTCCCCTCGTCGAGCACCACGATCCGGTCCGCGTGGAGCACCGTCGAGAGGCGCTGTGCGATGATCACCGTCGTTCGCCCCTCCGCGGCCCCGGCGATCGCCTTCTGGAGCGCCATCTCCGTGTGGCTGTCCACGCTCGACAGGGCGTCGTCCAGCAGCAGCACCTCGGGGTCGGACAGGATCGCCCGGGCGATCGCGACGCGCTGCCGCTGGCCGCCCGAGAGGTTCACGCCGCGCTCGCCGATCATCGTCTCGTACCCCTGCGGCAGCGCCTGGATGAAGTCGTGCGCCTGCGCGATCCGCGCCGCGCGCTCGACGTCCTCCCGCGTCGCGTCGTGCCTCCCGAACGCGATGTTCTCCGCCGCCGTGGCCGAGAAGAGGAACGTCTCCTGGAACACGAGGCCGATCCGCCGGCGCAGCTCCACGAGCGGCCACTCGCGCAGGTCCACGCCGTCGAGGCGGATCGCCCCCTCGGTCACGTCGTAGAAGCGGGGGAGGAGCGCCATGAGCGTGCTCTTCCCGCTCCCCGTCGGGCCGACGATCGCCACCGTCTCGCCGGGTTCGATCGCCAGGTCCACCTTGTGCAGCGCAGGCTGGTCGTCGACGTACTCGAAGCACGCCCCGGCCAGATCGATCCGTCCGTCGTGGGCCTCGGGGACGCGCGGCGAGGCCGGCAACGGCAGCGCCTCCGCGCTATCGAGCACCTCGAAGACCCGTCCCGCGCTCGCGAGGCCCGTCTCGAGGTCGCCCACGAGCCGCGTGACGATCCTCAGGCGGTTGTTCATCCCGGCGAGGTAGAGGATCGCCGCGGCAAGCTCGCCCACGGGCATCCGCTTCTCGACGACCTGCAGTCCTCCCCACGCGAGCGTGAGCGGCACGACCATCCAGAAGCAGAACTGCGCCGCCGGGGAGCGTTTCGTCCAGAGCAGCTCCCCCTCGATGCAGCGGTCGCGGTAGTCGTCCGCGCGCCCCTCGAACCGCCCGACCTCGCGGTCGGCCGCCCCGAAGGTCTTCACCACGCGCACCCCGGCCACGCTCTGCTGCACGAGCGTCGTCACGCCGTCGTACACCTCGCCAATCTCCTCCCACTTCCTTCGAAGCGGGACCGCGTACCTCCAGACGAGATAGAGGTAGAAGGTGCTCGCGAGGAGCGCCCCCGCGCCGAGCCAGGCGTCGATCAGGAAGATCATCAGCGCCGCGCCGCCGAGGTGGAGCACCAGGTCCACGCTCGCGAAGAGGAACTCGCCGAAGAACGGCGAGACCCGCTCCACGTCGCGCGTCGCCCGGGCGATGACCTCTCCGGCCCGCACGCGGTCGTGGTAGCGGAATGAGAGCGCCTGGACCCTCTCCAGCAGGCGCGTCCTCAGGCGCGCGAGGATCGCGCTCGACACGCGGGTACGATAGACGCCCTCGATGGCCTTGAGCAGATTGGAGCCGGTCGAAAGACCGAGGAAGAGCGCGACGCCGGCCCATGGAAGCGCCTTCGTCGCCGCAAGCGCGTCGATGACGCCGCCCAAGACCCTGGGCACCGCGAGGTCCGCGGCGAGCAGCACGAAGAGGAGGACGTAGAGCCACGCCACGCCGCGCGCCTCCGGGGCCGCAAGCCCGAGGAGGCGCCGGGCCATGCGCAGGCCGGCCCAGCGGGCAGACGATGTCGCCGAAGCGGTCGTCACGAGGTCACCTTGGGGAAGAAGTCAGAGGGGGAACGAACCCCGCCCGGGGCGCCCGCGAAGTGGGCCGGCCGAGCGGCCAACGTCGGATCGGACCTGGAGGGTCCGCAACGTCAGAGTGTCAGGATCACAGGTTTCCCCCGTTGGATGCGGCAGCGATGGGGAAGTGTAACCTGCCGGATTCGCCTGCGTTCGATCTTTTCGCTATCACGCCCATCCCCTACAACTCCATCACTGCAAGCGTGTAAGGGCGACCCGGCCCAGAGGGCGCCCCGTCGCCCGAGGCCGGTTCATTGAATGTCCGCCCCTGCGCGCGTATCATCTGCCACGTTTTGCGACGTCCCATTCGTTTTCCAGGGGGTGACGTCGCGGTTCTCATAGGAGTCGATCGATGACCCGTCTCGCATGTCTGGTCGGCCTGGTCCTTGTCGCGGCCGGCCTGCTCTCCGCAGATGACAGCTACACGCTCAAGCTGGAGCGCGCCTCGAAGAAGGGGGACAAGTTCCTCGTGGCGGGCGCCGCGATGCACAGCCAGCTCCAGAAGGTCTCGCAGGGCGGGGTCGTGGCCCCGGACCAGAAGACGTACGGCTCGATGACCTTCGAGGGGGTGGTTGAGGTCCTCGACGTGGACGCCGGCGGCCGCGTCACGAAGGCCCAGTGCACGGTCAACCACTGCGACCTCTCGACGGAGGAGGGCGCCGATGCGAAGGAGGCCCTCGCCGCGGGGACGGTTCTCACGCAGTCGATCGTAGATGGCAAGAAGTCGGTCACGGGCGACAAGGGCGAGCTGGCCCCGGAGGTCGCGGACCTGGTCGGCGAGTTCATGCCCGGCGACACGAAGGACGAGGGCGGCGACGCCGACGCGCTGTTCGGCACGAAGGAGCCCAAGAAGGTTGGCGACGTGTGGCCGATCAACGGCGAGGCCGTCGCTGAGAGCCTGGGCAAGGAGATGCAGACGAAGATCGACCCCGCGAACGTGAAGGGCGACGTGAAGCTCGCCGAGGTCGTGGAGCAGGAGGGGATGCAGTGCACGGTGCTCCACATGGAGATGCAGGTCGCCGGCGTCGTCCCGCCGGGCATTCCCGAGGGCTCCGACATCAAGAAGGCGGACATGGGCGTGACGATGGACATCGCGCTGCCCGTCGACGGCTCGACCCGCCAGGCGGCGGAGCACATGGAAATGACCTTTGAGCTCTCCGTCACCATGACGGACCCGAACGCGGGCAAGGTGGAGATGGAGATGACCGTCCACAACACGAAGGAAGTCGAGTACGCGCCGGTGAAGTAGACCGCGCCAGGGACGTGAACGACCAGGGGCGACGCTCGGCGTCGCCCCTACCCTTTTAGGGCGAGTCGCCTCCGCGGCCCGATCCAGGCGGCGACGCCTCCGAGGAGGAGAGCGGCCGCCACGCCGAAGGCGAGGCCGCGCCTGGATGCGACCCTGTGGGACAGGTCGCTCCGCCACGCGCCGACCGCGCGCGCGATCGGTCCCGACCCCACGCCCCGAGCGACGACGCGCTCGTGCAGTTCCCCCGATGGGTCGATCTCGTATGCGACGGCGGTCGCCCCCTTCGCGCCGATCGAGACCCACTCCGTCCCGCCCCGGCGCTCCCGCGCGTCCGAATCCGCGCATCCCGCGATCACGGCGTCCACGCGGCGGCGCTCGCAGAAGTCGACCAGCGCGGCCTCCCCGCCCGGCTCGGGGCGGCGATGGACGAAGGCGAAGATGCGCCGCCACCGCGCCCCGTGCACGTCGAGCAGGCGATCGAAGACCGCGATCTGCGGCTGGGCAACCTCCCCATCCGCGTTGTCGAGAAACAGGAAGAGGCAGTCCCCGTACATGAAGTGGAACACGCGGCGGCCGAACCGATCCGAGAAGATCTTCACGCCGTCCGCGCCGGCCTCGTGGCGGCCTCGGAGGCAGAAGACGGGCGGCCGCGCCGGGAGGGCCGCGACGCGATCGAGGAGGAGGTCGTAGGCGCGTGGGATCGGCTCGGCGGCCAGGTCGCCCGCGAGAAGGGCGAACGAGGCGCCCGGCTCGGCCTCGAGGCCGCGGTCCAGGGCGTCGACGAGCCCGCCGGCCTCGCCGCCGATCACGAGGAACGAGAGCGGGCGGGCGGGCTCGAGCTTCGGAAGCATGGCGGCGTTTTCGAAGCGGTTGCCCACGCCCTGGAGGCGCGCGCGCGCCGGCGGATCGCCCGCGAGAACGACGGCCGTGGCGACGATGGCGCCAGCGACGAACGCGACGACGCCGACGACCCGGACCGACCGCTGAATGTGCGCGACGAGGCGCGACGTGAGCGCCAAGGTGTGCCCTCCCCTGCCGATGTGATCCCTACGGGGGAATATCGGCAGGAACGTTCGCGTCCTGTACGGGCGACGCGGCGCGTCGCCCGGACACGGGTGGAAATGCGGAGGAAGGTCGCCTCGATGCGCCCGCGGGAGGGCCTACTTCGGCGGGTCCGCCGGCGTCATCAGATCCCGCGGCGGCCCGAAGGCCTCCTGCTGCCCCATGTGCACGTTGACCTCGACGGGGAGCGCCGGCGCCGTGTTCTTCGCCAGCTCGGCGAGCTTGCTCGGGAGGATCTTCAGGAACTCCTCCTCGCGGCGGAGGTCGGACAGGCGGCTTCGGGCGAGCTGCGCCGCGAAGTGGCCGCTGCCGAGGGCCTGCAGCTCGTCGTAGACCTTCTTCGCCTCGGCGAACTTCCCCTCCCCGTGCAGCGTGTTCGCGAGCTGGAGCCTGAGGTACGGCGAGGCCCCCGTGTCGGCGTACGCCTCGACCGCCTTCTGGAGCTGCTGCACCGTGGCCCCCTCGACCAGGCCCTGCCACGCCCACGACTCGCGCAGCGACTTCTGCCCCGACCACCACCTCCAGCCGAACACGCCGAGGATCACGAGGCAGGTCGCGATGACAATGTGGTTCTGGTACCTCCGCACGACGTCGGCGGCCTGGGAGATTGCGTCCTCCGCGACGTCGTCGTCGACCCGCTTTGTGGGCCTGGTGGTCGGCTTGGGCTCCTCGGCTTCCGGCATGGTCCTCTCGCTACTTCGGCGCCAGGGTGATGGTGATCTCGCGGAACTTCCCCTCGTCGCGAATCACGACTTCGGACGCCTCGGAGCCCTTCTCGAAGAGGAGGTCGGGCTTGTCGTGTCCGAGGTCGAATGTCTCCTTCCAGCCATAGTTGGGCATCGTTGCGTGGTAGAAGGCCTCGATGTCCTCCTTCGGTCCGAGCCCGCGGTAGCGGAGCTTGGCGACGCGCATGGAGCCGTGGACGTAGGCGAACGACTCGCGCGGGACGATCTCGTAGCTGACGGGGGCGGGGAGGTCCTCGATCGCCATCGGCGGGTAGGGGGTGGGGACCTTCTCGATGTGGCTGACGAGCGGGTTGTGGTCGACCACCCAGTCGATGGGGCCCCTTTCGTCGCCGACGGGCGCCTTTTCGCTGGCGGGTTCGTCGGCGCTCTTGCAGCCGACGATGAGAGCGAGGCAGAGCAGCGGCAGGATCCTGAGCATGATTCTCCCTCCTCCGTGTGCGACCGGCACCGAGGCGCCCGCGAAGCGGGCCGGAGCGGCCGCATGATATCGATGTGGGCGGGCAGAGACAAGGAAACCCGTCCGGGTCCCGGGATCGCCCGCCGTCCTCCCTATGTCCTTAGTATCGGCCGGAATCCCGCCCCGGACCCCTGCTCGGACGCCCCCGCGACGGAAACCCCGGCCCCGCCCGGTTTTTTGTTGACGGAATTCGCCGGCGCGATATGATGCTGCGCCTCACAACGGGTTGCAAGATCCTGCCGATCGTGCACTCCACGGGGCCCGCGCGCGGGTGAACCCGCCAGGGAATCGTTCCGGAAGGCTCGGGGAGGCGTTTTCGTCTCCGCGGCAGGGCGTATTTTTCGACTTAGAGGAACCGATGGAACGCGGCAATCGCAAGACGGCGATCGGGCTCGTCACGAGCGACAAGATGCAGAAGACGATCACCGTGAAGTCCGAACACCTCGTCAAGCACCCGAAGTTCGGCAAGTTCCTGCGCAAGTACACGGTGTACAAGGCGCACGACGAGAAGCGCGAGGCGAAGGTCGGGGACAGGGTGGAGATCATGGAGACGAGGCCGCTCTCCGCGACGAAGCGCTGGCGGCTCATCCGGATCGTGGAGCGCCTGACCCAGTAGCCCCCCCGCGCAAGAAGGAATTCACCATGATACAAATGCGGACGAAGCTCGACGTCGCCGACAACACCGGCGCGAAGATCGTCGGGTGCATCAAGGTGCTCGGCGGCAGCAAGCGCCGCTACGCCTACGTGGGCGACATCATCATCTGCTCCGCGAAGAAGGTCCTCCCCGGAGGCCCCATCAAGCAGGGGGAGATCGTGCGCGGGGTGGTGGTGCGGACGGTCGACAAGATCCGCCGCGAAGACGGCTCCTACGTCCGGTTCGACCGGAACGCGATCGTCCTCCTCGACAAGGACGACAATCCCCGCGGGACGCGAATCTTCGGGGCCGTCCCGCGCGAGCTCAGGGCGAAGTTCATGAAGATCATCTCGCTGGCCGCGGAGGTCGTCTAGATGAAGATCCGCAAGGGAGACTCCGTGAAGGTCCTCTCCGGCGAGCACGCCGGCGAGACCGGCACGGTGCTCAAGGTCGACGACGAGAAGGGGCGCGTCCTGGTGCAGGGCGTGAACCGGGTGTGGAAGCACCTTCGCCGCTCGGTGGAGTATCCGCACGGGGCCCGCATCGAGAAGGAAGCCCCGATGCCCCTGTGCAAGGTGATGGTCGTCTGCCCGAACTGCTCGAAGCCGACTCGCGTCGGGTTCACGAAGGGGAAGGACGGCCGGAAGATGCGCCTCTGCCGCCACTGCAAGAAGCCGTTCGGCGGCGTCTCGGAAGAGAAGAGCTAGGTTAAGAAGAGGAAGCCCATGCCTCGGATGATGGATCGGTATCAGGGCGAGATCGTCCCGTTCATGATGGAGCGGTTCGGGTACAAGAACCGCCTGGCGGTCCCGCGCCTGCAGAAGATCGTCCTCAACATGGGGATCGGCAAGGCGACGGAGAACAAGAACCTCGTCGAGGCCGCCTGCAAGGACCTGATGATGATCGCCGGCCAGAAGGCCGCGGTCTGCAAGGCCCGCAAGAGCATCGCGGGGTTCCACCTGCGCGAGGGGCTCGATATCGGCGCGAAGGTGACGATTCGCGGGAAGCGGATGTGGGAGTTCCTGGACCGCCTGATCACGATCGTCCTCCCCCGCATCAAGGACTTCCGCGGCGTCCCCCGGAAGAGCTTCGACAAGGCCGGGAACTACTCGCTGGGCGTGACCGAGCAGACGGTCTTCCCGGAGATCAACATCGACCAGGTCCAGTTCGTCCAGGGGATGGACATCACGCTCGTGATCGACAACAGCAGCCCCGAGGCCTCCGAGGCGATGCTCGAGAAGCTCGGGATGCCGTTCCGCAGGTAAGGTAGAAGGAGAAGACCTTGGCGACGACCGCATGGCGGAACAAGCAGCGCTCCACACCGAAGTTCTCGACGAGGAAGTACAACCGCTGCCAGCTCTGCGGCCGGCGGCGCGCGTACTACCGCAAGTTCCATTGCTGCAGGATCTGCCTGCGCACGATGGCGAACAGGGGCGAGGTTCCGGGGATGCGGAAGGCGAGCTGGTAAGGAAGAGGCAACGATGTATTCGGACACGATTGCGGACCTGTTGACCCGCGTACGGAACGCGAACCAGGCCCGGCACAAGAGCTGCGATTGCCCGTCGAGCAAGCACAAGATCGCCCTTGCGAAGGTGCTGAAGGACGAGGGGTACATCTCGGACTACCGCTACATCGAAGACCCGAAGAAGAAGCAGGGGACGCTGCGGATCTACATGAAGTACGGGCCGCACGGCGAGAAGCTGATCCAGAAGCTGATCCGGGTGTCGAAGCCCGGGCGGAGGATCTACCGCCGCATGGAAGAGCTTGGGAAGGTCATGGACGGGCTGGGGACGACCGTCCTCTCGACGTCGAAGGGCCTCATGAGCGACCGCGAGGCGCGGAAACTCAACCTGGGTGGCGAGCTGATTCTGAAGGTGTGGTAGCCATGTCGAAGATCGGCAGGAAGCCCGTGGAGATTCCCGACGGCGTGGAGATCTCCGTCGACGGCATCAACGTGAAGGTGAAGGGCCCGAAGGGCTCGGTCGAGCAGCGCATCCACCCCGACATGAAGGTGAAGGTCGACAAGGCCGCCAAGAGGATCACCGTCGACCGCCCCTCCGACTCGCGCGAGCACAAGGCGCTGCACGGCCTGGTGCGGGCGACGGTGAACAACATGGTGATCGGGGTCACGAAGGGATACGAGAAGAAGCTCGAGATCAACGGGGTCGGCTACAACGCGAAGATCCAGGGGACCGAGGTCGTGATGGCCCTCGGATACTCGCACGACGTGCACATGACGATCCCCGCGGGCCTCAAGGTGACCTGCCCGAATCCGAACAACATCACGATCAATGGCGTCGACAAGCACCTCGTGGGGCAATTCGCGGCGGACGTCCGCCACAAGAGGCCGCCGGAGCCCTACAACCTGAAGGGGATCAAGTACAGCGACGAGATCATCCGCAAGAAGGCGGGCAAGACCTTCGTGACCACCGCGTAGAGGACGACCATGGGGAAGTGGGAAGCCAAGGCGGAAACGCGCGAGCGGCGCAAGGCGCACATCCGGAAGCTGGTCACGGGGACCCCGGAGCGCCCGCGCCTGTCGGTGTTCCGCAGCGTGAAGCACATCTTCTGCCAGGTGATCGACGACATCGCGGGCCGGACGCTGGCGGCGGCCGGATCGCAGTCGCCGGCCCTCGCGGAGAAGCTGAAGCACGGCGGCGACGTGAAGGCCGCGGTCGAGGTGGGAAAGCTCATCGCCGAGGAGGCGAAGAAGAAGGGGATCACGAAGGTGGTCTTCGACCGGAGCTCCTACCGATACCACGGGCGGATCAAGGCGCTCGCCGACGCGGCCCGCAAGGCCGGATTGAAGTTCTAAAGGAGACACACCTTGGCCGAGCCATTTCGTGGAAGTCGCGACCGGGACAAGCCGCAGGACGGTTTCAACTCGATCGTCGTGAAGGTCAAGCGCTGCGCGAAGGTCGTGAAGGGCGGGAAGCGGTTCAGCTTCAGCGCCCTGGTCGTCGTCGGTGACGGCAAGGGAACAGTGGGCGCCGGCCACGGCAAGGCGAAGGAGGTCCCGTTCGCGGTCGAGAAGGCCGGGAAGGACGCGCGGAAGAACGCCGTCAAGGTCCCGCTCGCCGGAACGACCATCCCGCACACGATCCGGGCAAAGTACAGCGCGAGCAAGGTGCTCATGCGCCCCGCGTGCAAGGGGACCGGCGTGATCGCGGGCGCGGCCGTCCGCGCGGTCATGGAGATGGCCGGCGTGAAGGACGTGCTCACGAAGGTCTCCGGCAGCACGACGGCGGTCAACGTGGTCAAGGCGACGATGGAAGGCCTTCGTCAGCTCCGCAGCAAGAAGATGGTGGAACACCTCCGAGGAGTGAAGATTCAGGCATGAACATCGCAGATGCGCTCAAGTCCCCGGTGAAGCGCCGCCGGAAGAAGATCGTCGGCCGCGGGAAGGGATGCGGCCGCGGAAAGACCTGCGGGCTCGGCGAGAAGGGCGCGAAGGCGCGCTCGGGCTTCCAGCAGCGCGCCTACTACGAGGGCGGCACGATGCCCCTCATCCGGCGCCTGCCGAAGCGCGGGTTCAACAACAAGCCGTTCCAGTTCAAGACCGCGATCGTGAACCTGAAGACGCTCGACCGCTTCGACGCGGGGACCGTGGTCGACCCGGACCTCCTCAAGAAGATGGGCGTCGTCTCCGGGTCGTTCGAGCGACTGAAGGTCCTGGGCAAGGGCGACGTGACGAAGGCCCTGACGGTGAAGGCGCACGCGTTCTCCGGGTCCGCGATCGAGAAGATCACGAAGGCCGGCGGCAAGGCGGAGGTCCTGAAGGGCTAGGATGGAACGCTTCAAGGAAGTCATCCGGAACATCTTCTCGATCCCCGAGCTTCGTCGGCGGATCCTGATCACGCTTGGGCTCCTGGCGGTCTTCCGCCTGGGGTCGTTCATCCCGCTCCCAGGGCTGAACATCTCCGCGATCAAGGAGTGGATCGAGGGGATGACGAAGTCGGCCGGCGGCGGGCAGATGTTCGGGCTCATCAACATCTTCTCGGGCGGCGCCATGTCGAACATGTCGCTGTTCTCGCTCGGGATCATGCCCTACATCAGCGCGAGCATCATCTTCCAGCTCCTCGTCAAGGTGATCCCGTCGCTCGAGGCCCTCTCGAAAGAGGGGCCCTCGGGGTATCGCAAGATCGCCCAATACACGCGCTACGCTACGGTGGGCATTTGCGTCATCCAGGCGATGTTCATCCTGAACTGGCTGGAGCGGAGCGGCGGCAACATCCAGGGGACGAACGCGACGATCGTGAGCAACCCGGGGTTCGCGTTCAAGGCGATCGGCATCCTGGCCCTCGCCGCGGGGACGATGTTCGTCATGTGGCTCGGCGAGCAGATCACCGAGTACGGCATCGGGAACGGCTCGTCGCTGATCATCATGGCGGGGATCGTGGACGGGATGCCGAAGGCGGCAGCCGCCCTGATTCAGGAGGAGGTGGGGATCGACAAGATCATCCTCCTCGCCGCCATCTACGTCGCGGTGGTCGTCAGCATCGTCCTCACCACGCAGGCCCAGCGGCGCATTCCGGTCCAGCACGCGAAGCACACGCGCGGGCGCCGGGTCTTCGGCGGCCAGCGGAACTACCTCCCGCTGCGCGTGAACCAGGCGGGCGTCATGCCGGTGATTTTCGCCAGCTCCATCATGATCCTCCCGCAGGGAATTGCGCGCGCGATCGGGTGGCAGCCTCTCCAGGAGGCGTTCAACCGCCAGGGGTTCGTCTTCAGTTGCGTCTACATCGCCCTGGTCGTCTTCTTCACCTACTTCTGGACCGCGCTCTTCTTCCAGCCGAACGAGATGTCCAACAACCTCAAGGAACACGGCTCGTTCGTCCCGGGGATCCGCCCCGGGAAGCGGACGGCCGAGTACCTCGAGTACATCATGAACCGCATCGCCCTCGTCGGCGCGGTCTACCTCTGCCTCGTGGCGCTCATGCCGGACATCGTCGCGGGAGCGATGGGGGGCGCGGTGCAGATGAACGTGACGCGATTCCTCGGCGGCACGGGGATCCTGATCGTCGTCGGCGTCGGGCTCGACATGATGCAGAAGATCGAGAGCCACCTCCTCATGCGCTCCTACGAGGGGTTCATGAAGAAGGGCCGCATGAGGGGGAGGCGGTAGTGCGCATCGTCCTCCTGGGACCGCCCGGCGCGGGGAAGGGCACGCAGGCCCGTCGGCTCTGCGAGGAGCTCTCGCTCGCCCACATCTCGACGGGCGACATCCTCCGCGACGCGGTGAAGCGCGGCACGGCGGTGGCCAAGGAGGCGAAGCGGTACATGGACGCCGGGCAGCTCGTGCCCGACGCGGTCGTGATCAAGATCATCGCGCTTCGCATGAAGCGAAAGGACTGCGCGAACGGTTTCGTCCTGGACGGGTTCCCCCGGACGCTCGGCCAGTGCGAGGCGCTGGACGGGATCCTCGAGAAGCTGGAGATGCCGATCGACCGCGCGATCCACCTGACGGTGCCGCGGCAGCCGCTCTTCAGCCGCCTTTCGGGCCGGCGGCTCTGCCGCGTGTGCCAGGCGCCGTATCATGCGGATGCGCACCGCCCGAAGAAGGCCGGCGTGTGCGACCAGTGCGGCGGAGAGGTCTACCAGCGGGACGACGACAAGCCGGAGCCGGTGCGGGCGCGGCTGGACGACTACGAGCGGGTGGTCCAGAGCGTCGGCGCGTTCTACTACAGGCGCGGGATGTACGTGGAAGTCGACGGCGATCGGACGATCGCACGGGTCTACGATGACCTGCTCAAGCTGGTGAAGGGGAAGGGGCACAAGAAGGGTTCTGACCGGAGCGGCGCGCGGAAGTGCGCCCCGAGGGCATGAGTTCGGCAACCGTGATCAACCTCCGGTCGGAACGAGAAATTGACCTGATGAGGCGCGCGGGCCAGATCGTGGCCGGCGCGCTGCGTCTGGCCGGCGAGATCATCAAGCCGGGCCTCGAGACGCAGGAGATCGACCGCGCGATGGGGGAGTATATCGCCTCCCAGGGCGCGGGGATCGCGTTCAAGGGGTACCGCGGGTTCCCCGCGAACGTCTGCATCTCCGTGAACGAGCAGGTGGTGCACGGGATTCCGGGCCCGCGGAAGCTGGTGGAGGGGGACATCGTGGGGATCGACGTCGGGTCGATCTACCACGGCTACTACGGCGATGCGGCGAAGACGTTCGCCGTGGGGAAGATCTCGAAGCGCGCCGAGCGGCTGATGAGGGTGACCGAGACGGCGCTGAAGCTCGCGATCGAGAAGGTGCAACCGTATGTCCGGCTCTACACGATTGCGGAGACGATCCAGAGGTACGCGGAAGCGCAGGGGTACTCGGTGGTCCGACAGTACGTAGGCCACGGGATCGGCCAGGAGATGCACGAGGACCCGCAGGTGCCGAACTTCGTGCTGAACGCCTCGCTCGACGAGTGGGACCACGTGCTGGCTCCGGGCGCGGTGATCGCGATCGAGCCGATGGTGAACGAGGGGACGCACGAGACGAAGCAGCTTTCCGACAAATGGACGGTCGTGACGAAGGATGGCCGGCTGTCGGCCCACTTCGAGCACACGGTGGCGGTGACGGAAACCGGGCACGAGGTGCTGACGCTCCTCCCCGGAGAGCCGCCGCTCTAGGAGACGGAATGGCCAAGGAAGAACCGATCCGCGTCGAGGCGGTCGTCAAGGAGAAGCTCCCGAACGCCATGTTCCGGGTGCATCTCCCAGGAGGCCACGAGGTGCTTGCCCACATCTCCGGGAAGATGCGCATGAACTTCATCCGCATCCTGCCGGGGGACAAGGTGACCCTCGAGATGTCGCCCTACGACCTCACCAAGGGGCGAATCGTGTACCGTTCGAAGTAGGTGTCCGATGAAGGTCAGGCCGAGCGTCAAGCGGATCTGCGAACATTGCCAGATCATCCGGCGCCGCGGGGTGGTGCGGGTCATTTGCGACAACCCGCGCCACAAGCAGCGCCAGGGGAACTAGGAGGACGAGATGCCTCGTATCGCGGGCGTTGAGATCCCGGGCGAGAAGATCGCTTGGGTGGGTCTCGGGTACATCTTCGGAATCGGGGACACGACGGCGAAGCGCATCCTCGCGCAGGTCGGCGTGAATCCCTGGTCCAAGATCAAGGAGCTGCCCGAGGAGGTGATCAGCCGCATGAACACGCTGATCGACAAGCAGTTCACGACCGAAGGGGCCCTCCGCCGCCAGATCGCGCAGAACATCCAGCGACTGAAGGAAATCCAGTGCTACCGAGGGTCCAGGCACCGCCGCGGCCTGCCTGTGCGCGGGCAGCGCACGCGGTCGAACGCCCGCACGAGGAAGGGCCCGAGGAAGACGGTCGCAGGGAAGAAGCTCGCCAAGGGCGTGAGCTAAACCACTAAGGAAGGCAAGATGACGACACCAGCTCCCGAGAAGAAGCCCGAGGCCGCGAAGCCTGCCGCCGCGGAGGCTGCGGCATCCGGGACGGCGCCCGCGGCGTCCGCGAAGAAGCGGAAGATCAAGCGGATCGTCCCTCGCGCGATCGCGCACGTGATGGCGACCTTCAACAATACGATCATCACGATCGCGGACGTGAACGGGGAGACCCTGTGCTGGGCCTCCGCCGGGACGATCGGGTACAAGGGCTCCCGCAAGAGCACCCCGTTCGCCGCGCAGCGCGCCGCAGAGAGCGTCGCCGAGAAGGCGCTCAAATTCGGCGTCCGCGAGGTGGAGGTGAAGGTGAAGGGCCCCGGCGCGGGCCGCGAGAGCGCAATCCGCGCGCTGCAGGCAAGCGGCCTCGACGTGAAGGCGATCGAGGACGTCACGCCGCTGCCGCACAACGGCTGCCGGCCGAGAAAGAAGCGCCGCGTATAGCTTGGAGTCGCGCCCGTGAGGGTGCGAGCGAGCCGAGCGGCCCCAGCCGCGAGGCGAGCCCCCGTAGGAATAGAGGAACCCACATGGCCCGCAATCTCGACGCCAAGTGCCGCCAGTGTCGGCGCGAGGGCAAGAAGTTGTTCCTGAAGGGGACCCGGTGCGACACGCCGAAGTGTCCCATGGACGAGAAGCATCGCCCCAACAAGGCCAAGGTCCCGGGCCAGCACGGCGACAAGCGCCAGCGCCTGACGGACTACGCCGTCCACATGCGCGAGAAGCAGCGCGCGAAGCGGATCTACGGCCTGCTCGATCGCCAGTTCCGGCGGTTCTTCGAGCACGCCCTCGCCATGCCGGGGAACACGGGGGAGAACCTCGTGATCCTCCTCGAGCGGCGCCTCGACAACGTCGTCTACCGCCTCGGCTTCGCGCGCTCGCACTGTGAGGCCCGGCAGGTGGTCCGCCACGGGCACATCACGGTGAACGGCGACCGCCTGAACCTCCCGAGCTACCTGGTGAAGGTCGGCGACGTGCTCAGGCCGACGCAGCGCCCGGCGGCGAAGAAGCTCCTCACCGACAACCTGAAGATCATCAACAAGGAGCACATCCCGTCGTGGCTGCGACTCCAGGAGGAGCCGCTGGAGGGGACCATCGTTCAGTTCCCGAACCGACAGGACATCACGGTCGACATCAACGAGCAGCTCATCGTCGAGTTCTGCTCCAAGTAGTTTGGAGGTACATCGAATGCGCGTCCGTTGGAAGGACTTCGAGCTGCCGACCCGCGTCGTCGTGGACGAGAAGACGCTCTCGGACACCTATGCGACGTTCATCGCCGAGCCGTTCGAGCGCGGCTATGGCACGACGATCGGGAACAGCCTGCGCCGCGTGCTGCTCTCCTCGATCGAGGGGGCCGCGGTGACGAGCGTGAAGATCAAGGGGGTGTCGCACGAGTTCACGGCGATCCCCGGGGTCTACGAGGACGTCACCGACATCGTTCTCAACATCAAGAAGCTCGTCGTCCGCCTGCACACGGACGAGCCGAAGAAGCTCCGGATCCAGGTCCGCGAGAAGGGCGAGGTGAAGGCGGCGCACATCCAGACCGACCCCGCCTGCGAGATCGTGAACCCGGACCTCCACATCGCCACGCTGACCGAGGACGTGGAATTCGACGTGGAGATGGAGGCGCGCCGCGGCCGCGGATACGTGACGGCCGAGGAGAACGAGGGGCCCGAGCAGGAGCTGGGCAAGGTCTCCATCGACTCCGTCTTCTCGCCGGTCCGCCGCGTGAAGTACCGGGTGGAGAACACGCGCGTCGGGAAGCTGACGAACTACGACAAGCTGATCATCGAGGTGTGGACGAACGGGACGATCCGGGCGGAGGGCGCGCTCGTCGAGGCGAGCAAGATCCTCCGGAAGCACCTGAACCCCTTCGTGCAGTACTTCGAGCTCGGCCGCGAGCTTCAGCTCAACGAGAAGAAGGAAGAGGAGGCACGCAAGCGGGAGAAGTACCTCGAGGAGCTGCGCCAGAAGCTGGGCCTCGGCGTCAGCGAGCTCGACCTCTCGGTGCGGGCGTCCAACTGCCTCCAGCTCGAGAACATCCAGACGATCGGCGAGCTGGTCACGCGGAGCGAGAACGACCTCCTCAAGGTGCGGAACTTCGGCAAGACCTCCCTCAAGGAGGTGAAGAAGAAGCTGTCCGACCTGGGGCTGGCCCTCGGGATGGACCTCGAGGGGATCTTCGGAAAGAAGGAAGAGGCCGCGAATGCGACATCGTAACAAGGGGAGGAAGCTGGGGGTCACGCAGTCGCACCGCCAGCGCCTCCTGCAGCAGCTCGTGAACGCGCTGTTCCTGCACGAGCGGATCATCACGACCGTCACGCGGGCCAAGGAGGCGCGGCGGATGGCGGAGAAGATGATCACGATCGCGAAGAAGGCGTCGCCGGCGCTCCTCGCGCGGTACCGCCTGGCGCTGTCGCGCCTGCAGGACAAGGCGATCGTGAAGAAGCTCTTCCGCGAGATCGCCCCGCGCTTCGCGGACCGGAAGGGCGGCTACACGCGCATCCTCAAGCTCGGCGGCTGCCGCTGGACCGACGAGAGCAAGTACGCGGCGACCCGCCTGGGCGACGCGGGCCCGCGCTGCGTGTTCGAGCTGGTCGTGAAGGGCGAGACGAAGCCCGAGGAGAAGGCGGGCGAGAAGAAGGCGAAGGCGCCGAAGGCCGAGAAGGCAGCGAAGAAGGAAAAGAAGGCCGAGGCGAAGAAGTAGGGGCTTGACCGGACCCCCCGGGGTCTGGTATCTACCAAGCACGCTCAACACCACGATACGTACCACGACGGGCCGCTCCTGCGAAGGGGCGGCCCGCTGTGCTATCTCGGAACTGGGATCGCGGATCTCGGATTGTTGCGGAATGCGGGTGGCCGCCGTTGGGGTCTCCCCCCGCGAGCGCACACCGGCCCCCCCCCCCCCCGCCCCCCACCCGCCTCGCCGCCCCCGC